>OLIJ01000075.1_pt1 | contig 82281 bp, 64 predicted proteins | sample 1609731 | NCBI WGS metagenome assembly OLIJ01 (sample SAMEA4350159, study PRJEB24818) | metagenome | biome: human; feature: gut; material: faeces | place: Denmark | collected 2013-09
CCCCCCCGCCGACCCCCCCGGCCACGCACCCAAAGAGAAGCGGGCGCCGGAGCGGCGGGTTCGGCCCGTAGACCGCGGGTTGGGTAATGCAAAAAGCCCCCGCGAAGATACCCGGCCCGGCCAATATTTTTTGCCGCGCGTCGCGGGTGCGCAGGAAAGCCCCCAACGCAGCCCCCACCTCCCAGAACACCGCCGGCAGCAGCATCGGCATCATCGAATCCTGACCTAGCACCGTCAGGTTGTTGATCATCAGCGGGATCAGCCCCCAGTGCAGACCAAAGATCACGCACACCTGCCACAGCGCGCCCATTGCGGCTCCTGCCAGCCACGGCGCAACCGCGTAGATAATCTGGTAACCGTGGGCCAGCAGCTGGCTCAGCCAGGTGGCAACCGGGCCGATAGCCAGGAAGGTGAGCGGCACCACCACCGCCAGGCAAATGGCCGGGGTGAAGAAGTTTTTCATCGATGACGGCAGCACCGCGTTACTGCGTCGCTCCAGCCAGCAGCTGGCCCACGAGGCGAGAATTATCGGAATAACCGACGAGCTGTAGTTGATAAAGGTCACCGGTATGCCGAGGAAATGCGCCGCGCCGGCCCCCGACGCCTGGCTGGCGTCAAAAGCCTGAATCATGAGCGGGTGGGTTAACGCCCCGCCGATAACCATAGTGATAAACGGATTGCCGCCAAATTTTTTACCGGCGGTATAGCCTAAAAAGAGCGGGAAGAAGAAGAACAGCGCGTCGCTGGCGGCAAACCAGATCTGATACGTTGCCTGCTGCGGAGTCAGCCAGCCGCACACGACCGCCAGCGCCAGCATCCCCTTGAGGATCCCCGACGCCGCCAGGACGCCGATAAACGGAGTGAAGATGCCGGACACCACATCAATAACCTGGCCGAGAATCGAGGTTTTTTCCCCTGTTTCCGCCACCGGCTCGCTATCGTCGGTCAGCCCGGCTTCGCTGCGAACCGCCTGCCAGACGTCGTGGACATGATTGCCGATCACCACCTGAAACTGACCGCCGCTTTCGACCACCATAATGACGCCCGGATTCATCTTCAGCCCTTCCGCGTCCGCTTTTTTATTCTCTTTAAGCTTAAAGCGCAGCCGTGTAGCGCAGTGAACCAGACTCACTATATTCGCTTTGCCACCAACCCGGCTAAGAATATCCTGCGCGAGTGCTTTATATTCCATGCTGTTTTCCTTGACTTCAGCTGCCCGCAGGCAGCCCGTGACTGAGTGTTAAAATAAAAAAAACCCGAGAACAACGCCGGATGGCGTCGCGCTCAGGTTTTGCCTGCGTTATGCAGTAACAATCCAATTTTTGGTCGCTGGAGGCTAACGCCCCTCTTTTCTTACCCGTTCAATATGAATGGCAAGAAACATAATCTCTTCCGTCGTCAGCTGCCGCTGATAGCTTTTCTGCAGATGTCGGGCCACGGTTTCCGCACACTTCCACGCCCTGGCGTAGTTGTCCTTCACCGCGCTGTGCAGCGTCACGTCATCATCTTCCACCACCGTGCGGGTCAGCATCCGCTGGGCAAAAAACTTCAGATGAGTGACAAAGCGCTGGTAGCTTAACGACTCTTCGTCATAATTCAGCTGCAGCTGATACTTCACCAGTTGCAGAATTTCCTGCATCACCCGGGTGACGTGCATCACTTCCGGCATTTCGCTGTTGAGCTGGGCGGTGACCAGATGCAGGGCTATAAACCCGGCCTCGTCTTCGGCCAGCTCGACGCCGAGCCGCCGGGCAATAATCGCCCGCGCCTCCTGCCCCAGCTCAAACTCTTTCGGATACAGCCGCTTAATTTCCCACAGCAGGACGTTGCGGATGGTCACGCCGTTTTTCTGCCGTTCAATGGCGAAGTGGCAGTGATCGGTCAGGGTGATATACAGGCTCTCCTGCAGTTTGCCCAGCCGCCCGCGCGCCAGCTCAATAATTCGGTCGCAGGTGGTCATCACTTCCAGCGGTATCTGACTGAGCAACTCTCCTAAACGGCCGACCAGCTCATCGCTCTGCAGCGCGAAGACCTTTTCAATTTTACTTTCATCCAGCGAGTCACCGACGCGTTTCTGAAAGGCGAGCCCTCGCCCCATCACCACCTGCTCGCGCTGCTGCTCGTCGAGAATAACCACCACATTGTTATTAAGAACTTTGGCGATTTGCATATGAACCCCGGAAACAAAAAAACCTGACTCCCGACAGATGCCAGGAAATCAGGTTTTGCCTGCCTAAGCAGTAGCAATCCAACTCCCGCACTGTAGCAACTTCTTTCTTTGTCTCAACTGCCCAGGCGGAAAAACGTGATACAGATCGCGACTAATAGCGTATCGCCGCGACGTTTTTTAGAAGGTCACCACCGTTTTCCACTCCACCACCCACGCATCCTGGGTCTCGGCGACGCCGCCGGGACGGTGCCAGTACTGCAGGCCGGGCTGCAGCTCAAGCCAGGAAACCGGGCGGAAGCGGTAATAGAGTTCGGCGTTCAGCGAATGTCCGGCAACCGGCTGATAGCTGGCATCATAGTAGTCCGTGGCGCCGCTGATTTGGTTCATATAGCGCTGATTGCGCGCGTAGCTATCGCTCATATCCATCCATGTCAGGCCAAAGCCGATCCAGTCCGCCGGTCGGGCGTCAAACAGGCCGCGATAGCGCATCGAGGCGGCCACGGCGGTATGGATGTAGTTGCTACGCTGGTCGCTATAGCTGCCGCTCAGCGACAGGCTCATCCCGCGGTCAGGATCGTCGGCGTGCCGGGTTACCTGTTGGTTCATGCCGCCATACAGGAACCAGGTCCGGTTATGCTGCGTGTAGCCTTCGGGGTCCGTCGCGCCGGGGCCGCCGGATTTCCCGTAATATAAATCGCTCTGCGGCGCGTTGGTGAACAGCACGCCGAGGTTATACGCGCCCGACAGGCCGTTAATCGTCGGACGAGCCTCAATCTCCAGCGGCAGCAGCACGCCTTTACTGCCCTTCGTAGACCAGCTCCACGCATGGCTACGGGAAGCGGCCTGCGGGTTCTGCTCCATCACTCCCCCTTTCAGGGTGAGCGTCGGCATCAGCTTATATTCGAAGGTGGTCCCCCAGGTATGCACGTTCCAGTTATTCCACGTCAGCGAGTTGGCGGATTTACCGCCGCACTGCGAGAGCAGCTGGAAGTCGCAGGGAATGATCTGATCGAACGTTTGCACTTTGTTCATCATGCCGATTCGCCAGGTCAGGCGCCGGTCGTCAAAGCTGCGGGCAAAGGTTAGCCAGCCGAGGCGGGTAATGGACTGCCCGCCCCAGCTCTCCTGGGAGAGATCGTTAAAGTTAACCCGCGGATCCTGCAGCCGTTTGGTGGTCAGATTATCGTTGTGGTTGCGGTTCACGATATTACCTTCGATGCGCGCGTCCGGGATCCCGGTCCAGCGCTCAAGATCCTGGTTAAAGGTCAACGCAACCTGGTCGATATAGGCCAGATGCTTATCATGGTTGTAGCCGCCGCCGGCGTTATAGCCCATTTCATTGAGATAACCGAGGTTATAATTAAACCCACGATCCTCAAGTATCGGGCGAATCCCAAACATATCACCGAGCAGGCCTTTTTGCGGGCTTTCAAAACCTAATACGGTACCGTTCCACGGCGGCGTTTCGGCAGCCAACGCCGCCGGCGTCAATAGTGAAAATGCCAGTAAAGATAGCAGGCGATTTATTTTTTGGTCATTCATAGATATATCCAACCTGACTGAGTAGGAGTAATAGCTGTCCGCAGGCAATAACTTTGCCCGTTTTTATTTTATTTTTTTATTTTTGGAGAAAGGGGCGTTGTCGGTCATTAAACCGCTTAGCCGCATCGCACCTTTATTTACAACTCATTGTTTTATTTAATAATTAAACTCCCCATAAATTGAAGGCAAAAAAAAACCTAAGCACTCCCCACCACGGATGGCGGAAGTGCTTAGGTTTTGCCTGTAATCAGTAGCAACCCTGAATATTAGAACTGCACACTATCACTCTCTTTATGAAATTCCCATCAGCAGAAACTTCCTGAGTAATAATTTGTGAGCGAATTAACAATCCTGAGATTAATAACGGGCAATAGCGGCGGCAATCTCAGCAGAGGTTTTTAGGGTGCGAATCTCATTAAATACCTCCAGCGCTTCAGTATATTCTTTACGTAAATAGCTGAGCCACTGCTTGATACGCGCCACGTGATACAGGCCGGTATCGCCCTGCTTTTCCAGACGGGTATATTTCTGGAGCAGCAGCACGACCTGCGGCCACGGCATCCGCGGTTCGTTGTATTTTATCACCCGGCTCAAATTCGGCACGTTAAGCGCTCCCCGGCCAATCATCACCGAGTCGCAGCCGGTGGCCGCCAGGCACTCCTGCGCGCTTTGCCAGTCCCAGATTTCGCCGTTGGCCACCACCGGGATCGTCAGGCGGCGGCGGATTTCGCCGATCGCCTGCCAGTTGATGCTCTCCGCCTTATAGCCCTCTTCTTTGGTTCGCCCGTGAACCACCAGCTCGCTGGCTCCCGCCTGCTGCACGGCATCGGCAATTTCAAACCGCCGCCCGGAGCTGTCCCAGCCGAGGCGCACTTTTACCGTCACCGGCAGGTGGTCAGGTACCGCTTCACGCATTGCCTTCGCGCCGCGATAAATCAGCTCCGGGTCCTTCAGCAGCGTCGCGCCGCCGCCGCTGCCGTTAACCAGCTTTGACGGGCAGCCGCAGTTCAGGTCAACGCCCCACGAGCCGAGCTCCACCGCCCGGGCGGCGTTCTCCGCCAGCCACTGCGGATATTGTCCGAGCAGCTGCACGCGCACGCGGGTTCCGGAAGGCGTCCGGCTGTGGTGATGCAGCTCCGGGCAGAGCCTGTAAAACGATTTTGCCGGCAGCAGCTGGTCCACCACGCGCAAAAACTCGGTGATGCAAAGATCGTAATCGTTGACTTCGGTCAGCAGCTCGCGCACCAGCGAATCGAGCACGCCTTCCATCGGCGCCAGTAATACCCGCATATTGTTATTCATTGCCCGGAAAAAAAGAGGCGCTATGTTAGCGCCTCTACGTGCCGGTTGAAAGGGCCCCGTGCGGGTTTTCCCGCCCCTCGTTGCGCAGGCTACGGCCCGCGGCCTGCGCTAGCGCGGCTGCAGGCAGTTATCCTCCTTCCAGCCGTACAGCCACTCGATGCCGCGATAGAACTCAGCCTGGGTTTTGCCCTTCCACAGCAGGTTGCGTACCTGGCGTTCGACGCCTGCGGCATGGTAGATCCGCCCCATTTCGCGGGTTGACCAGACGATGCGCGCGGTGCGCGGAATTCGAACCGACTCATACAGCGCAAACGCGCGGGCGGCATCGCCGTCGCAGTGCGCCAGCGCCTTGCCAAGCGTGACCGCATCCTCCAGCGCCATGCAGGCGCCCTGGGCCATATACTGCGCCACCGGATGGGCCGCGTCGCCTACCAGGGTGATACGTTCATTGCCCCATTTATCGACCGGCTCGCGATCGGCGGTGGACCAGCGGCGCCACGACGTGGGTTTGTCCAGCATCTGCCTCGGGCGCGGATGGATCCCCTGAAAATAGGAGAGCACCTCCTCTTTGCTGCCGTCGCGTACGCCCCACTCCTCCTCCTGGCAGCTGTGGAACGTCACCACCAGGTTGTACTGTTTGCCGCCGCGCAGCGGGTAGTGCACCAGATGGCAGTGCGGCCCGGCCCACAGCACCGGCGCGTTGATGCGCAAATCATCCGGCATATCCGCCGCTTCAACCACCGCCCGGTAAACCACGTGGCCGGTGACCCGCGGCGCGTCATCCAGCAGGCTCTGGCGAACCACCGACTTCACGCCGTCGCAGCCAATCAGGATATCCGCACTCCAGCCGTTGCCGCGATCGTCAAATACCGTCACCTCGTCGGCGCTCTGGCGGATATCGACCACCTGCGTTGAGGTGCGGTACTCCACGTCGGGATGGGTTAACGCCGCTTCCCAGACGGTGGCATGAATATCTGCCCGATGGATAACCGCGTAGGGGCCGCCAAAATGATCGCGGAAAGCCTGCCCGGTTTTAATCTGCACCACCTCTTCGCCATTCACCGCATCCATCATGGTGATGTGATCGGTGAAGACGGCGCACTGGCGGGCTATTTCGCCCACGCCCAGGCTATCCAGCGCAGAAAAGGCGTTGGGGCCAAGCTGGATGCCGGCGCCAATTTCGCCAATTTCATGGGCCTTCTCCAGCAGCATCACCTTGATGCCCTGGCGCGCCAGCGAGAGCGCGGTCGCCGCGCCGCCAATTCCGCCACCGACAATGATTGCTCGCGTTACTTTCGCCATACTCAGCCCCCTAGGCCGGAATTTTGTCTTGTTGATTTTCCGGCGCGGCGGCGATAAACGCCGGAAGCCGGGTACAGGCGTCATAGACCGCCTGGCAGCGCGGATAGTGGCTCAGATCGCAGCCCATGCGCTGGGCGTTGGCCCACTGCGGCACCAGGCAGCAGTCGGCCAGCGTCGGCGTCTCGCCTACGCAAAAGGCGCCGGACCGGGAGTGCCGCAGCAGCTGCTCCACCGCGCTGAGCCCCTGCTGGACCCAGTGCGCATACCAGCGCTGTTTGTCCTCTTCGCTCACCTTCAGCTCATCGCTAAGGTAGCGCAAAACGCGCATGTTATTAATCGGATGAATATCGCAGGCGATAGCGTAGACGATCTCCAGCACCCGCATCCGCGCGGGGTCCTGCAGGGGCAACAGCGGCGCCTGCGGATAACGCCGGTCGAGCCAGTCGGCGATCGCCAGCGACTGGCCCAGGGATTCGCCCTCGTCGGTCATCAGCGTAGGCACCAGCCCCACCGGATTCAGCCGCCGGTATTCGAGGGCGTTTTGCTGGCCGATACGAATATTGACGCCCACGCTCTGGTAGTCGATCCCCTTCAGCGCCAGGGCGATACGCACCCGGTATGAAGCGGAGCTATTGAAAAAACTGTACAGCTTCATCACTCACCTCATACCACGCGGACGGCGATGGGCGTCAGTCCATCCACGCCGCCGCTAATCACATCCCCTTTGACCACCGCGCCAACGCCTTCCGGGGTGCCGGTGAAGATCAGGTCGCCGGGCTGCAGTTCGAAAAAGCCTGACAGGTAGCTGATGGTTTCGTTAACCGACCAGATCAGATGGCGAATGTCGCTACGCTGGTGGTCTTCACCGTTCACCTGCAGCCAAATCTCCGCCTGATTGACCGCCACGCTATCCGCTTTGTGCAGCGGCGCCACCGGCGCGGAAAGATCGAACGCCTTGCCGATTTCCCACGGACGCCCCATCTGGCGCATTTCCATCTGGCGGTCGCGGCGGGGCATATCCAGGCCGGTCGCGTAGCCCCAGATATATTCATGGGCCTGCTCCAGCGGAATATCGCTGCCGCGCTTGCCGATCGCCACCACCAGCTCGATTTCGTAGTGGTAGTTATCCGTTTGCGGCGGATACGCTAAATCGAGGGTTTCGCCTGCGGCCACCGCAACCACCGCATCGGCCGGTTTGCAGAAGAAAAACGGCGGCTCACGGTCCGGGTCGAAGCCCATTTCACGCGCGTGAGCGGCATAGTTACGCCCCACGCAGTAGACGCGGCGCACGGGGAACAGCTCATCGCTGCCGACAACGGGAACGGTGACCGGGGCCTGGGGGGCAAAAACGTATTGAGTCATGATCGAGTCCTTATGATTAGTCGCGCGCTTCGCGGAACAGGCCGAGGGTTTCCTGAACCGGGCGATCCGAGAAGCTGAATAACACCGTCTCCTGCGTTGCGCTGAAAGAGACGCCGTGCCAGGTCGGCACCACGAAGATATCTTTCGCCTGGAAGCTGAAGGTTTGCCCGCCGACGGTGACCCGCCCGCTCCCCTCGACGACGTGGTAGATAGTGCTGTCGGTGGTTTTCGCGGTCCGCGAGCTAAAGCCTTTGGGCAGCAGCTGCAGGAAAGCGCCCATTGACGGCATCGGGTAGCCGCCGGTGACCGGGTTGACGTAGCGCATTTTGTAGCCGTCCCACTCGTCGGCAGCGCCCATTTTTGTCAATTCATGCAGCGCATCGCGGCTGCGGTCATAGCGATAGTTAAAGATCGGCGAGGAGTTGCCTACCTGGTGGCGCAGCGGCAGCATATTGGCGGCGTAGCGCGGCAGATAGTCGCCCTCTTTGCGGGTGACCGGCTGCTGATCCTCAGGGTAATCTTCGGCAAACCCGCAGCCCAGATAGTTCACCAGCGGCAAATCGAGGCCATCGAGCCAGATAACCGGCTCATCTCCCGGATTGCCGTGATCGTGCCAGCGCCACTGCGGGGTGAGAATAAAGTCGCCGGGGCGCATCGCCGTCCGCTCGCCGTCAACGGCGGTAAAGGCCCCTTCGCCTTCCACGACGAAACGCAGCGCCGACTGATTATGTCGATGGCTCGGCGCCACCTCGCCGGACATGATCAGCTGCAAACCCGCATACAGCGAGGAGGTGATTGAGGAGTGGCCGCGCAGGGCCGGATTCTCCAGCACCAGCACCCGACGCACCGCTTCTTTAGCGCCAATCAGCCGGCCGCTTTCCAGCAGCAGAGGGCGAATTTCCTGATAATTCCAGTAGGCCGGCGCGCAGTTGGCGTTCGGCGTTTTCGGCACCAGATGATGCAGCGACTCCCACAAAGGCGTCAGGTTCTGGCCCGAAATATGCTCGTAAAACTGCTGGCGACCGGCGGAAGCTTCCGCAGCGTGCTGAGACATGGTTGTTCTCCTTATTTATTCGCGATGCCCGCGGAGGGCAGCGCGTCGGGTACGGTAATGGGGGGGCGGACGACCAGCGTCAGCAAAATCAGCATCCCTGCGCTAATCGCGGCCGGAACGGCGATGACGAAAAACAGGGTGTCGAATGAGAAGTTCATGGCCATCATCATGCCGCCGGAGAGGGAGCCGACGATGGCTCCGCAGCGGCCAACGGCGTTTGACCAGCTGACGCCGGTGGCGCGGCTCTGGGTCGGATAGAGCGTGGCGGTCAGCGCGTTGAGCCCAACCTGTGAACCGCTGACGCCAATCCCGGTGCCGAAAATGGCCAGCGCCATCAGCCACAGGCCATTCTCGCTAAGGCCGATCATCACGATACAGGCCGCGCCCAGGCAGTAGCTCAGCGCCAGCACCCGATACGGATTGAAGCGATCCATCAGCACGCCGAGCAGCAGCGCGCCGAAGGTGCCGCCAATCTGGAAAGCGGCGGTGACCCATGAGGCATGCTGCAGGTCGATGCCGCGATGGTTGAGCAGCGTCGGCATCCAGCTGGAAAGCAGGTAGATAATCAGCAGGCTCATAAAGAACACCACCCACAGCATCAGGGTAATGGGCAGCTGGCGGCCAACGAACAGCTGGCCGATGCTGCCTTTGGCGCCGGTGGCCGGTTCATCCAGCCAGAAATGGGTGTGCTCATAGCGCTCGCCGGTAATGGCGCCGACGGTCTTCGCAATCACCGGCTGCGGCAGCCGGCGGCGAATCTGCCAGCGCGGGGATTCCGGAAGCACCGCCAGCAGCACCGCGGCCAGCAGCAGAGGCAGAACGCCGCCTAGCGCCAGGATGCCGTGCCAGCCAATCTGCGCCACCAGCTGGGCGCTGACCACGCCGCCTAATGCCGAACCGAGGGTAAAGCCGCAAAACATCAGGGTCACCAGCGCGCCGCGCCGCCGGGAGGGCAGATACTCCGAGGTCATGGTAATGGTGTTCGGCATCGCCCCGCCGAGGCCGAGGCCGGTGAGGAAGCGCAGAACAACCAGCGTCTCAAGGTCGGGGGAAAAGGCCGAAAGCAGGCTAAACAGGCCAAATAGCGCGACGCAGAACTCAATGACCCGCTTGCGCCCGAAGCGGTCGGAAAGCGGACCGCACAGCAGAGCGCCGGCGGTTAAGCCCAGCAGACCGGCGCCAAACAGCGGCGCGAGCTCGCTGGCGCTGAGCTGCCAGTGGGCGCGAATATCGGGGGCGATAAAACCAATGGCGGCGGTATCAAAACCGTCGAGCATGACCACCAGAAAACAGCAGATAATCACGCGCCACTGCCGGGCACCTATCGGAGCGGCGTCCAGCAGCGTTTGCAATTCACGTCGTTGAGTCATCGTTATGCCTCAGTGTAGGGAGGAGGAGATGTTGTATTTATTTCTTTTATGTTGCGATTTTGTAACCAAGGCGATGAAATGTACAATGGTATCTCGGGCACAGACATAACCTGGAGGTTATAGCTAATGGCAAACTGGGCGCAAAAACTGAAGCTGCATCATCTGCAAATGCTGGTGGCGCTCGGCGAGCAGGGCAACCTGACGCAGGTGGCCAAAATGATGAATATTACCCAGCCCGCGCTCTCGAAATGGCTAACTCAGTTTGAAGAAGAGGTCGGCATGCTGCTGTTCGAACGCCATAGCAAAGGCCTACGCCCTTCCGAAGGCGGCAAGCTGCTGCTGCAGCACGCCCAGCGCCTGATCAACGACATGTCCCGCTCGCAGTATGAGATCGAGCGCTTTAAACAGGGCGGGCTGGTGGGCAGCCTGATGATCGGCTGTTCGCCGGTGGCCACCGACTGCGTTGCGCTGGCCATTCTCTCGCTGCTCAAGGAGATGCCGAGCCTGCATCTGAACATTGAGGAAAAGGTGATGACTCCCCTGCTTCACGATCTGCTCTCCGGGGTGGTGGACGTCGTGGTGGGACGGGTGGGCGGACGGGCGCTGGAGCTGCCGCTTAACTATCGGGTGCTGTACACCGAGCCGGTGTGCTTCGTCGCCCGCCCCGATCACCCGCTGGCGCAGATGCCGAGCCTCGGCTGGGCCGACCTCGCCCACTGGCGCTGGATAGTCTGGCCAACCGGCACGCCGATCCGCCTGAGCATTGACAACGCCCTGGTCGATAACGGCGTTATGCTGCCGGAAAATACCATCGAGTCGGCGTCGATGAACGTCACCAGCAATCTGCTGCAAAGCAGCGATATGATCTCTATTCTTTCCTTACGCCTGGCGCAGCGCTTTGCCGAACAGCAGCAGCTGGCGATTCTTAATTTGCCGCGCATCGAACAAAAAGGTAGCGTCGGGGTATTCTGGCGAAAAAGTGAAACGCCATCGCTTGCCCTCAGCCGGTTTCTTGATTATTTATCGCAGGAGTCGTAGCCGTGACGCTGCCCGCGCGCAGGGTTCCATTGCTCTATTCCAGCTATGCGTATAATTCATGTTGTGACCGGTAGCACATTTTTGGGTTTAATTGTATGATGAATGCGGTTCATCAAGGGTTATTACCATGAGTCAATCACTGATTATTATCTGGCAGTACCTGCGGGCATTTGTCCTGATCTACGCCTGTTTATACGCCGGGATTTTTATCTCCTCCCTGCTGCCTATCACCATCCCCGGCAGCATTATCGGGATGCTGATTTTGTTCGTACTGCTGGCGCTGCAGATTATGCCGCCGAAGTGGGTTAACCCCGGCTGTAACGTGCTGATCCGCTATATGGCGCTGCTGTTTGTGCCCATTGGCGTGGGCGTGATGCAGTACTGGGATTTGCTCCGCGCTCAGCTCGGCCCGGTCGCCGTCTCCTGCACCATCAGCACGCTGGTCGTTTTTCTGGTTGTCAGCTGGAGCTCCCACCTGGTGCACGGCGAACGCAAAGTGGTCGGCCAAGAAGGAAGTAAAAAATGATGCATGAGATCTGGTGGTCACTGCCGCTGACGCTGATTGTCTTTTTCCTCGCCCGCAGGCTGGCAGCGCGCTTTAAATTTCCGCTGCTCAACCCGCTGCTGGTGGCGATGGTGGTCATCATCCCCTTTCTGCTGGTGAGCGGTATCTCTTACGACCGCTATTTTCAGGGCAGTAAGATCCTCAACGATCTGCTGCAGCCTGCGGTCGTGGCGCTGGCCTTTCCTTTATACGAGCAGCTTCACCAGATTCGCGCCCGCTGGAAATCGATTATTACCATCTGCTTTATCGGCAGCGTGGTGGCGATGGTGACCGGGACGACGGTTGCGCTGCTAATGGGCGCGACGCCGCAAATCGCCGCGTCGATTATGCCGAAATCGGTAACGACGCCGATTGCGATGGCGGTCAGCGGCAGCATTGGCGGTATTCCGGCGATCAGCGCGGTATGCGTTATTTTCGTCGGCATCCTCGGCGCGGTTTTCGGGCATACGCTGCTAAACCTGATGCGCATCCACACCAAGGCCTCACGCGGCCTGTCGATGGGTACCGCCTCGCACGCGCTGGGCACCGCGCGCTGCGCGGAGATGGATTATCAGGAGGGGGCCTTCAGCTCGCTGGCGCTGGTGCTGTGCGGAATTATTACCTCCCTGGTCGCGCCGTTTTTGTTCCCGGTGATTTTAGCCCTGGCGGGATAAATCGTGATTTAAATCACACTTATCAATGCAACGTAATAAAGTTGCACAGACAATGAGATATTAATCACATATACAGGCCATCACCGCCCGTACACTAGATTCCCATTACATTGTTATGAGGCAACGCCATGCACCCACGTTTTCAAGCTGCTCTCCCTCAACTGACGGCAGACCTGCAGACGGCTATCGCCCCGATGCTGACCGACCCGCATTTCCCGGCCATGCTCGATGCAGACCAGGTCGCCGCGCTGCAACGCGCAACTGGCCTTGACGAAGACGCGCTGGCCTTTGCCCTGCTGCCGCTGGCCGCAGCCTGCGCGCGCGCCGACCTCTCGCATTTTAACGTTGGCGCTATCGCCCGCGGCGTCAGCGGGCGCTGGTATTTCGGCGGCAATATGGAATTCCTCGGCGCGACCATGCAGCAAACCGTCCACGCGGAACAGAGCGCCATCAGCCATGCGTGGCTACGCGGCGAAAAATCCCTGCTGGCAATCACCGTCAACTACACGCCCTGCGGCCACTGTCGCCAGTTTATGAACGAGCTCAACAGTAGCCAGGTGCTGCGGATCCACCTGCCGGGGCGCGAGGCGCATTCGCTGCAGCACTATCTGCCGGACGCGTTTGGTCCGCAAGATCTGGAGATCAAAACGCTGCTGATGGATGAACAGGATCACGGCTTCCCGCTGAGCGGCGACGCGCTGGCGCAGGCGGCGATTCAGGCGGCAAACCGTTGCCATATGCCCTACAGCCAGTCACCGTCCGGCGTCGCGCTGGAGCTGAAAGACGGCACCCTCTTCTCCGGCAGCTATGCCGAAAACGCCGCCTTTAACCCGACGCTGCCGCCGCTGCAGGGGGCGCTCAACCTGCTTAGCCTGAACGGCTATGATTATGCCGATATCCAGCGGGCCATTCTTGCCGAAAAGGCCGATGCGCCGCTGATCCAGTGGGATGCCACCGCGGCCACGCTGAAAGCGCTTGGCTGTCACAGTATTGACCGCGTCCTGCTCGGTTAAATCACACATTATGCGGGCCTCAGGCCCGTATTGTTGAAAATCCCCGCAATCAAACGATGGTTTCTTGCTCTTGCCCGGCGGGTAAAGTAGCCTGAACACTCCATTGTCTACCGTTGAGCCCAGGTTAATGTTAAAGCGCGTGTTATACAGCCTGTTAGTCCTGTTCGGCCTGCTGCTGTTGACCGTGCTGGGTCTTGACCGTTGGATGAGCTGGAAAACCGCGCCCTATATCTACGATGAACTGCAGGATCTGCCCTATCGCCAGGTCGGGGTGGTTCTCGGCACCGCCAAGTACTACCGCACCGGGGTCATCAACCAATACTATCGCTACCGTATCCAGGGAGCGCTCAACGCCTACAACAGCGGCAAGGTGAACTACCTGCTGCTCAGCGGTGATAACGCGCTGCAGAGCTATAATGAGCCGATGACGATGCGCCGGGACCTGATTAAAGCAGGCGTCGATCCGGCGGATATCGTCCTGGACTATGCCGGCTTCCGTACGCTCGACTCTATCGTGCGGACCCGCAAGGTTTTTGACACCAACGATTTTATTATCATCACCCAGCGCTTCCACTGCGAGCGCGCGCTGTTTATCGCCCTGCATATGGGGATTCAGGCGCAGTGCTATGCGGTCCCGTCGCCAAAAGATATGTGGAACGTGCGGCTGCGTGAGTTCGGCGCGCGCTTCGGCGCCCTCGCAGACCTCTACGTTTTCAAACGCGAGCCGCGTTTTTTAGGCCCGCTGATCCCCATTCCGTCGCAGCAGGAAGTTCCCCAGGGGACGCAGTCCTATCCGGCGGTGACGCCGGAGCAGCTGCTGGAATTGCAGAACAAATAGAGCTCGCGCAGCGCTGGATCGGCCGGTTCAGCGCTCTTATCATCGGCGTCACTTAGCCAAAGCCGATTCATCAAGAAGTGATTATCTTTCCGGACAAGATAAAACCGGCGCGATCTTCCGCCACATATTGCGGCAGGAGAGCGGCCGGGCCGGCGCCTATGGTTGGACTTTATTCCTTCACTCCTGCAGGGGTTTAAAAACGAGCTCACCTCAGCCGCAGCCAAAAAAAAGCCCGCGCACTGCGCGGGCCTGATAAAGAGAGCTCGTTACTTTTTACGCGCGTATTTCAGTGAATCCAGCGCGACGGCGAAGATAATAATTGCGCCTTTGATAATATACTGCCAGTACGGGTTAACGCCGATGTAGGTCAGCCCGTAGTTAATCACCGTAAAGATGATAACGCCGGTTACCACGCCGAGCACGGTACCCACGCCGCCGCTGAAGGAGACGCCGCCGACGACGCAGGCCGCAATCGCATCCAGCTCGTACATAAAGCCGAGGTTGTTGGTCGCAGAGCCAATTCGCCCGGCCTCCAGCAGCCCGCCGAAGGCGTAAAACACGCCGGACAGGGCATAAATCATCAGCAGGTTAAGGGCAACGTTAACCCCTGAAACCTTCGCCGCTTCCGGGTTGCCGCCGATAGCAAAGATGTTTTTGCCAAAGCGGGTTTTATTCCACAGGATCCAGACGAAGAAGACGGCAATCAGCGCGTAGAAGGTAATATACGACAGGCGGAACGTCCCCAGCGCAATAAACCCTTGAGCGAAATGCGAGAAGTGGCTGTCAAACCCGGAAACCGGCGAAGCGCCAACAAAATCGTAGTACAGGGAGTTGATCCCATAAACGATAATCATGGTACCCAAGGTGGTGATAAATGGCGTCACGTTGAGGTACGCGATGATAATCCCGTTAATCAGGCCAATCACCGCGCCAATCGCGCACACCAGCAGGATCACCAGCGGGATTGGCATGGTTGCCATATCCGGGAAGACCTTGTTGGCGTTGTCCACCGCCTGCAGCATCGTTGCGGCGATAACCGCCGCCAGCCCAACCTGACGTCCGGCTGACAGGTCGGTCCCCTGAGTCACGATGAGCCCCGCTACGCCCAGCGCGATAATAATACGCACCGAGGACTGGGTCAGAATGTTACTTAAGTTCAGTAAACTTAAGAAGGTGGGATCCTGGAAAATAATAATGGCCAGCAGGACCAAAAGAACAACGTAAATCCCACCATCCTTCAGGTAAGTGAGAAAACTCTTTTTATTTAATGCGCTCATCGCAAGCCCCTGATCTTAAAGATGCAACGACGCAAGACGTAAAATTTCGTTTTGCGTAGTGGTTTTTGTCTCAACAATTCCGGCAACGAGACCATTGCTCATTACCAGAATACGGTCAGTAATACCCAGCAGCTCCGGCATCTCGGAGGAAATAATAATGATCCCTTTCTCTCTTTTTGCCAGCTCGGCAATCAGCTGATAGATTTCAAACTTAGCGCCGACGTCAATCCCGCGGGTCGGTTCATCAAGCATCAAAATCTCCGGCTGGGTTAACAGCCAGCGGCCGATAATAACCTTCTGCTGGTTGCCGCCGGACAGCGAACCAATTTGCGTATGCTGTCCTGGGGTCTTCACGCGCATGGAGTCAATAACCCATTGGGTATCGCTTTTCATGCGTGAGTTATCCAGCAATCCGACCCTATTTTTATATTTCTTAATATTGGAGATCAGGGAGTTAAAACCGATATCCAGATAAGCGTAAATCCCGGTAGAGCGACGCTCTTCGGTAACCAGCGCAAAGCCGTGGTTAATGGCTTCATTGGCGCTATGGTTATTAATTTTCTTACCGTGCAGCTTAATCGTCCCGCTGGCCTTTTCGCGAATGCCGAATAAGGTCTCAACGATATCGGTACGCTTGGCCCCTACCAGCCCGGCAATGCCGAGAATTTCGCCCTTATGCAGGTCGAAGGAGATATCGCGGATCGACGGCTGACGCAGCGACGTCAGGTTGCGCACCTCAAGAATCACCTCGCCCGGCGTATTTTCACGGCTCGGGAAGCGCTGGTTCAGGGAGCGGCCGACCATCATGGCGATGATCTTATCCATGTCCAGTCCTTCCAGCGGCTGGGTGGCAATCCACTGACCGTCGCGCAGGATGGTTATCTCATCGCACAGCTGGAAAATCTCTTCCATTTTGTGGGAGATATAGACAATGCCGCAGCCGCGTTCTTTTAGCTTGCGGATAATCTTAAACAGATGGTTGACCTCTTTTTCGGTCAGCGATGACGTCGGCTCGTCCATGATGACGATTTTGGCGTCATAGGAAAATGCCTTCGCAATTTCAATCATCTGCATTTGCGATACCGATAGCGTCCCCACGCGCGCGCGCGGGTCAATATCAATATCCAGTTCATCAAATATCGCTTTGGTATCGCGATACATTTTGTCCTGATCGACAAACACGCCTTTGGTGGGATAACGCCCCAGCCACATGTTGTCCATCACCGAACGTTGTAATACTAAGTTTAATTCCTGGTGAACCATTGAGATGCCGTTTTCCAACGCTTCTTTAGCCGAATGGAAATCGATCTCTTTTCCCTGAAAAAGAATGCTGCCGGAATCTTTTTGATAGATCCCAAAAAGACATTTTAATAATGTTGATTTTCCCGCGCCGTTCTCGCCCATTAATGCATGAATAGAGTGAGGACGGACTTTCAGGTTGACATTATCGAGTGCCTTGACGCCAGGAAATGATTTGTTGATGTTACTCATTTCCAACAAAAATTCGCCCGACCGTTCGCTATTATTACTGACCATAGTTATACCTGGCTGCGTTCATGCACACCCTCAGCTGACGAATTAGCGTCAAAATAAGGGTCTGGTTCTGTATCAGGAATAATCGGGCGTAGCGGCTGGCGATCCTTCAGGCGGCCATTTTACCGGCGACGTTGATCTCAACGCATCCCGAGTGATTTTATTTATAGCTGATACGCCCGTACATCTACCCGATGAATTTCGAGCTGCGAAATGGTATTCACCCGCAGCTCGAAAACCGAGTATTAAATATTACTTGCCAACAAACTGGCTCAGATTGTCTTTATCTACGCCAACGTAAGGAACGCGAACGATTTTATTTTCAATCTTCCAGCTGGTGCCTGCAGCCGGCTCTTTGCCGTCCGCCAGGTTTTTCGCCAGATCGAACGTGGCTTTTGCCTGGTTATTGGCATCGTTCAGCACGGTACCGGCCATTGCACCGGATTTAACCAGCGCCAGCGCTTCTGGTAAGGCATCAACGCCGAAGACCGGAATGCTGCTCTTGTTGTGCGCTTTCAGCGCTTCTACCGCCCCCATTGCCATCGCATCGTTGTTGGCGATAACCACTTCGATTTTGTTAGCGTTCGGGCCAGAGAGCCAGGCGTCCATTTTGTCTTTCGCCTGAGCGGTGTCCCACATCGCGGTATCCAGCTGCAGCTGCTGAGTTTTCAGACCTTTGTCATTCAGCTCTTTAATGACGTAGGTGGTACGCGCTTCAGCATCCGGATGGCCCGGCTCGCCTTTCAGCAGCACATACTGAATCTGGCCGTCTTTGTTCAGATCCCAGCCGGCGTTGGCTTTCCAGTGTTTAGCGATCAGATCGCCCTGGATAATACCGGACTCTTTAGAGTCGGTACCGACATAATACGCCTTGTCATAGCTATCCAGCGCTTTACGGGAAGGCTCTTTGTTAAAGAACACGACCGGGACGTTCTGTCCGCGCGCTTTATCGATAACGGTGCCTGCAGCAGCCGGGTCCACCAGGTTAATCGCCAGCGCTTTCACGCCTTTTGCCAGCAGGACGTCAATCTGATCGTTCTGTTTGGACTGGTCGTTTTGCGAGTCATTCATCAGCAGCTGAACGTCCGGCGCTGATTTGCCGTCTTTCTCAATTGCCTTACGCACCACCGACATAAAGTTGTCGTCATATTTGTAAATGGTTACGCCGATGCGGGTATCAGCTGCGTGTGCCGCGGCGCCAAATAACATACTCGCCATAACTGCAGACAGGGTTAACACCTTCTTATTCATGGAATCTCCGGTTTTTTTTATGCAGGGTCATTGGTGTGAAAACGGCTGGCGGAAAGTTGTTACATTAACGTTACCGCACAACAAGGTTCACGACTGTAAATTCTGTCTTCCGTGTAGGGTAACGCTCCAAAGGTACGGCTTTACTCGCAGTTTAGCGCCTTGTGCCTGTTGTAAAAGTGATTAATCACCGTGACAAAATGGTCAGGACTGGTAAACGCGGCCATCATAATCAGTTGAATGTTAATATACTGTGAATTTACTCACAGATTGAAAGCGGTTACATCACCGCCCTTTTCAGTTAGTGATCGGACCCACAATTTGCCGCTGGGTCACCGAATGGCGACGCACCAGAGTCGGCATAAAACAGTGGCGAGCGTCATGGTCGAGTTTCCCTGCAGCCCCCAGCAGCGCCAGCTCGGTGGCCAGTTTCGCCATCGACATAATAGGATAGCGCACCGTCGTCAGCTGTGGGTCGGTGTAGCGAGAAATAGGGATATCATCGAAGCCAATCAGCGACAGATGCTGCGGCACGACAATGCCGTTATCTTTCAGCGTGGTCAGCGCACCGGCCGCCATGCTGTCGTTGTAGGCAAAAACGGCGGTGAGGCCTAAATTACGCCCCAGCAGTTCAACCATCGCCGCCTCGCCGCCCTGCATATCCGGCGAGCCGGAGCCTACCCAGCTATCGGGGGCAATAATGCTTTGCTCCTGTAACGCCTTAAACCACCCTTCCCGACGCAGAGAGTCATCCTCAATGCCGTGGTTTGAGGAGAGATAGCCGATCCGCTGGTGCCCGTGGTTCAGCAGCATCCGCGTGGCCATCAGCGCCCCGCTGACGTTGTCCAGACCGACGCAGCGGTGCTCGTAGCCGGGCACAATGCGGTTGATCAGCGCCATCCCCGGAATATGCTGCATGAAATCGCCGAGCTCCTCATCGCTCAGCGCCTTGGAATGCACGATCAGCGCCGAGCAGCGCTGGCGGATCAGCACTTCAATGGCGTTACGCTCTTTTTCCGCCTCGTGGTAGCTATTGCCGATCAGCACGTATTTCTGATGCTGCTGGGCCACGGTATCCACCGCTTTCACCAGCGCGCCGAAAAAGGCATCCGATACGTCCATCACCACAACGCCGATGGTATCGCTGACCTGGGTCGCCAGCGCCTGCGCGTTGGCGTTAGGCCGGTAGCCCAGCTGCGTTACCGCTTTCATTACGCTTTCGCGCGTATCCGGACTCACCAGCGCGCTATTATTCAGCACGCGCGAGACCGTCGCGACGGAAACTCCCGCCTGACGGGCGACATCACGAATGGTGATCATGCTCACCGACCTGTAGAGAATTGCAATACGTCACACCCACCTCCTGTGTTCAGCAAGGTGGCTATTCTGGCAGCGACGCGCGGCGCGCTACGTGAGTGAGGTCACATGCCTGAAAACGCTTACATTCATTTTGTTAATGATTGTGATCGGGATCGTTATCTGGATGTGTTCTTTAATGATGTCCCCGAGGCGCGCAGGGTTAACTGACGCCACAACCATTCAACCGGGCCCTGGCGGAAATGACGTAGCCAGAAGAGCGAGAAGATGAGGTTTACCGCCCAAACCGGTACGACGAAGGCCAGCAGCTGCAGGCGGTCGAACTTCATAAACAGGCCAAGGTGATAAAAGAGCGTGGTGCAGATGAGGGTTTGTAGCAGGTAGTTGGTCAGCGCCATGCGCCCGACGCAGGCAATCGCGGTCACCAGCCGCAGCTTACACAGCTGGGGCCAGAAGCCCCACGCTAAAGAAGCGTAGCCGATGGTTTGCAGCGGCGCGCCGAGCTCGCGCGGAGCTTGCAGCAGGAATGCGCACCAGCGGGGATCCCAGTCGAGATACCACTGGGCGAAAATCGCCGGGATATTGACCGCCATTCCGGCGACGATCAGCAGGCCGCCGGTGCGCCGATAATGGCTGAGGCTGAACTGCCCTTTTAGCCAGCCGCTGCGCATCAGGGCTGCGCCCATCAGCATCATTCCCGCCAGCTGCCAGCCGTACTGCGCGCCGAGCGCCAGCAGGTTACCCGACAGCATATCCGCGCGATTGCTTATCGCCTCGAAGCCGCCGGTCATCTTCCAGTACTGTTCATACTGTAAATTTGCCGCATCGGGCACCCACGAGCGATTCGGCGCATTGCCCGAAATGACGCCAAGCAGCACTAAGACCGCCACGCCGATGACGTACAGCATCACGCCGGTGTTAAACAGGGATTTGAGGTGATGCGCATCGCGGATCATTCTCCAGGCCACCAGCCCCACGAGCGCGTAGGCCAGCAGGATATCGCCATCCCAGAAAAACAGTCCGTGGATAAACCCCAGCAGCGCCAGCAGCGTCAGACGCGACTGGATCCAGCGCTTGCCGCGAGGCAGCAGCATCTGAAGCCCGGCGCCAAACAGCAGAGCAAACAGGGTCAGGAATTTCACCTGCGCCAGCAGGTCGAGGATCGCCCAGGTCCAGGCGTCGCTAAAAGAGATGCTCCCGGACCATGCCGGGTTAAGATATGCCGCCTTCGGCAGGCCGAAGGCGTTAATATTCAGTAGCAGAATACCCAGAATGGCGACGCCACGAACAAAGTCCAGCGTGACGTTTCGTTCCATGTACCCTGCTCCGATTTTAGCCGTTGTGACGTACGGCGCGCAGGAACTCCTGGCGGGTATTCTGGCTGGATTTAAACAGACCGCCCAACGAGGTGGTTGTGGTGGCGCTGGTTGCATCGCGAATGCCGCGAGCCTTGACGCAGTAATGCACCGCATCAATCGATACCGCGACGTTGCTGGTACCCAGCAGGGTTTGCAGCGCGGTTAAAATCTGCTGCGTCAGTCGCTCCTGCACCTGCGGGCGCTGGGAGAAGAACTGCACGATGCGGTTGATTTTCGACAGGCCAATGACCGAATCTTTCGGGATATAGGCAACCGTGGCTTTACCGTCAATCGTCACAAAGTGGTGTTCGCAGGTGCTGGTCAGGGTGATATCGCGCACGGTGACCATTTCATCAACCTGCATCTTGTTCTCGATGACGGTGATTTTGGGGAACCTGGCGTAGTCCAGTCCGGAAAAGATCTCATCGACATACATTTTAGCGATGCGATGCGGGGTTTCCATCAGACTGTCATCACTAAGATCAAGATTCAGCAGCTGCATAATCTCAGTCATGTGTCCGGCAATCAGACGCTTGCGAGTTTCATTATCTATTTCTTGCACTGGCGGACGCAACGGCGTCTCCAGCCCACGAGCGACCAGCGCTTCATGAACGAGTATGGCTTCTTTGCTCAGTGATGACATTTATGTTCTCCTGCAGGTGTGGCGCTCTTTGCTCTTCTGAGGGCAAAGTTTGCATGCATTGTGCGTGAGGTAGCGCACATAATCTAGTAGCCGAAACGATAATTATTGAAATTTGCGTGACCTATTGATAGTGCGCGTCTGGTCCCACGTCTCCCACATCGCGCCAGTCAATCGTCTAACGCCCGCCAGTTGCCACTTCCCGAATAAAAGAACGACTTCGCGTCATTCTCAATAGCACAGCCGCCGGAGCATGTTGGCTAAAAGTTGCATTAATGATGCAATATGTTCCCTAAAGGAGAAAGTGAAAGTTGCTCACGAGTGAATGAAATATCTGTATTATGAAAAATTACGTCCCTGTACGCAGAATCACTCAGCAGCCGTTACCACGATATATCCGTAAAGTAAGGTCTGCAGACTCACGCGTATCCCCTTTTCTGAGGAGCCCGGCATGGAATTGCTTGAAGAGCATCGCTGTTATGACGGTCGGCAGCAACGCTGGCGGCATGACTCCACTACGCTGAACTGTTCGATGACGTTCAGCATCTTTTTACCCCCGCAGCGCGATACCGCGCCGCCGCCGGTTGTGTACTGGCTTTCCGGCCTGACCTGCAACGATGAGAACTTCACCACCAAAGCCGGCGCTCAGCGTATTGCTGCGGAGCTAGGCCTGGTACTGGTGATGCCGGATACCAGCCCGCGCGGCGATAGCGTCGCCGATGACAGCGCCTACGATCTGGGCAAAGGCGCGGGTTTTTATCTCAACGCGACCGAGGCACCGTGGTCCGCGCATTTTCGCATGTACGATTATCTTCGCGACGAGCTGCCGCAGCTGATTGGCGCGCAGTTTAACGTCAGCGATCGCTGCGCTATCAGCGGGCACTCAATGGGGGGTCACGGTGCGCTTATTATAGCACTGAAGAACCCGGGCCGTTTCGTCAGCGTGTCGGCCTTTGCACCGATCGTCAACCCTGCCCGGGTGCCGTGGGGACAAAAAGCGTTTACCGCCTATTTGGGTGCCGACGAATCAAGCTGGCAGGCGTGGGATAGCTGCGCGTTAATGCAGGCAAGCCACGCCAGCGACGCGATACCAACGCTTATCGATCAGGGCGACAACGACACGTTCCTCGCCCAGCAGCTGCAGCCTGCGGTGCTGGCAGAAGTTGCGCGACAAAAAGAGTGGCCGCTAACCCTGAGAATTCAGCCCGGTTACGATCATAGCTACTACTTTATTGCTTCATTTATCGAAGACCATCTGCGTTTTCACGCCCAATATCTTATCAAATGAAACAGGAGGGCTAAGGCCCTCCATATTTACACACCCCTAACCTTCTGAATTCATGCTTATTTAATTCAATTCAAAGTAAATACAAATGATTTCAATTATCATTAATGTTTACAAAATAACATTTTTTTGTACAATCTCTCCTTCTTCTCTCCATCATTCAGAGTTCTTACAAGACAAATAAATACGGTTCTCAGGGTTATCCCGATGGAGATTTATTCATTTGAAATGGAATGTAAAAATGACTATACCTCGCGTTAAGCTACTTGCCGCCGCGATATGCGCAGCCACCATCTCACCGCTTGTTCATGCAGCCGATTCAGACACCATGGTCGTAACGGCTACCGGTTTTGAACAGAAAATCCAGAATGCACCAGCCTCTATCTCCGTTATCTCCAAACAGCAGATTGAAGATAAGGCCTACCGCGACGTTACCGATGCGCTAAAAGACGTACCCGGCGTAGTCGTCACGGGCGGCGGAAGCAGCAGCGATATCAGCATTCGTGGCATGTCTTCCCAATACACCCTTTTCCTGGTTAATGGTAAACGCGTCAGCACCCGCAGCACCCGCCCAAACAGCGATAACTCAGGGATCGAACAGGGCTGGCTGCCGCCTCTCGAGTCTATTGAACGGATCGAAGTCATCCGCGGACCGATGTCCTCCCTCTATGGCTCCGATGCTATGGGCGGGGTGATTAACATCATTACCAAAAAAATCTCGAACACCAAAGCCTGGACAGGCTCGCTGCACGGCGACGCTACTTTCCAGGAAAACAATGATTCTGGTGACCTGTTCCAGACAAACGTCTACGCTTCTGGCCCGTTGATTGACGGGCTACTGGGGGCGAAAGTTACGGGCCTGCTCTCCCGCCGCGCGGAAGATAAAATCGAAAACGGCTTCAACGAGCAGAAAATGCGCAACGGCGGCGTCACGCTGAACTTTACGCCTGACGACAAAAACGATTTCGATCTCGACTACGCGCGCGAACTGCAGGACCGTAACAGTACGCCGGGGATGTCAACGGCTGAGGAGAGCTGCCGCGGTAATGTCTGTACGCCAAACAGCAAAAGCGATTCCCGCTACGAACACACCACCTACTCGCTGACCCATAGCGGTTATTACGAGCACTTCAACACCACCAGCTACGTCCAGCAGGAAGAGACCAACAACCCCGGGCGTAAAATGAAGTCGTACAATACGACCCTTAATAACCAGAACCAGGTTTTCCTTGGCGATCACACCCTGACGCTGGGCGGACAGTATCGCTATGAGAAGCTCAGCGATAAAGGCAATCAGCTGGAGGCGGCAGATGGCCTGAGTAAGCTGACGCGCTGGAGCTGGGCGCTGTTTGCTGAAGATGAATGGGCGATGACCGAAAGCTTTACGCTAACCGGCGGCCTGCGCATGGATAAAGATGAAAACTACGGCACCAACTGGACGCCACGCGGCTACGGCGTATGGCACCTAGCCGAACAGTGGACGCTGAAAGGTGGAGTTTCAGCAGGCTACCGCGCGCCGGATCTCCGCCAGTCTTCCGCTAACTGGGGCCAGGTCACTGGAGGCGGTCGTCTTGACGGCATTATCGTGGGTAATCCGGACCTCAAGCCGGAAAAGAGCCTGAGCGAAGAGATTGCTTTACTGTGGGATAACAACGACAACCTCAACGCGGGCCTTACGTTGTTCAACACCGACTTCAAAAACAAAATCACCGAAGTACGTCGTTGTAACAGCAAGTCTGACCCGGCCTGCACCATCGGCAATACCAGCTATGACTTCGTCAGCGACCGCGTCAACGTCGATAAAGCCAACATGCGCGGCGTGGAATCGACCTTCGGCTGGAAAATCACTCGCGATCTGAACTGGACGGCGAACTATACCTATACCAAGTCAGAACAGAAAAGCGGTCAGTTCTCCGGCAAACCTTTAAATAAAATGCCGAAAAACATGTTCAACACCACCCTGGACTGGCAGGCCACGCCTGACGTCGGTTTCTGGAGTCGTTTGAACTTCCGCGGGAAAACCTCAGAATATCTGAGCCGTACCTCTATGGCTCAGGGCACACCGTCCTATACGCAGGTCGATCTCGGTTTGCGCTACAACGCCAACAAAAACCTGCTGGTTTCCGCCGGGGTGTATAACGTTCTCGATAAGCAGATTGCTTACGATACCTACGATACGGTACTTGATGGCCGACGTTATACCGTGGGCCTGACCTATAGCTTCTGATGATCTGATTCTGACGATCTGATAACGAAAAAACCCCGGAAACCCGGGGTTTTTTTATCAGTCAATAACGTTATTGCTTGAAACGCTGCGGGAACTTCATTTCGCTATAGCGGACAAACCGGGTGCCTTTGGCAAGCTTATAGCCAAACCAGATAACCAGGAACAGCGGAATACCGATATAGGTCGCCGCCACGCCACCCCAGTCAATGGTGTCTTTAAGGAACGCTTCGTAGTTCTGGCCGAGGGTGATAATCAGGCACAGGACGAAGGCGAAGATCGGCCCAAGCGGGAAGAACCCGGAACGATACGGCAGATCGTTCACATCGTTGCCCTGCAGCACGTAGCCGCGACGGAAACGATAGTGGCTGATAGCGATCCCCAGCCAGGCAATAAAGCCGGTCATCCCTGAGGTATTCAGCAGCCACAGGTAAACGGTCTGGTTGCCAAACATTGAGCTAAGGAAGCACAGCGCCGCCACGACCGTGGTGGCGTACAGCGCGTTACGCGGCACGCCGCCGCGCGACAGCTTAGCGAAGATACGCGGCGCTTTGCCATCGCAGGCCAGGGTGTAGAGCATACGCGTGGAGGCGTACATTCCGGAGTTGCCCGCCGACAGCACCGCCGTCAGGATCACCGCATTCATGATCGCGGCCGCAGACAGCAGGCCCGCATGCTGGAACACCAGGGTAAACGGACTGACGGAAATATCCTTCACGTCGTTACGCAGCAGGCTCGGATCGGTATAAGGGATAATCAGGCTGATGATTAAAATCGCGAACACGTAGAACAGCAGAATACGCCAGAACACCTGGCGCACGGCGCGCGGAATGTTCTTCTCCGGGTTTTCTGATTCACCCGCGGCGATACCGATAAGCTCGGTGCCCTGGAACGAGAAGCCGACGATCATCGCCACGCCAATCATCGCCGCGAAGCCGCCGGCAAACGGCGCATCGTCGATACCCCAGTTGCTCCAGCCCGCCGGCTGCGCGCCCTCAAAGATGCCGACGATCATCATCACGCCAACAACGATAAAGATGATGACGGTGGCGACCTTGATCAGCGAGAACCAGTACTCTGCTTCACCGAAGCCTTTTACCGAGATCCAGTTCAGCAGGAACATAATGCCGAGGAACAGCGCGCTCCAGATCCAGCCTGGAGCATCGGGGAACCAGTAGGTCATGACCAGCTGCGAGGCAACAAGGTCAACGGCGATGGTCACCGCCCAGTTATACCAGTAGTTCCAGCCCAGCGCGAAGCCGAAGCCCTCTTCGACATAGTTCTGACCGTAGGTGGCAAAGGAGCCGGATACCGGCATGTATGCCGCCAGCTCGCCAAGGCTGGTCATCAGGAAATAGACCATCAGACCGATCAGAATATAAGAAAGCAGCGCGCCGCCGGGGCCTGCCTGGGAAATAGTTGCACCGGATGCAACGAAAAGACCTGTACCGATGGAACCGCCAATAGCGATCATGGTCAAGTGACGCGCCTTCAGTTCACGGCGTAGGCCGGGCGCTTCTGTGGTTTTAGTATCCGAAACCATGTGAAAATGCTATCCATCAAAAAAACGAGGCGAGATTGTAGCAGACGATCGGCGATCCATCCGGTACAAATACAAAGTTATAAGAGAGGTTCATGATCGAACATGGATTATTAGTAAAGCACTAAATCGCGGAATTGCCAGCAATAATCCCCCACCTCTCTTCATCCGAACGCCCCGGCCCCCGCGTTTTTACACCTCGCAGTAACGCAGAAAACGCTGTAATGCTTTGGAAATATGCTTCTGGCGATGATGAATCCGCCACAGGGTGCGGGTTAAAGGCGGTAACGGCACGCTCAGCTCAACCAGCGATCCCACCTCCAGCTGTTCGGCGATAACCCGCCGCGAAAGGCAGCTAATTCCAAGGCCATGACGTACGGCATGCTTGATAGCCTCGGAGTTGCCTAGCTCCATCCCCAGCTGAAACGCCGGCAGGTGCGATAGCAATAAATAGTCGACGATTTCCCGGGTGCCCGAGCCGTGTTCGCGCAGGATCCACGGCGCCTCCGCCAGCCGCTGCAGCGTCACCTCGCCCTCCAGCAGCGGCGAGCCGGGAGCGGCAAACACCACCAGCTCATCCGCCAGCCACGGTTCGGCGATGATATCCGCCGCGTGGCACGGCCCCTCAATCAGCCCGATATCCACCCGCAGATCGGCCACGGCGTTAATCACGTCCTGGCTATTGCCGACGCTCAGCTCCAGCGGCAGATCGGGGAAATCGCGGCGATAGCGGGCAATGATTTCCGGTAAAATATAGTTCCCGATAGTGCTGCTGGCGTACACGCGGATCGCGCCGTTGTCGCCGCGAAACAGCTGCTCGATTTCAATAGCGCGTTCAAGCAGCGCCAGCGCGCGCGGGTAGAGCAGCCTGCCGTGCTCATTCACCACCAGCCGCTTGCCGACGCGATCGAAAAGCTGCACTCCCAGCTGACCTTCCAGATCGGTCAAGGCCGCGCTGACCGCTGACTGCGAAAGCGCCAGCATTTGCGACGCCTGGGTGGTTGAACCGCTCTTGAGAACTTCAGCAAAAACTTCCAGCTGCCGTAGCGTGATATGCATAACCCTTCCTTGCTCGTCTATCCGACATCGCCCTTCGCAATCCCGACGGCCGGCGCGTAACGCCGCGCGGAACCGCGAACAGGCTCGTTTACCACTTATTACGATTAATTATAAATATATAATCAATTTTATATTTAAACCAGCGAGTCGTAATCTTTACGCAGACAAAGGAGAAGGTTATGACAGCACTCACTTTACCGACAAAACATCGCCCGCTGTGGCATTTCGCCCCAGGACTGGCGCTTACCGCCGTTGTGACCGGCGCTGCGCTCTGGGCTGGCAGCTTTCCCGCTATCGCCGGCGCCGGCTTCAGCGCGCTGACGCTGGCCATCCTGTTCGGCATGGTCGTCGGCAATACGCTCTACCCGAAAATATGGCAACCCTGCGACGGCGGCGTGATCTTTGCCAAACAGCACCTGCTGCGTCTCGGTATTATTTTATACGGCTTTCGCCTGACGTTCGCGCAGATTGCCGATGTTGGCGTGAGCGGCATTGCCATTGACGTTCTGACGCTGGCCAGCACCTTTTTTATCGCCTGTATCCTCGGGCAGAAAATCTTCGGTCTGGATAAGCATACCAGCTGGCTGATTGGCGCCGGCAGCAGCATCTGCGGCGCAGCGGCGATTCTGGCAACGGAACCGGTAGTCAAGGCGGAGGCCAGTAAGGTGACCGTCGCCGTCGCCACGGTGGTAATTTTCGGTACGCTGGCTATCTTCCTCTATCCGGCGATGTATCCGCTGCTGGCGCACTGGTTTACGCCGGAAACCTACGGCATTTATATGGGCTCGACCATGCATGAGGTGGCGCAGGTGGTCGCTGCGGGACACGCCGTTAGCCCGGACGCAGAGAACGCGGCGGTCATTGCCAAAATGCTGCGCGTGATGATGCTGGCGCCGTTCCTGCTGTTCCTCGCCGCCCGCGTTAAGCAGTTGGCCCCGGCCGGCAGCGACGAGCAAAGTAAAATCACTATCCCGTGGTTTGCCATTATGTTCATCCTGGTGGCGGTATTTAACTCCTTCCACCTGCTGCCAAAAGCAGCGGTCGACATGCTGGTGACCCTCGATACCGTAATGCTGGCAATGGCGATGGCCGCCCTCGGGCTGACCACCCACGTCAGCGCGCTGAAAAAAGCCGGCGCCAAACCGCTGCTGATGGCATTGATGCTGTTCGTCTGGCTGATTGTCGGCGGCGGCGCGATTAACCTGGCGGTTCACGGCCTGATGGCCTGACCGGAAGCAGACAGACGACAGCATTCGTTGATGTAACTCTTCAGTTAAGCCGCTATCATTACCCACCCCGCAGCGGCTTAACTGGAGTTTTTTATGAAATATATTGGAGCGCACGTCAGCGCCTCCGGCGGAGTGGCCAATGCCGCCATTCGCGCAGCCGAAATCGGTGCGACCGCGTTCGCCCTCTTCACCAAGAACCAGCGCCAATGGCGCGCCGCCCCGCTGAGCGACGAAACCATTGCTGAATTCAAAGCCGCCTGCGAAAAATACCATTTCGGTCCCGGGCAAATCCTGCCGCACGATAGCTATCTGATCAACCTCGGCCACCCGGTCGAAGAGGCGCTGGAAAAATCCCGCGAAGCGTTTATTGATGAGCTGACCCGCTGCCAGCAGCTAGGGCTGACGCTGCTGAACTTCCATCCCGGCAGCCATCTGCAGCAGATACCGGAAGAGGAGTGCCTGGCGCGTATTTCCCGCTCGATCAATATCGCGCTGGAAAAAACCGAAGGCGTAACCGCGGTTATCGAAAACACCGCCGGTCAGGGCAGCAATCTTGGATTTAAGTTTGAACATCTGGCCGCCATTATCGACGGCGTGGAGGACAAATCCCGCGTCGGCGTGTGTATTGACACCTGTCACGCCTTTGCCGCCGGGTACGATCTGCGTAGCGCCGAAGAGTGTGAGAAAACCTTCGCCGATTTCGAGCGGATCGTCGGCTTCAAATACCTGCGCGGGATGCACCTGAACGATGCGAAAAGCGCCTTCGGCAGCCGCGTCGACCGCCACCATAGCCTGGGGGAAGGTAATATCGGCCATGACGCTTTCCGCTGGATCATGCAGGACAGCCGCTTCGACGGTATTCCGCTAATTCTGGAGACCGTTAATCCCGATATCTGGGCGGAAGAGATTGCCTGGCTGCGGGCGCAGCAGACGGCGGAAGCGTCGGCCTGAAGTCGATGCCGGGCTAATCCCAACAGCTAAAAAAAAGAAAGGGCCGAATCATCGGCCCTTTTGCTTATCAAAGTTTTACTCAGGCAGCTTTTTCTACCGTCTGCGCTTCCGGACGTTTCAGCACCGCGTAGGAGAGACCGGCAACCAGCGTCCCGGCGATAATCGCCAGCAGGTAGCCGAGCACCGGCGTAATGGCGCCTGGGATCAGCAGAACAAACAGACCGCCGTGCGGCGCCATCAGTTTGGCGCCAATCGCCATGGAGATTGCGCCGGTTACCGCCCCGCCGACGATACAGCATGGCAGCACGCGCATCGGGTCACGAGCGGCGAACGGAATGGCCCCTTCAGAGATAAAGCACAGTCCGAGCACCAGGGCCGCTTTACCGCCTTCACGCTGGCCTTTGTCAAACTTATTACGCGCCACCAGAGTCGCGATACCCATCGCCAGCGGCGGTACCATGCCTGCGGCCATAATCGCCGCCATCGGCGCGTAGGTCTGAGTACTCAGCAGCCCGACGCCAAAGGCGTACGCCGCTTTGTTCACCGGACCGCCCATATCGGTACACATCATTGCCCCGAGGATCGCGCCCAGCAGGACCGCATTGGCCGTCCCCATAGTTTGCAGCCAGTGGGTCAGACCCGCCAGAATACCGGCAACCGGCTTACCGATCAGGTAGATCATGGCCAGACCGACAATCAGGCTGGAAACCAGCGGAATGATCAGAATCGGTTTCAACGCTTCCATGCTCGGCGGCAGCTTCAGCTTCGTGCTGATCAGTTTAGCCACGTAACCGGCAAGGAAGCCCGCAATGATCCCGCCAATGAAGCCGGAACCGCCGCTCACCGCCAGCATACCGCCGATAAGACCCGGCGTCAGGCCCGGACGGTCGGCGATGGAGAAGGCAATGAAGCCCGCCAGCACCGGAACCATCAGCGCAAAGGCTGAACCGCCGCCGATCTGCATCAGCGCCGCCGCCAGCGTATCCTTCACTTCAAATGCCTTAATCCCGAAGGCGAAAGAGAGCGCGATACACAGGCCGCCCGCCACCACCATCGGCAGCATGTAGGAGACGCCGGTCAGCAGGTGACGATAGGCGCCGCCGCCCTCTTTCTTCGCGCTATCCGCCTGCTGTCCGCTCGGCCCGGAAGGCTGATACGGTTTGGCTTCCAGCTGCGCCTTTTCAAACTCCTGGGCGGTTTTCTTCAGCGCCAGTCCGGTAGTGGTGCGATACATTGGCTTACCGGCAAACTTCGCCAGGTCAACTTCAATATCCGCCGCAACGATAACCAGATCGGCCTGCGCCACCTCTTCTGGCGTAATCGCATTGCCCGCGCCGACGGAGCCGCGCGTTTCAACCTTCACCCACCAGCCGCGTTTTTTCGCTTCGGTTTCGATAGCCTCTGCGGCCATAAAGGTATGCGCCACGCCGGTTGGGCAGGCGGTAATTGCGACGATGCGTTTTGGGCCGCTGGCCGCAGCGGGTGCCGCAGCCGGCGCGCTGTAAGGGGTCGCATGGCTTTTCGCCTCGCCGAGGAACAGCTCCGGGTGGGCAACGGCGCGGTTAATATCGCCGAGATACACCTTTTTACCGTTCAGCGCGCTGTCAGCAGGCAGCGTTGAGCCGAGGACGATAGCCAGCTCCGCATCGTTCGGGTTATCAATCAGTTCGAGTTGCGCTTTTTGCGCCGCGGTGCTCAGCAGGGTTTTCGCCATATAGGCGCGAGCCTGTCCGAGTCCGGCATCAATAATCAGCAGCGTTTTCATTATGCCTCTCCTGCTGTTAATTAAACGGTTGTAAGTCGACGCGCGCCATCATTGCGGCCAACTGGGTACGATCGGTAATACCAACATTGCTCTGGCTAACCGCCAGGGCTGCAACGGCCGTGGCCAGGCGCAAAGTATGCTCGCTGGATTCACGCATCAGCAGGCCGTAAATCAGGCCGCCGACCATAGAATCGCCGGCGCCGACGGTGCTGACCACTTCGACTGAAGGCGGCTTGGCGATCCATTCGCCGGAGGCGTTAACCCACAGCGCGCCCTCTTCACCCAGCGAGATAACCACGTGGGCAATCCCCTGCTCGCGCAGCGCGTGGGCGGCGTCAATAACGTCTTTCATTTCAGGCAGCTTGCGGCCGGCCCAAATCTCCAGCTCGCGGCGGTTTGGTTTAACTAACCACGGCGCGGCCTTCAGGCCGGCAACCAGCGCTTCGCGGCTGCTGTCGAAAATAATGCACGGACACTGGCTGCGCAGGCGGATCATCCATTCGGTGAAGGCCTCAGGGCTGACGCCTGACGGCAGGCTGCCGCTGACGCAAACCATGTCGAACTGACCCAGCCAGCTCAGGGAATCATTGACGAAGCGCTCCCAGTCACCCTGAGTCACCTCAAAGCCGGAGAAGTTAAAGTCGGTGACTTCACCGTCTTTTTCCGTCAGCTTGACGTTGATACGGGTACGGCCCTGCACAACCTGGAAGCGGTTGGCAATCCCCAGCTCGCTAAACAGCTGCTGAAAGCCATCCTGATTATCTTTGCCGAGGAAGCCGCCGACGGTGACGTCGATACCGAGATCTTTCAGTACCTTCGCAACGTTGATACCTTTTCCGGCTGCATGCAGGCCGGTGGTGCGGACGAGGTTGACTTCGCCGCGCTCAATTTCCGGCGTGAAACCCACCAGATCGTATGCCGGGTTTAAAGTAATCGTTGCTACACGTCTGCTCATTTATGCGCCCTCCCCAAGGCCTGCGGCGATAGCTTCGCCAATCGCATCCAGCGCTTGTTGCGCATCTTCACCCTGCGCGGTAAAACGCAGACGGTGACCTTTCTTCACTCCCAGCGCCACGACCTTCATCAGGCTGCGACCGTTTGCCGGCTTGCCGGAACCGTCGAGGTTGGTGACGGTAATGTCGCTGGAGAATTGTTTGATGGTATTAACCAGCATGGTGCCCGGACGCGCGTGCAGCCCGTGCTCATTGCGCACGACAAATTCAGCGCTCAGCACGTCTTCGGCAATCGCATCATCGCTGGTCAGCAGCGCCAGCAGCGTGGCGCCGTCGGCCTTCAGCAGGCGGTCAGCTTTTTTGTCAATCAGCAGGTTGCTCAGGCGACTGAGCACCGCGGTCGGCTGTTCGTCGGCCATCGCGACGGTAATCAGCAGCGACACCGGCTGTTCATCAGCGGTAAATGCGCTGGCGGCGCGGCTCACGGCAACGGCGCTACGCAGGTTGCCTTCAGCACTGTCGTTCAGCCAGATGCCCTGACCCAGGTTCAGCGGCTTATCGTTAATGGTGCGGCTCACAAACGCGGCGTCAACGGCGCCGGCTTCTTTCAGCCGCGCGGCGTTCAGCGCCTGCAGGGTCAGCAGATCGCTGGCCACGATATCAAGGCTCAGCGTGTCGTTATCCAGCTTCAGCACTTCGCTCTGCTTTTCACCCATCAGCAGGGCGCGCAGCTCTTCAGCCGTCGTGGCGGATCTGAGCTGCTCCGCGACCGAATCATCGCTGAGCACGTGCGTCAGCTGACGCAGTAATCCGAGATGCTCATCCGAGCTGGCGGCGATACCAATTGCCACGTAGGCCGTCTGCCCCTCCCCCCAGGTTACGCCCTGCGGGAACTGATAGACCTGAACGCCGGTTTTCAGCACCTGATCGCGCGTGTCGGTGGTACCGTGCGGAATGGCAATCCCGTTACCAAGGAAAGTGGAGGTCTGCTGCTCGCGCGCCAGCATCCCGTTAACGTAGCCTTCCGCCACGTTGCCTGCGCTTACCAGCGCAGAAGCAACCTGACGAATCGCCTCTTCTTTATTACCGGCCTGCTGACCGGGATGAATATCCTGCACAGATAACTGGAACATGGATCTCCTCTCCTGCTGAGTTGAATCGTTTCAGCTGTTTAGCGAAAAAATGCGTCATCCTGCAGCTGAAGAAATTCCTGATGACGCTGAAACGTTTCAATGAGTCTGTACCTTTATTAATCACCGCGCAAGATAAGTTGTCAGCCTGATAACAGAAGTTAGAGATAACGCACATTTTTGCTGAAGCCGTATCGCAAGACCGGCCTCAGCTTCAGCATTTTGCTGAACGCAATATTTTGAAACGCCTTTTTGATTTATTAGTGCCATACTACTGTTCATTTTCTGACTGGCGGCGTAAACTCCGCGACTCCTGAAACCACAGATAACCGCACATGCAAAACAGTAGCGCCGCCCTTCCCCGACGCGGGTTCGATTTAACCTCTTCCGCCTTCCTGATTGTCGCCTTTCTGACCGGGATTGCCGGCGCGTTGCAAACGCCAACCTTGAGTCTGTTTTTGACCAATGAAGTGCACGTGCGCCCGGCGATGGTCGGCTTCTTTTTTACCGGCAGCGCGGTAATCGGCATTCTGGTGAGCCAGTTTCTCGCCGGGCGCTCGGACCGCCGCGGGGATCGTAAACAGCTGATCGTCTTCTGCTGCCTGCTGGGGGTGCTGGCCTGCCTGCTGTTTGCGTGGAATCGCAGCTACTTTGTTCTGCTTTTCGTCGGGGTATTTCTCAGCAGCTTCGGCTCCACCGCCAACCCGCAGATGTTCGCCCTTGCCCGCGAGCATGCGGATAAAACCGGCCGCGAGGCGGTGATGTTCAGCTCGATTCTGCGCGCCCAGGTGTCGCTGGCGTGGGTTATCGGCCCGCCGCTGGCCTACGCGCTGGCGATGGGTTTCGGCTTTACCGTGATGTACCTCAGCGCCGCTGTCGCCTTCGTATTCTGCGGTGCGATAGTCTGGTTCTTTCTGCCCAGCATGCGCAAAGAGCCAAAAGCGGCCGCGGGTCAGCTGGAAGCTCCGCGCACCCATCGCCGCGACGCGCTGCTGCTGTTCAGCATCTGCACGCTGATGTGGGGCATCAACAGCCTCTATATCATTAATATGCCGCTCTATATCATTAATGAGCTGCATCTGCCGGAGAAGCTGGCGGGTTTAATGATGGGCGCAGCCGCCGGCCTCGAAATACCGACGATGCTGATCGCCGGCTATTACGCCCGCCGCTTCGGCAAACGTTTTCTGATGCGCGCGGCCGGCGTCGCCGGGCTGCTGTTTTACGTCGGCATGCTGCTGGTTCATACGCCTGGACTGCTGCTGGCGTTACAGCTGCTGAACGCTATTTTCATTGGCATCCTGGCGGGAATTGGCATGCTCTATTTTCAGGATTTAATGCCGGGCCAGGCGGGAGCGGCGACCACGCTGTACGCCAATACCATTCGCGTCGGCTGGATTATTGCCGGGTCGCTGGCCGGCGTGGTCGCCGAGATCTGGAGCTATCACGCGGTATTCTGGATTGCGCTCGGCATGGGGGCGATCGCCCAGCTGTGCCTGTGGCGCATCAGGGACATTTAAGCCGCAGAGATAAAACGGCGCGCCGCTAGCTGGCGGTGAGCCGTTCGAGATGAATAAGGTACGCCATTGCCTCATCGCGTCGGGTGCCGCACATTTCGCGCTCTGGCTGCAGGCTGCCGCAAACTTTGGGGCGCAGCGGTGAGCCAAAGATATTGCACAGGTTGCCCGCAGACAGCTGTACGCACCGCGTGTTCGCGGGTTTGCCGTCAGGCATGCCGGGTATCGGGGATGAGATGGAGGGGGCGATACAGCAGGCACCGCAGTCAGTACGACATTCCATAGATGGTTCTCTTAACGGCGCTTTTTCAGGCTCAGCCTAAACGTTTTATCCGAAGATAGCAAAACGCGTGAATTCCACTTGCCTGAAAGGCCCGGCGCGAGTAGTTTTACGCGATATTTTTGACCCTTTACGTTACAGGATTACCGCAATGCCAAGAGCGAATGAAATTAAAAAAGGTATGGTGCTGAATTACAACGGCAAGCTGCTGATTGTGAAAAATATTGATATTCAGTCACCGAGCGCCCGTGGCGCAGCAACGCTGTACAAAATGCGTTTCGCTGACGTACGTACCGGTCTGAAGGTTGAAGAACGCTTTAAGGGCGACGATATTGTTGACACCGTGACCCTGACCCGCCGCTACGTTGACTTCTCCTATGTCGACGGCAACGAATACGTGTTTATGGATAAAGAAGATTACACCCCGTATATCTTCACCAAAGAGCAGATTGAAGAAGAGCTGCTGTTTATTCCGGAAGGCGGCATGCCGGACATGCAGGTTCTGACCTGGGATGGCCAGCTGCTGGCGCTGGAGCTGCCGCAGACCGTTGATCTGGAAATTGTTGAAACGGCTCCGGGCATCAAGGGCGCATCCGCCAGCGCTCGCAACAAACCGGCAACCCTGAGCACCGGCCTCGTGGTGCAGGTTCCTGAGTACCTGAGCTCGGGCGAACGCATTCGTATCCATATCGAAGAAAGCCGCTATATGGGCCGCGCCGACTAATCGAACGGCGGGATAATAACCGGTAGCCAATGCGAAAATGCCCGTCAGTATCGCAACTGACGGGCATTTTTTTACCGACGCACGGTGGCCTACAGCAGTTCCGGATACTTCGTCATCTTCAGCGCCAGCTCTACGCCGCGAACTTCCGCCATCCCCTTCAGACGACCGATCGCCGAATATCCCGGGTTGGTTTTCTTACGCAGATCGTCCAGCATCTGATGGCCGTGATCCGGGCGGAACGGGATCGGGCGCAGATCGCCGGCGCGCTTGCGGCGCAGCTCTTCGCTCAGAATCGCATTCACCACCGCCACCATATTAACGTCACCGCTCAGGTGCGCTGCCTCGTGGAAGGTTTTCGGATTCTCTTCGCGGCAGGTCGATCGCAGATGGGTGAAGTGAATACGATCGCCGAAGGTTTCAACCATCTTCACCAGGTCATTATCGGCACGCACGCCGTAGGAGCCGGTGCACATGGTAAAACCGTTGTTAATGCTATCAACAACCTCTTTCAGCCACTGCATATCTTCGATCGTCGACACGATACGCGGCAGGCCAAGGATCGGACGCGGCGGATCGTCCGGGTGAACCGCCAGACGCACGCCCACCTCTTCACATACCGGCACGATGGCGCGCAGGAAGCGGGCCATATTTTCACGCAGCTGCTCTTTATTGATATGGTCATATTCGGCAAGACGGGTGCGGAACTGATCGAGGGTATAGCCCTCTTCGGCTCCCGGCAGGCCGGCAATAATATTGCGGGTCAGCTTTTCGACTTCCGCAGCGCTCATCGCCGTAAAATAGGCCTGCGCCTGGCGCTGCTCTTCTTCCGTGTAATCCGCTTCCGCGCCGGCGCGCTGCAGGATATGCAGCTCAAAGGCCGCAAAAGCGATTTGATCAAAACGCAGCGCTTTAGAGCCGTCCGCTAGCTGATACTCCAGATCGGTACGCGTCCAGTCGAGGATCGGCATAAAGTTATAGCAAACGGTATCAATCCCGCAGGCCGCAAGATTGCGGATGCTCTGCTGATAGTTGGCAATCCAGGTCGCACACTGCCCGCTATCGGTTTTGATCTCTTCATGCACCGGGATGCTTTCGACGACCGACCACGTCAGCCCTTTTTCCGCCAGCAGCGCCTGACGCTGCTTAATATCGTCAACGGGCCATACCTGCCCGTTCGGAATATGGTGCAACGCGGTAACCACGCCCGTCGCGCCAGCCTGTCGTACATCATCAAGCGATACCGGATCGTTCGGTCCATACCAACGCCAGGTTTGCTCCATCGCTATACCCCTCTAAAGTTGTTATACCAATAATGCGAACGCCAATGACGACTACCATACAGGCTTCACGCAAAGGATCAAATAATCCCGCTGAATTGATTGATCCAGCTCACACTAAGCGTATAAATACGGCTCACCAATTTAATTTGCTGTCATATAACTTTACACTGGCCGTGTTAATCATTGGTTAATCAGGTGTGTAAATAATGACGACTATTGCTACAGCTACGCTACCGGAAGACGTACAGCTTCCCCGCTACGATCGCAGCCAGCTGCGCTCGCGTATCGTGCACTTTGGGTTTGGCGCCTTTCATCGCGCGCACCAGGCGCTGCTCACCGACCGGGTGCTGAACGCCAGCGGCGGCGACTGGGGGATCTGCGAAATAAGTCTGTTCAGCGGCGATCGGCTGATGAGCCAGCTTCGCCAGCAGGATCACCTGTTTACCGTGCTGGAGAAAGGGGCGCAGGGCAACAGGGCTATCGTGGTCGGCGCGGTGCACGAGTGCCTGAACGCTAAACTGGATTCGCTCCCGGCGATAATCGAAAAGTTTTGCGAACCGCAGGTCGCCATCGTCTCTCTGACTATCACTGAAAAAGGCTACTGCATCGACCCGGCAAGCGGTTTGCTGGATCTCAGGCAGCCGCGGATCGTGCACGATCTGGATAACCCGACGCTGCCGCAGTCGGTGCCGGGGATTTTAGTCGAGGCGCTCGCCCGCCGCCGCGAGCGCCGCCTGCCGCCGTTTACCGTCCTCTCCTGCGATAACATTCCTGACAATGGCCACGTGGTGAAAAACGCCGTGCTGGGAATGGCGGAGAAACGCTGTCCGGAGCTGGCGCGGTGGATTGCTGAACAGGTCAGCTTCCCGGGTACGATGGTTGACCGCATTGTTCCCGCAGCCACCGACGAGTCGCTGGCGGAAATCAGCGCCGCGCTGGGCGTCGAAGATCCCTGCGCCATCAGCTGCGAGCCGTTTATTCAGTGGGTCGTCGAAGATAACTTCGTCGCCGGCCGCCCGGCGTGGGAAGCCGCCGGCGTGCAGATGACCGACAACGTGCTGCCGTGGGAGCAGATGAAGCTACGGATGCTCAACGGCAGCCACTCTTTCCTCGCGTGGCTCGGCTACCTGGCGGGCAGTGCGCATATCAGCGATTGTATGCAGGATGACGTGCTGCGCGCCGCCGCGCGCCGGCTGATGCTTGATGAACAGGCGCCGACGCTCTCTATTGAAGGCGTTGATCTGACGAGCTATGCCGACGGTCTTCTCGAACGTTTCAGCAACCCGGCGTTAAAGCATCGCACCTGGCAGATCGCGATGGACGGCAGCCAGAAGCTCCCGCAGCGCATGCTTGACGGTATTCGGGTGCACCTCGCGCGCGGCAGCCGCTGGCCGCTGCTGGCGCTTGGCGTCGCGGGCTGGATGCGCTACGTCAGCGGCGTGGACGATGCCGGTCAGCCGATCGATGTCCGCGACCCGCTGGCGGAGAAAATCCAGGCCCTGGTCGCTAGCAGCCATGAGCAAGAGCGGGTCAGCGCCCTGCTCTCCCTCGAAGAGATTTTTGGCAGCGACCTCCCGCACAGCGCAGAATTTGTCGCCAACGTGACGTCAGCCTGGCGCCAGCTCTCATCGCTGGGCGCACGCAACGCTATCGCCGCCGCGCTGGATTCTTAACAATTTCTGCTGTTTAACGGACAGAAATATTTTCTGTCCGCCCTAACCCTTCTCTTTTCCCCTTTTTTTCGTCAGGATAGTCTCAACTGTTACAACATTACATTTGTATCCTGGAGAAAATGTGACCAAAACAAACTTGATCACGGGGTTTCTCGGCAGCGGTAAAACGACCTCGATTCTTCATCTGCTGGCCCATAAGCCTGCAGATGAAAAATGGGCCGTACTGGTCAATGAATTTGGCGAAGTTGGCATCGATGGCGCTCTGCTGGCCGATAGCGGTGCGCTGCTTAAAGAAATTCCCGGCGGCTGCATGTGCTGCGTCAACGGTCTGCCAATGCAGGTCGGGCTGAATACGCTGCTGCGTCAGGGGAAGCCGGACCGCCTGCTGATTGAGCCAACCGGGCTCGGTCACCCGAAGCAGATCCTCGATATTCTGACCGCCGCGGTCTACGAGCCGTGGATCGACCTGCGCGCGACGCTGTGCGTCCTCGATCCTCGCCAGCTTCTGGACCCGAAGGTCGTAGCCAACGAAAACTTCCGCGATCAGCTGGCCGCCGCCGACGTCATTATCAGCAATAAAACCGACCGGATGACCGCGGAAAGCGAGCGCGCCTTCAGCGCCTGGTGGCAGGAGTACGCCGGCAAACGCCTGCGCGTCAGCGCCACCCAGGGGAGCATTGACCCGGCGCTGCTGGACCTGCCGCGGCTGAATCTGCGCCCGCTGCCGGAAAGCGCGGAGCATGCGCACGGCCACGGACAGAAAAAAGGCCTGGCGGCGCTGAATCTCCCCAGCCACCAGCGCTGGCGCCGCAGCCTGAACAGCGGCCAGGGCTACCAGGCCTGCGGCTGGATTTTTGACGCTGATACCACCTTTGATACCATCGGCCTGCTGGAGTGGGCGCGCCTGGCCCCGGTGGGCCGCGTGAAGGGCGTGATGCGTATTGCCGAAGGCCTGGTGCGGATCAACCGTCAGGGGCTGGACCTTAATATTGAAACGCAAAACGTTGCGCCACCGGACAGCCGTATTGAGCTGATCTGCGACGGCGAAGCGGACTGGAATGCACTACAAGCCACTCTGTTGAGGCTACGTTTAAGTTAGGGCGGCTATGTTTGCCCCCGTTTTACACAACACGCGACCGTTATGAATAAAACCCGAATCCCCCTTATCCTGCTGCTTAACGCCGCAGGTATTGCGCTTTTTTTATCATGGTATCTCCCCGCTAACCACGGCCCGTGGTTTTCGCTGGATTCCGCCATTTTCCACTTCTTTAACCACAACGTGGGCGTCAGCCGCGGCTATACCTGGCTGCTGGCGATTATCAACAACCGCGCTTTTGACGCCTGCTCTCTGCTGGCAATGGGAGGCGTGATGCTGAGCTTCTGGCTGAAAGAGCAAAGCGCCGGCCGCCGCCGAATCGTGATTATCGGCCTGGTGATGCTGCTGTCTGCGGTGGTGATAAACCAGCTGGCTCAGCACCTGATGCCGGTTAAACGCGCCAGCCCGTCGCTCTCGTTTAGCGGCATTGTTAAGGTAAGCGACGTGGTCTCGTTTCCGACTAAAGATGCATCGAAGGATAGCTTCCCGGGCGATCACGGGATGATGCTGCTGATTTTCGCCACCTTCATGTGGCGCTATTTTGGCCGCCGGGCGTTTGCCATTTCTCTCGCCATTTTCGTTGTTTTTGCCTTCCCGCGGGTAATGATTGGCGCCCACTGGTTTACCGATATTGCCGTCGGTTCATTAACCGCGCTGCTGATCGGCGCTCCCTGGGTTCTGCTGACGCCTCTGAGCGACAAAATGATTGCCTGGTTCGACCGAACCCTCCCGGGCGGATTGCACAAAAATTAACATTCCCGTCGCATATTATTAAATATCCATAAGGGATCGTTCTCGGTCCCTTTTTTTATGTTTCGCCATTTTTATCCCCACAATCATCTTTCTGTCACATTAATCGTCTTACAAATGAGGTAATTGCGTATTTTTCACCCATCTCTGCCGCTATTTTGTCCTTTCCCGATGATTCACTTTTTGTCGCAAAAATTCTTATAAGAAATCTCGCAAAACCGCTCGCCATCCCAGTGTTGATAGGGTAATCTCATTCTCGTTTTGCCTTTCCAGCAACGTAAAACCGGCAGCAGAATTAATTTGTGCGTCACTGCACAAATTTAGGTTTAAGGAATTGTCTCATTGCTGGCAGGTATTTAGGCTCTAACACGTTTGGCATTTTTTATAACGACATTGTCGTTAAGGACAACAAGGGAAAACAAACAACATGGTCAAATCTCAGCCGATTTTGAGATATATCCTGCGGGTCGTTCCCGCGGTTGCAGTGGCAGTTTTGCTCTCTGCCTGTAGTTCGACCAGTAGTACCGCAAAGAATATGCATTCTGAGACGCTTGCTGTGGGTAGTGGCGATTTGTCATCACTGCAAGCCTCTCAGGATGAATTTGAAACAATGGTCAACAATCTGGACGTTAAGTCCCGTTTAATGGACCAGTATGCTAGCTGGAAAGGCGTGCGTTACCGCCTTGGCGGTAGCACCCGGAAAGGCATCGATTGTTCAGCATTCGTGCAGCGTACCTTCCGCGAACAGTTTGGTCTGGAACTGCCGCGCTCAACTTCCGAGCAGCAGGATTCCGGTAAGTCGATTTCACGCTCCCAGCTGCGTACAGGCGATTTAGTCCTGTTCAGAGCGGGTTCCACTGGCCGCCATGTAGGTATCTACATCGGCAACAGCCAGTTTGTTCATGCTTCCACCAGCAGCGGTGTGACTATCTCCAGCATGAACGAGCCGTACTGGAAAAAGCGCTATAACGAAGCGCGCCGCGTGCTGAGCCGTTCCTAACCTCTTCTGTCGTCAGTTTTCCCTTGGCTGACGAACGGAAATTAAAAACACTGCTGAGGCAGTGTTTTTTTTTGCTCATTGCCCCGCAAAGCCGCAATATAAGCTATGTCTTTTAATGGAGATGGTGAAATCGTTTTTCTGTCACCCCATTTGCGCGCCTCATAAACACGGACTGACTATAGCCTATGCTTACCCGCTACTTCTCACCCCGGCGTAAAATCTGGCTGACCAGCACACTCATTGGGATTTTCGTCGCCCTGCTGGCCGGTAGCATTCAATTTATGGTTATCTACCACAACCGGTCTGAACGCTTTGACTTCATCATCAACAACGTCAACGGTTACCTGAATGAATACTTTCACGAGCTTAATCATACGATTACCGTGCTGCAGCCGCTGATTGACCAGAAGTGTGAGAATATCGCGTCGGGCCTGACCGCGCATGCCGCCTTCAGCCCAAACGTTCGGGCGTTTCTGCTGGTTAAAAATGGCCAGGCATTTTGCTCTTCGGCAACAGGTCCAATGAACAGCCCCCTGGCACAGCTCATTCCCCAGCTCGATATCAGTAAACCTGTCGATATGGCCATCCTGCCGGGTACGCCGATGATGCCAAAAAGCTCGGCGCTGGCGATGTGGGTACGCAGCCCGCACGGCGGTAACGACGGTATTTTCGTGTCAATCAATACCAACCTGACCCCCTATATTCTCTATTCTGCCCGGCAAAATGACTTCAGCGGCATTGCGCTGGTGGTCAACAACAACAGCATTTCGACCTTAAGCAACGGGCTGGTTAACCCAAAAACGACGCTCTCAGAGCCGATTCGCGAAGTGCAGATCAAGGGGCTGCCGCTCAAAGTTTATCTCTACGCCAACAGCTGGCTGGCTGAAAATACCCAGTACGCGCTGCTGTTAGGCGTGGTATGCGGGCTGCTGGCGGGGCTGCTGGGCTATTACGTGCTGACGATCAAATCCGATCCGCGAAAAGCGATCCTGGTGGGAATAAAGAACGACCAGTTTTACATCGTCTATCAGCCGGTCGTTAAAGCCGATACGCTGCACATTAGCGGCGTTGAGGTACTGATGCGCTGGCGGCATCCGGTCGCCGGCGAAATTCCTCCGGATGTCTTTATCAACCTGGCTGAAACCCAGGAAATGATCGTCCCGCTAACCCATCATCTGCTGGCGCTGATCGCTCGCGACGCGCCCACGCTGCAAAAGATCCTGCCGGCGGGGAGTAAGCTCGGGCTGAATATCTCCCCGGCCCACATGCATGCCGATAGCTTTAAGCCGGATTTACAGCGCTTCGCCGCCGCCCTGCCGGTTAACCACTTTAGCGTGGTGCTGGAGATAACCGAACGCGCGATGATCGATAAGCACCGATCGCTGGCCATCTTTGACTGGCTGCATGAGCAGGGCTTTGAAATTGCGATTGATGATTTTGGCACCGGCCACAGCGCGCTGATCTATCTTGAACGCTACAACTTCGACTTTTTGAAAATCGATCGCGGCTTCGTGCAGGCCATCGGTACCGAAACCGTCACCTCGCCGGTGCTTGATGCCGTGCTGACGCTGAGCCGCCGCCTGCAGCTCCTGACCGTTGCCGAAGGGGTTGAAACGCCTGAACAGGCAGAGTGGCTGCGCAAGCACGGCGTACACTATCTGCAGGGCTACTGGATAAGCCGGCCCCTGCCGCTGGAAACGCTGCTCGCCGCGCATGAAGAACCGGCGAAATACTTCGCCGCCTCCGGGCGTTCCTGATAATTTAGTCTATGGACGGGCCCGCAGAGGGCCCGCCGACAGAGGATAACAACCTGGCTATGTTTGCGCGTATTTGTCTGATATTAATTACTTTTATTAGCCTTAACGGTCAGGCGCAGACCGTGAAAGAGAGCAGCAGCTTCGCGATTATCGGCGAGCCGAAATACCCTGACGGCTTTAGCCATTTCGCCTACGCCAACCCAGCGGCGCCAAAAGGCGGGAGCATCACGCTCGCCACCATTGGCACCTTCGACAACTTCAACCGCTATGCGCTGCGCGGCAATCCCGGCGTGCGCACCGATGCCCTGTACGATACCTTATTCACCACCTCCGACGACGAAGCGGGCAGCTACTATCCGCTAATCGCCGACGGGGCGCGCTACGCCGAGGATTTTTCGTGGATAGAGATCACAATCAACCCGCAGGCCCGCTTTCATGACGGCACGCCGATCCGCGCCAGCGACGTCGCGTTTACCTTCCAGAAATTTATGACCGAAGGCGTCCCGCAGTTTCGCCTGTACTACAAAGGCACAAGCGTCAAGGCCATCGCCCCGCTCACCGTGCGCATTGAGTTAGGCCAGGCGGGCAAAGAGAACATGCTCAGCCTGTTCACCCTGCCGGTGATGCCGGAAAAATTCTGGCGCGACCATAAGCTCAGCGATCCGCTCTCCACCCCGCCGCTGGCCAGCGGCCCCTATCGCATTACCGACTGGCGGATGGGTCAGTACATCGTTTACTCGCGCGTTAAAACCTACTGGGCGGCCAATCTTGCGGTCAACCGCGGACGCTGGAACTTCGATACGCTACGCTACGACTACTATCTCGACGATAACGTCGCCTTTGAGGCCTTTAAGGCGGGGGCGGTAGACCGGCGGGAGGAGACGATGGCCAAAAACTGGGCCACCCGCTACGTGGGGCGCAACTTTACGCGCGGCTACATCGTGAAGGATGAGTATCAGAATACCTCGGCGCAGGATACCCAGTGGCTGGCATTCAACATTCAGCGCCCGGTGTTTGCCGATCGTCAGGTACGCGAAGCCATCACCCTCGCCTTCGATTTTGAATGGATGAACAAGGCGCTGTTTTACAACGCCTACAGCCGCGCCAACAGCTACTTCCAGAATACCGAGTACGCGGCCCGCGCGGCGCCCGATGCCGATGAGCTCGCTCTGTTGACGCCGATGAAAAACGATCTCCCACCCGAGGTCTTCACCGAGCTCTATCAGCCGCCGCGATCCGACGGCGGCGGTTTCGATCGGGCGAATCTGCTGAAGGCGGACGACCTGCTCAACCGGGCCGGGTGGGTGTTGAAAAACCAGCGCCGGGTGAACGGGAAAACCGGGAAGCCGCTGCGTTTTGAGCTGCTGCTGCCCGCGGGCGGTAACGATCGCTGGGTTCTGCCCTTTCAGCACAACCTGCGGCGTCTCGGCATCACCATGGATATTCGCCAGGTTGATAATTCCCAGTACAGCAATCGCCGCCGCAGCCGGGATTACGATATGATGCCCGTGGTCTGGCGAGCGACGCCGTGGCCCGGCACCGACCTGCAGATCTCCTGGGACTCGGCCTATATTCACTCCAGCTACAACGCGCCGGGAGTGCAAAGCCCGGTCGTGGATCGCCTCATCGCGCAGATTATTCGCTGGCAGGGCAATAAGCAGAAGCTCCTGCCCTTAGGCCGCGCGCTGGATCGGGTGCTCACCTGGAACTACTACATGCTGCCGATGTGGTATATGGCGCAGGACAGAACGGCCTGGTGGGATAAGTTCTCGTTCCCGCCAACGCGGCCGGTTTACTCCTCCGGCTTTGACAGCTGGTGGTATGACGTTAACAAAGCGGCAAAACTGCCCGCGGACAGACGCTAAGGAACGACGATGGGCGCATACCTGATCCGCCGACTGCTGCTGATTATCCCCACCCTGTGGGCGATTATCACGATCAACTTTTTTATTGTCCAGATTGCCCCCGGCGGCCCGGTCGATCAGGCCATTGCCGCCATTGAGTTCGGCAATCACGGCGGGATGCCGGGCGCGGGCGACAGCGGAATGGCCGCCAGCCACGCGCGCACCGGCGTTAGCAACGTCAGCGAGGGCCACTATCGCGGCGGGCGCGGCCTCGACCCGGAGGTCATCGCCGAGATAACCCATCGCTACGGCTTTGATAAGCCCATCCACGAGCGCTACCTGAAAATGCTCGGCGACTACCTGCGCTTTGATTTTGGCGACAGCCTGTTTCGCAGCGCCTCGGTGCTGCAGCTGATCAAAAACAGCATGCCGGTCTCCATTAGCCTCGGCCTGTGGAGCACGCTGATTATCTACCTGGTGTCGATCCCGCTCGGCATCCGTAAAGCCGTCAGCAACGGCAGCCATTTTGATATCTGGAGCAGCACGCTGATCATTATCGGCTACGCGATCCCGGCATTCCTGTTCGCGATTCTGCTGATCGTTATTTTCGCCGGAGGCAGCTATTTCGACCTGTTCCCGCTGCGGGGGCTGGTCTCCGCCAATTTCGATAGCCTGCCGTGGTATCAGAAGATCCTCGACTACCTCTGGCACATCACGCTACCGGTGCTGGCGACGGTGATTGGCGGCTTTGCGGCACTCACTATGCTGACCAAAAACAGCTTTCTGGATGAGATCCGCAAGCAGTACGTGGTCACCGCCCGCGCCAAAGGGGTGAGTGAAAAACAAATTTTGTGGCGCCACGTGTTCCGCAACGCCATGCTGCTGGTTATTGCCGGTTTTCCGGCGATGTTTATCAGCATGTTCTTTACCGGTTCGCTGCTGATTGAGGTGATGTTCTCCCTCAACGGCCTGGGGCTGCTGGGCTATGAAGCGACGGTTTCGCGCGACTATCCGGTCATGTTTGGCACATTGTATATTTTTACGCTAATTGGTCTGCTGCTTAATATCGTCAGCGATATTTGCTACACGCTGGTCGACCCGCGTATCGATTTTGAGGGCCGCTGATGTCTTTTTTGAGTCCCGTCAATCAGGCCCGCTGGGCGCGTTTTCGCGACAACCGCCGCGGCTACTGGTCGCTTTGGCTGTTTTTAATCCTCTTCGTCTGCAGCCTGGGCGCGGAGCTGATTGCCAATGATCGTCCGCTGCTGGTGCAGTACCGCGGCAGCCTGTACGTTCCGCTATTAAAAGAGTATAGCGAGAAGACCTTCGGCGGCGACTTCGCCACCGCCGCCGACTATCAGGACCCGTGGCTCCAGAAACAGCTCGACAGCCACGGCTGGGTGCTGTGGGCGCCGGTGCGCTTCGGTGCGACGACCATCAACTTTGCGACCCAATCCCCCTTCCCCTCTCCGCCGTCGCCGCAGAACTGGCTGGGCACCGACGCCAACGGCGGCGACGTGCTGGCGCGCATCCTGTACGGAACGCGGATCTCAATCCTGTTCGGCCTGCTGCTGACGCTCTTTTCCAGCGTCCTCGGCGTGCTGGCGGGCGCCATCCAGGGCTACTACGGGGGCAGAATAGACCTCTGGGGGCAGCGCTTTATTGAAGTGTGGTCGGGAATGCCGACGCTGTTTTTGATAATCCTGCTCTCCAGCGTCGTGCAGCCCGGCTTCTGGTGGCTGCTGGCTATTACCGTCCTGTTCGGCTGGATGACGCTGGTGGGCGTGGTGCGCGCCGAGTTTCTGCGCACCCGTAACTACGACTATATCCGCGCGGCTCAGGCGCTGGGGGTTAACGACCGCAGCATTATCCTGCGGCATATGCTGCCCAACGCGATGGTCGCCACCCTCACCTTCCTGCCGTTTATTCTCTGCAGCTCGATTACCACCCTGACCTCTCTGGATTTTCTTGGCTTCGGCCTGCCTCTGGGCTCGCCCTCGCTTGGCGAGCTGCTGCTGCAGGGGAAAAACAACCTGCAGGCGCCGTGGCTGGGGATCGCCGCCTTTTTGTCCGTCGCGGTGCTGTTAACGCTTTTAATTTTCATTGGTGAAGCGGTTCGCGACGCCTTCGACCCCAGTAAGGCGGTATAAGATGGCGCAGCCTCTGTTAGAAATCGACAATCTCTCCATCGCCTTTCGCCAGCAGGGCGAAACCCGGACCGTCGTCAGCGAACTGTCGCTGCGCATTGCGGCGGGGGAAACCCTGGCGCTGGTGGGCGAATCCGGCTCCGGTAAGAGCGTTTCCGCGCTGTCGGTGCTGCGCCTGCTCCCCTCGCCGCCGGTAAGCTACCCCAGCGGCGATATCCGCTTTCACGGCCAGTCGCTGCTGCATGCCGATGAGCGAACCCTGCGCGGGGTGCGCGGCAACCGTATTGCGATGATTTTTCAGGAGCCGATGGTGTCACTCAATCCGCTGCACACCCTGGAAAAGCAGCTCTATGAAGTGCTCTCTCTGCATCGCGGAATGCGCAAAGAAGCCGCCCGGGGAGAGATTCTCGACTGCCTGGAGCGCGTCGGCATTCGCCAGGCCCCTCGCCGGCTGGCGGACTATCCGCATCAGCTTTCCGGCGGCGAGCGCCAGCGGGTGATGATCGCCATGGCCCTGCTCACCCGCCCGGAGCTGCTGATTGCCGACGAACCGACAACCGCGCTGGATGTCTCGGTGCAGGCGCAAATTCTGCTGCTGCTGCGCGAGCTGAAGCAGGAGCTGAATATGGGCCTGCTGTTTATCACCCATAACCTGAGCATCGTCCGCCAGCTCGCCGACCGCGTGGCGGTGATGCAAAACGGGCGCTGCGTCGAGCAAAACGACTGCCATGCCCTTTTTTCTGCTCCCCGGCATCCCTATACCCGCCGCCTGCTGGATAGCGAACCGGCGGGGCTTCCGGTACCGCTGGCGCCCGATGCGCCGCTGCTGCTCGCCGCCAGCGGGCTCAGCGTCGCCTTTCCCGTTCGTCGGGGCCTCCTGCGCCGGGTGGTTGACCATAATCGGGTGGTTAACGCTCTGAGCTTTCAGCTGCGCGCGGGTGAAACCCTGGGACTGGTGGGCGAGTCCGGTTCCGGCAAAAGCACTACCGGGCTGGCGCTACTGCGCCTGATTGCCTCCGAGGGGACCATTGCCTTTGATGGTCAAACGCTGCAGGGCCGCAGCCGTCGGCAGATGCTGCCGCTGCGCCGCCGGATGCAGGTCGTGTTTCAGGATCCGAACTCATCGCTGAACCCGCGGCTAAACGTTTTACAGATTATTGAGGAAGGGCTGCGCGTCCACCAGCCGACGCTCACCCCCGCCGAGCGTGAACAGGCGGTTATTCAGGTGATGCAGGAGGTGGGGCTGGATGCGCAAACGCGCCTGCGCTACCCGGCCGAGTTTTCCGGCGGCCAGCGGCAGCGTATCGCCATCGCCCGGGCGCTGATCGTCAAACCTCAGCTTATCGTCCTGGATGAGCCGACCTCTTCGCTGGATAAGACCGTACAGGCGCAAATCTTAGCCCTGCTGAAAGCTTTACAGCAAAAGCACCAGCTGGCCTATATTTTTATCAGCCACGATCTGCGCGTCGTGCGAACGCTATGCCATCAGGTGATGGTTCTGCGGCAAGGGGAGGTGGTCGAACAGGGAGAGTGCGAGCGCGTATTTACCGCTCCGCAGCAGGAATATACCCGCCAGCTGCTGGCGCTGGGCTGACGGTCAGAACGGGTTGTTACCGGAGAAGGGTTCGGCAATGGCTACGCCGAAATTTTTCAGACGACAGGTGGCGGCAAACTCGTCCTGCATGCTGACAAACAGGCACGGTTCCCCTTCACACTCAACGATTGAGCAATCGACTTCGATGTCGCTGAGCGCCTGGCTAAGCTTATGCATAACCGGCCACGCTTTCTCGCCGTCCGGGCTCAGTAATTTCAGCGCCACGAGGCTATTCTCGCTCTGCACGCCGTTTTGCGGAATCGGTTCAACTCTTGAACCCGCAAAACCGGCCAGCCAGCGATAGCTTTGCGGCAGTCGGTGTACGATAGAGAGTTGTTGTGTATTCACCTGGTTTTCCCCGGAAGCAAATGCTTCACAATAAATTTACATCAATATTAACACATTGTTGACAAATAGTCCTGTATCAGCGTGGAAAACGTTTACACCGGCGTGCGCCAGAGTTAACCGCTTATTATCCAGAACTTTATAGTTTCGCTGAGGAACCGATCGGGGCTATATGTACCCGTTTCTGTGATCCAAAACAACTTTTTTATCGCAACATTGCGACTTTTTACACTAATTGATTTTACATAAAAGAAACAAATAGCAGAATAATGAAGCCCGCTGCGGTTGATATGCATCAAAAAAGGGGCTGAAATAGCCCCTTAAATGAGATTCAAAGCGCGACTTTTCGCCGCCGGCTGGCGTAGAGGTAGAAGAGAATGGAGCTGCTGGCGCAGAAAGCGATAGAGATCAGCATCGGCCAGGCGGTGGTGAAGGTCGCCATCGACAGCAGCGCGCCGACAATCGCGCCGATCCCGAAGCGGAAGGTTCCCGCCAGCGAAGAGGCCGTTCCGGCCATATGCGGGAACTCATCGAGAATGACGGCCATCGCGTTCGAGGAAACCATCGACACGCAGCCGATAAACGCGGCCACGCCGAACACCAGCGCCCAGAAGCCGACATCAAACAGCGCGCAGACCACCATCCACACGGCCATCGCGAACTGGATCCACAGCCCGGCGCGGAACATATTCAGCGCCCCAATCCGCCGGACAAAACGGCTGTTTATCATGGTCATGACGAACAGGAAGGCCACGTTGAGCGCAAAGTAGTAGCCAAAGTGCTGCGGCGAGACGTGGTTAATATTGATGTAAACAAACGGGCCGGCGCTCAGAAATGAGAACATCCCGGCGAAGCTGAAGCCGCTCGCCAGCATATAGCTCAGCACGCGCTTGTGGCGGAACAGGGTAGCAAAGTTGCCGAGCGTGGTGCGCACATGAAACTTCTGCCGCCGCTCCGGCGGCAGGGTTTCGCTAATGAAGAATGCGATCATCGCCGAAGCCAGCAGCGCCGCCACCGCAAGGATCCAGAAGATGGCGTGCCAGCTGAACCACACCAGCACCGCCCCGCCCACCATCGGCGCAACCAGTGGGGCGATGGTGGTCACCAGCATCACGAACGACATCATCCGCGAAAACTCTTCTTTCGGATAAATATCGCGCATCAGGGCGTTAATCACCACGCTCGCCGCCGCCGCCGCGAGGCCGTGAAAGAAGCGCATGGTAATCAGCATTTCGATGGTCTGCGACAGCGCGCAGGCCACCGCGGCGGCGGCAAAAATCAGCGTCCCCCCGAGGATCACCGGCTTACGCCCGATGCTGTCGGCCATCGGGCCGTACAGCAGCTGGCCAAAAGCAAAGCCCAGAATATAGGTGCTAAGCGTCATCTGCGCGCTGCCGTCCGGCACGTTAAACTGCGCCGAGATCACCGGCAGAGCCGGTAGATACATATCAATCGACAGCGGCATCAGCATGGCCAGCAGGCCAAGAATAAACACAATCCCCAGGGAAGAATTCTGCTTTGCCGTCACGTTTTACTCCGCGCATGCTGAACGCCAACGCTGGCAATCTCTTCTTCCGTCAGCGGGCGATACTCGCCGGGCTCCAGAGAGTCGTCCAGCGCGATAGCGCCAATTCGTTCACGATGCAGGCCGACAACGTGGTTGCCCACGGCGGCAAACATCCGCTTAACCTGATGGTAGCGCCCTTCGCTGATGGTCAGCCGAACTTCCGTCGGAGTCACCACTTCGAGAACCGCCGGCCGGGTCAGCTCTTTTTCATTATGCAGCTGAACGCCCTGCGCAAACTGCTCCGCGGTGTGTTCGTCCACCGGGTTTTCCAGCGTCACCAGATAGGTTTTTTCGCAGTGATGGCGCGGAGAGGTAATACGGTGCGACCACTGCCCGTCATCGGTCATCAGCACCAGACCGGTGGTATCGATATCCAGACGACCGGCGGCATGCAGCTTGTGCGCCACCGGGACATCAAGAAAATAGAGCACCGTCGGGTGATCCGGATCGTCGGTAGAACAAACGTAACCCTGCGGCTTGTTAAGCATAAAGTAGCGCGGGCCGTTCTGCTGGGTAAGCGCATTGCCGTCATACTCAACGTCATGCTCCGGCTGGAGCTTGAACGAAGCGTCTTTCACGATTTCACCATCCACAAGAACGCGGCTGCTGCGGATTTCACGTCCGGCAATAGCCCTACTGACGCCAAGTTGCTGAGCGATAAACTTATCAAGTCGCATGAGATTTTTTTAGCCTGTAATAATGCTGGAGCGGGCAAGCGCCCGAAAAAGAAGAAATTCATTGGCTAGTATAACGGGCTCTTAACGCCACTCAAGGGAAAAGATTCATGGCATACTATTTGCGAGTTAATTAACGCCTGTGAAGCCATGAATTTTACATTACGCCCCTACCAAAAAGAGGCGGTCGATGCCACCTTAGCCTGGTTTCGTCGCCACCATGAGCCCGCCGCTATCGTCCTGCCGACCGGGGCCGGCAAAAGCCTGGTCATTGCCGAGCTGGCGCGCCTGGCCCGCGGCCGCGTGCTGGTACTGGCGCACGTCAAGGAGCTGGTGGCGCAAAACCACGCTAAATATCTTGCCCTTGGGCTGGAAGCCGATATTTTCGCCGCCGGGCTGAAGCGCAAAGAGAGCCACGGTAAGGTCGTTTTCGGCAGCGTACAGTCGGTTGCCCGCAACCTTGAGCAGTTCCAGGGGGAGTTTTCGCTGCTGATCGTCGATGAGTGCCACCGCATCAGCGATGACGACGATAGTCAGTACCAGCAAATCATCGCCCACCTGCGGCAGGTCAATCCGCAGCTGCGCCTGCTTGGGCTCACCGCCACGCCGTTTCGCCTCGGGAAGGGCTGGATCTATCAGTTCCATTATCATGGCATGGTGCGCGGCGACGAGAAGGCGCTGTTTCGCGACTGCATTTATGAACTGCCGCTGCGCTACATGATTAAACACGGCTATCTGACGCCGCCGGAGCGGCTCGATATGCCGGTAGTGCAGTACGATTTCAGCCGCCTTCAGGCGCAGAGCAACGGCCTGTTCAGCGAAGCCGACCTCAATCATGAGCTGAAAAAACAGCAGCGCATTACGCCGCATATCGTCAGCCAGATCGTTGAGTTTGCCCAAACGCGAAAAGGGGTGATGATTTTCGCCTCTACGGTGGAGCATGCGCGGGAAATCACCGGCCTGCTGCCCGCAGGTGAAGCCGAGCTGATTACCGGCGAAACGCCGGGGCCGCAGCGCGACCGCATTATTGAATCGTTTAAAGCCCAGCGGTACCGCTATCTGGTCAACGTGGCGGTGCTGACCACCGGCTTTGACGCCCCGCATGTCGATCTTATCGCCATTCTGCGCCCTACCGAATCGGTCAGCCTCTATCAGCAGATCGTCGGCCGCGGCCTGCGCCTGGCGCCGGGGAAAACCGACTGCCTGATCCTCGACTATGCCGGCAACCCGCACGATCTCTACGCGCCTGAAGTCGGGACGCCGAAAGGCAAGAGCGACAACGTGCCGGTGCAGGTATTCTGTCCGGCCTGCGGTTTCGCCAATACCTTCTGGGGCAAAACCACCGCCGACGGGACGCTGATCGAACATTTTGGCCGCCGCTGTCAGGGCTGGTTTGAAGATGATGAGGGCCATCGCGAGCAGTGCGACTTTCGTTTTCGCTTTAAGAACTGCCCGCAGTGTAATGCGGAAAACGATATCGCCGCCCGCCGCTGCCGCGAGTGCGACACAATTCTCGTCGATCCCGATGATATGCTGAAGGCGGCGCTGAAGCTCAAAGACGCGCTGGTGCTGCGCTGTAGCGGCATGGATCTGCAGCACGGCGCCGACGACAAAGGCCCGTGGCTGAAAATCACCTACTACGATGAAGACGGTGCCGACGTCAGCGAGCGCTTCCGCCTGCAGACTCCCGCCCAGCGCACCGCGTTTGAACAGCTGTTTATTCGCCCGCACACCCGCACGCCCGGCATGCCGCTGCGCTGGATAACCGCTGCCGATATCCTTGCCCAGCGGGCGCTGCTGCGCCATCCGGACTTTGTCGTCGCCCGCATGAAGGGGCAATACTGGCAGGTGCGGGAGAAAATGTTCGACTACCAGGGACGCTTTCGCCGGGCCAACGAACTGCGTTAATCGGCATTAAGGCTGAGGTTTTGATTGCCGTAAAAACCTCTGGCGGCTATAATGCCGCCCGCTTTTGCATTCGCAAAGCAGATCATCTGCCTGCTGCTGGGTCGCCTGTAGCAGGATTTAAATATAGAGAGACATCAATGTTTACTATCGACGCAGAAGTACGTAAAGAGCAGGGTAAGGGTGCGAGCCGCCGCCTGCGTGCAGCTAATAAATTCCCGGCCATCATTTATGGCGGCGAAGCTACTCCGGTAGCAATTGAGCTGGACCAGGACAAACTGTGGAACATTCAGGGTAAAGCTGAGTTCTACGGTGAAGTTCTGACCATCGTTATCGATGGCAAAGAAGAGAAAGTTAAGGTTCAGGCTGTTCAGCGTCACCCGTTCAAGCCAAAACTGTCTCACATCGACTTCGTTCGCGCTTAATAGCCGATAGCAGTTGTTGTATGAAACGCCCCGGTCCGCAAGGTCCGGGGCGTTTTGTTATGTGCTTTGCGCCCACAGCGCCGGCGCTAAATCGATAACCGTCTTCAGGGCCTGGTGCTTGTTCATACCCGGCTGCCAGAGCATCACCATCGTGACGTTCAGCCCCTGACTGCCGACCTCGGTTTCGATTTTACTCACCCCATCCCAGCTCTGCGCCTGGAAATGATCGGCCAAAAATCCCCACCCCTGCCCCTGCTGCATGGCGTGACGCAGCAGCGTGATTTCATTCATGTACTGCGTATGACCGGAGATTTGCAGCCGTCGGGCGATCTGATCGTCAGAGCGGCGATGCATCACCAGCTGAGGCACCAGCGCCAGGTTCAGCAGCGTCAGCGGCCTCGCATAGCCGGCAAACAGCCGCTCTGCGGCATAAAATCCCAGTTCAACGGTGCCCAGCGCGCGCCACTCCATCTCGCTGCCAAGGGTGCGGTTATTGGCCTGGCATATCGCCAGGTCGGCATGGCCGTCGGCCAGCGCCTGTTCAGCCTCGCGACGCGATGCGCTCCAGCAGCTCATCCGCAGCTGGCGCTGCGCAAGATTATCGGCCAGGGCGCAGAGAAAGCCGCGCGGCACAAAGGGGTCATACGCCACCCTCAGCTCCTGCCAGGCCGTGCCCGGCAGCGTCCGGGCGAAGGATTCAAAGGCCTGCGCCTGGCGCAGCAGCAGGTGCGCCTGGCGAAAAAGCTGCTCCCCTTCCGCGGTTAGCGCCAGGCTACGACCCTGCCGCAGGAATAACGCGAAGCCCAGCGCATCTTCCAGATAATCCAGCAGATCGCGCAGCGTGGTGCGATCTTTGCCAAGGCGAATCGCCGCCCGCGACAGCGAGCCCGTTTCGGCGATGGTGGCAAAAGCCTCAATTTGCGCAAAAGAGTACTGCAGCGTTTTCATACCTTCCCATCCTTGCGGGGGAAAATCCCCCATCGGCTGATTTTAGCCTGCTCCCGATGATTTATATACTGCGCATCGGGTTGTGATGGCTAATAAGGAATTCCTGATGACAAGTATAAAAACGATCAAACCGCTGGCGCTGGCGCTGATGCTCACCGCCCTGCCCGGCGTCGCGCTGGCGCAGGCCCAGCCGCAGCGGGCATGCGGCGGCGTGCTGCTCGATACCTGCCCGACGCCGTTTGATAAAACGCTGCCTGCGGCAAAAGAGATGCTCAGCTGGGATCAAGCCGATCGGGTGGTTGGTTTTCGTAACGACTATCGTAACTATGCCGGGGACGTCTTTCACCACGGCGCCGCCGCTGCGCTACAGCAGGCAGACAGGCCCCTGACCGACGCCAGCTATACGCTGAACGGCCACACCTGGAACCTGCGGGACTACCTGAAGCGCCAGGACGTCACCGGTTTCCTGGTACTGAAAGAGGGTAAAATTGCCTATAAGTACCTTGGCGCCGGCAACACCGATACCACGCTGTGGACGTCGCGCTCGGTGGGCAAAGCGGTAGTCTCCACGCTGGTCGGTATCGCCATCCAGCAGGGGAAAATCCACTCTTTGGATGATCTGGTTACCGATTATGAACCGGAGCTGAAGGGCAGCGCCTGGGACGGCGTCACCCTGAAGCAGCTTATCCAGCACACCTCCGGCGTAGAGTGGAATGAAGATTACACCAATCCGCAGTCCCACTTCGCGCGGCTGACCCAGTGCGAGGCGCATCCGGGAGCCTACGACTGCGTACGTAAGATCGTCGCCTCTCTGAAACGCGCGCATCCGGCCGGAGAGCAGTGGTCCTACTCCTCCGGCGGCGCGTGGCTGCTGGGGGATATCGTGGAGCGAGCAACCGGCATGTCGCTTGCCGCCTGGCTGGAACAGACGCTATGGCAGCCTGGCGGCATGGCCCACGATGGCGTGTGGCATGCCTATCAGCAAGGGAAGCATGATGTCGGCGCCCACGGCTTCAACGCCACGCTTGAAGACTGGGGACGTTTCGGCGAGTTTGTTGCCCGCGACGGACGCCTGCCCAACGGCAAATCGCTGGTGCCTGACGGCTGGTTCGATATGGCCGCCGACTGGACTCAGGCACAGAACTCGGTCTCCGCGGCGCACCCGGACGGAATTTACGGATTCCAGTGGTGGAATAACGCGATTCCGGCCAATGCCAAAAACGTCGAACCTACGGCTCAGCAGGGGCTGAAGGATTCCCTGTGGGCGCTCGGCATATATGGCCAGGTGATTATGGTCAATCGCGCTGAGCATCTGGTTATCGTCCAGTGGTCAACCTGGCCGCAGGCGGAGCCTTCGTTTAACGCCCAGCCGCTGGAGGCCGCGCTGATGTACAGCGCTATCGCCCACCAGCTACGCTAGACCGTGTCGCTCTTTGCCCGTTCTGCGGCAAGGAGCGATGCTGAATTGAGCGCAAGGTGCTGCAGCAGCATAATGGTTTTGGCATCCACGATCTCGCCGTCGCGTATTGCCTGCAGCGCCTGCTCCAGCGGCCACTCCAGCACTTCGATATCTTCCCCTTCTTCCGCCAGCCCGCCGCCGCTACTTTGCCGGTCGTCAGCCGAATATTCGGCAATAAAAAAGTACAGCTTTTCCGTGACCGAACCGGGGCTCATATAGGCCGTAAAAACGGGCTCGATGCGGGTCACCCGAAAGCCCGTCTCTTCCTGCGCTTCGGCGATAATTCGCTCTTCCGGGGAGGCGTTATCCAAAAGCCCGGCGGCGGCCTCGATCAAAAATCCGCTATGGCCGTTAATCCATACCGGAAAGCGGAACTGGCGGATGAGAACCACGGTTTTTTTCTCGCGGTTGTAGAGGAGAATAACGGCACCGTTCCCGCGGTCGTAGGCTTCGCGGCTCTGTTCCTGCCAGCGTCCGTCCCGCCGCAGCAGTTCGAAGGTATATTTTTTTAGCGTATACCAGTTATCGGATAGCGGCGTTTCGCGGATATTGCGAACGTATGGTGCGTCAATGTGCATGTTTTGCTCCTTACCAGGTGACATAAAGCACCATAACATGCACAATCATGCACAAACAAGATCAAACATGAAGGAAAACGCATGCTCGCCAGCCAACGAAAGCAGCTCATTTTGCAGATTCTTAGCGCCGAGAAACAGGTCATGTCGGGGGAGCTCAGCCAGCGCTTCAGCGTCTCGGAGGATTCCATTCGTCGCGATTTACGCGAGCTGGCGGCGGAAGGGAAGCTGCAGCGGGTTCACGGCGGCGCGCTGCCGGCTTCGGCCGCCGTTGCCCCGATCGCGGCCCGCAGAAACGTGCAAATCGATTCCAAGCAGGCGATTGCCCGCCGGGCGGCGGCGTTAATTCAACCAGGCCAGGTGGTTATCGTTGACGGCGGGACCACCACCACCGAGATGGTGAAGCTTTTGCCCGCCGATTTAGCCTGCACCATCGTGACCCATAGCCCCGGCATCGCCGTCGCGCTGGTCGATCGGCCGCTGGTTGAGGTGATCCTGATCGGCGGGCGCCTGTTTAAACATTCGCTGGTCGCCGTCGGCGCCGCGGCGCTGGAAGGTATTGCGCGGATCAACGCCGATCTGTTTTTTATGGGCGTCACCGGGGTACACCATCAAGCGGGTTTCACCACCGGGGATTATGAAGAAGCGGGCATCAAGCGGGCGCTGGCCGCGCGGGCGGCGGAAACCATTGTGATGGCCTCGCGGGAGAAGCTGAATTCGGCATCGGCTTTTGCCATCGGCGAGCTAAGCCTTGCCGGCACGCTGATTGTCGATAGCCCGGTGGATGAGATGCTGCAAGCGCGGCTGGCGCAATGTGGAATTGAAACGATCCGCGCCGACGCGCAGTAAGGGAGAGAAATCCCCCCGGCCTGCGGCCGAGGGGATTAGTTTCAGCTTCCGCCGGAAGTCCGGCGCTGCAGCTGATCGCGCAGATTCGGCGGCGTGCCTTTGATGGTCAAGGTATCCGTCGCCGGGTCCCAGAACACGCGCTCGCCGAGCAGCATGGCATCAAAGTTGATCGTCAGCCCGCCGCCGCTGCCGGCAAACTTAGTTAACTGCCGCAGAGTGCTGCGATCCGCCGGGAAGCTCTCTTCCAGCTCATACCCCTGTTCAGCGGTAAACTCCTGGAAACTCTTCTCGCTCACCCCCGCCAGCTCTTTAGAGAGCGATTCGAGCTCAATCTCTTCTCCGGACTGCAGCTGCTCGCTGCAGTAGGCGTAAACCTGCTGACGCACGTTCTGCCGCTCGGACTTATCCAGCTGCGCGTCGGCGGCAAAATCATCCACCGCCTGCAGCAGGCCGCGGTTCTGCGCTTTGGCGTTCAGCCCTTCGCTGGCACCGAGGAAATCCATAAAGAAATCGGCGACTTTGCGCCCTACCCGGCCTTTCAGGAAGGTCAGATAGCGGGTCGATTCCGGGTTCGTCTCCCACTCGGTTAAATCAATGCGCGCCACGATGTCGGCATGATTGATGTCCAGATAGTGGGTGGAGCGGATATCCAGCTCCTCGTTGACCCGCATGCTGCTCAGGTTGTTGAGCACCGCCACCAGCAGATACTCAACCGCCAGATAGCGATACTGGCAAAACAGAACGATCCCGCCTTCTGCGAAGGGATACTTCGCCAGCTCGTCGCGCAGACGACCGGTCGCCGCGCGGCTGAACGGCAGAAAATCTTCTTCACCTTTGCGCTGCAGGCGCAGCGCCTGGGCCAGCTCGCTCTCTTCATTAAACAGGCCATAGGCCTTGTTTTTTGCGCTGTAGACACGATGCAGCTCGGCCATCATCTCCACGACCGTCGCATTAGGCTCCAGCAGCGAATCGCGCAGCACCAGCTCAAGGTTTTGTTCATCACGTTTAATTAACTGATGCAGGGCAATCTGGTCGATATCCAGACTCATGTTAAACTCTCCTTTTAGACCGGGCGGTATTCAACCACCGCCGGGACGGCGACGCAACCGGCGCGTGACTCTTCGGCTAGCCGAGACTCGCGATCCTGCGCGCTTTTGCGCCGTGGCGAAAAAATGCGGAAAAAAAGCTGCTGCTACGGTAATATGTTGCCCTTTCACGAACAAACAGATTTTGACTTTTATGCCGCAATTATCCCGCTATAGTGATGAACACGTCGAACAGCTGCTCAGCGAGCTGACCAACGTGCTGGAAACACACAAAGCCCCCGTTGACCTTTCACTGATGGTGCTAGGCAATATGGTGACCAACCTGATCAATAGTAGCGTCGCGCCGGCGCAGCGTCAGGCGATCGCCCGTTCTTTTGCCCAGGCTCTGCAGTCCTCAATCAACGACGACCCGGCGCACTAAGGATAACCAACAACTTTATATGGTGACTCTTCGTCAGCCCTACCGAGAAAAAGTCTCCCAGATGGTCAGCTGGGGGCACTGGTTCGCCCTGTTCAACATGTTGTTGGCTATGGTGCTCGGCAGCCGCTATCTTTTTGTCGCCGACTGGCCAACGACGCTGGGCGGACGCATTTTTTCGTACGTCAGCCTCGTTGGTCACTTCAGTTTCCTGGTCTTTACCAGCTACGTACTGATCCTCTTTCCGCTAACCTTTGTCGTGATATCACAGCGGCTTATGCGCTTCCTGTCGGTCATTTTGGCCACCGCAGGAATGACGCTGCTGCTGATTGATAGCGAAGTTTTCACCCGCTTCCACCTGCATCTTAACCCTATCGTCTGGGAACTGGTTATTAACCCGGATCAGAACGAGATGGCGCGGGACTGGCAGCTGATGTTTATCAGCGTGCCGATTATCTTCCTGCTGGAAATGCTCTTTGCGACCTGGAGCTGGCAGAAGCTGCGCAGCCTGACGCGCCGCCGCCACTACGCGCGCCCCGTCGCCTGGCTTTTCTTTATCTCTTTTATCAGCAGCCACCTGATCTATATCTGGGCGGATGCTAATTTCTATCGTCCGATTACCATGCAGCGGGCGAACCTGCCGCTCTCCTATCCGATGACCGCGCGCCGCTTCCTTGAGAAACACGGCCTGCTGGACGCGCAGGATTACCAGCGTCGCCTGGTGGAGCAAGGCGCTCCGGAAGCCGTCTCAGTACAGTATCCGCTGAGCGATCTGCGCTATCGCGACCTCGGCGCCGGCTATAACGTGCTGCTGATTACCGTTGATAACCTGAACTACTCGCGCTTCGAGAAGAACATGCCGGAGCTTGCCGGCTTCGCCAAAGATAGCGTCAACTTTACCCAGCATATGAGCTCAGGTAACAGCACCGATAACGGTATTTTTGGCCTGTTCTACGGTATTTCACCGGGCTATATGGACGGCGTGCTGTCGGCCCGTATTCCGGCAGCGTTGATTACCACGCTCAACCAGCAGGGCTATCAGCTGGGCCTGTTCTCTTCCGATGGCTTCAGCAGCCCGCTCTATCGCCAGGCGCTGCTGTCCGACTTCTCGCTGCCGGTAGCCAAAACGCAAAGCGATGAGCAGACGGCAAACCAGTGGATTGGCTGGCTGAATCGCTACGCTCAGGATGAAAACCGCTGGTTCTCGTGGGTTTCGCTCAACGGCACCTCGCTTGACGACGGCCAGCAGCAGAACTTTGTGCGCCGCTATAGCCGCGCGGCGGGCGAGGTCGATACGCAAATCGGCCGGGTGCTCAGCGCCCTTCGCGAAGCGGGCAAGCTGGATAATACGGTGGTTATCGTCACCGCCGGTCACGGCATGCCGCTTAATCCGCAGCACGGCAAGTTTGACTGGTCGAGAGACCAGCTGCAGGTTCCGCTGGTGATTCATTGGCCGGGCGTTCCGGCGCAGACTATCGCGACGCTGACCGATAACAAAGATGTGATGACCACGCTGATGCAGCGTCTGCTGCACGTCTCTACCCCGGCGAACGAGTATTCGCAGGGCGAGGACCTGTTTAGTCCGGCACGTCGCCGCAGCTGGGTCACCGCGGCGAACGGCGATACGCTGGCGGTCACCTCGCCGGAAGTCACCGTGGTGCTGAACCACAACGGAACCTACAGCACCTGGAATAGCGACGGTAAGAAGATCGACAATCGCAAACCGCAGCTCAGCCTGCTGCTGCAGATCCTGACGGATGAAAAGCGCTTTATCGCTAACTGATTGATTAATTATGAATCAATTGGTCGCTCCCCCGCTTGCATTCGCCTGGGGAACGGGTAATATTACCGCCTATGCGTCGGCACGTAGCGCAGCCTGGTAGCGCACCGTCATGGGGTGTCGGGGGTCGGAGGTTCAAATCCTCTCGTGCCGACCAAATCACTCTGAGAAACCAGCCTTTTATGGCTGGTTTTTTTATGCCTGTTTTTCATGCGGGGAGTTAACGGGGTGAAACCCGGACAATAACCCCATACTTCGTCGCTATTCCTGCGCATCAGAACGTATAAAATATTCCATCGCCCGTTCTTTCTGCCTGAAAACTGACGCGAACCCGCCCGCAGTGCCGCTCATTGAGCCACTTCGGTAAACAAACTACGACCTCGCTGATTGTAAATCGAGGAATAGCTTCTATATTCGACTGTATCAGTCATACGCCAGGAAGATAAAAATGAGAGTTAATGGAATTACCAAGGGATTCTTTATCCTGATCCTGCTGATAGTCAGCCTTGCCTTTTTTGATGTCCTTTCTCCCTATTACTCAGCCATTCTGTGGGCGGCTATTCTGGCCGTGATCTTCAATCCGGTGAAGAACAAGCTACGCAGCAGGCTTGGTGAACGCAATGGCCTGGCCTCGCTGCTGACCGTGGCGATTATCTGCCTGATCGTCTTCACCCCGCTGGCGATTATTTTCTCCTCGCTGGCGCTCGAGCTGAACCTGGTTTACACCAGGCTTGAGCATAATGACACCCAGTTCCCGGCGGTGGTGGCGAGCCTGTTCGCCCATCTCCCGGAGTGGGTCAGAAGCTTCCTCTCGGAGCATAATCTCGACAGCGCCGATCAGATTCAGAAACAGCTCTCAGACGCGGCGCTAAAAGGCGGCCAGTACCTGGCCGGCAGCGCATTTCTGATTGGCAAAGGGACGTTCGGCTTTACCATTAGCTTTGGCGTCATGCTGTATCTGCTGTTTTTCCTGCTCAAAGATGGCCCGTATCTGGTGATGCTGATTCTGGAGTCCCTGCCGCTGTCTAACTACGTTAAGCAGCACCTGTTTGCCAAATTTGCCGCCGTCGCCCGGGCTACCGTGAAAGGTACCGTCGCCGTCGCCCTGGTCCAGGGCATACTGGGGGGAATAGCCTTCTACGTTGCCGGGATTGATGGCAGCATTTTATGGGGCGCGATCATGGCGTTTCTGTCGCTGATCCCGGCGGTAGGTTCAGCCATTGTCTGGGTTCCCGCAGCCATCTTCCTCTTCGCCACCGATCAGCTATGGCAAGGGGCGTTTGTCGTCGGCTTCTTCGTGATTGTTATAGGGCTGGTGGACAATATTCTGCGTCCGCTGCTGGTGGGTAAAGATACCAAAATGCCGGACTACATGATTCTGATAGCCACCCTGGGGGGTATGGAGATTTACGGTATTAACGGCTTTGTGATCGGTCCGCTGATCGCCGCGCTGTTTATCGCCTGCTGGAATCTGCTCTCAGGCCGCGAACACGCCGGCAATACCGATGAAATTGATGAAGAGTTTATTGAGGAAGGCAAGCTAAACCGCGATGAGTAAGCCACTCGCGCGCTAGCGCCGTGACGTCAGCTGCCGCAGGCGGCAGCTGACAAAAACCAGCAAGATAATACCTCTTCAGTTAAGCATATTTTCAGCAAACTCCTATACTCCACAACAATAAAACAGCATATCACGCTGCTTTATATGCAAACATTGGTAAATAAATCTTACCAATGGAGCGAAAGATGATAGTCTTTTAGCGTTGAAAAACGATAACAAAGGATGATCGATCGTGAACAAAATCGCTACGTTTGCTGTTTCCCTGCTGACCGTTGCCTGTGTCTCCACCAGCGCACTGGCCGCCGAACAGCCTCTGGAAAAGATTGCGCCCTATCCAAAAGCGGAGAAAGGCATGAAGCGTCAGGTGATCCAGCTGCCGCCGCAGAAGGACGAATCGGCCTATAAAGTTGAGCTGCTGATTGGCCAGACGCTGGAAGTCGACTGTAACCACCATCGCCTTGGCGGTCAGCTGGAGAGCAAAACCCTCGAAGGCTGGGGCTACGATTATTACGTCTTTGATAAAGTGACCTCGCCGGTTTCGACCATGATGGCCTGCCCGGACGGGAAGAAAGTGCAGAAGTTTGTTACCGCAGGCCTGGGTGATGCCGGCATGCTGCGTTACAACAGCAGGCTGCCGGTAGTGGTTTACACGCCGGATAACGTTGAAGTGAAGTACCGTATCTGGAAAGCAGACGAAACTATCGGTAATGCCGTCGAGCGCTAACCGCAGGCAATAAGAAACCGGCGGCGCTGGCCGCCGGAGTTGTCTTCTACAGCGCGATATCCGCTATCGGTTTACTCTCCGTCAGCGGTTTCAGCTCTGCCTGAGGAGCTTTATCCGCGACTGAAACCGGCTCATAGCGCAGCTGCAGAACCTCGCTGGTCCACGCCAGCGCCTGCTCAATCGCCGCGGAGTTGCCGTCAAGACGCAGGCCGTAGGAGGGAACGATCTCTTTTAGCTTCGCCTGCCAGGCGGCTGAATGCACCTTATCCTTAAAGACCGTTTCCATCAGCTGCAGCATAATCGGCGCGGCGGTTGAGGCCCCGGGTGAAGCGCCGAGCAGCGCCGCAACGGTACCGTCATCATCGCTGACCACTTCCGTTCCCAGACGCAGCACGCCCTTCTTGCCGTTACGCTTAATGATCTGCACGCGCTGGCCGGCCTGCCACAGGCGCCAGTCGCCTTTATTCGCTTCCGGATAGTATTCGCGCAGCGCCTCGTGGCGATCTTTATCTTTCTGCATCACCTGGCTAATCAGGTATTTCACCAGATCGAAATTATCCAGACCCACGTTGAGCATAGGCAGAATATTTGACGTGTTGGTCGAGGCCAGCAGATCCCACAAAGAGCCGTTTTTCAGGAAGCGGGTGGAGAAGGTGGCAAATGGCCCGAACAGCACCACTCGCTTACCGTCAATAATACGCGTATCGATATGCGGCACCGACATCGGCGGCGCCCCCACCTCGGCCTGACCGTAAACTTTTGCCAGATGGTGGTTAACGACTTCAGGGTTTTCACACACCAGGAACTGGCCGCCAACCGGGAAGCCCGCGTACTCTTTAGCCTGAGGAATGCCGGTTTCCTGCAGCAGCGTCAGCGCCGCGCCGCCGGCGCCAATAAAGATAAATTTGGCCTTGATCACCCGCTTCTGGCGACGGTTGTTGGCATCCGCCAGGGTGACCGTCCAGCTCTTGTCGGCGTTGCGCTTAAAGCGACGCACAACGGTGCCAAGCTGTAAGGAGAAATTAGCGTGGGTCTGCAGCCCGGCAATCAGCTGACGCGTAATTTCGCCGTAGTTGACGTCGGTGCCGACCTCGGTGCGGGTCGCGGCAACCTTTTGCTGCGGGTCGCGCCCTTCCATCACCAGCGGAGCCCACTCTTTAATTTGCTGATGATCTTCGGAATAGCGAATACCGCGGAACAGTTCGCTCTGCTGCAGAGCGGCGTAGCGCGCGCGCAGGAAATTAACGTTATCTTCGCCCCACACAAAGCTCATGTGCGGTACGCTGTTGATAAATGATTTCGGCTTACTCAGAATGCCGCGCGTGACCTGGTGGGCCCAAAATTGACGAGAGATATGGAAGGATTCGTTGATATCGACCGCTTTGTCGATGTTGATCCCGCTGGCGGTCTGGGGCGTATAGTTCAGCTCCATCAGCGCCGCATGCCCGGTACCCGCATTATTCCAGCCGTTCGAGCTCTCCTCCGCAACGCTGGACATCTGCTCGACCATGGTAATAGACCAATCCGGCTCCAGTTCCTGCAGCCAGGTTCCCAACGTGGCGCTCATGATGCCGCCGCCAATCAACAGTACATCCGTCTCTTGCTCATGGCGGGTGTTGGTCCGAGGTGTACTTGAACCAACCGCCGGTGAGCTGGGTACGGCCATCTTTTTCTTCATCGAATTTGAGCCTTACTTTACTCGCTTTTTTATTTAGCGCAGGTGACACGATTATCAGGAATCAAAGTAACACTGAAGATAAAAAAATTAAATATTGTTTAAAATTTAAGTTGAGTTTTGAGATCTGTTATAAAAATGTTTAATAAATGTGTACCACAAATCACATTTTGTACTGGTATAAGCGGCGAGACCGCGCTATCATCCTCCGTTTTGTGACAGACCGCACGCAAGCTCAGGCTTATCCATTCCGGCTTATATTAACAGCGAAATTCTTATGCCTCAGGCTCCAGACCACGCTACGCCCGCTTCAACAGGCGCAATTCACCACGTACTCCGTTCGCCGTCGCTGCTCACCCGAGAGGCTCTGGCTGGCGTTATCACCGCCCTGGCCCTGATTCCAGAGGTGATCTCCTTCTCAGTAATTGCCGGCGTTGACCCGAAGGTCAGCCTGATTGCTTCCGTTGTGCTGTGCCTCGCGATGTCGGTACTCGGCGGCAGACCCGCGATGGTTACCGCCGCCGCCGGATCGGTAGCGCTGGTGATTGGGCCGATGGTCCATCAATACGGCGTCGGCTACATCCTGCCTGCCGTCATTTTGGCCGGTATTATTCAAATTTTGTTTGGTTTGGGCGGAATGGCCCGGCTGATGCGCTTTATTCCGCAGGCGGTGATGACCGGCTTCGTCAACGCGCTGGGGATTTTGATCTTCTTCGCCCAGGTCCCCCATTTCTGGAGTAAGCAGCCGCTGATCCTCGGCCTGTTCGTGCTGACGCTGCTGATTGTTCTCTGGGCGCCGCGCTATATTAAAGCGGTCCCCGCGCCGCTGATTGCCATTGTGGTATTAACCCTGTTTACCGTCACCACCGGGCAGCTGCTGCCTACCGTGGGCGATGAAGGCTCGATGAGCGGCGGGCTTCCGGGGTTCACCGCCCTGCTGGTGCCGCTCAATCTCGCTACCCTGCAAATTATCTGGCCCTGTGCCCTGAGCATTGCCTTTGTCGGCCTGATGGAGTCGCTGCTGACCGCTAAATTAGTCGATGACCTGACCCAGACGCCGTCCAGCAAAGCGCGCGAGAGCGCCGGGCTGGGAATCGCCAATATTCTCGCCGGGTTCTACGGCGGGATCGCCGGCTGCGCGATGATTGGTCAGACCATTGTTAACGTTGAAATGGGGAAAGGCCGCAGCCGCGTCTCCACCCTCGCCGCCGGCGCGGTGCTGCTGCTTCTGGTCACCGTGCTGAGCGAAGTAATGGCAAAAATTCCGATGGCGGTACTGGCCGGAGTGATGGTCATTGTGGCGGCAAAAACCTTCAGCTGGCACAGCCTTCGCCCGGCCGAGCTAAAGCGTAATCCGTGGCCGGAAACGCTGGTTATGCTGGTAACCGTCGCCGCAACGGTGGGTACCAGCAATCTGGCGATTGGCGTGCTGGCAGGCCTGGTGGCGATGGCCCTGATCCCACGCAGGCTGCGCAGCGGAGCGCCGGCTACATCAGGAAAATCGTCGCCAGGCCGAGAAAAATAAAGAAGCCGCCGGTATCGGTGATGGCGGTGATCATCACGCTGGAGCCGACCGCCGGGTCGCGTCCCAGCTTCACCATCACCATCGGGATAATCACCCCCATCATCGCCGCCATCAGCAGGTTCAGCATCATCGCCAGCGTCATCACGGCGCCGAGCTGCGGGTCGCTATAGAGCCACCAGGTCACGGCGCCCATAATCCCGCCCCACACCAGTCCGTTAATCACCGCCACCCCCATTTCGCGCAGGATCAGGAACGAGAAGCTTCCCGGCTGAATATGCTGCAGCGCCATCGCCCGTACGATCATAGTGATGGTTTGATTTCCGGTATTACCGCCGATCCCGGCGACGATCGGCATCAGCGAAGCCAGCGCCACCAGCTGCGAAATGGTATGCTCAAAGCCGTCGATTACCCGCGAGGCGATAAACGCGGTGCACAGATTGACCGCCAGCCAGGCCCAGCGCGTTTTCACCGCTTTGCTTACCGGGGCGAAGACGTCGTCATCGTTGCTCAGGCCCCCCATCCGGCGTAAGTCGTTATCGGTCTCTTCGTAGACCACGTCCACGATTTCGTCGATGGTCAGACGCCCCATCAGCTTGCCGTCGGCATCAATCACCGCGGCGCTGAGTAAGTCATCACGTTCGAAGGTGCGCGCGACCTTTTCCGCATCTTCATGCGGCTGAAAGGTGACCGGATCGCCTTCCATAACTTCCCCTACCCGCTTCTGCGCATCGTTGAGCAGAATGGTTTGCAGCTCCAGCTCGCCAAGCAGCAGCTTATTGCGGGTGGTAACAAACAGCTTATCGGTGTTTTCCGGCATTTTGCCTAACCGCCGCAGATAGCGCTGCACCGCGGCGAGCGTCGCCTCCGGACGGACGGTGATAACCTCGAATTCCATGATCGCGCCGACGGTATTGTCGGCGTAGCGCATCATCTGGCGAATACGCGCGCGCTTATCCGCCGGCAGCGTCGCCAGCAGGCGTCCGGTCAGGTCGCGCGGCAGGTGTTGCAGGAGATAGACCTGCTCATCAATATCCAGATTCTGTAGCGCAAAAAGCAGCTCATGATCGCTCATCTTGTCGATGAGGTCGCCCCAGACGCTTTCCGACGCTTCAAGCAGCACTTCGCCGCGTTTATCGTCGGCAACCAGCCGCCAGAGCGCGTTACGCGCGTCGTAAGGCAGCGCTTCCAGCGCATCCGCGAGGTCCGGCGGCGGCAGGTGGGAAACCAGCACTTCCACTTCCGCCAGATCGTCGGCAAGGGTGCCGTCGTCATAGCGTTCGGCCAGCGTTAATTTGCCCAATAATGAGGAAGTAACGGCTTTATCGGTGCTCAGCAGCCAAATGAGGCGGGCGCGCTCTTCGTCGCGCAGTCTGGCGCTTTTTTTATGCAAAACGGACATCGGTCAGGCAATCCTTGTGAGAATAGTTGGCCGACCAGCAGGCCAGGCGCCATAAGCATAGCGCGAGGAGGGGGAAATAATAACCGCCGGTAGGTTCGTCCGGCGGAAAAATCATCAATAGCGCCCGCCTTTGGTCGGCAGACGCGGTTTTCAGGCGGTGCGGGAGACCGCATCGCGGGTCGCCAGCTCGCGCTCTTCGCCCGTTAGCTCCGCCAGCTGACCGGCGCGCATCTCCAGCAGGCGATCGGCATGCTGGAAATAGTGATCGTCGTGGCTGATAGCGAAAATAGTTTTACCCATCTGCTGCATCAGCGGCAGCAGCACCTGATAAAACTCGCGGCGGAAGTGCGGGTCCTGATCCGCCGCCCATTCATCCAGCAGGATGATATCGCGGTCTTCAGCCAGGGCCAGCAGCAGCGCCACGCGCTTTTTCTGCCCCTTCGATAGCTTCAGATCGAGGATCTTGCCGTTATCCAGCCGCAGCTTGTGCGTCATTTTCAGGTGCTCCATCCACTGGTTCACCCGCGCGGGATCGGCCCCTTTCCCCTCCGGCCCCAGCAGCTGGTCAAACAGCCAGACATCGGTGAATACCGCCGAGAACAGCTTACGGTAGTCTTCCGGTTTGTCTACCGCCAGCGCCTCGCCGTCCAGCAGGATTTCGCCGGAGGCCGGCTGATACAGCCCGGTCAGCAGCATCGCCAGCGTCGACTTGCCGCTGCCGTTGCCGCCAATCAGGAACACCAGCTCGCCGCGTTTCAGGGTCATATTAATGGGCCCGACGGCGAAGCTGTTGTCCGGATAATGGAAGCTGACGTCGCGCAGCTCCAGCGTTTGCCAGTGCGGATGCGCCTGCGGCTGCGGGAATTCGGCACGATACGGCGCCAGAGAGAATTTGTGCAGCTTATTGAAAGCGACCTGGGCGCTGAGCAGCGTCGGCAGCGCGCCAACGGCCGAAAGCAGCGGCGTGCGCAGGAACAACAGGGTCAGAGAGTAGGTCGCCGCCACGGCGGTATCCGCCCAGCCCAGGCCGTTAGCCATCCAGAACACCAGCCCGATGGCGCCGAGCATCATAATGTTCGACCAGTTCACCGCGCTGAGGTGGAAGGTGTCGGCGCGGATAATATGGTGCCGGTATTCGCGCGCATCCGGCAGATAAAGATGATTAAACACGTATTCGGCGCGCTCGCGGTTGAGCGTCAGCTCTTTACGCCCTTCCAGCACCGTCTGGTAGTCATGGTACAGCTTATCTTCAGTTTCCCGCAGCGTCGCCATATGCTTATAAACGCGCGCCACCAGCACAAATCCGCCCCAGATGGTTATCGCCATCCACAGGGCGGTCACCATCATCATTTTTCCCGATAGCCACGCCAGATAGGCGGCGGACCCGAAGGTCAGGATAATGCCCTGCACCAGCTCAGGCAGGCGCACGAAGGCAATGGTAATGTTGCGTACGTCGCTGGTTAAGCCAGCAAGCAGCGAGGCGCTGCCGATCTTCTCAACTTTCTCGATTGGAGTGTCGAGGATACGTTTAATGAACTCACCGCGAAGGCGGAAGACGAAATGATGCCCAAGGGTCGTCAGGGCCAGCTGCGATCCCAGCGTCACCGCCATCAGCAGCAGCAGCAGGCCGAGAAATTCCGGCAGCACCGTCAGCGAGGTATCGACAACGGTCATCAGGCGCAGATTGATAAAGGCAATAAGCCCGATTCCCAGCGCCGCGCTGAGCAGGCTCAAGGCAATGACGGAAATAAACGGCCAGCGATACTGGCGCCAAACGAGAAGAAGAAGTTCCATAACACGCAATCCGGGCAAGCAAAACAGCCAGCAGTGTAAACTGCTCGCCGATGACATCAAGAATAATTCTTATTTTTATTCTTTATCGCCTGCCAGCCGAAAGGTGAGGTTGTACCGACAGGCGCCGGTGTCCGGATGGTCACCCTCTTTCAGCGGCTGAACGCCGTGATAAAACAGCCGCGACTCGCCGCCCCAGACCACCACGTCCCCGTGCTCCAGCAGCACTCTGCGCAGCGGGTCGCTACGCTGCAGGCCGCCAAACTGAAACACCGCCGGCAGCCCCAGCGATACGGAAACGATGGGCGCACGCAGATCGCGCTCATCCTTATCCTGATGCAGCGAGAGCTTCGCCCCGGGCTGATAGCGGTTTATTAAACAGGCGTCGGGCACAAAGCCTGCGTAACCGCAGGCGAGCGCCGCCTCTGCGGCCAGCCGGGCAAATATCGTCGGCATCGGCGGCCAGTCTCGTCCCGTTAGCGGATCGCCGGGAGCATACAGATAGCCGTGCATATTGGTCGTCCAGCCCAGCGGTCCGCAGTTAGTCATCGCCACCGACATGGTATAGCCGCCGGGCGTGACCATCTGACGAAACGGCGAAACGTCGGCAACGCGCAGGAGCGCCTGCAGCAGAGCCGGGGCGCGCTGGCGGGCGAAGCGCCGCAGAATGACGGCCCCGGGCGCCAGCGGCTCCTGCCACGGGGGCGTATCGGCAAAGAGATCGAGCATCACGACTCCTCGGTTTGAGCTTCCCGTGCCAGCAGCTGCGCTTTGCGGGCGGTTCCCCAGCGATAGCCGGACAGCGCCCCGCCTTCGCGGACCACCCGGTGGCACGGAATGATGATAGCCAGCCGGTTGGCGGCGCAGGCTCCCGCCACCGCCCGGACGGCGCCCGGCTGGCCGATACTTTGCGCAACCTGGCGATAGCTGCGCGTTTCGCCCGCCGGGATCTGACGCAGAGCCTGCCAGACCCTCTGCTGAAAGGCGGTGCCGCGAATATCCAGCGGCAGATCGACCGCCAGGCGGCTATCGTCAATATGGGCAAAAATCTGCGCCACCCGCCGGGAAAAATGCGCGTCGCCGGGCAGAAGCCGGGCGTTAGGAAACAGGCGGCGCAGCTCGTCCAGCGGCGCGTCGCCCTCTCCGGGCAATACGGCGCACACCCCGCGCTCGCTTTCCGCCACCAGGCAGCGGCCAATCGCGCAGTCGCCGAGCGTATAGATGATATCCGTATTATCGCCGCCGCGGCGAAACTGGCTGGCGGTCATGCCAAGCACGGCGTCGGCCTGACGGTAATAGCTGCTGCCGTCGGGAAAACCCGCAGCCAGCACCGCTGAAGTAACTTTTCCCCCTTGCGCCAGCGACTCCCGTAAACGCCGCGCGCGCCACGCCTGCTGCCAGGCTTTCGGCGTCATTCCGGTAACGGATTTGAATAAACGGTGGAAATGGTACGGGCTGACCGCCAGCTCATGGGCCAGCGCTTCAAGGGTTATCGGCGTTTCCTGCTCAAGCAGGCGGCAGGCCCTGGCGACTTTCTCGGCCTTCTGCCGCTGCGGGTCGCTTTTGTCCGGCTGGCAGCGCTTGCAGGGGCGAAACCCGTCGGCGATGGCGCTTGCCACATCGGGGTAAAAGCAGACGTTTTCCCGCAGCGCCCGCCGCGAGCGGCAGGAGGGGCGACAGCAAACGCCGGTGGTCAGCACGGCAAACACGAACTGACCATCGGCGCGGGCATCACGATCGCATACCGCCTGCCAGCGGCGGTCATCGGTATCAGCAATAATCGGTTTCATCATCGGCTCCTGCTTTAAGTGTATAGCCAGTCTGCTTCATCGCCCGCCGAATAAAACCCGAAATCTTGCTGTTTAATTCTTTTCGCCAACCAGGAAGGTGCGGAACTGCGGCGACATCCAGGTTTTAAACCCCTCACCCTCTTTGACAATCATATAGACCGCCAGCCCCTGCTCTTTCACCACCTCCTGCGCCTTCTCCGTACCGAGCACCATCAGCCCGGTATCCCAACCGTCGGCTTCCAGCGCCGTCGGCGCAATCACCGTCACCGAGACCAGCTTATGGTCGATCGGCCTTCCGGTTTGCGGGTCGATCACGTGCGAGATCCGTTTGCCATCCAGCTCGTAATAGTTGCGGTAGCTGCCGGAGGTGCTGATACCGTGGCCGTTAATATCGACGATGGCCTGGACGGCATTTTCGCGATCGGTCGGCTTCTGGATCGCCACCCGCCACGGCTGCCCGTCGGCGTTCATCCCTCGGCTGACCAGCGCGCCGCCGACGGAAACCAGATAGCGAGAAATGCCCTCCTGCTCCATCAGGCGCGCCAGATGATCGGCGGCATAGCCCTCGCCCACGGTAGAAAGATCGACAAACAGATCCGCGATATCCTTCTGTAAATACTGGCGATCCGCGCGGTTAATCACCGTCAGATGCTGCAGCCCCGTCCGCGCTTTTGCCGCCGCGATCTGCTGAGGATCCGGCGTTTTTACCGGCTGTTTATCCGGGCCAAAGCCCCACAGATTGACCAAAGGTCCGACGGTAATATCCATCGCACCGTGCGTTTTAGCGCCGATCCGCAGCGCGCCGGTGACAATATCAGCCATCGCTTCGCTTACCGGCCACGGTTCAGTCCCGGGAGAGTGGTTAAAGCGCATTAGCGCCGAGTCATCTTTCCAGGTTGAGAGCAGACGGTCGTCCGCGTCCAGCTGGGCCTCTATTTTCTGACGCAGCGCCTGGGCTTTAGCTTCATCAACGTTAATGATGCTGACCCGCCAGAATGTGCCCATCGTTTTGCCATCCAGCACGGTAGCGGCGCTCTTTTGCGGTGCAGGAGAAGTAGCTGAATCACAGCCGGAAAGAAGTACGCAAGCGCCGAGCAGCGCGGCGCGGAAAAAAGTGATATCCATAAAATTGGGTTCCTCTTGCTAAGGCTGCAAGAGTACACCAGCCTGCTTAAACGAGGCATAAAAAAAGGCGCCAAAAGGCGCCTTTTTCGAGACTTCAGCGTGCTTAGAACTGGTAAACCAGGCCCAGAGCGACGATATCGTCGGTAGAGATACCGGCGTTACGAGTGAAGTTGTTTTCGTCCAGCAGGTTGATTTTGTAGTCAACATAGGTGGACATGTTTTTGTTGAAGTAGTAGGTAGCGCCCACGTCAACATATTTCAGGATATCCTGGTCGCCGTAGCCTTCCAGATCCTTACCTTTAGACTGCAGGTAAGCAACGGACGGACGCAGACCGAAATCGAACTGGTACTGTGCAGCCACTTCGAAGTTCTGCGCTTTGTTAGCAAAGCCCAGGGAGCCAGCGCGGGTCGCGTTGTAGGTCTGGGTGTACTGAGTAGCCAGGTAGATGTTGTTCGCGTCGTATTTCAGACCGCCGGTGTAGGTTTCAGCGTTATCGCCTTCACCCAGTGTCAGATTGTTCTGATCGCCAAGGCGTTTGGAGTGAGAGTACGCGAAACCAGCGCTGATACCGTCGAAGATATCATAGGTCAGGGAGGTGCCGTAACCGTCGCCGTTCTGTTTCAGAGCAGTACGACCGTTGTTGGTCGGAGACAGCGCGCCTTCGCCGTTGACGCTGCCGTTTTTACCCTGGTACTGCAGGGCAAAGTTCAGGCCGTCAACCAGACCGAAGAAGTCAGAGTTACGGTAGGTTGCAACGCCGTTAGCACGGGACTGCAGGAAGTTGTCAGAACCGTAGGTGTCGCCGCCGAATTCCGGCAGAACGTCGGTCCAGGAAGTTACGTCGTAAACAACGCCGTAGTTACGACCGTAGTCGAAAGAGCCCGCGTCGCCGAATTTCAGACCGGCGAATGCCAGACGAGTCCATGCCTGATCGCTGGAGCTTTCAGTGTTGTTCGCCTGAACGTTGTATTCCCACTGGCCGTAACCGGTCAGCTGGTCGTTGATCTGGGTTTCGCCTTTTACGCCAAGACGAATGTAGGTCTGGTCGCCGTCATTGCCCTTGTCGTCAGAGAAATAGTGCAGGCCGTCGATTTTACCGTACAGGTCTAATTTGTTGCCATCTTTGTTATAAATTTCAGCCGCATTTGCTGCGCCTGCTACCAGCAGAGCCGGTACCAGGAGGGACAGTACTTTAACTTTCATGTTATTAACCCTCTGTTTGTTATATGCCTTTTATTATGCCACTGCTTACTGATTACCCTTCTAATCAGTCGGCTATATTCATTGTGCTGTAAAATGCAGAATAATCCAACAAGAATATGATACGAAAACTTCTAAGGTGTTTCAAAATGCGCACAAGATGTTTCAATTTGTAAACTCAAGGGAACTTTTCACAACGATGAAAAACTTAAAAATAAGCACCAATAATCAAGAAAATAATTTTTTTCAATTAGCATCAGGCAGTTACATGATGGTCCAGGTATAGCACTGAATGACAAAACAAAATGGTCACCTGCGACTAGAATAACTCTCGCTATCATCATTAACTTTATTTATTACCGTCATTCAGTTCTGAATGTCTGTTTACCCCTATTTCGACCGGATGTTTCGCATCCGGTTTTTTTTACCCTTCTTTACATAACTTTAATTATACCTGTGCTAGCCGCGATAAAAATAATGGTTATTAATCAAACACTCGGCGTATGAGAAAGCGCTTATCCGGGTAATTTCTTGTTATTTCGTGCTATTTCCTGCAGACGATCGATAAATAACTGTACAGAATCAATCTTGCTGTACATTTTTATTGTTACCGCTCCTTTGAGATAAATCCCAAAGCTAAAAAGCGCCGAAGGCCATTCTGTAGTATGGATTTGATAAATTAGCCTTTATACTGCTTAGCGAATTCACTCTGCTACCAGTTACCTTGGTGCAACATCCTGCTTACAAACATTGATGAGTCGCACTGCTACACGATGACCCAGAAAAAATTCACCCTGATGCCTGGCAGCATCACCCGTTTCTTCATTTTGATGGTCATCGTCCTGCTGGCGACGATGAGCGTGACGCTGCAAAGCGCGGTCAACGCCTGGTTAAAAGAGAAAAGCTATCAGATTGTCGACGTGAGCCATGCGCTGCATAAGCGCATCGATGCCTGGCGCTATGCCACCTGGCAAATTTACGACAATATTGCCGCCACCTCGTCCAGCGCCGCCGGTGAAGGTTTACAGGAAACGCGGTTAAAGCAGGATGTCTATTATCTGGAAAAGCCGCGGCGTAAGACCGAGGCGCTGATTTTCGGCTCTCATGACAGCTCAACCCTGGAAATGACGCAAAAGATTTCCAACTACCTCGATATTCTGTGGGGCGCCGAGACCATTCCCTGGTCGATGTACTACCTCAACGGGCTGGATAACAGCCTGATTCTGATCTCTACGCTGCCGCTCAAAGATCTCTCTTCCAGCTTTAAAGAGTCGACGATTAGCAACGTAGTGGAGTCCCGCCGCGCGGAAATGCTGCTGCAGGCAAATACCCTCGACGAACGAGAAACCTTCTCGTCGCTGCGCCAGCTTTCATGGCAAAACGGCCACTATTTCACCCTGCGGACCACCTTCAACCAGCCGGGTCATCTGGCCACGGTGGTCGCTTTCGATCTGCCGATTAACGATCTGATCCCGCCCGGCATGACTCTGGATAGTTTCCGCCTTGAGCCTGATCCTTCACAGAGTGCGGCCAGTAATTCCGATAAAGAAGAGTCTGATAACGTCAGCGTCAACTTCAACGGCACGCGGATCGAAATCACCACCACCATTAATACCACCGGGATGCGCTTGATCTGGGTGGTGCCATTCAGCACCCTGATTATCGAGTCTCTGCAGAACGTTCTGCTGCCGCTGCTGCTGATTATCGGCCTGCTGGCATTGACCCTGTTTGGCTTCACTACCTTTCGCCACTACAGCGGCCGCAGCCGTCAGACCGGGACGGGGGTCTCCTCTGCCGCCAGCGGCGAGCATCGTACGCTGCGAGCAATAAATGAAGAGATCGTCTCGCTGCTGCCGCTGGGGCTGCTGGTTCACGATCTGGAAGCTAACCGCACGATTATCAGCAACCCCATCGCCGATCATCTGCTGCCGCATCTGAACCTGCAAAATATTACCAATATGGCGGATCAGCATCAGGGCGTGATTCAGGCCACGGTGAATAACGAGCTGTATGAGATTCGCCAGTACCGCAGCCAGGTCGCGCCGCGAACGCAAATCTTCATCATCCGCGATCAGGATCGGGAAGTTCTGGTAAGTAAAAAGCTCAAGCAGGCCCAGCGCCTGTATGAGAAGAACCAGCAGGGCCGCACCGCCTTCATGCAGCACATTGGCGCCGCGCTGAAGCAGCCCGCCCGCAGCCTGGCGGAAGAAGCGGCCGCGCTCGGCATTGCCGAAAGCGGCAGGCTGGCACAGCATGCCGATGAGCTGGTGCAGCTGGTTGACGAGATTCAGCTGGCAAACCTGCTGGAAAGCGATAGCTGGAAGAGCACGCCGGATCTGTTCTCGATTCAGGAACTGATCGATGAAGTGGTGCCTGAAGTTCTGCCGGTCATTAAGCGCAAGGGCCTGCAGCTGCTGATTAACAACGCGCTACCGGCAAATGAGCAGCGCTATGGCGACCGCGACGCGCTGCGCCGTACGCTGCTGCTGCTCATTCAATACTCGGTCACCACGACGCAAATCGGTAAAATCACCCTCGAGGTGAGCAAGGACGAATCCGCGGACGATCGCCTGACCTTCCGCATTCTCGATACCGGCAACGGCGTTTCGGCAAACGAAATCGATAATATGCACTTCCCGTTCCTTAACGCTACCCAGGCCGATCTGTATGGCAAGGCCAATGCGCTCACCTTCTGGCTCTGCGACCGCCTGACGCGCAAGCTCGGCGGCCAGATGAATATCAAAGCGCGCGAATCCCTGGGCACCCGCTACTCCCTGCATCTTAAAATGCCGGCCAGTGAAGAAGCGGGCGGCTCCGGCGAACATCTGCTGGATGACGTGGTGGTATTACTTGATATTACGGCTAACGAGGTCCGAAGGATCGTCACCCGCCAGCTTGAAAGCTGGGGAGCGAGCTGCATCACGCCGGATGACAGGCTGACAAGTCAAGAATACGATCTCTTTTTAACGGATAATCCGTCTAATCTTACTGCTTCGGGCTTGCTTTTAAGCGATGATGAGGTCGGGATACGAAAAATAGGTCCAGGCCAACTGTGCGTCAATTTTAATATCAGCGCGGCCATGCAGGAAGCGATTCTGCAACTGATTGAACAGCAGCTGGCGGAAGAGAACGTTCAACCTTCTCCTCCGGGAAGCGGGAGCAACGCTGAACTGCACGCCAGCGGCTATTATGCGCTGTTTGCCGATACGGTTCCGGATGATGTTAAGAGACTGTATACTGAGCTGGCAACAAGCGATTTAGCTGCGCTGGCACAGACTGCGCACCGCCTCAAAGGGGCGTTTGCTATGCTTAACCTGATCCCCGGCAAACAGTTATGTGAAACGCTTGAGCATCTGATTCGCGAAAAAGATGCGCAAAGCATAGAAAAATACATCAGCGACATTGACGTTTACGTCAAGAGCTTGCTGTAGCAAGGTAGCCTAATACATGAATACTATGAACGTAATTATTGCCGATGACCATCCGATCGTACTGTTCGGTATTCGTAAGTCACTCGAGCAAATTGAGTGGGTAAACGTTGTCGGCGAGTTTGAAGACTCCACAGCACTTATCAACAATCTGCCTAAATTAGACGCACATGTTCTGATTACCGATCTGTCCATGCCCGGCGACAAATACGGCGACGGGATCACGCTGATCAAGTACATCAAGCGCCATTTCCCGGATCTGTCGATCATTGTTCTTACCATGAACAACAACCCGGCGATCCTCAGCGCGGTGCTGGATCTGGATATCGAAGGGATCGTGCTAAAACAGGGCGCGCCGACCGATCTGCCGAAAGCCCTGGCGGCGCTGCAGAAAGGCAAAAAATTCACTCCGGAAAGCGTTTCACGCCTGCTGGAAAAAATCAGCGCCAGCGGTTATGGCGATAAGCGCCTGTCGCCGAAAGAGAGCGAAGTGCTCCGCCTGTTTGCCGAAGGTTTCCTGGTGACCGAGATTGCCAGAAAGCTCAATCGCAGCATTAAAACCATCAGTAGCCAGAAAAAATCGGCCATGATGAAGCTCGGCGTAGAAAACGATATTGCCCTGCTGAACTACCTCTCTTCCGTTTCGCTGAGCGCAACCGACAAAGATTAACGCCCACCTTCCCGGATAGCGGCGCGGCAGTTATGCGCCATATCCGGGGCAACGACCCGCTCTGGCCGGGCCGGGCCTGCGGAAAATCCCCCGACCTATTCCCTGCTCTTACGCACCCGTGCGGCGTACAGCGTCAAGGTTTGCTTGATAATATCCAGCGTCACCGGTTTAGAAAGACAGCTGTCCATACCCGATTCGAGGCAGCGCTGCTTCTCTTCCGCCAGCGCGTTGGCGGTAACCCCGATAACCGGTAGCGTCATTCCCAGCTCGCGAATACGCTGCGTCAGGCGATAGCCATCCATATTCGGCATGTTGACATCGCTCAGTACGATATCAATATGCTGCTTGCTGAGAACGCCCAGCGCATCAACCCCATCGTTCGCCGTCACGCACTGATAGCCCAACGATCCGAGCTGGTCGGCCAGCAGCCGGCGGTTGATCGGATGATCGTCCACCACCAGAATCATCATGTCATCGTTGTTGGCCGTCTGCGTTTCCGGCGCGGATAGCGCCGGGCCGTGCTCGGCGCTCGCCACGTCAATTCGCAGGATCCGTCCCAGCAGCGGCAGCAGCTCATGCGGCGTCGTTACGCTATGCAGCCACTCTCCCGGCGCGCGCTCCAGCGGAATGCCGATATGCCGACGGCAGAAAATAACGGCCGCGGCCCCTGACCAGCCGGTACAGGACTCATCATCGGTGAGCAAAATATCCTCCGCTCCCGGCGCCTCGCCGGCATAGCTTTTCACCTTAACCCCGTGGTGATTGAGCAGCGAGGTGATAAACATCGTCAGGGCGGTGTTGTGAATGGCGAGCCAGCAGCATTTTTCCGCCAGGCCATCGGCAATCAACGGCGGACCGTTTTGCACGCCATACAGCGGAATACGGATGGTAAAGCGGCTGCCCATCCCGGGCTCGGTTTCCACGGCGATATCGCCATCCATCATGCTGATGAGCTTCTCGCAAATCGCCAGTCCGAGGCCCGTTCCCTGGAAATTGCGCTGAACGCCGGTACCGACCTGGAAGAACGGGTCGAACAGGCGCACCACCTCTTTGGCCGGGATCCCTTCCCCGGTATCGCGCACGCTGATTTGCAGATAATCGCCGGCGCACTGAACGTGCAGGACGATACAGCCGGTATCGGTAAATTTGATGGCGTTGCTCAGCAGGTTCGAAATAACCTGCTGCAGGCGCATCGGATCGCCGGACATCAGCTGCGGAACGTCGGGCTCAATAAAGCAGTACAGCCCGAGCTGCTTGCGCACCACCAGCGGCAGATAGTTCGCCGAGATATGGTTCATCACCTCCCGCGGCGAAAACTCGCTCGGTTCGATTTTCAGCTGTTCGGACTCAATTTTCGAGAAATCCAGAATATCGCTGATAATCTTCAGCAGCAGGCTGGACGAGTTGTTCATCGCCGTGACCAGACGATCGACGCCTTTCGGCAGCTCTTTGGTCTGCAGCAGGTCGAGGTTGCCGATAATTCCGTACAGCGGCGTCCGCAGCTCGTGGCTCACCGTCGCAAGGAACATCGATTTCGACTGGCTGGCCTGCTCTGCGGCCTGAGCCATCTCCTGCAGCGACTCTTCCATTTTGACGCGGGCGCTGACGTCCACCAGAACGCAGATGGCCACGTTTTCGTTGCGGTAGCGCGAGTGAACGAAGCTGATTTGCAGGTTGGTATTATTGCTGGTCAGCACATCCACAAAATTGACCTGCTGGCCGCAGATAATCTGCGTCAGCCTCTGCCGGTCCTCATGAGTCAGCATATTGAGGTAGTTATGCGCCAGTTCGTTACTCAGAATATTGGTGCCGTCGAGGGTGCGCAGAATACAGATCCCCACCGGCGCCGAGGCGACAATCTTACGGTTAAACTGCTCGTGCTCCTCGAGGCGCTGGGCGTCATTTTCCGCCGGGATGAAGATCCGCCGCTCGTACATTCGCGCGAGGGCGAAAAGCATCACCCCGGTCAGGATATTGAGCACTATCGCATTGAGGATCAGCATCCGGATGCGCTCGAGGACCTGGTCTACCGATACCGAATACACGATGCTCAGGGAGGATGGCGGCAGGCTCTTCTTCATGACCAGCTCGCGGAAGCCGGAGGTGTAGCCGAACCAGATTCGTTCCTGCATCCAGCGGGCTTCACCCTTGATTTTAGCGTCCGGTCCGGCGAGGGAGATGAGCGGCTGGCCGTTGTCGTCAAGAATCGTGACGCCCATCGGCAGGCTTCCCGGCGTGAAAAAGCTCTCCATGCGAATAGTTTGCTCGACGCCGAGCATCGCCTGCAGGCGATTAGCTATATACACCGGCGTCAGCGCGTAGAAATAGCCGACGCCAGGACGCACGCCCTGGCTAATCCAGAACAGATTGCTGCCGCGTTCGCTTTGCGGGGCGTCGCGATACTGCTCGATACGCTGATGCAGTACCTTCAGCGCCTGGTCCCGTTCCAGCGGCATCTCGCGCAGGCCGAAGTTCGCCATGCACAGGTTATCGCTGCCAATTAAAAAGATACGGTTGAGATCGTAAGCCGCGGAGAAATTATCGCGCCAGTAGCGCATAAACCACGCCAGCGACTGCAGCGAATTGCGCCAGGTGCCGCTCATTGCCCCGCAATCTGAATCTGGGTAGAGCGGTTCGAAGTCCGGAACCGCTATCTCACCATTTTGCACCGGCGACGCGTCGCCTTCACGGCCGCCGCCCGGCCGATTGCCGGCAACATACTTCAGCTCTTTAATGACGTCCGCCGTGCGCTGGATATAGCGCTGCGCCTGATCGGCGTTGAGGTTGAACTCCTGGCGGATCTCAGATTCTCTGTCATGCAGCGCATTAACAATATAAAACACCGAGGCGAAAGCAATCAGCATCCACAGCAGGACCGCCAGCGCCCGGAACAGGTAGCGTGAAACTTTTAGCGTGGTATGAAAAGAAGCAAGATATTTCAATGTGGCGATGCTCGGCCGTCAGGGACTCAACAGAATGGGGTTAAGGTAGCGGTAAACACGTTTTGTCGCAACGTTATACTCTCTGGATTAAAGGCCAGCGCCGGGCAAATAAAAAGGGCCGGGATATCCCCGGCCCTTTTCGCAACATTAGCGCAGATTATTCATCATCTTCGGCAATGTCATCATCAGCGTCAGCGTCGGTTTCCGGCGCGATATCGTCATCGCCTTCCGCCACGCTGCCGTCGATGGCATCCAGCTCTTCGTCATCAACAGGTTCAGCAACGCGCTGCAGGCCGACAACGTTTTCATCTTCCGCAGTACGGATCAGAATGACGCCCTGAGTGTTACGACCCACGATGCTCACTTCCGATACGCGAGTACGCACCAGGGTGCCCGCATCGGTGATCATCATGATCTGATCGCAATCGTCCACCTGTACCGCGCCCACCACGGAGCCGTTACGCTCGGTCACTTTGATCGAGATAACGCCCTGGGTTGCGCGGGACTTGGTCGGATACTCTTCCGCCGCCGTACGCTTGCCGTAGCCGTTCTGCGTGACGGTCAGGATCGCACCTTCGCCGCGCGGAATGATCAGGGAGACAACTTTATCTTCACCCGCCAGCTTGATACCGCGCACGCCGGTGGCGGTACGGCCCATAGCGCGGACCGCGCTCTCTTTAAAGCGCACCACTTTACCGGCCGCAGAGAACAGCATCGCTTCGTCTTCGCCGTTCGTCAGGTCAACGCCGATCAGCTCATCGCCTTCATTCAGATTCACGGCAATGATGCCGGCTGAACGCGGACGGCTAAACTCGGTCAGCGCCGTTTTCTTGACGGTACCGCTCGCGGTCGCCATAAAGACGTTCACACCCTCTTCGTACTCGCGTACCGGCAGAATGGCGGTGATACGTTCATTGGCTTCCAGCGGCAGCAGGTTGACGATTGGACGTCCACGCGCGCCACGGCTGGCTTCCGGCAGCTGATAAACCTTCATCCAGTAGAGACGGCCGCGGCTGGAGAACAGCAGGATCGTATCGTGGGTGTTGGCCACCAGCAGGCGGTCGATAAAGTCTTCTTCTTTAATA
>OLIJ01000076.1_pt1 | contig 81483 bp, 72 predicted proteins | sample 1609731 | NCBI WGS metagenome assembly OLIJ01 (sample SAMEA4350159, study PRJEB24818) | metagenome | biome: human; feature: gut; material: faeces | place: Denmark | collected 2013-09
GGATGTGCTCACGAGTCTGCGGCATCGGGCCGTCAGTCGCAGCAACAACCAGGATCGCGCCATCCATCTGAGCAGCACCGGTGATCATGTTTTTAACATAGTCGGCGTGGCCCGGGCAGTCTACGTGTGCGTAGTGGCGAGTCGGGGTGTCATATTCAACGTGGGAAGTGTTGATGGTGATACCACGAGCTTTTTCTTCCGGTGCGTTATCGATCTGGTCGAATGCACGAGCAGAACCACCGTAGGTTTTAGCCAGAACGGTAGTGATTGCAGCGGTCAGAGTAGTTTTACCATGGTCAACGTGGCCGATAGTACCGACGTTGACGTGCGGTTTTGTACGTTCAAATTTTTCTTTAGACACGGCTATATTCCTTACTATAGCGCTCTCCCCTTCAGGAGAGAGCACGGGATTTTGGTTTTACCCTACGGCTTATTTACCACGGGCTTCGATTACGGCCTGAGCAACGTTGTTCGGCGCGTCATCATACTTCAGGAACTCCATGGAGTAAGAAGCACGACCTTTGGTCAGGGAACGCAGCTGAGTTGCATATCCGAACATTTCAGACAGCGGAACTTCAGCGTGAATCACAACGCCAGTAACGTTGGATTCTTGACCACGCAGCATACCACGACGACGGCTAAGGTCACCGATGACGTCACCAGTGTTCTCTTCCGGAGTTTCTACTTCAACCTTCATGATCGGCTCAAGCAGAACTGGTTTCGCTTTCTTAAAGCCATCTTTAAAGGCAAGAGAAGCGGCCAGTTTAAACGCCAGTTCAGAGGAGTCAACGTCGTGGTAAGAACCGAAGTGCAGACGCACACCGAGATCAACTACCGGGTAACCAGCCAGCGGACCAGCTTTCAGCTGTTCCTGGATACCTTTATCAACGGCAGGGATGTATTCGCCAGGAATTACACCACCTTTGATGTCGTTGACGAACTCGTATCCTTTCGGATTTGAGCCCGGCTCCAGCGGGTACATGTCGATCACAACGTGACCATACTGACCGCGACCACCAGACTGCTTAGCGTGTTTACCTTCGATATCGGTAACTTTAGCGCGAATTGCTTCGCGGTAAGCAACCTGAGGTTTACCGACGTTCGCTTCAACGTTGAATTCACGCTTCATGCGGTCAACGATGATGTCGAGGTGCAGTTCACCCATACCGGCGATAATGGTCTGGTTAGATTCTTCGTCAGTCCATACGCGGAAAGACGGGTCTTCTTTAGCCAGACGGCCCAGAGCCAGACCCATTTTTTCCTGGTCAGCTTTGGTTTTCGGTTCTACAGCGATGGAGATTACCGGCTCAGGGAATTCCATACGCTCCAGGATGATCGGCGCATCTGGGTTACACAGGGTGTCACCAGTAGTTACGTCTTTCAGACCGATTGCAGCAGCGATGTCGCCCGCACGAACTTCTTTGATCTCTTCACGTTTGTTGGCGTGCATCTGAACGATACGGCCAAAACGCTCACGTGCAGATTTCACGGAGTTCAGGATGGTATCACCAGAGTTAACCACACCGGAATACACGCGGAAGAAGGTCAGGTTACCCACGAACGGGTCGGTAGCGATTTTGAATGCCAGAGCAGCAAACGGCTCTTCATCGCTAGCGTGACGTTCAGCCGGAGTATCTTTACCGTCGTCCAGAATACCGTTGATCGCAGGTACGTCAACCGGGGATGGCAGGTAGTCAACTACCGCATCCAGCATCGCCTGAACACCTTTGTTCTTGAACGCAGAACCACAGGTTACCAGGATGATTTCGTTGTTCAGAACGCGCTGACGCAGAGCTTTCTTGATCTCTTCTTCAGTCAGTTCTTCACCACCCAGGTATTTTTCCATCAGCTCTTCTGAAGCTTCCGCTGCGGACTCGATCAGGTTCTGGTGCCATTCTTCGGCCAGGTCCTGCATGTCAGCTGGGATATCTTCATAGGTGAAGGTTACGCCTGCGTCTTCTTCGTTCCAGTTGATGGCTTTCATTTTCACCAGGTCAACAACACCGGTGAAACCTTCTTCAGCACCAATCGCCAGCTGCAGCGGAACCGGGTTCGCGCCCAGACGGGATTTGATCTGACCAACAACTTTCAGGAAGTTCGCACCCATACGGTCCATTTTGTTAACGAACGCGATACGTGGAACTTTATATTTGTTTGCCTGACGCCATACGGTTTCAGACTGTGGCTGAACACCACCAACTGCGCAGTAAACCATTACTGCACCATCAAGCACACGCATGGAACGTTCAACTTCGATAGTGAAGTCAACGTGCCCCGGGGTGTCGATGATGTTAACGCGGTGCGGTTCATACTGCTTAGCCATACCAGACCAGAATGCAGTAGTCGCTGCGGAGGTGATAGTAATACCACGCTCCTGCTCCTGCTCCATCCAGTCCATGGTTGCTGCGCCGTCATGAACTTCACCGATTTTGTGGTTTACACCGGTGTAGAACAGAATACGTTCGGTAGTAGTGGTTTTACCGGCGTCGATGTGCGCACTGATACCGATATTACGGTAGCGTGCGATGGGTGTTGTACGAGCCATTTGATTCCTCGTTTGTTTCTTTAGGCGTTCAGTTAAGTTATCCAAAACGGGCGACTTATCTGAAGCGCCCGTCTGGTGACTATGACTCCGAAGGGATTACCAACGGTAGTGAGCGAACGCCTTGTTGGCTTCTGCCATACGGTGAACGTCTTCACGTTTCTTAACTGCAGTACCTTTGTTGTCTGCAGCATCAGAAAGTTCGTTCGCCAGACGCAGAGCCATGGATTTATCACCACGTTTACGAGCAGCTTCAACGATCCAACGCATTGCCAGAGCATTACGACGAACCGGACGGACTTCAACTGGAACCTGATAAGTAGAACCACCAACGCGGCGGGACTTAACTTCTACAGTCGGGCGAACGTTGTCGAGAGCGACTTCGAAAGCTTCCAGTTCATTTTTACCAGAACGCTGAGCCAGGGTCTCCAGCGCGCTGTATACGATAGCTTCTGCAGTAGATTTTTTACCATCTACCATCAGGATATTTACAAATTTTGCCAGCAGTTCTGATCCGAACTTAGGATCCGGAAGAATTTTACGCTGACCAATGACGCGACGACGTGGCATGGGAATACTCCGTTGTTAATTCAGGATTGTCCAAAACTCTAAGAGTTTAGTTTGACATTAAGGTAAAACAGTTTGGCCTTACTTAACGGAGAACCATTAAGCCTTAGGACGTTTCACGCCATACTTGGAGCGAGATTGCTTACGGTCTTTAACGCCGGAGCAGTCAAGCGCACCACGAACGGTGTGGTAACGAACACCCGGAAGGTCTTTAACACGACCGCCACGGATCAGGATCACGGAGTGTTCCTGCAGGTTGTGACCTTCACCACCGATGTAGGAAGTCACTTCAAAACCGTTGGTCAAACGCACACGGCATACTTTACGCAGTGCGGAGTTTGGTTTTTTAGGAGTGGTAGTATATACGCGAGTACATACGCCACGTTTCTGCGGGCAGGCTTCCAGTGCAGGCACGTTGCTCTTTGCAACTTTGCGTGCGCGTGGTTTGCGTACCAGCTGGTTAATTGTTGCCATTAAATAGCTCCTGGTTTTAGCTTTTGCTTCGTAAACATGTAATAAATCGCCTCAGATAATATGAGGACGCAGAATTCTAGGGCGGTGCCGAAAAGGTGTCAAGAAATATACAACAATCCCGCCATTACCAGGCCAACTGTCCAGGGTGTTTGAGCGCCAGTCTGACGAAATCAGTATAGCCAACCCTGATGACACTGCCCGCAATTTGCCCCGTCAGCCCGCGGGCTTCGATATCATCCTGCAGCGCATGGATGGTTATGGGGGCGGAAAGCAGGATTTCAAGGAAACGCCCGCCGGCGGCTGCCGCGATGACACCATCGGAAAGCAGCAGAAGATCGTCGCCATCCTTTACCAGACGCAGCATCGCTGCCAGATCGGTATGCCATGGAGAAACGCTGAGAGTGTGGAGCATAGTGGCCTCAGAAGCGCAGTATCACGTTGAAATCATCGAGTCGGGCACGCAGCGCCTCTGGCTCCAGCCACTCGCCTTCTATGACCCACTGCGTGGAGGGCGACAGGCCGCGCTCGCGGGCAGAAGCGGCGCACATCCAGCACTGTTCAATATCATACAGGGAGAGGAGCTTAAACGTGGCGATATAGTCGCGGGCCAGAATTGCGCCAGGCCGCTGCTCCGGCAGCAGCTGAAACACGCCGTCGCCGATAAAGAAAACGCCGAGCTCATCGGTCAGCGCTGAGGTAGCCAGCAGCGCATCCAGGCCTTCTCTGCCTGACGCGGAGCCATGAGGAGCGGAGGAAAAAACAAAGGCAACGCGTTTCATCAGAACTGCACCATCCGATCGCAGGTTAATGCAGCTTCCGCCAGCGCCCCAAGGCCGCTGAGCGTGAATCCGGGTTGCAGATTATGCGCGGACAAACCAAGCTGCTGCGCCTCATGCTCGTCCGTCACCCCGCGTCTCAGCGCCGCCGCAACGCAGATATGCAGCGAAACAGCATGCGTTTCGTATAATTTTTGCCATGCCCGCACAAGGTCAAACTCATCGCTGGCGGGGGCGGTCAGCTGATTCGCGTTATAGACGCCTTCGCGATAGAAAAAGACGCAAATCAGCTCATGCCCCTCCTCCAGCACGGCCTGCGCAAACTGCCAGGCGCTGCTGGCCTGCTGCGTACCGTAGGCCGGGCCCGTCACCGTAATGGCAAAACGCATTACTTATCCAGCCCCTGGAAATCACCGCTTTTGAACTGACGGATATAGAGATATACCGTGTGCTTCGAGATATTCAGGCGATCGGCAACCTGGTTGATAGCATCTTTGATATCAAAAATGCCTTTCTCGTAAAGATTCAGGACGATCTGACGATTTTTGGCGTTATTGGAAACGTTGCGATCGGCATTTACTTCTTCAATCGTAAACTCGAGGGTTTGCGCGACCAGATCGTCAACCGATGAGGCAAAGTTGACCTGCGAGTTCACTTCCGGCGTTTCCGGCGGAATAAAGGTGCTCATGATCTGGGAGAACGGGACATCGAGGTTCATGTTAATGCACAAAAGACCGATAACCCGGTGCTCACGGTTGCGTATCGCAATCGTCACCGACTTCATCAGCACTCCGCTTTTAGCGCGAGTAAAATAACATTTGGAAACGCTGCTATCAGCTCCAGTCATATCGTGCAGCATACGCAGCGCCAGGTCAGTGATTGGCGAGCCGATTTGACGACCGGTATGTTCACCGTTGGCGATGCGAATGGCGGAACATTTCAGATCCTGTAAAGAATGCAGCACGATTTCACAGTGGGAACCAATGAGCATCGCTAACCCGTCCACCACCGCTTCATAGGATTTTAGGATATCGAAGTCGGTCTGGTCGAAAGGACGTTGATCCAGCAGGTCAAGCTCGCTGGTTTCGTTGGTTAAAAGCGACCTGGACATGAAAAAAAGCACTCCTTTTCAGGAGCCTGTCATTTTTTACACAAAATCGTTCAAGGTACGCCAAGGCGGCAAATCTGAGACAAATTCGTCAGCAGCGAATTTGACCAGCCGAAGGCTGGCTCTTGTAAGAGACAAGGTTATCTCTTATCGATACCCAGGACCGAATCCAGTAAGAGGCTGGAGTCAGCAAATGCAGCCAGCTCAGAGGCAGCTTGAAGGATGAGGTGTAGCTTGTCAGGGCAGGCTCATCGTCATTAATAAGATTAAGCTATCTAAAGTAATACAGCGCTTGAGGCACTTTCCAGTTTTAATTATATCTGCCCCAAATAAAAAAGCCGCCGCCTTTGAGGGCGGCGGCGGCAATTCCATTACTTCTTAGCGTCTGCGCTCGGTGCATCCGCTTTTGCATCAGCGGCAGCTTCAGGCTTCGCGTCAGCTTTCGGCGCCGGTTTGATATCCAGCAGCTCTACGTCGAAGACCAGAGTAGAGTTAGCCGGGATGCCCGGAACGCCGGTTTTGCCGTATGCCAGATCCGGTGGGATGACCAGCTGGATTTTACCGCCTTTCTTAATATTCTTCAGGCCTTCAGTCCAGCCCGGGATCACGCCGTCCAGGCGGAAAGAGAGCGGCTCGCCGCGGGTATAGGAGTTATCGAACTCTTTACCGTCGATCAGCGTCCCTTTGTAGTTCACAACGACGGTATCGCTGTCTTTCGGTGCGTCACCGGTACCGGCTTTCTCGACTTTATACAGCAGGCCAGATTTAGAGGTTTTCACGCCCTTCTCTTTAGCGAAGGTGTCGCGATAGGCTTTGCCTTTAGCATCGTTCTCAGATGCATCTTTTTCCATTTTTTGCTGAGCAGCAGTTTTCACACGGGTTTCAAACGCTTGCAGAGTCTGTTCGATTTCCTGATCGGACAGTTTGCTCTTATCGGCAAATGCGTCCTGAACGCCAGCGATCAGCTGATCTTTATCCAGTTTAATGCCCAGTTTTTCTTGTTCTTTCAGGGAGTTTTCCATGTAACGTCCCAGCGATGCACCCAGCGCATAAGCAGATTTCTGATCGTCATTTTTAAATGCCGATTTGCTTTCCGTTGCAGGTGCCGTCTTTGCAGCGGTATCAGCGGCAAAGGTCAGCGGTGCATTCAGCGCGACGGCCATCGTGGTCGCCAGCAGCGTTACTTTAAACAGTGATTTCATCCATTTCTCCAGGGCCGGGGCATCTCACCCCAGGGTTAGCGTAAAAAGCAAAAAATGTACTATAGAACGTTGCAGGACAAATCTACATACGGACGTTCCTGAATATCGACTCTTTTCAGACTATTTTTGTATAAATTAGTTTCCTGTCCGCCGTTACGATGCTGCACGGATGCTGAAAATTCAGTAGAATCCGCCCGCGAGATAAGACAGAAGAGGTTACTCATGCACGATAGCAAACTGGAGACTCGCCTGGCGGAGCTGGAAAGCCGGCTGGCGTATCAGGAAATCACCATTGAAGACCTCAACAAGACCGTCACCGCCCATGAGATCGAAATGGCAAAGATGCGTGAACATATGCGTCTGATGGTAGAAAAGCTGAAGGCGACGCAGTCATCGTATATCGCATCGCAGTCTGAAGAAACGCCTCCCCCACATTATTGAGGCGTAAAAAAAGCGGGTTTCCCCGCTTTTTTATAGCCGGCAGCGCTAGCCAACGCGCCTGCGGCTTGAAAGACGATGGGTCTTAGTGACAGCCGCAGCCGCCGTTCCCGCCACAACCGCCTTTGCCATGTTCGTGACCGTGGTCGTGGTCATGGCTGTGACCGTGGCCGCCGCAGCATCCGTCATGATCGTGGTCATGGTCGTGATCGTGACCATTCGCGCCGTGTACATGACCGTGCTCCAGCTCTTCAGCGGTCGCTTCACGAATCGCCACCACTTCAACGTTGAACTTCAGGTTCTGGCCAGCCAGCATGTGGTTACCGTCAACAACAACGTGCTCGTCGTCAACTTCGGTGATTTCAACCGGAACCGGACCCTGATCGGTTTCCGCCAGGAAACGCATGCCAACCTGCAGTTCATCAACGCCCATGAAGACGTCTTTAGGAACGCGCTGAACCAGGTTTTCGTCGTACTGGCCGTACGCATCGTTCGCGCCGACCGCAACGTCAAATTTGTCGCCCACTTCATGACCATCCAGCGCAGTTTCCAGGCCGGAAATCAGGGAGCCGTGACCATGCAGGTAGTCCAGCGGCGCGCTTACCGGAGACTCATCAACCAACACACCGTCTTCTGTACGTACCTGATAGGCCAGGCTGACCACCAGGTCTTTTGCTACTTTCATGATATCTCCTGAGCATGGGAAGAATAGTGGCGCAGATTGTAGCGGAATTCTGCAGCCGTGTACCCTCTAGCTTAAAAAAAGGCGACAGATAACGCTAGTCGGGATGAAAAATGCCGATCACTTGTTCGTCTTTACGAACATGCTCGCGGGCCTCTTTATCCGCCTCGCGCATCTGGTGCCCGCACTTAACACACTCAACAATATCGATATTATTTTCACGCCACATCGCCAGCGAATCCTGGGCCTGGCACGCCGGGCATTTTGCTCCGGCAATAAAACGTTTACGCACTGCCATAATGATTTACCCTTTATTCAAACTCATCCCAGCCGTCAAGCTGCCTGCTCTCTTTCTGCATTTCACGCTGAAAAATCTCCTCCAGCTCCCGTCGAGCTTCCCGCACGCGCGATATCTGCAGAGTATCAGTATGCACCGGCATCAACTCTCGCAGCATTCGCATATCCAGACGACGAAAGTGCAGCTGCGCGCGCTGCGCCTGATGCGGATGCATTCCGACGCTGACCAGCGCCTTGCGCCCCAGATCCAGCGCGCTGGAGAAGGTTTCGCGCGAGAACTGCGCCACGCCGGCCTGCAGCAGCTCATGGGCCTCTACGCGGCCCCGCGCTCGCGCCAGAATATGCAGATGCGGGAAATGCTGCTGGCACATCTCAACCAGCTTCATGGTATCTTCCGGCTCGTTGCAGGTAATTACGATTGACTGCGCATCTTCCGCGCCCGCCGAGCGCAGCAGCTCCAGCTGCGTTGCATCGCCGAAGTACACCTTATAGCCATATTTGCGCATCAGGTTAACCGCGCTGATATCGCGCTCAAGCACGGTAATACGCATTTTGTTGGCCATCAGCAGACGGCCAATAACCTGACCAAAGCGCCCGAAGCCGACGATAATCACCTGCGGTTTATCATCCTCAACCCACGGCGCTTCATCCTCTTCCTCCGGCTGGTTAAAGCGTCGGGAGAGAACGTAATCAATCAAGGTCATCAGCAGCGGCGTGGTCATCATCGACAGCGTAACCGTGACCAGCAGCAGCGCCATCTGGTCATTTTCGAACAGCCGCAGCGAAGCCGGTAACGAGAACAGCACAAAGGCAAACTCCCCGCCCTGGCTCAGGACCCCGGCAAACTGCATTCGCTCCGAGCTGCGAAGGCCGTACACCCGCGCCAGAACGTACAGAACGAGGGCTTTCACCATCACCAGCGCCGCGACGCTGGCGGCAACCCACAGCAGATGGGTGTAGAGAACGCCGAGATTCAGCGCCATGCCAACGGAGATAAAGAACAGGCCAAGCAGGAGGCCTTTAAACGGCTCAATGGCGATTTCCAGCTCGTGGCGATACTCGCTTTCAGCCAGCAGCACCCCGGCGATAAAGGTCCCTAGCGCCATCGACAGGCCGAGCGCATCCATAAACAGCGCCGAGCCCAAAACCAACAGCAGCGTCGCGGCGGTAAAGACCTCACGCACGCCGGAGGCAGCGATGAAGCGGAACACCGGTCGTAGCAAAAAGCGGCCGCCGATCAGCATGCCGGCAAAGGCCAAAACCTTCATCCCGATCGTGACCCAATCAAAGCGATCGTCGCCGGAACCCGCCAACAGAGGCACCAGCGCCAGCGCGGGGATCACCGCCAGGTCCTGAAACAGCAGAACGGAGAACCCCAGCTGACCGGATTCACTGCGGCTCATCCCCTTCTCGCGCATCAGCTGCAGCGCCATCGCCGTGGAGGACATCGCTAAACCAATTCCGCCGACCACCGCCGCTTGCCACGTAAATCCGGTAACCATCAGCAGGCCACCGAGGATCGCCGCGCTGCACAAAACCTGAGCCGCCCCAACGCCAAAGATAGAGCTTCGCAGACGCCAGAGCTTAGACGGGTTGAGCTCAAGCCCGATGATAAACATCAGGAACACCACGCCCAGCTCGGAGAAGTGGAGAATTTCATCGACGTCGCTGATAAACCCCAGCCCCCACGGGCCAATCGCGATCCCCGCGAGCAGATAGCCGAGTACCGCGCCAATGCCCAGCCGGGCGGCCAGCGGTACCGCTACGACGGCGGCGAACAGAAACAGAACGCCAGCCAAAAGCAGATCAGCTCCCTCCATTTATAACTCCTCCTGCCGCGATGGGGTTGGCCAGCCAGTCGCGATAAGCGCGCGCGTGGCTTTTCAGATCGGCTGGCGATTGCCGACGGGCCCAGTAGACAATAATCGGGCTCATCCAGTGCATCCGGCACATGCCGGCGGTCAGTTCGAAAGGACGGAGAATATCGTTCATTGGATAGCGGTTAGCGTCGCGGCGGTAGGCGCTTTCCGGCTCACCGGTGGTGATCACGCTACGCCAGTACTTTCCCGCCAGCTGGTTCCCCCCGGCGCCGCTGGCAAAGCCGCGGGTCAACACTCTGTCCAGCCACTCTTTTAGCAGCGCCGGGCAGCTCCACGTATACAGCGGATGCTGGAAAACAATCACCTCATGCTGACGCAGGAGATCCTGCTCCCAGGCAATATCGATAAAAAAATCTGGATAGTGCGCATAAAGATCGTGCACGGTGACGTTCGGCAACTGTAAGGCCGGTTCAAGCAAAACCCGGTTGGCCACGGAATCCTGAGATTCTGGGTGGGCATACAGCAGCAAAACCTTCGCTGTCTGAGACATCATTCCCCTCCCAACGTCTTGTAGTGGCCTGAACAACGGCTGCGCCTCAACGCAACCAGAATGACTTTGTGTATCGTCTTCATTTTGGGCTACCATTGCGGCCCGGTGGAGCTATTTGCTACCACATTACATTATCATAATGACAAATTAACATAGTCTGAACATACGGCGCCTTATGATTGTTTTCTCCTCGTTACAAATTCGTCGCGGCGTACGCGTCCTGCTGGACAACGCCACCGCTACCATCAACCCTGGCCAAAAGGTCGGTCTGGTGGGCAAAAACGGCTGCGGTAAATCCACGCTGCTATCGCTTTTGAAAAACGAGATTAGCGCCGACGGCGGCAGTATGACCTTTCCGGGCAACTGGCAGCTGGCGTGGGTTAATCAGGAAACCCCTGCGCTGGCGCAGCCGGCTATTGATTATGTTATTGACGGCGATCGTGAATATCGCCAGCTCGAGGCCGATTTAAATCAGGCCAACGAGCGCAATGACGGTCACGCGATTGCGACGGTTCACGGCAAGCTGGATGCCATTGACGCCTGGACGATCCGCTCACGCGCCTCCAGCCTGCTGCACGGTCTGGGCTTCAGCAACGAACAGCTGGAGCGCCCGGTGAGCGACTTTTCCGGCGGCTGGCGCATGCGCCTGAACCTGGCGCAGGCGCTGATTTGCCGCTCTGACCTGCTGCTGCTGGATGAACCGACTAACCACCTCGATCTCGATGCGGTGATCTGGCTGGAAAAGTGGCTCAAAAGCTATACCGGCACGCTGATTCTGATCTCGCACGATCGCGATTTTCTCGATCCAATCGTCGATAAAATTATTCATATCGAACAGCAAAGCATGTTCGAGTACACCGGCAACTACAGCTCGTTCGAAATACAGCGCGCAACCCGCCTGTCGCAGCAGCAGTCGATGTATGAGAGCCAGCAGCTGCGCGTCGCCCATCTGCAAAGCTATATCGATCGCTTCCGCGCCAAGGCCACCAAGGCGAAGCAGGCCCAGAGCCGCATTAAAATGCTGGAACGCATGGAGCTTATCGCCCCGGCCCACGTCGATAATCCGTTCCACTTTAGCTTCCGCGCGCCGGAAAGCCTGCCCAACCCGCTGCTGAAAATGGAAAAAGTCAGCGCCGGCTACGGCGAACGCATTATCCTCGACTCGATCAAGCTGAATTTGGTTCCCGGTTCGCGCATCGGCCTGCTGGGGCGCAACGGCGCCGGTAAATCGACGCTAATCAAACTGCTGGCCGGCGAGCTGCAGCCGCTGCAGGGCGAAGTGGGGCTGGCCAAAGGGATTAAGCTTGGCTACTTCGCCCAGCATCAGCTGGAGTTCCTGCGGGCGGATGAATCGCCGCTACAGCACCTGGCTCGCCTGGCGCCGCAGGAGCTGGAGCAGAAGCTGCGCGACTATCTTGGCGGCTTCGGTTTCCAGAGCGATAAGGTCAACGAAGCAACCCAGCGTTTCTCCGGCGGCGAAAAGGCGCGTCTGGTGCTGGCGCTTATCGTCTGGCAGCGGCCTAATCTCCTGCTGCTCGATGAACCGACTAACCACCTTGACCTCGATATGCGTCAGGCTTTAACCGAAGCGCTGATTGATTTCGAAGGCGCGCTGGTGGTGGTCTCGCACGATCGCCACCTGATACGTTCGACCACCGACGATCTCTATCTGGTCCACGACGGCAAAGTTGAGCAGTTCGATGGCGATCTGGAAGATTATCAGCAGTGGCTGAGCGACTCGCAGAGGCAGGAAAGCCAGTCGTCCGACGCGATAAAAGATAACGGCAACAGCGCCCAGTCCCGCAAGGACCAGAAGCGCCGGGAAGCGGAGCTGCGCACGCTGACGCAGCCGCTGCGTAAAGAGATTACCCGCCTCGAAAAAGAGATGGATAAGCTCAACGCCCAGCTCGCGCAGGCGGAAGAGAAATTAGGCGACAGCAGCCTGTATGACGCATCCCGCAAGGCAGATCTGACCGCGTGTCTGCAGCAGCAGGCCAATGCGAAATCAGGACTGGAAGAGTGCGAAATGGCCTGGCTGGATGCGCAAGAACAGCTGGAGCAGATGCTGCAGGAAGGCTAAGCCCTGCTGGTTGAGCGCGCGGCCTCGACGGTTCACAGACAATGAGCTTTCGGGGCCTCTCTGACAGCTGGCCACAAGACCACATATTGGCTAACCTGCGCACTTCATGCGCGGTATAGTATTTATAAGATTCTTAATTGTTCTGGTGCTATGGTTGAAATCACCCCCACAGAAATGACGCCCCCCGTAGACGATTCGCGCGATTTTCATCCAATGCGCGGCGTGGGGAATCGTCATCTGCAAACCATGCTGCCGCGACTGATCCGCCGCAAACTGGGCTTTACTCCACACTGGCAGCGCCTTGAACTCCCTGACGGCGATTTTATCGATTTGGCTTGGAGCGAAGATCCCGAATCAGCCCGACATAAACCGCGGCTGGTCGTTTTTCACGGTCTGGAAGGAAGCCTGCACAGCCCTTACGCCCACGGTCTGATCCACGCCGCAATGCAGCGCGGCTGGCTGGGCGTGGTGATGCATTTCCGCGGCTGTAGCGGCGAGCCTAACCGTAATAACCGCATCTACCACTCCGGAGAGACGGAAGACGGCACCTGGTTCCTGCGCTGGCTGCAGCGCGAATTTGGTACCGCGCCTACGGCCGCCGTCGGCTATTCGCTCGGCGGTAATATGCTGGGCTGCCTGCTGGCAAACGAGGGCGATAGCATCCCGCTCGACGCGGCGGTCATCGTGTCGGCCCCGTTCATGCTGGAAGCCTGCAGCTACCATATGGACAAAGGCTTCTCCCGCGTCTACCAGCGCTATCTGCTTAACCTGTTAAAAGCTAACGCCGCTCGCAAGCTGAAAGCCTATCCGGGCTCTCTGCCGGTTGATTTACGCCAGCTAAAAGGCATGCGGCGCATTCGCGAGTTTGACGATACCATCACCGCCAAAATTCACGGCTTTGCCGATGCGCTGGACTACTATCGCCAGTGCAGCGCGATGCCGCGTCTGAGCGATATCACTAAACCCACGCTGATCATTCACGCGAAAGACGATCCGTTCATGGACCATCATTCCATTCCACCGCAGGAGCAGCTGCCGGCCAACGTCGAGTACCAGCTGACCGAACAGGGTGGGCACGTCGGGTTTGTCGGCGGCACGCTGCGCAAGCCTGAGATGTGGCTGGAAAGACGGATCCCGGACTGGCTGACGCGCTGGCTGGAAGGAAAAAAATGATTATTCCCTGGCAGGATCTGGATCCCGAAACCCTGGATAGCCTGATTGAAAGCTTTGTGTTGCGCGAAGGCACCGATTATGGTGAACATGAACGTTCGCTGGCCGATAAGGTCGCCGATGTCAAACAGCAGCTGAAAAGCGGAGAAGCCGTACTGGTGTGGTCAGAGCTGCACGAGACGGTCAACATCATGCCCCGCAAGCAGTTCCACGGCTAAGGCGGCGCCACACCATCGTTTAATCTGGGAGTTGATATGTCTGCCAAACATCCGGTGATTGCAGTCACGGGCTCCAGCGGCGCGGGAACCACCACCACCAGCCTCGCCTTTCGCAAAATCTTCGCCCAGCTGAACCTGCGTGCCGCCGAAGTCGAGGGCGATAGCTTCCATCGCTACACTCGCCCGGAAATGGACATGGCGATCCGCAAAGCGCGGGATCAGGGGAAACACATCAGCTATTTTGGTCCGGAAGCGAACGACTTCGGCCTGCTGGAAAATACCTTTCTCGAATACGGGCGCAGCGGAACCGGCCAGTCGAGAAAATATCTGCATACCTATGACGAGGCCGTGCCGTGGAATCAGGTGCCGGGCACCTTCACGCCCTGGCAGCCGCTGCCGGAGCCAACCGACGTCCTGTTTTACGAAGGGCTGCACGGCGGCGTTGTCACGCCACAGCACAACGTTGCGCACAATGTCGATCTGCTGGTCGGGGTAGTGCCCATCGTCAACCTGGAGTGGATTCAGAAGCTAATCCGCGACACCAGCGAACGCGGGCATTCTCGCGAAGCGGTGATGGATTCGGTCGTCCGTTCGATGGAAGATTATATTAACTTCATCACCCCGCAGTTCTCGCGAACCCATATCAACTTCCAGCGGGTTCCCACCGTTGATACTTCGAACCCCTTCGCCGCTAAAGGCATTCCCTCGCTGGATGAAAGCTTTGTGGTGATCCACTTCCGCAATCTGCAGGATATCGACTTCCCGTGGCTGCTGGCGATGCTGCAAGGCTCGTTTATCTCGCATATCAACACGCTGGTGGTACCGGGCGGGAAAATGGGGCTGGCGATGGAGCTGATCATGACGCCGCTGGTTGAACGGCTGATGGCGGGGAAAAAGATCGGTTAAGCCGTTAAAAACCCGGCAGCGCTACGCATGCCGGGGCGACGGGCTGGCCATCAGGCCTGGCCCTCGATAACCTCGTACGAATGCGTGATATTTACCGCTTTTTGCAGCATCAGCGCCACCGAGCAGTATTTCTCCGCCGACAGGTCCACCGCCCGCGAAACGGCCGCATCCTTCAGCTCACGGCCGGTGACGATAAAATGCAGGTTGATGTGGGTAAACAGGCGCGGCGCCTCTTCCCGACGCTCTGAGGTCAGCTTCACCTCACAGTTGGTCACATCATGACGCCCTTTTTGCAAAATTGAGACCACGTCGATGGCGCTGCAGCCGCCGGCGGCCATCAGCACCATTTCCATCGGACTCGGCGCCTTATCCCCGGAGTTGCCGTCCATCAAAATCTGGTGGCCAGAAGCCGACTCACCGATGAAGGTTAACCCTTCAACCCATTTCACACGAGCTTGCATAAAATTTAACTCCAAGGTTGCAATTTTCCTGACAGATTACGCGCACATAACAAATCTCGCAACGGAAGGCGACCTGCATCATGCTGAAGCGAGACACCAGGAGACACGCGGCGAAAGCTATGCTAAAACAGTCGGGATGCTACAGTATTACATTGATGTACTGCATGTATGCAGAGGAATTCACATTACAGGCTGAAGAAAAATCACCAGCCAGCTTCCCAGGCATAGGGAAACAATACGATTGCATGCCCGGATGCCGTGTAGTGTCGGCACCCGGAGATAGCTTATAACAGAGGATAACCGCGCATGGTGCTTGGCAAACCGCAAACAGACCCTACCCTCGAATGGTTCTTGTCTCATTGCCACATTCATAAGTACCCATCTAAAAGCACGCTGATCCACCAGGGTGAAAAAGCAGAAACGTTGTACTACATCGTCAAAGGCTCTGTGGCTGTGCTCATCAAGGATGAAGAGGGTAAAGAGATGATTCTCTCTTACCTCAACCAGGGCGATTTCATCGGTGAATTAGGCTTGTTCGAAGAAGGCCAGGAGCGTAGCGCCTGGGTACGTGCGAAAACCGCATGTGAAGTGGCCGAAATCTCCTATAAAAAATTCCGTCAGCTGATTCAGGTTAACCCGGACATCCTGATGCGTCTCTCGTCGCAGATGGCCCGCCGTCTGCAGGTGACCTCTGAGAAAGTCGGTAACCTTGCCTTCCTCGACGTCACCGGTCGTATCGCCCAGACGTTGCTGAACCTGGCAAAACAGCCTGACGCTATGACCCACCCGGACGGTATGCAAATCAAAATTACCCGTCAGGAAATCGGTCAGATCGTCGGCTGTTCACGTGAAACCGTTGGCCGTATTCTGAAGATGCTGGAAGATCAAAATCTGATCTCCGCACACGGTAAAACTATCGTCGTCTACGGCACGCGTTAAGCTGATAAAACGGCGTGTTGCTCCCGCAATACGCCGTTTTTGTTTTCCCTCTATGTGGCGCAGGCTGATTTACCACCCGGAAGTCAACTACGCACTGCGGCAAACGCTGGTGCTGTGTTTGCCGGTCGCAATTGGCCTTCTCCTCGGCCATCTGCAGCAGGGCCTGCTGTTCTCGCTGGTTCCCGCATGCTGCAACGTCGCCGGCCTTGATACGCCGCATAAGCGCTTCTTTAAGCGCCTGATTATTGGCGGCTCGCTTTTTGCCGGCTGTAGCCTGATCGTTCAGCTCCTTCTCCAGCATGATATCCCGCTCCCATTAATTCTCAGCGGCCTGACCCTGCTCCTTGGCGTCACGGCAGAGATCAGCTCGCTGCACGCGAGGCTGCTGCCCGCCTCGCTGATTGCCGCCATCTTTACCCTGAGCCTCGCCGGCAATATGCCGGTCTGGGAGCCGCTGCTGATCTACGCGCTCGGCACGCTGTGGTACGGACTATTCAACTGGTTCTGGTTTTGGCTATGGCGCGAGCAGCCGCTGCGCGAATCCCTCAGCCTGCTCTACCGGGAGCTGGCCAACTATTGCGAAGCCAAATACAGCCTGCTGACCCAGCATATCGACCCGGCAACCTCGCTGCCTCCGCTGCTGACCCGCCAGCAAAAGGTCGTCGACATGATCACCCAGTGCTACCAGCAGATGCATATGCTGGCGGCCAATCAGCGTAACGATCATAAGCGCCTGCTGCGGGCATTTCAGGTTGCCCTCGATCTCCAGGAGCATATTTCCGTCAGCCTGCATCAGCCGGAGGAGGTGCAGAAACTGGTCGAACGCAGCCACGCTGAAGCGGTAATCCGCTGGAATGCGCAAACCGTCGCGGCGCGGCTGAGGGTTCTGGCGGATGACATCCTGTACCACCGCTATCCGCAGCGCTTTAATATGGATAAACAGATCGGCGCGCTGGAGAAGATTGCCTCGCAGCACCCCGACAACCCGGTCGGGCAGTTCTGCGCATGGCACTTCAGCCGCCTTGCCCGGGTGCTACGCACCCAGCGGCCGCTGTACGCGCGTAACCTGATGGCCGATAAGGAACGCCGCCTGCCGCTGCTTCCTGCGCTGAAGAACTATCTCTCTTACAAATCACCGGCTTTGCGCAGCGCCGCCCGGATCAGCGTGATGCTCACCGCCGCGAGCCTGATGGGCAGCGCGCTACATCTTCCCAAACCCTACTGGATCCTGATGACGGTGCTTTTCGTTACCCAGAACGGCTACGGCGCGACGCGGGTCCGCATCGTGCATCGGGCGGCGGGGACCCTTGCCGGCCTGGTGATTGCCGGGCTGACGCTGCACTTCCACGTCCCGGAGGGCTATACGCTGACCGCGATGCTGATTATCACGCTGTTGAGCTATCTGATTATTCGCAAGAGCTACGGCTGGGCGATGGTTGGCTTTACCGTCACGGCGGTTTATACCCTGCAGCTGCTGACGCTTAACGGCGAACAGTTTATTGTCGCCAGGCTTATCGATACGCTTATCGGGTGCCTCATCGCCTTCGGTGGGATGGTGTGGCTGTGGCCGCAGTGGCAAAGCGGACTGCTGCGTAAAAACGCCCACGACGCGCTGGAAGCGGACCAGGAAGCCATCCGGCTCATTCTCAGCGACGATCACCAGGCGCCGGCGCTGGCCTACCGGCGGATGCGCGTCAACCAGGCGCATAACTCGCTGTATAACTCGCTGAATCAGGCAATGCAGGAGCCCGGGTTTAACTCGCACTATCTTGACGATATGAAGCTGTGGGTCACCCATAGCCAGTTTATTGTCGAACATATCAACGCCATGACCACGCTGGCCCGCGAGCACAATATGCTGACGCCGGATCTGGCCCGGCGCTATCTTGAATCCTGTGAAATTGCGCTGCAGCGCTGCCAGCAGCGGCTGGATACCGACGGGCCGGGTAGCGCCGGCGAGGTGAATATCATGGAGTCGCAGAATGCGGACGTGCCCCGTGGCCCGCTGAGCACTATGGAGCAGCACCTGCAGCGGATCCTCGATCATCTGAACACCATGCACACCATCTCGTCGGTGGCATGGCGTCAGCGCCCGCATCACGGCATCTGGCTACGCGCAACTAAGCGCTAAGTACGCGCTGAACGGCCTGCGCGAAGCGCGCCATTCCTTCATCAATATCGCTCTCGTCAATGACCAGCGAAGGCACAAAACGCATGACGTCAGGCCCGGCATTGAGCACCATAACGCCCGCATCCGCCGCGGCATACAGGAAATCACGCGCCCGGCCGTGATGCTGCGGTTTCAGCTCCGCGCCGATCAGCAGCCCCATACCGCGAATATCGCTAAACAGATCGAAGCGGGCATCAATCTGCTGCAGATGCTGCACAAAGCGTTCGCGCTTCGCGTTGACTCCGTCCAGTACCTCAGGCGTGTTAATCAAATCAAACGCCGCACCGGCGACGGCGCAGGCGAGCGGGTTTCCCCCGTAGGTTGAACCGTGAGAGCCGGCGTGGAACGCGCTGGCAATGTCATGGGTGGTCAGCATGGCGCTAACCGGGAAACCGCCGCCGAGCGCTTTCGCGCTGGTCAGGATATCCGGCGTCACGCCATAATGCATATAGGCGAACAGCGAGCCGGTGCGCCCCATCCCACACTGCACTTCATCAAATACCAGCAGGGCCTGGTGCTGGTCGCACAGTTCACGCAGGCCTTTGAGGAACTCAGGAGTCGCGGCCATCACGCCGCCTTCGCCTTGAATCGGCTCGACCACCACCGCGCAGGTGTGATCGTCCATTACCGCCTTCACCGCGTGCAGGTCGTTGAACGGCACGTGAACGATATCCGCCGGTTTTGGCCCGAAGCCATCAGAGTATTTTGGCTGTCCGCCAACGGATACCGTAAACAGCGAACGGCCGTGGAAAGCGTTATGGAAGGCGATAATTTTGGTTTTATACGGACTATGGCGGGTGATCGTGTAGTTACGCGCCAGCTTGAATGCGGTTTCGTTGGCTTCGGTGCCGGAGTTCATAAACACCACGCGATCGGCGAAGGTAGCATCGACCAGCTTGCGGCCCAGGCGCAGCGCCGGTTCGTTGGTGAATACGTTGCTGGTATGCCACAGCGTTTCCCCCTGCTCATGCAGCGCCGCAACCAGCACCGGATGGCAATGGCCTAGCGCCGTGACGGCAATACCACCAGCAAAATCAACGTACTCCTTGCCCTGCTGATCCCATACGCGGCTACCTTTACCTTTTACCGGAATAAACTCTGCCGGTGCATAAATCGGCAAAATAACCTCATCGAACGTGGCGCGGGTAATTGCCGGTTGCTCAGTTGCCATGTGATGCCATCCTTCTTCGTTATGCAATGATGATAGTGATATTATAATCACAAAATATGCATAAAAAATCAGTCAATGGCAACTACAAATCAACGATTGAGGAAGTTTGCCAGCAGCTGATGCCCCTGCTCGCTGAGGATACTTTCCGGGTGAAACTGCACCCCTTCAAGATCCCACTCGCGATGGCGAATAGCCATAATCTCTCCGCTCTCGCTGCGGGCCGTCACTTCGAAGCAGTCAGGCAGAGTATCCGGGTCAATGACCAGAGAGTGGTAGCGGGTGACGGTGAGAGGATTGCTTAACCCCTGAAACACGCCGCGTCCGCCGTGGCTGACGGGCGACGTTTTTCCGTGCATGACTTTGGCGGCGCGGACGATGGTGGCACCGAAGACCTGGGCGATAGCCTGATGGCCCAGGCAGACGCCCAGAAGCGGCACCTTCCCGGCATAATGCCCGATGACGGCCAGGGAAATCCCTGATTGATCCGGAGTGCAGGGGCCTGGTGAGATAACGATTTTCTCCGGCGCCAGCGCCGCGATCTCCTCCAGCGTCAGCTCATCGTTACGCTTAACCAGCACTTCGGCTCCCAGCTCGCAGAAGTACTGATACAAATTCCAGGTAAAAGAATCATAGTTGTCGATAAGCAGGATCATAGTGGCTCCGGAAAGAACAAAACCGGGCTATTCTACTCAGATTCTCGCGCTTCGCTTACCACTTTGGCAAAGATCCGTTCGAGCGGCTGAGGATCGCCCATGGCCCCCAGCTGATTAGCCCGGCTCCACTCCTCAGGATCGATATCGCGCCAGTCGAGGATAAAGCCGGCATGAATCGCCAGCTGCTCAAAGAAAATGCGCTGCGCCAGCCCGCTGCCGAGGCGAAAAGGGTGCAGCACATTGATTTCGCCGTAGTACCAGCTCAGGCGCGCAATAAAAGCGTTGCGCTCCAGGCCGCTCAGATAGTTCTCCTCTTCCAGAGCCCGCATCAGCGCGTTGCCCTCCTTTTCAATCCATGCGAAATGACAAAAAGGAGTATCTCCCTGATAGATATCAATTTCCCTGAACTGTCCGGCCCAGGAAAAAATATCCTGGTAGAGCTGATGGTGAATCGAGCAGAGATAGGGCAGCCCGCGCCCGCGCGGCCCCAGGGGAATCGTCGCCGCGCGTAGCGAGGTGACCTCCAGCATCACCTGCTCCAGACGCCGGGCCTGGCGAATGCCGGGAAGATTACGCAATACGTCGAGTACGGGATAGAGATAGGGATCGCGATCGTCGCCATATTTACTGCTCATGACGCCCCCTCAGCTCAGCAAGACGCGCCAGCGCTTCCTCGGAGCTTAGCGTCACCAAAGGTACAGCGACCCCTTCCAGGCGACGGCTGGCCTGAAAATTCACGCTACGAGTCTGTTCCCAGAGCCGGGATTTTTGCTTATCGGTGAGTGAACGCATGCTCGCCTCTCTTATCGTCCCCTGTGCCACAAGTATAAGCAGCAATTTCGGGTCACGCAGAAAGGCGGAAACAACGGCGCGAGCGTGAGCCGCCCGCGCGGAAGAACTTAAGGCAGGACCTTCGCTGAGAGGATCACGACAGGTTTTGACGGCACATTCTGATACGGCCCAACGTTATGCGTCTGGACCTGAGAAATCTTGTCGGCGACGTCCATTCCTTTGACGACTTTACCGAACACCGCGTAGCCAAAATCACGCTGTCCGTGGTCGAGGAAGGCATTGTCCGCAATGTTGATGAAGAACTGGCTGGTCGCGCTGTCCTGATCGGCGGTGCGCGCCATCGCGATGGTACCGCGGGTGTTACGCAGGCCGTTGTCCGCTTCGTTCTTGATCGGCGGGTTCGGCTGCTTTTGCTGCATCTGTTCGCTGAAGCCACCGCCCTGCACCATGAACCCTGGGATCACGCGGTGAAAAGTGGTGTTGTTGTAGAAGCCGCTGTTCACGTACTTGAGGAAGTTATCTACGGAAATCGGTGCTTTCTGGCCATTTAACTCCAGCTCAATATTTCCCGCAGAAGTCGTCAGCAAGACATGAGGATCGCCCTTCGCTGCCATAGCCGGGGAGAAAGCGGAAATAGCGAAAACGGCAACCACCGCCGCCAGAGTTGATTTGAGCATCGAGATTCCTTAACGGAGCAGAAAAAAAGCAAGTGCATTGATTCTAAAGAGCCTTTGCATCCTGGGCCAGCCTTTTACCTAATTTTACGTAGCTGAAACAGTTGTAACGAGGCGTCTGCCGCTCGGCTGAATATATAAAAGAGATCCACATCACACTAATCCATGCAAAAAGATCTACATTTCATAATAAAAGTTTGCTTACATCACTCGAATGAATAAAATCTGTTCGCCCTGGCGCAGAGTCAACGCGCTTTACATTTCTATTCACAGGCCAGTCATGACTAACAGCAATCGTATCAAGCTCACATGGATCAGCTTCTTCTCCTACGCCCTGACCGGAGCGTTGGTGATCGTCACCGGGATGGTGATGGGCAATATCGCCGATTACTTCCAACTGCCCGTTTCCAGTATGAGCAACACCTTCACCTTCCTCAATGCCGGGATCCTGATCTCTATCTTCCTGAACGCCTGGCTGATGGAAATCGTGCCGCTGAAAACGCAGCTGCGTTTTGGCTTTATCCTGATGGTACTGGCGGTAATCGGGCTGATCTTTGGCCACAGCCTGACGCTGTTCTCCGCGGCGATGTTCGTGCTGGGTCTGGTCAGCGGGATCACCATGTCGATCGGTACCTTCCTGATAACCCATATGTACGAAGGCCGCCAGCGCGGCGCTCGCCTGCTGTTCACCGACTCCTTCTTCAGCATGGCGGGAATGATTTTCCCGATGGTTGCCGCCTATCTGCTGGCGCGCAGCATCGAGTGGTACTGGGTGTATGTCTGTATTGGTCTGGTTTACGTCGCTATCTTCGTTCTGACCTTCGGCTGTGAATTCCCGGTGCTGGGTAAAAAAGCGCAGCAGGACAGCCAGCCGGTAGTCAAAGAGAAGTGGGGTATCGGCGTGCTGTTTCTTTCCATCGCCGCGCTGTGCTATATCCTTGGACAGCTTGGCTTTATCTCCTGGGTGCCGGAATATGCCAAGGGCCTGGGCATGAGCCTTGGCGACGCGGGTAAGCTGGTGAGCGATTTCTGGATGTCGTACATGATCGGTATGTGGTCATTCAGCTTCATTCTGCGTTTCTTCGACCTGCAGCGCATTCTTACCGCTCTGGCGGGCCTGGCTACGGTGCTGATGTACCTGTTTATTAACGGTTCACCGGAGCATATGCCGTGGTTTATCCTGACCCTTGGCTTCTTCTCCAGCGCTATCTACACCTCGCTGATCACCCTGGGCTCGCAGCAGACCAAAGTGTCGTCACCGAAGCTGGTTAACTTTGTGCTCACCTGCGGCACCATCGGGACGATGCTGACCTTCGTGGTCACCGGCCCTATCGTCGCCGCCAGCGGGCCGCTGGCAGCGCTGCAAACCGCTAACGGCCTCTATGCCGTGGTATTTGTGATGTGCATTATCCTCGGCTTCGTCTCCCGCCACCGCCAGCACGGCGCGCAGGCAGGGTCACACTAAGTCGCGTTAGACCTTTGGCCCCTTTGCGTCAGCAGAGGGGCTATTACGGGTAAAGAACAGCTCCTCCCCGCCTTTATCGGTCTGTATCCAGGTCTGCGCCAGCTGCGTTGTGGCAATCACCCGCCCCTGACGAATGGACCAGCGTACCGGTACCTGGCAGCGCACGGCTTCGAAACCGTTTTCCGCAGGTAGAATAATCAGGTTGGCCGTATTCCCCGGGCAGATGCCATAGTCGCTCAGACCAAAAGTGCGGGCGCTGTTGTCGGTAATCAGCTTCAGCCCGTCGTTAATCTGCTGATAGCCCATTAGCTGACAAACGTGCAGCCCCATATGCAGTACCTGCAGCATATTGCCGGTACCCAGCGGATACCACGGGTCGAAAACGTCGTCGTGACCAAAGCAAACGTTGATCCCTGCGGCCATCAGCTCTTTTACCCGGGTAATACCGCGCCGCTTTGGATAATCATCGAAGCGTCCCTGCAGGTGGATATTCACCAGCGGGTTGGCGACAAAGTTGATCCCCGAGAGCTTCAGCAGGCGAAACAACCGCGAGGTATAGGCGCCGTTATAGGAGTGCATGGCGGTGGTATGGCTGGCCGTAACCCGTGGGCCAATCCCCCCTTTTAAAGCCAGGGCCGCGACCGTTTCGACAAACCGCGACTGCTCATCGTCGATTTCATCGCAGTGGATATCCAGCGGACGCTGATATTTCTGCGCCAGGCGAAAGGCGATATGCAGGGACTCAACGCCGTACTCGCGGGTAAACTCAAAGTGGGGAATAGCCCCAACCACATCGGCACCGAGGCGCAGCGCCTCTTCAAGCAAGGCCTCCCCATTGGGGTAGGATAAAATCCCCTCCTGTGGGAAGGCGACTATCTGCAAATCTACCCACGGGGCTACCTCCTGCTTCACCTCCAGCATCGCTTTTAAGGCGGTCAGCGTCGGGTCTGAAACATCGACATGCGTGCGCACAAACTGTATACCGTTCGCAATTTGCCACTTCAGGGTTTTCCACGCCCGGGCTTTTACATCCTCATGGCTCAGCAAAGCCTTGCGCTCTGCCCAACGCTCAATACCCTCGAACAGCGTCCCGGATTGATTCCAGCTCGGCTCGCCGGCAGTTTGCGTCGTATCCAGATGAATATGCGGTTCAATAAACGGTGGAATGGCCAGCCCACCGCGGGCGTTGAGCACTTCAAGGCTATCGCCACGCGCTTCATCCATCGGGGTTATATCGCCAAAGCAGCCTTTATCTATTGCTATCTGCCATAGCCCGTCGCGGCCCGGCAGGCGCACGTTCTGAATCAACCAAAGTGGTGCTGCTGTCATCTTGATGACCCTCGTTGAAATTGCTTAATTTTCATCCATCCCGAACCCGCAATTCCCTGCTGTTTTTGTACACAAAAGCAACAAAAAGGAAAAGCCTGACTTTTCCATGACTTAGAAAAACCTAAATAAATCATGATAATACCCATTAAGTGGTAGGCAGGATTGAATTTGATTTGCATCAATAAGTGTACCGGCTGAATCGTTAAGGTAGGCGGTATTAGAAAAGAAATCGAGGCAAAAATGAGCAAAGTCAGAATCGCTATTATCGGTAACGGCATGGTTGGCCATCGCTTTATCGAAGAGCTTCTTGATAAGGCGCCTGCCGGACAGTTTGATATTACCGTGTTCTGCGAAGAACCCCGTATCGCTTACGACCGCGTCCACCTGTCATCTTACTTCTCCCATCATACCGCGGAAGAACTTTCGCTGGTTCGTGAAGGATTTTACGAGAAGCACGGCGTTAACGTCCTGATCGGCGAGCGCGCAATTACGATTAACCGCCAGGAGAAGGTCATTCACTCCAGCGCGGGACGCACCGTATTTTACGACAAACTGGTCATGGCAACCGGCTCCTATCCGTGGATCCCGCCGATTAAAGGCGCAGAAACCCAGGACTGCTTCGTTTACCGTACGATTGAAGATCTTAACGCCATCGAATCCTGCGCACGGCGCAGCAAACGCGGCGCCGTAGTCGGCGGCGGTCTGCTGGGCCTCGAAGCCGCAGGCGCGCTGAAAAACCTCGGCGTTGAAACCCACGTTATCGAATTTGCGCCAATGCTGATGGCCGAGCAGCTTGACAATATGGGCGGCGAGCAGCTTAAGCGCAAAATCGAAAGTATGGGCGTGAAGGTTCATACCAGCAAAAATACGAAAGAAATCGTCCAGCAGGGCAGCGAAGCGCGGAAAACCATGCAATTCGCCGACGGTAGCGAGCTGCAGGTCGATTTCATCGTGTTCTCCACCGGTATCCGCCCGCGCGACAAGCTCGCCACCCAGTGCGGTCTGGCGGTAGCTCAGCGCGGCGGTATCGTAGTGAATGATACCTGCCAGACCTCCGATCCGGATATTTACGCCATCGGCGAGTGCGCCAGCTGGAACAACCGCGTTTATGGTCTGGTCGCGCCGGGCTACAAAATGGCCCAGGTTACCGTCGACCATATCCTCGGCGCGGACAACGCCTTCACCGGCGCCGACCTTAGCGCTAAGCTGAAACTGCTCGGCGTTGACGTTGGCGGTATCGGCGATGCGCATGGCCGCACGCCCGGCGCACGCAGCTACGTCTATCTTGATGAGAGCAAAGAGGTCTACAAACGCCTGATCGTCAGCGCAGATAACAAAACCCTGCTCGGCGCGGTGCTGGTCGGCGATACCAGCGATTACGGCAATCTGCTGCAGCTGGTGCTGAACGCTATCGAACTGCCGGAAAACCCGGACGCGTTGATTCTGCCGTCCCATGCCGGCAGCGGTAAACCTTCTATTGGCGTCGATAAACTGCCGGACAGCGCGCAAATCTGCTCCTGCTTCGACGTGACCAAAGGCATGCTGATTTCCGCTATCAATAAAGGCTGCCACACCGTTGCCGCGTTGAAAGCCGAAACCAAAGCCGGTACCGGCTGCGGCGGCTGTATCCCGCTGGTGACCCAGGTGCTGAACGCAGAGCTGGCAAAACAGGGTATCGAAGTTAACCATAATCTGTGCGAACACTTCGCCTACTCGCGCCAGGAGCTGTTCCATCTGATCCGCGTCGAAGGCATTAAAACGTTCGATGAGCTGCTGGAGAAACACGGCAAGGGCTACGGCTGCGAAGTGTGCAAACCTACCGTGGGTTCTTTGCTGGCCTCCTGCTGGAATGAGTACATCCTCAAGCCTCAGCATACGCCGCTGCAGGAGACCAACGATAACTTCCTCGCCAACATCCAGAAAGACGGGACCTACTCCATTATCCCACGCTCCGCAGGCGGCGAAATCACGCCGGAAGGGCTGGTGGCCGTCGGTCGCATCGCGCGCGAATATAACCTCTACACCAAAATTACCGGCTCGCAGCGTATCGGCATGTTTGGCGCTCAAAAAGACGATCTGCCGGAAATCTGGCGTCAACTGATTGAAGCGGGCTTTGAAACCGGCCACGCCTATGCCAAAGCGCTGCGTATGGCCAAAACCTGCGTCGGCAGCACCTGGTGCCGCTACGGCGTTGGGGACAGCGTAGGCTTCGGCGTCGAGCTGGAGAACCGTTACAAAGGCATCCGTACGCCGCATAAAATGAAGTTTGGCGTGTCCGGCTGTACGCGTGAATGCGCTGAAGCGCAGGGTAAAGACGTCGGCATCATCGCCACCGAAAAAGGCTGGAACCTCTACGTTTGCGGCAACGGCGGGATGAAACCTCGTCACGCGGATCTGCTGGCGGCCGACCTTGACCGCGAAACGCTGCTCAAGTATCTCGACCGCTTTATGATGTTCTACATCCGTACCGCCGATAAGCTGACGCGTACCGCGCCCTGGCTGGATAACATGGAAGGCGGCATCGATTATCTGAAGCGCGTCATTATCGACGACAAGCTTGGTCTGAACGAACACCTGGAAGAAGAGCTGGCCCGCCTGCGTGCAGCCTTCGCCTGCGAGTGGACTGAAACCGTCAACAGCCCGGCAGCGCAGATCCGCTTCAGGCACTTTATCAACAGCAGCCAGCGCGACCCGAACGTTCAGGTTGTGCCGGAACGCGAACAGCATCGCCCGGCCACGCCGTATGAGCGTATCCCGGTGACTCTGGTGGAGGAAAACGCATGAGCCAGTGGATAAACATCTGCAAGATTGACGAAATCCTGCCGGCAACCGGCGTCTGCGCGCTGCTTGGCCAGCAGCAGGTCGCCGTATTCCGCCCTTACCAGGACGAGCGGGTTTTTGCGATCAGCAATATCGATCCCTTCTTCAACGCCAGCGTTCTTTCTCGCGGCATCATTGCCGAACATGAAGGCGATCTGTGGGTCGCCAGCCCGTTGAAAAAGCAGCGTTTTCGTCTGCGCGACGGCTTCTGCATGGAAGATGAGAGCCACTCCATCGCCCATTTTGACGCGCGGGTAAAAGACGGAAAAGTTCAGCTTAAAGCCTGATTTTCCGTGGTTCCCTCTGGTATTCAGGGGGAACCATATGTTCTGCTTATGCCCACTAATCGGTAAGCACCGGAAAAGTCGTATATTTTGTAGGTACTCCGCTGCTATGCTACGACGGCTCATCATCTCTCATTGCCCTGCTGCGAGGATATTCCGTGGATCACTTACCCATTTTTTGCCAATTGCGCGATCGCGACTGTTTGCTGGTCGGCGGCGGTGATGTTGCCGAACGTAAGGCGCGACTGCTGCTGGATGCCGGTGCCAAATTAACGGTTAACGCCCTCGATTTCTCTCCGCAGTTTCAGGTGTGGGCTGATGAACAGATGCTGACGCTGGTAAAAGACAGGTTTAATCCCCAACTGCTCGATTGCTGCTGGCTGGCGATCGCCGCGACTGATGACAACGACGTTAACCAGCAGGTCAGCCAGGCGGCGGAAGCGCGACGTATCTTTTGCAACGTCGTGGATTCGCCGCAGCAGGCCAGCTTCATTATGCCCTCGATTATCGACCGCTCGCCGCTGATGGTCGCCGTCTCCTCCGGCGGAACTTCACCGGTGCTGGCGCGGCTGCTGCGCGAAAAGCTGGAGTCGGTTCTGCCGCTCCATTTGGGCCAGCTGGCGCATTATGCCGGCCAGCTGCGGGCGCGGGTTAAAAAACAGTTTGCCACGGTGGCCGAGCGTCGCCGCTTCTGGGAAAAGCTGTTTATGAACGACCGCCTGGCGCAGTCGTTAGCCAACGAAGACCGGCAGGCCGTAGCCGATACAACCGAGCGGCTGCTGAACGAACCGCTGGATCACCGCGGTGAAGTCGTTCTGGTGGGCGCCGGACCGGGTGATGCCGGTCTGCTGACCCTGAAAGGGCTGCAGCAGATTCAGCAGGCGGATGTCGTGGTTTATGACCGGCTGGTCTCAGACGATATTATGAATCTGGTTCGCCGCGACGCCGACCGGGTGTTCGTCGGCAAGCGTGCGGGCTACCACTGCGTGCCGCAGGATGAGATTAACCAAATTCTGCTGCGGGAAGCGCAGAACGGCCGCCGGGTTGTGCGTCTGAAAGGCGGCGATCCGTTCATTTTCGGCCGCGGTGGCGAAGAGCTCGAAACCCTGTGTAATGCCGGTATTCCCTTCTCAGTCGTGCCGGGGATCACCGCCGCCTCCGGCTGCTCCGCCTATTCCGGTATTCCTCTGACCCATCGCGACTTCGCGCAGGGCGTTCGCCTGGTCACCGGGCATCTGAAAACCGGGGGAGAGCTGGACTGGCAAAACCTGGCAGTCGAAAAGCAGACGCTGGTGTTTTATATGGGGTTAAACCAGGCGCCAGCGATCAGAGAGAAGCTTATTGCCCACGGCATGGCGGCTGATATGCCGGCGGCTATTGTTGAAAACGGCACGGCGGTCAGCCAGAAGGTGGTCACCGGCACCCTGGATCAGCTGGATGTGCTGGCGCAGCAGATGGCGAGCCCGGCGCTGATTATCGTCGGCCGCGTGGTGAGCCTTCGCGACAGGCTCAACTGGTTCTCTAACCATTAAGATTCGCCGCTTCGGCTTCTCTGCCCGCAGCATGATGAACGGGCGGGCGGCGGACAAGGGCAAAAAAGCAAAAGGGCGGGATTAACCCGCCCTCTTTACCGACTTTATGCGTTCTGTCTTGACCGCCGATGCTTACGGCTTCGCAACAAAACCAATCGCTTCGTATACCGCTTTCAGCGTTTGTGAGGCGCGAGCGCTGGCTTTCTCCGCCCCGTCTCTCATCACCTGATTCAGGAAGGCTTCATCGTTACGGAAGCGGTTATAGCGCTCCTGAAGCTCAACCAGCATGCCGGACACCGCATCGGCAACTTCGCCTTTCAGATGACCATACATTTTCCCGTCGAAGTGCTGCTCCAGCTCCGCAATGCTCTGGCCGGTAACGCCGGAGAGAATATCCAGCAGGTTAGAAACGCCGGCTTTGTTCTGCTGGTCGTAGCGCACCACCGGCGGCTCGTCGGAGTCCGTTACCGCACGCTTGATCTTTTTCACGACCGATTTCGGGTCTTCCAGCAGGCCGATCACGTTGTTGCGGTTGTCGTCCGACTTGGACATCTTTTTCGTCGGCTCAAGCAGCGACATGACGCGCGCGCCGGATTTAGGAATAAACGGCTCAGGAACTTTGAACACCTCGCCGTAGATAGCGTTGAAGCGCTGCGCGATATCGCGGCTCAGCTCCAGGTGCTGCTTCTGGTCTTCTCCCACCGGTACCTGGTTGGTCTGGTAAAGCAGAATATCTGCCGCCATCAGCACCGGGTAATCAAACAGGCCGGCGTTAATGTTTTCCGAGTAGCGGGCGGATTTGTCTTTGAACTGGGTCATGCGGCTCAGCTCACCGAAATAGGTGTAGCAGTTCAGCGCCCAGCCCAGCTGCGCATGCTCCGGCACGTGCGACTGAACGAAGATGGTGCTTTTCGCCGGATCGATACCGCATGCCAGGTAAAGCGCCAGCGTATCCAGCGTGGCTTTACGCAGTTTCTCAGGGTCCTGACGCGCGGTGATGGCGTGCAGATCCACGATGCAGTAGATGCAGTGATAGTCATCCTGCATGCCCACCCACTGACGCAGCGCACCCATGTAGTTGCCAATGGTCAATTCACCTGAGGGCTGTGCGCCACTAAAAACGATGGGCTTAGTCATTTTTTAATTCCTGAGTTTCACTGGACGGTAACCCGAGAGCGGGTAAGAGTTCGTTAAATTGGTCAAAGATATAATCCGGCTCGCTGAGCGCAATCGGCTCACCGTAGTTGTAGCCGTAAGTCAGGCCGACTGAGCCAAAGCCGGCCGCTTTCGCCGCCAGAATATCGTTACGCGAATCGCCGACAAACAGCATCTCAGCGGCAGCCAGCCCCAGCTTTTCCGCTACCAGCAGCAGCGGTTCGGGATGCGGCTTCTTGTTCTGTACATCGTCGCCGCCGATAACCACGCTAAAATATTTCGCGATATCCAGGGCTGCCAGCATCGGCGCGACAAACGGCGTCGGTTTGTTGGTTACCAGCGCCAGCGGCAGCCCTTTGGCGTGCAGAGCGCCCAGCGTATCGGCAACCGCCGGGAACAGGAAGCTGCCCTCTTCCGCGGCTTCAGCATAGTAGCGGTCAAACAGCTTGCGCAGCACTGCGAGCTGCTCGGCCTGCGGGATGTCATCGCGATCGACGGAAGGTTTCCCCCCGGCCGCACGCAGCGTCGCGCGCTCCTGGCGTGCCCAGGTAAGGGCGCGCTCCATCAGCACGTCCGCGCCGTTGCCAATCCAGGTGACAACGCGATCCTCTCCCGCCATCGGGAGTTCTAAAGCGTAAAGCGCGCTATCAACGGCGGCCGTCAGGCCCGGCGCGCTGTCCACCAGCGTACCGTCGAGGTCAAACGCGATGCCGCGAATAGCCTGTAATTTATCCATGACTAACCTTCGCTAATTCACTGCGCATTTGATCAATGACTTTTTTATAGTCCGGCTGGTCGAAAATCGCCGAGCCGGCCACGAACATATCCGCCCCTGCTGCCGCAATTTCCGCGATATTGCTGACTTTTACGCCGCCATCGACTTCCAGGCGAATATCGTAACCGGATGCATCGATGCGCTGGCGAACCTCACGAAGTTTGTCGAGGGTCTGCGGAATGAAAGACTGGCCGCCGAATCCCGGGTTGACGGACATCAGCAGGATCACATCCAGCTTATCCATCACGTAATCAAGGTAGCTCAGCGGGGTTGCCGGGTTGAACACCAGGCCTGCCTTGCAGCCGTGCTCTTTGATGAGCTGCAGGCTGCGGTCGACGTGTTCCGACGCCTCCGGATGGAAGGTGATGATGCTGGCGCCCGCTGCGGCAAAATCAGGAATGATGCGGTCGACCGGCTTGACCATCAGGTGCACGTCGATGGGAGCGGTGACGCCATAGCCGCGCAGCGCTTTCAGCACCATTGGGCCGATAGTCAGATTCGGCACGTAGTGGTTGTCCATCACGTCAAAGTGCACAACGTCTGCACCTGCAGCTAACGCTTTGGCGGTATCTTCACCCAGACGGGCAAAATCAGCCGACAGAATCGAAGGGGCAATCAAATACTGCTTCATCCGCATCTCCTTGAAAATTATTTAGTCTTCGGCGGACGGTAAAGAGCAAGAAGCTCGTCCACCTTCTTTCGGGTACCACCGTTGCTGCTGATACTGCGTCGAACTTTGACGACGTGCAGTTTAGCCAGACGATACCATTCGCGCGTCAGCGCGGTATCGTGGTTAGAAATCAGAACCGGAACCCGCTGCTCGAACAGGTTCTCCGCCAGCTGCGCCAGATGGGCCTGCTGTTCGGAATTAAAGCTGCTCGTATGGTACGCCGTAAAATTAGCGGTAGAAGACAAAGGCGCGTACGGCGGGTCGCAGTAGACCACAGAAGCCCCGTCGGCTCGCGCCATGCTGTCGGCATACGACTCGCAGTAGAAGTACGCATTCTGCGCCTTCTGTGCAAAATGATACAGTTCAGCTTCGGGGAAATAGGGCTTCTTATAGCGGCCAAAAGGCACGTTGAACTCACCGCGCAGATTGTAACGACACAGACCGTTGTAGCCATGACGATTCAGATAAAGGAACAGCACCGCACGACGAAGCGGGTCCTGGCTTTGATTGAATTCAGCACGGAACTGGTAGTATCTCTCTGCCACGTTGTTCTCAGGCGTAAACATCTCCTGCGCCGCGGTAACATAATCATCTGCCTGCGATTTGACGATGTTGTACAGGCTGATCAGATCGCTGTTGATGTCCGCGAGGATATAACGAGAAAAGTCGGTATTAAGAAATACCGACCCGGCGCCCACAAAGGGCTCAATCAGACAGTCGCCCTGCGGCAAATGTTTTTTTATATCGTCAAGCAGGGGGTATTTCCCCCCCGCCCATTTCAGAAAAGCGCGATTCTTTTTCATGCTGCCTAACTAATTACACATTCTCCAGCTGTGGAGAAAGCTCCGACAGCACCCTGCGCTTAAGACTACGCCGCGGCTTATTTCAGGTCAGCCTGAACCTGATGCAGCGGTTTTGCCCACGGATTTTTCGCCTGCACATCCGCTGGCAGAGTCGCTACAGCGCGTTTAGCTTCATCTTTCGAAGCGTAAATGCCGCTGACCAGCACATACCAAGGCTGACCGTTACGGGTAGTTTCATAGACGACGTACTTATCCAGCTTCTCTTTCTTCGCCCAGCTACTCAGATTGTTGTAGTTGGAGGAAGAGCTGAGCTGCAGGGTGTAGTTGCCGGCCGGAGCCGCTTTCATCGAGCTCACGTCGCCGGACGTTTTGCCGCCAGAAGCGGCCGCTGTCGCCGCCGGAGCAGCAGTAGCGGTTGCCGCAGGCGCGGCGGCCGGCGTCGGCTTAGCCTGGGCAGTCGCGGCAGGCTTAGCTGGCTCTACGGCTGGCGTTCTCACCGGCGCCGCAGCGACAGTGCTTTCTACACGCTTCGGCTGTGCCGGCTTCGACTCAACCGGTGCTTTCGCGGTAGCCATCGGCTTCGGCTCAATAACGGTGTGCTTACGCTCAGCCGGACGCGGAGCGGCGGCTGCCTGAGTCTGGCGCTCGGTGGTTGCCTGACGCGGAGCCGCGCCGTTGCGCATCGGGGCGACGGTTGCAGGTTCGGTCGGTAACGTCGAGTTTGCCACGGCGCTGTCAATCTGGCCCTGCTGCTGAGTCAGGGCGTTGTTCAGATCGCCCTGAACCTCGACGCGCTGCTGTCCCTGAGGCTCAGCGGTAGTCTGACCCTGGGTTGGATTAGACGCAATTGGCGGCAGAGAAACATCCTGCTGCTGGGCGTTACCCGCAGTCTGGTCCTGAGCGGCAGGCTGACCGCTGTTGTCCTGTGCGTCTGACAGATTGATACTCTTCTCACCTGTCGCCGCTTGTTCGTTAGAGGAAGACGGCGATTTCAGTGCGGAACCGATGCCGACAATCAGCAGCAGAAGCACGAGGATCCCCACCCCCATCATAATATACTGGCGAGAGGCAGGCTTCGCTGGCGCTTTCTTACGCTTACGCGGACGGCGCTCAACCTGCTGCTCTTCGACCTCGTCTTCTTCAGACTCCAGGTCTTCTTCATACTCTTCTTCATCGCGCTCACGACGTGCTTTACTCGCGCGCGTCGGACGGCTCTCGTCCGCCTCAAGATCGACATCATCAAAATTGATCTGCGGATCGCTATCGCGCTCGGAAGACTGACGGGAACGACCAGCACGACGATCGTTGCGATCGGCTCTCAAATCGTCTTCTGGTTTTAATTCATCCATTTAACACCCCACTAAAAGGCTTATGCTCACGACTATTGCACGTCACCTGAAATGATAACGCCGCGCGGACGCGGCTAGACCTTCTTATTGTTGCGCCTGCTCAGTATCAGCAATCGCGCCAAGAACTACATCGTGCGACACTCCGCCGCGAACCTCGCTTTTCCCTATAGCGAGCGGTAGCACCAGCCGCATTTCGCCTGCCAGCACCTTTTTATCACGCATCATGTGGGGCAGATACGCTTGCGCGGTCATCTCCTGCGGCCCACTGACCGGCAGACCCGCGCGCTGTAGCAGCGTAATAAGACGCTGCGTATCCTGTGCGCTGAACTGCCCTAACCGTTCGGACGTACGCGCAGCCATCACCATCCCGGCAGCGACAGCCTCGCCGTGCAGCCAGTTACCGTAGCCCATTTCGGCTTCGATAGCATGACCAAAAGTATGTCCAAGATTCAGTAAAGCACGTAACCCGGTTTCACGCTCGTCGGCGGCGACAACTTCGGCTTTCAGCTCACAGCAGCGGCGAATACAGTACGCCATTGCTTTTTCATCCAGCGCCAGCAGCGCATCGATGTTATTTTCCAGCCAGTCGAAGAATTCACCGTCAAGGATTACGCCGTATTTAATGACTTCAGCCAGGCCGGAAGACAGTTCGCGCGCCGGCAACGTCTTAAGACAGTTGAGATCGACAACGACAGAAACTGGCTGCCAGAAGGCACCAATCATATTTTTACCGAGAGGATGATTGACGGCAGTTTTACCACCGACCGAAGAATCCACCTGCGACAGCAGGGTGGTTGGAACCTGAATAAAACGCACACCGCGCTGATAGCTAGCCGCAGCAAAGCCGGTTAAATCACCGACCACGCCGCCGCCGAGTGCTACCAGTGTGGTGTCACGGCCGTGCGGTTTCTGCAGCAAAGCGGTGAAGACCGTATCCATCACCTTCAGGCTTTTATACTGCTCGCCGTCGGGCAAAATAACGCTGTCGACCTTAACACCCGCCTGCTCCAGCACGGAACGAACGTTATCCAGATAAAGCGGCGCCAGCGTTTCATTGGTGACCAGCATAACCTGGTCGCCTGATTGCAGTGGCTGAAAGGAAGCTGGATCGTTAAACAAACCAGCCGCGATGGTAATCGGGTAACTACGTTCCCCGAGAGTTACAGTAAGCCTCTCCATAACGCGACGTCCACCTCAGTTGCTTTTACTCTGACGCACTTTATTAAGCCAGAATCAATTGCTTTCCAGCATATGAATAATCTGGTTTGCCACCACTTTCGCACTCTGATCGTCAGTACGAATAGTGACGTCTGCAATCTCTTCATACAGCGGGTTGCGCTCGTCTGCCAGCGCTTCAAGCACTTCGCGAGGCGGCGCTTCAACCTGTAATAGAGGACGCTTTTTATCGCGCTGCGTACGGGCAAGCTGTTTTTCGATCGTTGTTTCCAGGTAGACCACCACGCCGCGGGCGGAGAGACGGTTACGCGTTTCACGGGATTTTACAGAGCCGCCGCCTGTTGCCAGCACAATTCCCTGTTTTTCCGTCAATTCATTGATGATTTTTTCTTCACGGTCACGGAAGCCGTCTTCGCCTTCTACATCGAAGACCCAGCCAACATCAGCGCCGGTGCGTTTCTCAATCTCTTGATCGGAATCGTAAAATTCCATGTTGAGCTGTTGGGCTAACTGGCGCCCAATAGTGCTTTTGCCGGCACCCATAGGCCCAACCAGAAAGATATTGCGTTTCTCTGCCATTTTTTCGGTACTACTAAGACTATTCGTTAATGGTAAACCCGCTTCGCGAACACCCAGCGCAGCAGGACATGAACTGAAACCTCATATGCAATAGAGCGAGAGTCAGACTAAAAATTATCTCAATACTCCGGCAGGTTTGGCAACTGAATATACGCTTCATTATTCAAACTACCTCGCCGTTGGCTGCACTTATTCGCCTCCAGGTGCATAGTTAGCTATGTTTCTGGGGGTGAACTCGCTTACCGCCTCAATACGTCTTGAACGATTATGAGAATAAATCACCGGACAAAAAGGGAGGATTGATGCCGAACCCGACTCTCAAATCGGTACCCCTTGTATGCTAAATCCGTCCTCACGTCAAACACCTGAAACGTGTTTAGCAAGAAAAACGCCTAATGCACTGCCAGAATACGTGGGGTAATGAAGACAACCAGTTCGCGGCGCTCATTATCTTTTCCGTCCCGGCGAAACAGCTGACCAAGCAGTGGAATATCGCCTAGTAGCGGAATACTATCGCGGGCAGATTTGTTCTTTTGTGAAAAAATCCCTCCCAGCGCCAGGGTTTCACCGCTGTTAACCTCAACCTGGGTTTCAATTTCCTGTTTATCGATCGCCAGTACTTCGCCATTTTCCTGCTTCAGCACCTGACCCGGCATATTTTCACTGATTCGCAGCTTCAGACGCACGCGGTTCTGTTGCAGTACCGTTGGCGTCACCTCCATTCCCAGCACGGCCTCTTTGAACTCGACCGCCGTTGCGCCGCTCTCTCCCCGGGAAACCTGATAGGGTATCTCGCTCCCCTGCTTGATACTGGCGGGCTGCATATGGGAAGCCAACAGGCGCGGGCTGGCGATGATGTCTACCTGCTGCTTTTGTTCCAGCGCCGACAGCTCCAGCGCCAGCAGCCGCCCGTTAATGCGCCCGATATTAAAGCCCGTGCGCGTACTGGCATCGCTTGCCGCCAGCTGGCTGCCCAGCGCAGTAAATTTGCCGGAACCCGGCATGCTGCTGGCTTCAGCCAGGCTCCATTTCACGCCCAGCTCGCGCAGGCTGGTTTCACTCATTGAGACAATATGCGCCGCCAGCTCTACCTGGCCGACGGGCAGGTCCATCTCCAGAGCCCAGGCCTTCAGCGCGGCCAGATGTTCAGCGTCATCACGAATCAGCAGCCGGTTGGTGCGCTTATCGACGGTCAGGCTACCGCGCGGGCTGAGCAGCCTGTCGCCGTCCTTCGCAAGCTCGCCCGCATCAGCATAGCGCAGCACGATGCTATGCCGCTGCAAGGGGAGATTCTGTGCTCGTTTTGCGCGATCCGACTCAAGCTGCGCCTGCTGCGATTTTTTCCACGCCAAAGTATGCACATACAGTATCGTTCCCTGCTGGCTGAACGTAAGCCCGGCGCTGTCGACAACTGAGCGCAGGGCCTGCTGCCAGGGAACGTTGGTCAGCTGCAGCGAGAGCGTCCCGCTAACGTCGGAAGCGACCACCAGATTCTGCTGACGCAGCGCCGCCAGCGTTTGTAGCACCTGAGCCACCGGGGCCTCATCAACCACCAGAGATATCGGCTGCTCTTTTTTGGTCGCCGCGACCGCCAGCGGCAGCAGAAATAACAGGCTTATCCATCGCATCTTTTTTCTCCTCACGCAGCCAGCGCCAGTGCCGGGGGTCGCATCCCGGCCCCGTCGTTATTTCGATTTTTTCCGCCGTCAGCAGGCTAATCTTCCAGCCGGCCGCGAGGGTTTCGTTTACCCTCACCCGACGCCACTTTCCCGCGCTGTCCTGCAGGATACCAATCCACTGCTCCGGGGAACCTATCGCCCCGCCGTAGCGCCACTGCGTCAGTTGCGCCACCTGACAGCGATCTTCCGCCGGCTGGAAGGGATCTCGCTCCTCGCCGGGCAGAGGAAGAGGTAGCAGCAGCACCAGACTCCACCATTTACTCCGCATCTTCGGCCTCCAGCTGCAGGCTCAGCCGCAGCACCTTTTTCTGCGGATGTAGCGAAAACGCGATAACCCGCATCCCGCAGTCTGCCAGCCAGGAAAAGAGAGCCGGTACCGACGGCCAGCGCAGCTCAAGCACCATCTCTCCGCCTCTTCCTCCGGGCTTCCAGGCAATCAGCGCCGCCTCATCGACCGGCAGATGAAGCGGGGAAAAAGCCCGTCTCGCCAGCCCGACCGCCTCCTCCTGGGCCAGCGCTCCCCGCAGCGGCAGCAGCTTCCGCCACTGCTGGCGCAAACGATCCGAGCGGCCGTTTTCCTGCGCCGGTGGCGGAGCTATCAGCCAGAAACCGGCGGCGATCGTGAGCGGCAGCGCGATTGCCAGCGCCAGCCAACCGCCGCGAAGAGGGAAAAGTGATGTCTTCCAGCGCTCAATGAGTGCCCGCATAAACGCTTTCTCCTGTAAGGGAAAAACTAAACAGCCAGCGCCCACCGCCATCGCGCCGGGTTTCACCGGTTTTTGCCGGCCGAAATCCATCGATCTTCGTCAGCGCGGTTTCCAGCGCCGATAATGCGTTCAGGTGAAGGGTCAGGCCGCTGAGCGTCAGGGTGTTTTGCTGATATTCCAGCCGGGTTAGCCAGGCCGGCTCCGGCACCAGCGACGCAATCTTGCGCAGCCGCGGCTGCCAGGATCGGGTCAGCTCCCGCTGCCGTTGGCGCAGGTGCTGCTTTTCATGCTGCCGGAGCTGCTCGCGCATCAGGCTTTCACGCTGCTGGAGCGCGGCATACAGCTGATTTTCGGCTGCTAATCTCACTGAGCCGAGCCTGTCGTCCGCTTCCCGCGACGCCCGGGAAAGCGATAGCGCCATCAGCAGGCCCAGCAGCAGCCCGCCGGCAGAGAGCAGCCAAAGGCGCAGCCGCTGCCGCCGACGCGTTTCCCGCCAGGGAAGAAAGTTGATTGCCTGCACCACGATCAGCGCACTCCCAGCGCAAGCCCTAGCGCCACGACGAAGCTGTCGCCGCTGGAAGGAAGCGGAGGCTGCAGGCGATGGATCACGCTCCACGGGTCAAAGCGATATTCATCGGCAGGCCGGGCCGCGCAAAGCCCGAGCTGCCGGACGTTTAATCGCGCAGAAAGCTGAGCGAATGAGGCAACCTCTGCGCACGGGCAGCTGCCCCAGCTATCCTGCAAAGCCCATATCCAGTGCATTTCATCCTGCCACGCCAGTCCTGACCATTCCGGGGGCAGCCAGGGGAAAAAGGCGCTGAGGGCGCTGGCATCCGGGACAATGGCGCTAACCCTGAGCTTTAGCCGGGCGGCAAGCTGGCGTAGCGCGTCGATATCCAGCCGCTGAGCGGCAGTCACCCGCCACTCGTTGGCGACCGAGGATGCGCTATAATCGACGCATAATGAGGAGGCGGGCATTTCCAGCTGCTGGGCCATAGCGCTGGCTGCCCACATCGCCAGCTCGCTTTCACGCAGAGAAAGCTGCGGATGAGGGAGTCTCTTTTGCAGCGTTCGGCTGGCGGGAAAGGCGATGCTCACCTGATGCTGTAGCGGCAGCTCCCGTCGCCAGCCGCGCAGCCGCTCGGCCAGCGCAATGCCGTCAGCCACCTGCCCGTTTCGGACGATGCCGGGAGCCAGCGCAATATGCCACCAGCGACACAGCGCCCAGCGGGAGCGTTCAAGCCGCAGCGCCACGATAGCTATCTTATCCTGCTGGATATGCATCCCTATTCGCCAGTTCCTGAAAGCCATGCCGATATCTCCTTATCCGCCGTTACGGTTGAGCTCTATCAATGCACCAGGCTTGCCTTTATACTACTGCGCGTTTGTTTATAAACTGCCCAAATAAAACTAAATGGGAAATCTCCGGTGAAGTTCGTAAAGTATCTATTCATCCTTGCAGTCTGTTGCGTTCTGCTGGGTGCAGGCTCGATTTTTGGCCTTTATAAATATATTGAGCCACAGCTCCCCGACGTCGCGACCCTGAAGGATGTGCGCCTGCAGATCCCGATGCAGGTCTACAGCGCGGATGGCGAGCTTATTGCGCAATATGGCGAGAAGCGCCGTATTCCCGTAACCCTGCAACAAATGCCGCCTGAGCTGCTCAAAGCGTTTATTGCCACCGAAGACAGCCGCTTTTACGAGCATCATGGCGTCGATCCGGTCGGTATTTTTCGTGCAGCCAGCGTCGCCATGTTCTCAGGCCATGCGTCGCAGGGCGCCAGCACCATCACCCAGCAGCTAGCGCGTAACTTCTTCCTTAGTCCGGAGAAGACGCTGATGCGTAAGATCAAAGAGGCATTCCTCGCGATCCGCATCGAGCAGCTGCTGAACAAAGATGAAATCCTTGAGCTGTACCTGAATAAAATCTACCTCGGCTATCGCGCCTATGGCGTCGGCGCCGCGGCGCAGGTCTACTTTGGTAAATCCGTCGACCAGCTTAGCCTGAGCGAAATGGCCGTCATCGCCGGCTTGCCGAAGGCGCCGTCGACCTTTAACCCGCTATACTCAATGGACCGCGCGACCGCACGCCGCAACGTGGTGCTGGCGCGTATGCTGAGCGAAGGCTATATCACGCAGCCTCAGTACGACCAGGCGCGTGGCGAAGCGATCGATGCCCGATACCATGCGCCGGAAATCGCCTTCTCCTCACCGTACCTCAGCGAAATGGTGCGCCAGGAGATGGTTAACCGCTACGGCGAAAAGGCCTATGAAGACGGCTATCGCGTCTACACCACGATTACCCGTAAAAACCAGCAGGCGGCTCAGCAGGCGGTGCGTAATAACGTGCTGGACTACGACATGCGCCACGGCTATCGCGGACCGGCAGGCGTGCTGTGGAAAGTGGGTGAAACCCCGTGGGACAACAAGAAAATCATCGCGACCTTAAAAAATCAGCCCGGCGCCGGGCCGCTCTCTCCGGCGGTCGTGACGTCAGCGAATCCGCAGGAAGCCGTTGCGCTGCTCGCTGACGGTACGTCGGTGATGCTGAATATGGACGGCGTTCGCTGGGCTCGTCGCTTTATCTCTGATACCCAGCAGGGCGCCACGCCGCGTAAAGTGACCGACGCAGTGCAGACGGGGCAGCAGATCTGGGTCCGTCAGGTGGGCAGCAGCTGGTGGCTATCGCAGGTACCGGATGTAAACTCGGCGCTGGTCTCCATTAACCCGCAAAATGGCGCCATTATCGCGCTGGTCGGCGGCTTCGACTTTAACCAGAGCAAATTTAACCGCGCCACCCAGGCCTTGCGTCAGGTGGGGTCGAACATTAAACCGTTCCTCTACACCGCAGCGATGGATAAAGGCTTAACCCTGGCGAGCATGCTCAACGATGTGCCGATTTCCCGCTGGGATGCCGGCGCAGGTTCTGACTGGCAGCCGAAAAACTCACCGCCGCAGTACGCGGGGCCAATTCGTCTGCGTCAGGGGCTGGGACAGTCGAAAAACGTGGTGATGGTTCGCGCGATGCGCGCGATGGGCGTTGATTACGCGGCGGAATACCTGCAGCGGTTCGGCTTCCCGGCGCAGAACATCGTGCATACCGAATCCCTGGCGCTGGGTTCAGCGTCCTTTACGCCGCTACAGGTTGCCCGCGGCTACTCGGTGATGGCCAACGGCGGCTTCCTGATCACACCGTTCTTTATCAGTAAGATAGAAAACGATCAGGGCGGCGTAATCTTCGAAGAGCGGCCGAAAATTGCCTGCCCGCAGTGCAACTCCCCGGTGATTTACGGCGATACGCCGAAGTCCAACGTTCTGGAGAATAAAGACGTCGAAGAGGTGGCGACCTCTGAAGATCCGCAAAACCCGGCAGTTCCGCCGCAGCCGCAGCTTGAACAGGCTAACCAGGCGCTGGTTGCCCAGAGCGGAACGCCGGAGTACGCGCCGCACGTGATTAACACGCCGCTGGCCTTCCTGATTAAAAGCGCGCTGAACAGCAACATCTTCGGCGAGCCGGGCTGGATGGGAACCGGCTGGCGCGCCGGCCGCGATCTACAGCGCCACGATATTGGCGGCAAAACGGGCACCACCAATAGCTCGAAAGATGCGTGGTTCTCAGGCTACGGCCCGGGCGTGGTGACGTCAGTATGGATTGGCTTTGACGATCACCGACGCGATCTGGGCCGCACCACCGCTTCCGGCGCCATTAAAGAGCAGATCTCCGGCTACGAGGGGGGGGCGAAAAGCGCCCAACCGGCGTGGGATGACTTTATGAAGAGAGTGCTTGAAGGCGTACCGGAAGAGCCGCTGACGCCGCCTTCCGGCATAGTCACGGTCAATATCGATCGCAGCACCGGCCAGCTGGCCAGCGGCGGCAATAGCCGCGCGGAGTACTTTATTGACGGCACGCAGCCCACGCAGCAGGCGGTCCATGAAGTCGGTACGACCCTTACCGACGGCGGTGGAGAGACCCACGAGCTGTTCTGACAAAAACAAAAAAAGCGCCTGCGGGCGCTTTTTCTTTTTCATCCATCCGTACGCTCAATGCGTCGCATCGCCGCAAGGAGCGTCTTCGAACTACAGGCGGCCCTGCGCCTGCAGCCATTCACGCAGCAGGAACAGCGCGCTGACGTTGCGTGCTTCGTTAAAATCTTCTTCGTCCAGCAGCGTCATCAGCTCGGATAGCGGCCAGCGCACCTGCGGTAAGGGTTCCGGCTCATCGCCCGGCAGCGATTCAGGGTAGAGATCTTCGGCAACCAGGATATTCATTTTGCTGGAAAAGTAGGACGGTGCCATGCTCAGCTTTTTCAGAAACGTCAGCTTCTGCGCGCCGAAGCCGACCTCTTCTTTCAGCTCGCGGTTCGCCGCTTCCAGCACGCTCTCGCCCGGATCGATCAGCCCTTTAGAGAAACCTAACTCATAGGACTCCGTTCCTACCGCGTATTCGCGAATCAGAATAATATGGTCGTCGACAATCGGCACAATCATCACGGCTTCACGCGTAGAAGGCCGCATGCGTTCATAAACGCGCCGCACGCCGTTGCTGAATTCCAGATCCACGCTTTCAACGTTAAAAAGACGCGAACGCGCTACCGTTTCAACATTGAGAATGGTGGGTTTTTGTAATGATTTGCTCATTGTTATCGGTCTATGCTGTGATTACAGAGGTCATTGTGCGATATGGAGCACGCTTTCGGCAATTCAATTCGCCACTAATTTACATAGTTGCAACGTATTCGGTCGCAATGAGAGAATCATAAAGATAAAAAAGTCAATAGGTTGAAATGTATTTGAGAATTTACCGATTCCTGCATTTTAACGTTTTTGATAAGCTTGTATGCTGCTGTAACGCGCAATAAATTTTCCCTTACTTACACAATATCTGCCGGTAGCAAACTGCAGGCTCACGCGACGAGCCTCCCCCGTCGGGCGTTAGTGTCGCCGGCAGTCTGAGCGGATAGCGCGCAGAAACCGAAGCGTACCGAGCGTAGCCGAGGATTTCTCGCTCTTTCCTGGCCCATAATCGCAGGTAAAATAATCCTGAAGGATGGCTTTTGAGTGTTAATGGCAGCCAACGATACCGGTAAGAAAAGAATAACTATGATGGGATGGGCATGGGCACCTTTCTGATTTTTTTCACGGCGCTGCTGCTCTGCGCACTGCTGATCGGGTGGCGGTATCGCGCGCATGTCAGACGTCGTCGCCTCCCTTTGCTGCATGCCTTTAGCGATGCCGCTACGCGCAAGCTTTCCGCCGATGAGCGCCGGGCGGTAGAAAAGTACCTGGAAGGACTCAGCCAGGCTCAGAAGATGCCGGCCACGGGCGCGAGCGTTGCGCCCGTCTCTCTGACGCTGAACGCGCAGAGCGATACCGTTATTACGGTGACCCGGGCCATCACCCGCTACGGCATCACCACTGACGATCCGAACAAATGGCGCTACTTCCTTGATTCGGTGGAGGTCCACCTGCCGCCGTTTTGGGAGCAGCACATCAACGACGAAAATAGCGTTGATCTGATCCCAACCGACAGCCTGCCGCTGGTCATTGCGCTCAACGGCCACGCGCTCAGCGACTATCCGCAGGAGGCCCGCGGCTACGCTCTTGAAAGGGCGTCGGCAACTCAGGCATCCATCCGCGGTGAAGAGAGTGAGCAGATCGAGCTGCTGAATATTCGCCAGGAGACCGCTGAAGAGCATGCGCTTAGCCGCCCCGACGGTCTGCGCGAGGCGGTGCTGATAGTCGCCGCGTTCCTGCTGTTTTACTTCAGCCTGATCAGCCCCTACGTTTTCACTCCCTGGCTGCTCGGCGGCGGGCTCCTGCTGCTGCTCGCTGGCCTGTGGGGGATGTACGCTCCGCCGCGTAAAAACTCCCTGCGGGAGATCCACTGCCTGCGCGGAATGCCAAAACGCTGGGGTCTGTTTGGCGAAAACGATCAGGAGCACATCAATAATATCTCCTTGGGTATTATCGACCTGATCTACCCGCGCCACTGGCAGCCGTGGATTGCCCAGGATCTCGGTCAGCAAACGGATGTGGATATCTATCTCAATCGCCACGTCGCGCGCCAGGGACGCTTCCTGTCGCTACACGATGAGGTCAGGCACTTCCCGCTCCAGTACTGGCTACGCAGCGCCATTATCGCCGCCGGCGCCCTGCTTGTGGTGGTGATGCTGTGGGCCAGCGTGCCGCTGAACATGCCGTTTAAATTCACGCTTTCGTGGCTCAAAGGCGCACAGACGATCGAAGCGACGACCGTCGCGCAGTTAGAAAAGTCGCAGGTCCGCATCGGCGATACCCTGCGGCTGAAGGGCATCGGGATGTGTAATATCCATACTCCTGATACCTGGACGGCAAAAAAAGAGAACTCGCCGTTTATGCCGTTTGACTGCTCGCAAATCGTCTGGAACGATGCGCCTCCCCTGCCGCTGCCGGAGTCTGACATCGTCGGCAAAGCCACCGCGCTGGTGCAGTCCGTCCAGCGCCAGCTGCACCCGGACCCGGACGACGATTCACGCGTTAGCCCGGCGCTGCGCTCGGCCATTCAGAAATCCGGAATGGTGCTGCTGGATGATTTTGGCGATATCGTTATCAAAACCAATAGCCTGTGCTCGGCAAAAGATGACTGCACGCGCCTGAAGAATGCGCTGGTCAACCTTGGCAATACGCGCAGCTGGGATGCCCTGACCAAACGCGCCAGCGCCGGCAAGCTGGACGGCATCAACGTGCTTTTACGCCCGGTCAGCGCGGAGTCGCTGGAGAACCTGGTGACTACCTCCACGGCGCCGTTCGTGATCCGCGAAACCTCGCGCGCAGCGCAGGCGCTGAACAGCCCGGCTCCCGGCGGTTTCTTAATCGCCAGCGATGAAGGCAGCGATCTGGTCAGCCAGCCGTGGCCCACCGTCAGCCTGTATGATTACCCTGCCCACGATCAGTGGGGCGAGCTGCAGCGGCTGGCCGGAATGCTGATGCATACGCCTTTCCACGCCGAGGGCATTGTCACCAATCTCTATACCGATGCCAACGGCACGCAGCACATCAATCTGCACAGCATTCCCGATCGTTCAGGGCTGTGGCGCTATCTCGGCACGACGCTCCTGCTGCTGGTGATGCTCGGCTGCATGTCCTGGCATGGCGTCCTGGCGATTCGCCGCTACCAGCGCCATCGCCAGCGGATGGAAGAAATTCAGAAGTATTATGAAAGCTGCCTGAACCCGGTGCTTATCCCCTCGCCGGAACATCACGAGTAATCCTTTGCGCGACGGGGTGTGTTAACCTGTCGCGCATTTCCCCTCGCTGGAGACTCACCATGCACTTTGATATCGCCTGGCAGGAGGTTGATACCGTTCTGCTGGATATGGATGGCACCCTGCTCGACCTCGCCTTCGACAACTATTTCTGGCAAAAGCTGGTCCCGGAAACCTGGGGAGCCGCCCGCGGTCTTAACCTGCAGGAGGCCAGAGAGGCGATGCATCAGGAGTATCACGCGGTGCAGCATACGCTAAACTGGTACTGTCTGGACTACTGGAGCGAGCGCCTGAATTTGGATATTCGTGCGATGACCAGCGAGCAGGGGCCGAAAGCCGCCCTGCGCGAAGATACCGTGCCGTTCCTTGCTGCCCTCAAAGCCAGCGGCAAGCGGCGCATCCTGCTGACCAACGCCCATCCGCACAATCTGGCGGTCAAGCTCAAGCACACTGGTCTTGATGCACACCTTGATTTATTGCTTTCCACCCACACATTTGGTTATCCGAAAGAAGATCAGCGTCTGTGGCGCGCGGTGGCTGAGGAAACCGGCTTCGATGCGCGCAAAACGCTGTTTGTTGATGACAACGAGGCGATCCTCGATGCGGCAGCGCAGTACGGCATTCGCTATTGCCTCGGGGTGACCAATCCTGATTCCGGGCTGGCGGAAAAGAGCTACGTCCGTCATCCTGGCCTGAATGATTACCGGCGTCTGATCCCCTCGCTGACGCCAAAGGAGAGGCCATGAAAGAGAAGCCCGTCGTGGCCATCCGGCTGGACAAATGGCTTTGGGCAGCCCGCATTTATAAAACCCGTGCGCTGGCGCGCGAGATGATTGAAGGCGGCAAGGTGCACTATAACGGACAGCGCAGCAAGCCTGGGAAAATCGTCGAGCTGGACGCCACCCTGACGCTACGCCAGGGCAACGACGAACGCACCGTCATAGTAAAAGGCATTACTGAACAGCGCCGGCCCGCCAGCGAAGCCGTCGCGTTGTACGAAGAGACGGCAGAGAGCATCGAGAAACGCGAAAAAATGGCGCTGGCGCGCAAGATGAACGCGCTAACCATGCCGCATCCCGACAGACGTCCGGACAAGAAAGAGCGCCGCGACCTGATGAGATTTAAACACGGCGATAGTGAATAACGGCCTGAACGCCAGGCACCGCTGTTGCCAGCAAGAGAGACTATTATGACTCAACACGATCAATTACATCGTTACCTGTTTGAAAACTATGCCGTGCGCGGCGAGCTGGTTACCGTTTCAGAAACTCTGGAACAAATTCTGGCTAACCATAGCTACCCGCAGCCGGTCAAAACCGTGCTGGCGGAGCTGCTGGTGGCCACCAGCCTGCTGACCGCAACGCTGAAGTTTGCCGGCGATATTACCGTGCAGCTCCAGGGTGACGGCCCCCTCTCTCTGGCGGTGATTAACGGCACTAACCAGCAGCAGCTGCGCGGCGTCGCGCGCATCCAGGGCGAGATCCCGGAAGATGCCGATCTGAAAACGCTGGTGGGTAACGGGTATCTGGTCATTACCATCTCTCCGGATGAGGGCGAGCGCTATCAGGGCGTCGTCGGTCTGGAAGGCGAAACCCTGGCCGCGTGCCTGGAAGATTACTTCCAGCGCTCGGAGCAGCTGCCGACCCGCCTGATCATTCGTACCGGCGAACATGACGGAAAACCGATGGCCGGCGGCATGCTGCTGCAGGTGATGCCGGCGCAGGACGCCCAGGCCGCTGATTTCGAGCACCTGGCTACCCTGACGGAGACCATTAAGGCCGAGGAGCTGTTCACCCTGCCGGCCAACGATGTCCTGTGGCGCCTGTACCATGAAGAAGAGGTCACGGTTTACGATCCGCAGAACGTGGAGTTCAAATGTACCTGCTCCCGCGAACGCTGTGCGGGCGCGCTGAAGACGCTGCCGGATGAAGAGATTGATAGCATTCTGGCCGACGAGGGCGAAATTGATATGCACTGCGATTACTGCGGCAATCACTATCTCTTCAACGCTATGGATATTGCTGAAATCCGCAATAACGCTTCTCCGGCCGATCCCCAGCTTCACTAATCGCCCCACCCGCCAGGAGCTTCGCCGGGGGTTTGCTCCCCCGCCGCTCCTGGCGTCAAGTTTTTTTCGCGCGAGATGAATCGATTCTGACTGAAAGGGTTACGTAATTTTCTTTCAGGAAAGCGATTACATTCACAGTTCAGCAGTTTTTTTAATTACTTTTTAACCATTAAGAAACATCTATCCCCACCAATAGCCAATTTCCTGAGATAATCCACCCGTTTCGTGACAGGAGTCACCGTGTTTTCCGTCAGCAAGGCGTTTGTCGAGATACGTAAATCTATGAGCCTGGTCGCGGTCTATACCCCTCAATAACCCCTACAATTTAAAGCAGTATATATTGGCTAAGGAGCAGTGACATGCGCGTTAATAATGGTTTAACCCCGCAGGATCTCAAGGCTTATGGTATCAACGACGTCCAGGATATCGTCCACAATCCCGACTACGACACATTGTATCAGGAGGAGCTCGACCCCAATCTGGAAGGGTATGAGCGTGGCGTATTAACCAATCTTGGTGCTATCGCTGTCGATACCGGTATTTTCACCGGCCGTTCGCCGAAAGATAAATATATCGTTCGCGACGATACGACCCGTGACACCGTCTGGTGGTCCGATAAGGGTAAGGGCAAGAACGACAACAAGCCGCTCTCACAGGAGACCTGGCAGCACCTGAAGGGGCTGGTTACCCATCAACTCTCCGGCAAGCGTCTGTTCATCGTTGACGCCTTCTGCGGCGCTAATGCCGACACCCGCCTGAGCGTACGCTTTATTACCGAAGTGGCCTGGCAGGCGCACTTCGTCAAAAACATGTTTATCCGCCCTACGGATGAAGAGCTGGCGGTATTTGAGCCGGATTTCATCGTCATGAACGGCGCGAAATGCACCAACCCGCAGTGGCAGGAGCAGGGGCTGAACTCAGAGAACTTCATCGCCTTTAACCTGACCGAGCGTATCCAGCTGATTGGCGGGACCTGGTACGGCGGCGAAATGAAAAAAGGGATGTTCTCGATCATGAACTACCTGCTGCCGCTGCAGGGCATCGCGTCAATGCACTGCTCGGCCAACGTCGGTGAAAAAGGCGATGTCGCCGTCTTCTTCGGCCTCTCCGGCACCGGTAAAACCACCCTTTCCACCGATCCGAAGCGCCGCCTGATTGGCGATGACGAACACGGCTGGGATGACGACGGCGTGTTTAACTTCGAAGGCGGCTGCTACGCGAAGACCATTAAGCTTTCCGAAGCCGCTGAGCCTGATATCTACCACGCCATTCGCCGCGACGCGCTGCTGGAAAACGTCGTCGTTCGCCCGGACGGTACCGTCGATTTTGATGACGGTTCAAAGACAGAGAATACCCGCGTCTCCTACCCGATCAATCACATCGAGAATATTGTTAAGCCGGTATCTAAAGCGGGTCATGCCACCAAGGTTATCTTCCTGACGGCCGATGCGTTTGGCGTACTGCCGCCGGTATCGCGCCTGACTGCCGATCAGACGCAGTACCACTTCCTCTCCGGCTTTACCGCCAAGCTCGCGGGAACCGAGCGCGGCGTGACTGAGCCGACGCCGACCTTCTCCGCCTGCTTCGGCGCCGCCTTCCTGTCGCTGCACCCGACGCAGTACGCGGAGGTGCTGGTGAAGCGCATGCAGGCATCCGGGGCGCAGGCATACCTGGTGAACACCGGCTGGAACGGCACCGGCAAGCGTATCTCGATTAAAGATACCCGCGCGATCATCGACGCGATCCTTAACGGTTCGCTGGATGATGCGGAAACCTTCACGCTGCCGATGTTCGACCTGCAGATCCCGACCGAGCTGCCGGGCGTGGATACCCATATCCTCGATCCGCGCAACACCTACGGTTCTCCGGAACAGTGGCAGGAAAAGGCAGAGCAGCTGGCGAAGCTGTTTGTGGAAAACTTCGAGAAGTATACCGATACGCCGGCAGGCGCGGCGCTGGTTGCCGCAGGGCCGAAACGCTAAGCGTGAACCCGCGTTAAGCAAAAGCCGGGCGCTGCCCGGCTTTTTTATGCCCCGTTGCTCATTTCCCCGGCTGACGATGACGATCGGCGCAGAGCGCGATCAGCTCTCTTTGCCCGGTCTCGCCGGCGCCAGAGCGCGATGGACGGGGATCGGCAGCCATGCGCGAATCAACAGCCCGCCCCGCTCGCTGGAACCTATCTCCAGCCGACCGTTATGGTTATCGATAATGCGCTGCACGATGGCCAGCCCCAGACCGGTACCGCTGGTGCTGCGGGCGCTATCGCCGCGAACAAACGGCTGGAACAGGTGCTCGCGCTGCTCCGGCTTGATGCCAGGACCATCGTCCTCAACCTGGAACCACGCGCTGCTTGCTTCACTTCCGCTGCTGACCTTAATCCAACCGTTGCCGTAGCGCGCGGCGTTCACCACCATATTGGCCAGCGCGCGCTTGATGGACAGAGGATGGATGCGCAGCGGGATCTCTCCCGCCTGCAGGTCGGTGGCAATCTCGCGCTCATAGCCGCTTTCCGCCGCGATAACCTCACCCAGCACCGAGTTAAGGTCCGCCAGCTCCATCGGCATCTCCTGCCCGGTACGCAGATAGTCAATAAACTGCTCAATGATGGCGTTGCACTCTTCGATATCTTTATTAATCGACTCGGCAAGGTAACCGTCTTCTGCCGCCATCATCTCCGTCGCCAGACGAATACGCGTCAGCGGCGTGCGCAGATCGTGGCTAACGCCGGCCATCAGCAGCGTGCGATCGTCAGCCAGCTGCTTAACGCCCGCGGCCATATGGTTGAAGGCGCGGGTCACCGAGCGGACCTCTGACGCCCCGTACTCCCGCAGCGGCGGCGGAATAATGCCCCGCCCAACCTGCAGCGCCGCATGCTCAAGGTCAACCAGCGGTCGGTTCTGAATACGGATAAAGAGCCAGGCTCCGCCAATCGCCAGCAGCATAATCGCCAGGGTATAGCGGAACAGCGGCGAGAAATCGCCCTGATGGATTTCCGTCAGCGGGACGCGCACCCAGATATTGGGGGAGAGCCAGGTTTTCAGCCACACCACCGGCGAGCTTTTGTTGACCTCGACCCGCACTTCGGTTGGCCCGCCGAGCTGGTGCGCCATCTGCTGACTTAAAAATTCGTAATGCTGCGCCCAGCGCAAACCCGCATCTTCCGCCGCTTCGTTGGAATAGAGCGAAATGCCCAGCTCCCGATAAATCTCGCGACGAAAAGCCGGAGGCACCACCAGCTGGGTGCCATCCTCGAGCTGCAGTTTATCGGTCATCAGCATACGGACTTCGTAGGCCAGAACCTTATTAAACTGCTGCAGACTCGGCAGAATCGCGAAATTCAGCACCACCAGATAGGTCGTCACCAGGCTGACAAACAGCAGGGTGACAATCAGCAACAGGGTGCGAGCAAACGAACTTCGCGGCGAAAAGCGCACGCGTTTCATGCCTTAGAGCCGTCCGGTACGAAGACGTAGCCAAGGCCCCACACGGTCTGGATATAGCGCGGATGTGCCGGGTCCTCTTCCACCATGCGGCGCAGGCGGGAGATTTGCACATCGATGGAGCGCTCCATTGCCGAGTATTCGCGGCCGCGGGCAAGGTTCATCAGCTTATCGCGGGAGAGCGGCTCGCGCGGGTGGCTCACCAGCGCCTTCAGCACCGCAAACTCACCGCTGGTCAGCGGCATAGGCTCATCTTCACGGAACATCTCGCGGGTGCCGAGGTTAAGCTTGAATTTACCAAAAGCGATAACTGCCTCTTCCTGCGATGGCGCGCCCGGCAGCTCATTCGCCTGACGGCGCAGCACGGCGCGGATACGCGCCAGCAGCTCGCGCGGGTTGAAGGGTTTGGGAATGTAGTCGTCAGCGCCGATCTCCAGGCCAACGATACGGTCAACTTCTTCCCCTTTCGCCGTCACCATAATGATCGGCATCGGGTTGCTCTGGCTACGCAGGCGACGGCAGATGGACAGGCCATCTTCGCCAGGCAGCATCAAATCCAGCACCATCAGGTGGAAGGACTCGCGGGTCAGCAGGCGATCCATCTGTTCGGCGTTGGCTACGCTTCGAACCTGGAAGCCCTGCTCGGTCAGATAACGCTCGAGCAGCGCGCGCAGGCGCATGTCGTCATCGACAACCAGAATCTTATAATTCTCTTGCATTGTTTATACTCCCAAAGGTTCACTGCAATTGTCAGTGCGTATTCTCAAAAAAGCCCGTGCCGCTCACCAGCTAAATCTGGTATATATTCCAGGCTAAATTGTTACAAAGCATATTTAACAGCAGCTTAAGTATACATTTAATCATACGACACATTATTTATCCTGTCGGTATTATTACGCGCTACGAACCGTGCGCAGCCGCACAGAACCCTGCGCAATACCAGACAGTCAGAAGGTAGAACGATTAATGAAAACGCCGCTGATCACCCGTGAAGGGTATGAAAAACTTAAAAAAGAGATGGACTACCTGTGGCGCGAAGAGCGTCCTGAAGTCACCAAAAAAGTCACCTGGGCGGCAAGTCTCGGCGACCGCAGTGAAAACGCCGACTATCAGTATAATAAAAAACGCCTGCGCGAAATTGACCGCCGGGTGCGTTATCTAAGCAAATGTCTTGAGAATCTGAAGATCGTTGATTACTCCCCGCAGCAGGAGGGCAAAGTGTTCTTCGGCGCGTGGGTCGAGATTGAAAACGATAGCGGCGACAGCAAGCGCTTTCGCATCGTCGGTTACGACGAAATCTTCGGCCGCAAAGACTATATCTCCATCGACTCGCCCATGGCCCGCGCCCTGCTGAAAAAAGAGGTCGGCGACCTGGCTACCGTCCAGACGCCCGCCGGCGAAGCCAGCTGGTACGTTAACGAAATTGAATACGTCAAATAGACCCCCGTCTCCTCGGGCTATTTTATTTGCCACTTTGCTCCCGGGTTTATGCCCGGAAGATTCCGAGAGACCTCCGCCGCGACTGGCATTTTGCGGTGTCAGTCCGTATAACTATCCCCTGATTTTTTGATCCAGTAGATGAAACCAAGCCATGATGAATGATTCGCTCTGCCGCATTATTGCGGGTGAACTTCAGGCCAGGTCTGAACAGGTAGAAGCTGCCGTTCGCCTGCTTGATGAAGGGAACACCGTGCCGTTTATTGCACGTTATCGTAAAGAAGTCACCGGCGGTCTGGATGACACGCAGCTGCGTAATCTGGAAACCCGCCTCGGCTATCTTCGCGAGCTGGAAGACCGCCGTCAGTCGATCCTCAAATCGATCGGGGAGCAGGGTAAATTGACCGATGCGCTGGAAAAAGCCATCACCACCACCCTGAGCAAAACCGAGCTCGAAGACCTTTACCTGCCGTATAAACCCAAGCGCCGCACCCGCGGGCAGATCGCTATCGAAGCCGGGCTGGAGCCGCTGGCGGACCTGCTGTGGAACGACCCGTCCCACGATCCGGAAGCCGAAGCCGCCAAATTTATCAATGCCGATAGCGGCGTGGCGGATACCAAGGCCGCCCTCGACGGCGCGCGCTATATCCTGATGGAGCGCTTTGCTGAAGATGCCGGGCTGCTGGCAAAAGTGCGCGACTATCTGTGGAAGAACGCGCATCTGGTCGCTACCGTGGTCAGCGGGAAAGAAGAGGAAGGCGCGAAGTTCCGCGACTACTTCGATCATCATGAACCGATTTCAACCGTGCCTTCACACCGCGCGCTGGCGATGTTCCGCGGCCGCAACGAAGGCATCCTGCAGCTGGCCCTGAACGCCGATCCGCAGTTCGACGAGCCGCCGAAAGAGAGCCACTGCGAGCAGATCATTATCAGCCATCTCGGCCTGCGCCTGAACAACGCTCCGGCAGATAGCTGGCGTAAAGGGGTGGTGAGCTGGACATGGCGCATCAAGGTCCTGATGCATCTCGAAACCGAGCTGATGGGCACCGTACGCGAACGCGCGGAAGATGAAGCCATCAACGTCTTTGCGCGCAACCTGCACGACCTGCTGATGGCGGCGCCCGCGGGGCTGCGCGCGACGATGGGTCTCGATCCGGGCCTGCGTACCGGCGTGAAGGTGGCGGTCGTTGACGGCACCGGCAAGCTGGTCGCCACCGACACCATCTATCCGCATACCGGCCAGGCGGCTAAAGCCGCGGTGGCGGTCGCCGGGCTCTGTCAAAAGCACAACGTTGAGCTGGTCGCTATCGGTAACGGCACCGCATCGCGCGAAACCGAACGCTTCTTCCTCGACGTGCAGCAGCAGTTCCCGAAGGTCACCGCGCAGAAGGTGATCGTCAGCGAAGCGGGGGCGTCGGTTTATTCGGCCTCCGAGCTGGCGGCGCTGGAGTTCCCGGACCTTGACGTTTCCCTGCGCGGCGCCGTATCTATCGCGCGCCGCCTGCAGGATCCGCTGGCCGAGCTGGTGAAGATCGATCCGAAGTCTATCGGCGTGGGCCAGTATCAGCACGATGTCAGCCAGTCCCAGCTGGCGCGCAGGCTGGATGCGGTGGTTGAGGACTGCGTAAACGCCGTCGGCGTTGACCTGAATACCGCCTCCGTGCCGCTGCTCACCCGCGTCGCCGGGCTGACCCGCATGATGGCGCAAAACATCGTCGCCTGGCGCGATGAAAACGGTCAGTTCCAGAACCGCCAGCAGCTGCTGAAGGTGAGCCGCCTCGGTCCCAAAGCCTTTGAGCAGTGCGCGGGGTTCCTGCGCATCAACCACGGCGATAACCCGCTGGATGCCTCCACCGTGCACCCGGAAGCCTATCCGATCGTAGAGCGGATTCTGGCCGCTACTCAGCAGGCGCTCAAAGAACTGATGGGTAACAGCAGCGAGCTGCGCAACCTCAAGGCCAGCGAGTTCACCGATGAGAAATTTGGCGTTCCGACGGTGACCGACATCATCAAAGAGCTGGAAAAACCGGGCCGCGATCCGCGTCCGGAATTCAAAACCGCGAAGTTCGCTGATGGCGTAGAAACCATGAACGATCTGCTGCCGGGCATGGTGCTGGAAGGGGCGGTCACCAACGTCACCAACTTTGGCGCGTTTGTCGATATCGGCGTGCACCAGGATGGCCTGGTGCACATATCATCGCTATCGAATAAGTTCGTTGAAGACCCGCATACCGTGGTCAAAGCGGGTGATATCGTCCAGGTTAAGGTGATGGAAGTTGACCTGCAGCGTAAGCGTATTGCCCTGACGATGCGCCTGGATGAACAGCCTGGCGAGAGCAACGCGCGCCGCGGCGGCAGCGAGCGCCCGCAGGGCAATCGTCCGCCGGCAAAAGCGGCAAAACCGCGCGGCCGTGAAACGCAGTCGAACGGCAATAGCGCAATGATGGATGCGCTGGCGGCGGCAATGGGTAAAAAACGCTAGCCTCTCTTTGCCCCCCGTTCCGGGGGGCAAACTCCTGCTAATCACTCAGCAATATTGCGCAAACGCTTCACAATAAATTCCAGTAACCTGTTAATAAACGCGAAGGGAATTCTATTTATTAAGGTTTCATTTCATTAACCAATGAAACCTTAATTAAACATTAATTTCAGAATGTAATATTTAATTTATTTATTGCTATCGCACAGACCTTGAGTCATATCAATAAAACAGTAAATTTCCGCACAAAGTCTATTATTACGCCAGTTATGTATTGATGATAAAAACTATTCTCATTATCATTATTTGCAGTATGAATTTATCTTCATTGGCTATGCTCCCCGGTGCCGCATGACCGCTGCGCACGGTAAACTCTCGTTCAGTTAGCGATATATAAGTAGGCCCTATGCAATTCACTCCTGATAGCGCGTGGAAAATCACCGGTTTCTCTCGCGAAATAAGCCCGGCTTATCGGCAGAAACTGTTATCTCTTGGCATGTTGCCTGGCTCTTCTTTTAACGTGGTACGCGTGGCGCCGCTTGGCGATCCTGTTCATATCGAAACCCGGCGCGTGAGCCTGGTATTACGTAAAAAAGATCTCGATTTAATAGAACTGGAAGCGGTTGCACAATAACGTCCGGCCCGGCAATAAGAGTCTGAAATATGAAAAAATTAACCATTGGTTTAATTGGTAATCCTAACTCCGGCAAGACCACGTTATTTAATCAGCTCACCGGCGCGCGCCAGCGCGTGGGTAATTGGGCTGGCGTGACCGTCGAGCGTAAAGAGGGAGCCTTTACCACGACGGATAATCAGGTCACGCTGGTTGACCTGCCCGGCACCTATTCGCTGACCACCATCTCCTCGCAAACCTCGCTGGATGAGCAGATTGCCTGCCACTATATTCTCAGCGGCGACGCCGATCTGCTGATTAACGTCGTGGATGCGTCAAACCTTGAGCGCAACCTCTACCTGACGCTCCAGCTGCTGGAGCTGGGGATCCCCTGCGTCGTCGCCCTGAACATGCTGGATATTGCCGAGAAGCAGAAAATTCGCATCGACGTCGACGCCCTCTCCGCCCGCCTTGGCTGCCCGGTTATCCCGCTGGTGTCGACCCGCGGCCGCGGTATCGAAGCCTTGAAGATGGCTATCGATCGTCACCAGAAAAATAAAGAGATTGAGCTGGTGCACTATCCGCAGCCGCTGCTGCGCGAGGCGGAAAAACTGGCGCAGGCCATGTCCCGCGACATTTCGCAGCGTCAGCGCTGCTGGCTCGGCCTGCAGATGCTGGAAGGCGATATCTACAGCCGTGCCTACGCGGGCGACGCCGCCGATAAGCTCGACGCCGCCGTTGCGAACCTGAGCAAAGAGATTGACGATCCGGCGCTGCATATTGCCGATGCCCGCTACCAGAGCATTGCCGCCATCTGCGACGCCGTCAGCAACACGCTGACCGCCGAGCCGAGCCGCTTCACCACCGCGATGGATAAAATCATCCTCAACCGGGTGCTTGGGCTGCCCATTTTTCTGTTCGTTATGTATCTGATGTTTTTACTGGCCATCAACATCGGCGGCGCGCTGCAGCCGATATTCGACGCCGGATCGGTGGCTATCTTTATCCACGGCATTCAGTGGCTGGGCTATACCCTGCATCTCCCGGATTGGCTGACCGTGTTCCTCGCCCAGGGGATCGGCGGCGGTATCAACACCGTGCTGCCGCTGGTGCCGCAAATCGGCATGATGTACCTGTTCCTCTCCTTCCTCGAAGACTCCGGCTATATGGCACGCGCGGCGTTCGTAATGGATCGCCTGATGCAGGCGCTGGGCCTGCCGGGGAAATCCTTCGTGCCGCTGATTGTCGGCTTCGGCTGCAACGTGCCGTCGGTGATGGGCGCGCGTACGCTGGATGCGCCGCGCGAGCGCCTGATGACGATCATGATGGCGCCGTTTATGTCCTGCGGCGCGCGGCTGGCTATCTTCGCCGTCTTCGCCGCGGCCTTCTTTGGTCAAAACGGCGCGCTGGCGGTCTTCTCGCTGTACCTGCTGGGCATCGTGATGGCGATCCTCACCGGCCTGATGCTCAAACACACCATTATGCGCGGCGAAGCCTCGCCGTTCGTGATGGAGCTGCCGGTATATCACGTACCGCATATCAAAAGCCTGGTCATTCAGACCTGGCAGCGCCTGAAAGGCTTCGTGCTGCGGGCGGGTAAAGTCATTGTGATCGTCAGCATCTTCCTCAGCGCGCTGAACAGCTTCTCGCTCAGCGGCAGGCTGGTGGATAACATTAACGACTCGGCGCTGGCGTCGGTCAGCCGGGTCATCACCCCGCTGTTTAAGCCGATTGGCATTCATGAAGACAACTGGCAGGCGACGGTCGGGCTGTTCACCGGCGCAATGGCCAAAGAAGTGGTGGTCGGCACGCTAAATACGCTCTATACCGCGGAAGACATTCAAAACGAAGCGTTTAATCCGCAGACCTTTAGCCTCGGCGACGAGCTGCTGGCGGCAGCGGATGAAACCTGGCAGAGCCTGAAAGCTACCTTCAGCCTGAGCGTGCTGGCGAACCCGATTGAAGCCAGCAAGGGCGATGGCGAAATGGCCACCGGCGCTATGGGCGTGATGAGCAGCAAATTCGGCAGTGCCGCCGCGGCGTACAGCTATCTGATTTTCGTCCTGCTCTATATTCCGTGTATCTCGGTGATGGGCGCCGTCGCCCGCGAATCGAGCCGCGGCTGGATGTCGTTCTCCATCCTGTGGGGGCTGAACATCGCCTGGTCGCTCTCCACGCTCTACTATCAGACCGTGAGCTTTAGCCAGCACCCGCGCTACAGCCTGGTGTGCATCCTCGCCGTCGTGCTGTTCAACGTCGTGCTCTTTGGCCTGCTCCGTCGCGCGCGCAGTCGGGTCGACATCTCGCTGCTGGCCACGCGCAAAACGCCGTCGTCGTGCTGCCAGAGCCCGGCCGGTGATTGCCACTAAGGAGTGATGATGGCGTCGTTGATTGAAGTACGCGATATGCTGGCTCTGCAGGGGCGTATGGCGGCCGCACAGCTCAGCGCCCACCTGCATGCGCCGCAGCCGCTGATTGACGCGATGCTGAGTCGCCTGGAGGCTATGGGCAAGGTTCAGCGGATCGCCCAGGACCCTGAAGAATGCCTGGCCGGCAGCTGCAAAAGCTGCCCGGAAGGTAAGGCCTGCTTACAGGAGTGGTGGTCGCTGCGTTGACGGGTTGTGAAGAGTAAAGCCGCCTTCGGGGAGAAGCGGGTCCAGGGACCCGCTTAGTGGATTATTTGTAGACGTCTGCGTTAGCGTGAACCGTTCTTTCGTTTTTGTTACCCGCAATGACTACGAAATATTTACCACCAAGCTCATCCGCCTTATTCGACAGATCGCGCTTCGCATCCATCGGCGAGGTCGTTTTAGAGGTGGTGATGCTTCCGACTTTGGTCAGCTTCAGCGTAGCGACCTCATCTTTCTGAATTTCTTTCGCTGCGAACGCGCCAAACGACAGACTGCCAATCACCAGAGATGTCAAAATAGCCGTAATAAGTTTCATAGACTCTACTCTCCATTAGGTTGTTTTTTTAGGCCGCCGAGATGAAATGAAATAATCATCTGCCGCAACAACCTAAGTATTGCTATGCCCCGGATTTTTACCACGTGCGGTTAAAAATAATTCCTCAACCGGTTTTTCAACGCCAGCAGCGGTTGGCAGAAGTCGTGTGGATGCGAGATAAACGGCGCATGTGCCGCCTTTTCGAAGACGATGGATTCACTCTTTTCCCACATCGTATCGAGAAGAGGGACGATTTTGCGCGGCACCAGGCCGTCCAGGCGACCGTACAGCCGCAGGAAAGGCATCGGCAGCGCGGCCAGCGGCTGGCGCAAATCGGCGGTTTTCAGGATTTCCAGCCCGCCGTTCAGCGCCGCTATCGACGGCATCGGTAGCGACAGGACGGTGCTTTTCAGCGCTCGGGCATCCTGGCGCGCGCTTTCGGTTCCCATCGTTTGCAGGGCCAGAAAACGCTCAACGGTACGCTGAAAGTCGTCGCTGAGCTGCTGCTGAAAACCGCTCAGCACTTCCGGTTTAATGCCCGGCCAATCGCCATGAGCGCTGAAGCTCGGGGACGAAGCGACGGTAACCAGCGCCAGTACGCGCTGCGGATGCTGTAAGGCTATCTGGCTTGCTACCAGGCCTCCCAGGCTCCAGCCCAGCCAGATGGCCTGCTCGGGGGCTTTTGCCAGCACCTGCTGCGCCATCTCCTCCAGCGACAGCGCGCCGAAGCCGCTGCTGCGACCATAGCCCGGCAGGTCAACCACATGCAGCGTGAAGTGCGAAGCCAGCTGCGGCGTAATGCAATCCCACACCCCGGCATTCAGCCCCCATCCGTGCAGCAGCACAAGATGACACTTCCCTTCGCCCACGGTTTGCCACCAGATGTCGTTCATCAGCTATTGTTCTCTTTTCACCAGATATGAGGGGGAAATATGCTAACAGCACACGGCTTATGCTGGCTATGCCAAATGCCGCTGGCCATAGCCAGCTGGGGATTCTGCTCCCGCTGCGCCGCATCGCTGGCGTCCCGGCTGCCGCGGTGTCCGCGCTGCGGTCTACCCGCCGGCGTCAGCGCCGTTCCCTGCGGGCGCTGTATACAGGACCCTCCGCCGTGGCAGCGGCTGGTGGCCGTCAGCGACTACCTTCCGCCGCTAAGCGGCCTGATCCATCAGCTGAAATTTACCCGGCGCCCCGAGCTGGCCCCGGCGCTGGCTCGCCTGCTGCTGCTGCGTATCCGCCAAAGCGAAGGCTTACCTCGTGCGGATCGGATTGTCGGCGTCCCGCTGTGGCAGCGGCGGCAATGGCGGCGGGGGTTTAACCAGAGCGACCTGCTGTGCCGTCCGCTGGCCCGCTGGACGCGCGCTATCTGGCGCAGCGACGCGCTGCGGCGCAACCGCCCTACTGCAACCCAGCACCAGCTCACCGCGAGGTTGCGCAAGCAGAACCTGAAAAATGCGTTTCAGCTTGAATTATCGGTTCAGGGTCACCATATCGCCATTGTGGATGATGTCGTCACAACCGGAAGCACCGTCGCCGAGATATCCCGCCTGCTTTTGCGAAACGGCGCCGCGACGGTTCAGGTATGGTGTATATGCCGTACCTTGTAGACCCCTGCTGATGGGCGTATTATAACCCAGTAAAATAGTCAACTATTAGGCCAACGCTATGATCCGTATTTCCGATGCTGCACAAGCGCACTTTGCCAAACTGCTGGTAAATCAGGAAGAAGGGACACAAATTCGCGTATTTGTGATTAATCCCGGCACCCCAAACGCTGAGTGCGGCGTATCCTACTGCCCACCGGATGCGGTGGAAGACACCGACACGACGCTGAAGTTTGAGCAGCTGACCGCGTACGTCGACGAACTCAGCGCGCCGTATCTGGAAGATGCTGAAATCGACTTCGTGACCGATCAGCTTGGCTCCCAGCTGACGCTGAAAGCGCCAAACGCCAAGATGCGTAAAGTGTCCGACGACGCGCCGCTGATGGAACGCGTTGAATATATGCTGCAGTCGCAGATCAACCCGCAGCTGGCCGGCCACGGCGGTCGCGTTACGCTGATGGAAATCACCGAAGACAACCTGGCGATTCTGCAATTCGGCGGCGGCTGTAACGGCTGCTCAATGGTCGATGTGACCCTGAAGGAAGGGATCGAGAAGCAGCTGCTGAACGAATTCCCTGACCTGAAAGGCGTGCGCGATCTGACCGAGCATCAGCGCGGCGAGCACTCCTACTACTAAGCAGCCCGCCATACCGCACTCCCCAGCCCGGCCGTACTTTTGCTGCCGGGCCGCCCCCTCCTGACGTTACTCCGCCCGCTTTATCGCTAGTTACACATGCAAAAAACCCGCGAAAGAGTATGACTTAAGTCTCATATTTAAAATATTCACCGCCAGGGTGATTCTCAACCTTCATATGTTACCCGTATCATCTCTCTCAGGCTCCGCTGCTATAAAAATAGCCAGCTATCCTTTCTGATAAGAAGTGATAGTCGATTTTATGGCGCCACACAGTTTGTATCCCCGCCAGGAGCAAACGGAACAAGATTGATTTTTTACGTTACCCATAACAAATGAAAGGCCAGGTAAATTATGCCATTAGTCATCGTTGCTATCGGGGTTGCCCTGTTATTACTGCTGATGATCCGCTTCAAAATGAACGGCTTCATCGCTTTGGTTCTGGTGGCGCTCGCCGTCGGGCTTATGCAGGGCATGCCTCTGGATAAAGTCATCGTATCCATCAAAAACGGCGTCGGGGGCACCCTCGGCAGCCTCGCGCTGATCATGGGCTTCGGCGCTATGCTCGGCAAGCTGCTGGCGGACTGCGGCGGCGCGCAGCGAATTGCCACCACGCTCATCGCTAAATTTGGCAAAAAGCACATTCAGTGGGCGGTGGTCCTGACCGGTTTCACCGTCGGTTTCGCGCTGTTCTATGAAGTGGGCTTCGTACTCATGCTGCCGCTGGTGTTCACCATCGCCGCATCAGCCCGCATCCCGCTGCTGTACGTTGGCGTTCCGATGGCGGCCGCGCTCTCCGTTACCCACGGCTTCCTGCCGCCGCACCCGGGCCCGACGGCGATCGCCACGATCTTCCACGCCGATATGGGTAAAACCCTGCTGTATGGTACGCTGCTGGCAATCCCGACCGTGATCCTCGCCGGCCCGGTCTTCGCCCGCTTCCTGAAAAATATCGATAAGCCGATTCCGGAAGGCCTGCACAACCCGAAGACCTTCACTGACGAAGAGATGCCGGGCTTTGGCGTCAGCGTCTGGACCTCTCTGGTGCCGGTCGTGCTGATGGCAATGCGTGCCGTTGCCGAAATGGTGCTGCCGAAAGGCCACGCGTTCCTCTCCTGGGCCGAGTTCTTTGGTGACCCGGTTATGGCAACGCTGATCGCCGTCCTGATTGCTCTGTTTACCTTTGGCCTTAACCGTGGCCGCTCGATGGAACAGATCAACGAAACGCTGACCTCGTCGATTAAAATCATCGCCATGATGCTGCTGATTATCGGCGGCGGCGGCGCCTTTAAGCAGGTTCTGGTTGATAGCGGCATGGATAAGTACATCGCCTCGATGATGCATGGTTCCAGCATGTCTCCGCTGTTTATGGCGTGGTCAATTGCGGCGGTTCTGCGTATTGCGCTGGGTTCAGCGACCGTCGCCGCCATCACCGCTGGCGGTATTGCCGCTCCGCTGATCGCCACCACCGGCGTCAGCCCGGAACTAATGGTTATCGCCGTGGGCTCCGGTAGCGTGATTTTCTCCCACGTCAACGACCCGGGATTCTGGCTGTTTAAGGAATACTTCAACCTGACCATCGGCGAGACCATTAGATCGTGGTCGATGCTGGAAACGATTATCTCGGTCTGCGGCCTGGTAGGCTGTCTGCTGCTGGGAATGGTCGTGTAAGGGTAGGTTAAGCATAAAAAAAGGCCGGGTATGCGTGATGCTACCCGGCCTTTTTATCGTTTGTTTTCGCCGCTTCCCCGGCGACGAATCTCCGCCGCCGGGGAAGCACGATCTCATTACGGTTTCTTCTTTGCCGCCGCCCTGCGACGCTTGTCTAAATCCTTGATCAGCTTATTGACCTGCGCATCGGCAAACATCTGCTCAAGCGAAGTCGAAAGCTTACGCCGCCAGTTCGGATACTCGGTGCTGGTGCCCGGAATGTTAACCGGCGTGGCCATCTCCAGCCAGTCCTCCGGCTGCAGGCCCAGCAGCGCGCTATTGCTGTCGGCGATGTAGCGCTGCATTCCGCGGTTGAGGGTTGAGGTCATCGTCATCAGCGACGCTTTATGTCCGGCGCGCTTAGGCAGGCAGCCGTACCGATGCAGCGCATTCAGCAGCCCCTGCTTCGCCAGCTCCCTGTCCTGATATAACCCACGCAGCACCACTTCATCCGGATAGAGTCCCAGAGATTTGCCGAGCATCAGGTCGCCGCTTTCCCAGTAGCCGCGCAGCGTTGGCAGGTCATGCGTTGTTGCCACAGCCATTGATTGCTCCGGATACGTCTGCGGCGCACGGAACGTCTTTTCATTGTCATTTTCAAAGTACAGCACTTTGTAGGAGTAGACGCCGCTCTTACGCAGCTTGCTGACAATTTCCACCGGCACGGTGCCAAGATCTTCACCGATCACCATGCAGCTATGACGCTTACTCTCCAGCGCCAGAATAGACAGCAGATCGTCTACCGGATACTGGACGTAGGCTCCGTGATCGGCGGTTTCGCCGTACGGGATCCACCACAGGCGCAGCACCGACATCACGTGGTCGATACGCAGAGCGCCGCAGTTTTGCATATTGGCGCGCAGCAGCTCGATAAACGGCTCGTAGGCGCGGGCGACGATGATGTGCGGATCCATCGGCGGCAGGCCCCAGTTTTGCCCGAGCGGGCCCAGAATATCCGGCGGAGCCCCTACGGAGGCTTTCAGGCAGTAAAGCTCGCGATCGCACCAGGTCTCAGACCCGCCTTCCGCTACGCCAACCGCCAGATCGCGATAGAGGCCAATCGGCATCGCATCGCGCTGGCTGGTGTGCCAGCAGGTGGCAAACTGCGAACAGGCCAGCCACTGCAGCCAGAGGTAAAAATCCACCTCATCGGCGTGTTCAGAACAGAACGCTTTCACCTCCGGGCTGGAGATATCCTGGTACGCCTTTGGCCAGGCCGGCCAGCCCCAGCGCAGCGGATCCTGCTGGACCTGCCGCGCATGCAGCGCATCGAACGCCGCCTGCCAGTAGAGGCTTTCCCCTTCGCGCTGAACGAACTGACGGAACTCCGTCATCGCCTCATCGCTGCGGGCAGAGAAGCCTTTCCAGGCCATGCGCAGCGCGGTCATTTTCAACGCCGTGACGGCGGTGTAGTCAACATCATCCGTCTGCCGCGCCGCCCGTAAAGCCTGCTGGGTCGCCGGCAGCTGCCACCACGCCTGCGCCTCTTTGCTCAGGCGGAAATCTTCGACCGCGTTAACGTCGATATAGATAACGTTCAGCCAGCGGCGCGAGGAGGGGCTGTACGGGCTGGCGCTTTCCGGGTTCGCCGGATAGAGCGCATGAATCGGGTTGAGGCCAATAAACGCCCCGCCTCGCTGAGCGATTTCCGGCAGCATCGCGCGCAGGTCGCCGAAGTCGCCGATCCCCCAGTTTTTTTCCGAACGCAGCGTATACAGCTGCACGCAGGCGCCCCACAGCTTCTGCCCCTCTTTCAGGGCCTGCGGCTCGTAGCAGCGCACGGGGGCGACAATCGCCCGACAGTGCCAGCGGTCGCCGTCCCGGGTGAGCGTCAGGGTATGATAGCCTTCCGGCAGCTTCGTCGGCAGCGACAGCGTGTCGCCACCTTTTACCTGCCCCTGATACTGCTTCCCTTCTTCGGTGGTAAGGATCCACTGAAACTCACCGTGCCCGGCCACCGGCAGCGACATTTTTTTGCCGTGGGTGAAAACCTGTACATTCGGCAGCGGGTTAACCGCCACCTGCGCGGCGGTTGTCGTACGATGCATCGCATCAAGCAGACGCTGCTTGGTCACCGCGGCAATCGACTGCGGCTTGCCGTGCGCGTTGATGTAGCTCGGGCTGATCCCCGCCGCTAGCGCGGCGTTATCAAGGCGTTTCGTCTCCATAGGCCTGTCCTTAGCGTTTTGCCTGCCAGATACGTTGCTGATAATCGCGAATTGAGCGATCGGAACTGAACATTCCGCAGCGGGCGGTATTCAGAATCGTTGCCCGGGTCCAGGCATCCTGGTCACGGTACAGCTCATCCACCTGCTTCTGCGCGGCAACATAGGCCGCGAAGTCCGCCAGCACCAGGTACGGGTCGCCGCCTTTGAGCAGGCTATGCAGCATCTGGTCAAACGCGTGCTTATCACCGTCGCTGTACTTACCGCTTTCCAGCTCTTTCAGCACCGCGTCCAGTAGCTTGTCTTTCTTACGCCATTTCAGCGGATCGTAGCCTTTGCCCTGCAGCGCCTTACCTTCTTCCACGGTGTTACCGAAGATAAAGATGTTCTCCTCGCCCCCCGCCTCGGCGATTTCAACGTTCGCGCCGTCCAGCGTGCCGACGGTCAGCGCGCCGTTCAGCGCCAGCTTCATGTTGCCGGTACCGGAGGCTTCTTTACCCGCCGTCGAGATCTGTTCAGAGATGTCCGCCGCCGGGATCAGCATTTCCGCGGCCGACACGCAGTAGTCCGGCAGGAAGACCACCTTCAGCTTATCGCCCACCAGCGGATCGCTATTGACGGCCTGCGCCACCTTGTTGATAGCGAAAATGATATTCTTCGCCAGGTAGTAGCCCGGTGCCGCCTTCGCGCCAAACAGGAACACGCGCGGTACGCGGTCGGCCTGCGGGTTTTCGCGAATCTCTTTATACTGCGTCAGGATATTCAGCAGGTTGAGGTGCTGACGTTTGTACTCATGCAGGCGCTTAATCTGGATATCAAAAATCGCCTGCGGGTTAATGTCGATCCCGGTACGCGCCTTCACAAACTCAGCCAGGCGCACCTTGTTGGCCTGCTTAATCTCGCGATAGCTCTGGCGGAACGCCGCATCATCGGCGTACTTTTCCAGGTTAATCAGCTGGTCGAGATCGTTCGCCCACTCTTTTTTCAGCGATTTATCGAGCAGCGCGGCCAGGGCCGGGTTGCACTGTTTAATCCAGCGGCGCGGCGTGATGCCGTTGGTCACGTTGTGGAACTTGTTCGGCCACAGCTGGTGATATTCCGGGAACAGATCCTTCACCACCAGTTCGGAGTGCAGCGCGGCCACGCCGTTTACCGCAAAACCGCTGACCACGCACATGTTCGCCATGCGAACCTGCTTGTCATGCACCACCGCCAGCTTAGCCCATACCTGCTCGTCGCCCGGCCAGGTTTTCTCCACCAGCGTCTTAAAGCGGGCGTTAATCTCTTTGATAATCTGCATATGGCGCGGCAGCAGCGCTTTGACCAGCTTCTCGTCCCAGCACTCCAGCGCTTCAGGCATCAGCGTGTGGTTGGTATAGGCGAAGGTTTTACTGGTGATTGCCCACGCGTCGTCCCAGCTCAGCTGGTGCTCATCGATCAGCACCCGCAGCAGTTCAGGGATCGCAATCGTCGGGTGGGTATCGTTCAGCTGAATCACTTCATAATCCGCCAGCTCGCCCAGCTTACGGCCCGCCAGATGATGACGACGTAGAATATCGGCAACCGAGCAGGCGCACTGGAAGTACTGCTGCATCAGGCGCAGCTTTTTCCCGGCCTGGTGGTTATCGTTCGGATAGAGCACTTTGGTCAGTTTTTCCGCGTCAATGCCCTGCTGCTCGGCGCGCAGGAAATCGCCGTCGTTAAATTTGGTCAGGTTGAACGGATGCGCGTGCTTAGCCTGCCACAGGCGCAGCGGCTGCGCGACGTTGTTGCGATAGCCCAGCACCGGCAGATCCCAGGCTTCACCGGTAATAACGAACGCCGGCTGCCAAAGCCCGTTTTTCGAGACCTTGCCGCCTAACCCTACCTGCACGTCGAGCTGCTCGTTGTGGCGGAACCACGGATAGCTGCTGCGTCCCCAGTCATCCGGCGCTTCCGCCTGCTGGCCGTCGTCGAAAGACTGACGGAACAGACCGTACTGATAGTTCAGGCCATAGCCGGTTGCCGACTGGCCGACGGTGGCCATTGAATCAAGGAAGCACGCCGCCAGACGACCCAGACCGCCGTTGCCGAGGCCCGGATCGATCTCTTCTTCCAGCAGGTCCGTCAGGTGAATGTCGTGCGCCTTCAGCTCGTCGCTCACCCCTTGATACCAGCCAAGATTAAGCAGGTTGTTGCCGGTCAGACGACCAATCAAGAACTCCATCGAAATGTAGTTAACGTGGCGTTGACCTTCCGCAGGCCTCGCTGCCGGTTGAGCAGCCAGCAGCTCGGCTAACGCGCCGCTCACGGCACGCCACCACTGACGCTGGGTCATCTCAGAAGCGGACTGTAGGCCAAAATGCTGCCACTGACGCGTCAGTGCAGCCTGAAACCGATCTTTGTTAAAAGAAGTCTGTGACATAAGAAATCCGGGTCCTTTACTAAAACGTTAGCGTTAGTGTGCCGACCTGCCGGGATAACGTCCTCATCCCGGCAGGGATTAGCCAGGGAGGAGTAGCAGGGATGAGCGAAAAGTGTGATCGCTGCCACTATAACGGTAGCCTCCTGCTAAAAAGATGCTGCAAAATTCACCGCTTCGAAACAATATACCGCTCAATTACCGTGCTAACAGATTTGTTACAGGCCAATACCGCACGGATGAATAAAAAAACCCTTTGTAATAATCCACAAATAACAATTAGCACTACCGCAAAATAAACATGCTTGATGATGTAAATACGTCAAAGAGATTACTTATCAGAATTAACTGACATTAACTTAATAAAAACAAACAACTACAAAAAATGGGAATAAAAGTGATTTCCCGGCAGGCGGAAGTGGGGCAAACCCAGACGTCATGCCCACTGGTACCGGTTTTAGGATGTTGACGATCTAATTGAGAATTTGTGACATGGTGCAAATTCAAGAGCATAAAATTCGGACATAACTTGCAATAACTTTCATTATCGCCGACCTTATTAGGTATTAATTACGAAGCGCAAAAAAAATCGCACCCCTCTCTTGCACAGCGAAATGTTGAACTATGTTGATTCCGTCTAAATTAAGTCGCCCAGTCCGCCTTGAACACACCGTGGTTCGCGAACGATTGCTGGCGAAACTTTCCGGCGCGAACAATTATCGTCTCGCGCTGGTCACCAGCCCCGCAGGGTACGGCAAGACCACGCTCATTTCCCAGTGGGCGGCAGGAAAAAATGAGCTCGGGTGGTTCTCGCTGGATGAAGGCGATAACCAGCAGGAGCGCTTTGCCAGCTATCTGATCGCCTCTATTCAACAGGCGACCGGGGGCCACTGCGTGGCCAGCGAAACGATGGTGCAAAAGCGCCAGTATGCCAGCCTGCCCTCGCTGTTCGCGCAGCTGTTCATCGAGCTTGCCGAGTGGCAGCGTCCGCTATTCCTCGTCATTGACGATTACCATCTGATCAATAACCCGGTGATCCACGATGCCATGCGCTTCTTCCTGCGCCACCAGCCGGAAAACCTGACGCTGGTGGTCCTGTCGCGTAACCTGCCGCAGCTGGGTATTGCCAACCTGCGCGTGCGCGATCAGCTGCTGGAAATTGGCAGCCAGCAGCTGGCGTTTACCCATCAGGAAGCAAAACAGTTTTTCGACTGCCGCCTCGCCTCGCCTATTGAGGCTGAAGATAGCAGCAGGCTGTGTGACGACGTCGCCGGCTGGGCAACGGCCCTCCAGCTCATCGCCCTTTCCGCTCGCCAGAATAACTCCTCCGCCCAGCACTCCGCCCGCCGCCTCGCCGGCATTAACGCCAGCCACCTTTCCGACTACCTCGTCGATGAAGTACTGGACAACGTCGACGCGCGCACCCGTAACGTGCTGCTAAAAAGCTCGCTGCTGCGCTCGATGAACGATGCGCTCATCGTTCGCGTTACCGGTGAAGAAAACGGCCAGATGCAGCTGGAGGAGATTGAACGCCAGGGGCTGTTCATGCAGCGCATGGACGATTCCGGCGAGTGGTTCCGCTACCATCCGCTGTTCGGCAACTTCCTGCGCCAGCGCTGTCAGTGGGAGCTGGCGACCGAGCTGCCCGAGATTCACCGCTGTGCGGCGGAAGGCTGGATGGCGCAGGGCTTCCCTAGCGAAGCGATCCACCATGCGCTGGCGGCCGGCGATGCCAAAATGCTGCGCGATATTTTACTTAATCACGCCTGGGGCATGTTCAACCACAGCGAGCTGGGGCTGCTCGAACAGTCGCTGGCGGCGCTGCCGTGGTCAAACCTGCTGGAAAACCCGCGGCTGATCCTGCTGCAGGCCTGGCTGATGCAAAGCCAGCACCGCTACAGCGAAGTTAACACCCTGCTGGCCCGCGCCGAGCAGGAGATGGACGCGGAGATGGATATCGCCATGCACGGCGACTTTAACGCCCTGCGCGCGCAGGTCGCCATTAACGCCGGCGATCAGGACGAAGCCGAACGTCTGGCGATGGTGGCCTTAGAAGAGCTGCCGCTGGCAAGCTACTACAGCCGCATTGTCGCCACCTCGGTGCACGGCGAAGTGCTGCACTGCAAGGGCCAGCTCAGCAAATCGCTGGCGGTGATGCAGCAGACGGAGCAGATGGCTCGCCGCCACGATATCTGGCACTACGCCCTGTGGAGCATGATCCAGCAAAGTGAAATCCTGTTTGCCCAGGGTTTCCTGCAGGCGGCGTGGGAAATTCAGGAGAAAGCCTTCCAGCTCATCCGCGACCAGCACCTCGAACAGCTGCCGATGCACGAATTCCTGCTGCGCATTCGCGCCCAGCTGCTGTGGGCCTGGGCGCGGCTGGACGAAGCCGAGGCCTCTGCGCGCGGCGGGATGGACGTTCTTTCAACCTATCAACCGCAGCAGCAGCTTCAGTGCCTGGCGTTAATGGTGCAGTGCTCGCTGGCGCGCGGGGATTTAGATAATGCCCGCAGCCACCTGAACCGGCTGGAAAACCTGCTCGGCAACGGCCACTATCACAGCGACTGGGTGTCAAATGCCGACAAGGTGCGGGTGATCTACTGGCAGATGATCGGCGATAAAGCCTCGGCGGCCAACTGGCTGCGCCAGACGCCGAAGCCCGAGTTTGCCAATAACCACTTCCTGCAGAGCCAGTGGCGCAACATCGCCAGGGCGCAAATCCTGCTCGGTGATTTCGATTCCGCCGAAATGGTGCTGGAAGAGCTCAATGAAAACGCGCGTTCGCTGCGCCTGATGAGCGATATTAACCGCAACCTGCTGCTGCTCAACCAGCTCTACTGGCAGGCGGGACGTAAGAGCGAGGCGCAAAAAGTCCTGCTGGAAGCGCTCACGCTCGCCAACCGCACCGGATTTATCAATCACTTTGTTATCGAAGGCGAGGCTATGGCCCAGCAGCTGCGCCAGCTTATTCAGCTCAATACGCTGCCGGAGCTGGAGCAGCATCGCGCTCAGCGCATTCTGCGCGATATCAACCAGCACCATCGCCACAAGTTCGCCCACTTCGATGAAGGCTTTGTCGAACGACTGCTCAACCACCCGGAAGTCCCGGAGCTTATCCGGACCAGCCCGCTCACCCAGCGCGAATGGCAGGTGCTCGGCCTGATCTATTCCGGCTATAGCAACGAGCAGATCGCCGGCGAGCTTGACGTCGCGGCAACGACCATTAAAACGCACATTCGCAATCTGTATCAGAAGCTCGGAGTCGCGCACCGCCAGGATGCCGTTCAGCACGCCCAGCGGTTGCTTAAAATGATGGGATACGGCGTCTGACGCCGTTTAGCACAGCTCCAGCTGAAGGTTATTGTCCTTAATAACCTTCAGTACGCCCGCCGGCGGCATCACGTCAGTATAAACCGCATCAACCATGCTGATGCTGCCCATATTCACCATCGCGTTACGGCCGAATTTCGAATGATCCACCACCAGCATCACGTGGCGCGAGTTTTCAATAATCGCGCGCTTGGTGCGGACTTCATGATAATCAAACTCCAGCAGCGAGCCGTCGCTATCGACGCCGCTGATGCCGAGAATGCCAAAATCAAGGCGGAACTGGGAGATAAAATCCAGCGTCGCTTCGCCGATAATCCCGCCGTCCCGGCTGCGCAGCTCGCCGCCCGCCAGAATAATGCGGAAGTCGTCCTTCACCATTAGCGTATTCGCAACGTTGAGGTTGTTGGTGACGATGCGCAGATCGTTGTGCTCCAGCAGCGCGTGCGCCACCGCTTCTGGCGTCGTACCGATATCGATAAACAGCGTCGCCCCGTCGGGGATCTGGCTGGCAACCTTGCGGGCAATACGCTCTTTTTCCTGCGTTTGGGTCGCCTTCCTGTCGTGCCAGGAGGTGTTAACCGAACTGGACGGCAGCGCGGCGCCGCCGTGATGGCGCAGGATCATTTTTTGTTCGGCGAGATCGTTCAGGTCACGACGAATGGTCTGCGGGCTGACGGAAAATTGCTCAACCAGCTCCTCCGTACTGACATATCCCTGTTTTTTTACCAGCTCGATAATAGCGTCATGACGTTGTGTTTGTTTCATGCAATATCCCTGGGAAAATTTGACTCGCTTATCATGGATGACGGGGAGTCTCTATGTTCGTTTTCGCACATGCTGAGTATCAACAAACGCCATCGCCAGTCCGGTCGCCAGGCCGGCTACGTGCGCGCCGTTCGCAATCGACATGCCAAAAACATCAAACCATCCAGCAATTAACCATACTAAGGAGAAGAGTATCAAGCCGCGCTGTAAATAAACGCCGCTCTGCGGATCCCGCTCTCCCCGCAGCCAGACGTAGCCCATCAGCGCATACACCACGCCGGATAAGCCGCCAAACCAGGGGCCGCTAAACTGATGTTGAACAAATCCGCTCAGCAGCGCGCTGATGACGGCGATCACCACCAGCTTGCCGCTGCCAATCCGTTTTTCAACCGCGCCGCCGAGGTACCACCACCATAGCAGGTTAAACAGAATGTGCATCAGCGAGAAGTGCATCAACGCATGGCTAAAGTAGCGCCAGACCTCAAACTTCAGTGAGGGATCGTACGGCCAGGCCAGCAGCAGCATAACCGGCTGGTCGCCAAGGACATTTTGCAGCACAAAGACCAGCACGCAGAGCACGAGAACCGCCCACGTAAAGGGCCCGGCGTTGTGGCGCAGGGTCGCGAAGAAGGGAAAGCGCTGGTAGTGCAGCCCGCTGTTGGTTTGTCCCGATTGCCAGCTTGCCGCCAGATAGCGCGGGTCGGCGGGGTTTTCGAGAAAGCGAGTCAGTTCGGCCTGAACCCGCGCAGCCTGGCTTTCGTCCGCCAGCCAGACGTCGCTCTGGCTGTGCTGCTGAATCGTCAGGATAACGCCCTGGGTCGCCATATAGTCGACAAACGCCTGGGCCACGCGCGGGTTAGCAAAAGAGGTAATCATTAACATGCAGCGGGTCGCTTATTCCACACAAAGGGGGACAGTATATACGCAAAATCATTCAAGATGCGTGGCGACGGCAGCCGCGGGCGAGCATCGGTGCCCGGCACGGCGGCCGTTTGAAGCATCAAGCGTATACGGTAACGGCTCAGAGCGTTCCGTGAGCCACTTCGGCCGGGAAGTGACGATGCCAGGCATCGAAGCCGCCGTCCACGCTGTAGACTTTGTCATAGCCCTGCTGCAGCAGATACTGCGCGGCGCCCTTACTGCTATTTCCGTGGTAGCACATCACCATCACCGCCGTCTCAAAGTCGTTATCACGCATAAACGCGCCCAGCGTATCGTTGGTCAGATGAAACGCACCCGGAGTGTGGCCCATCGCATAGCTTTGCGGGTCACGGATGTCCACCAGTACCGCCATCGCCTGCTGCAGCTTCTGATGCGCCTCTTCTACGTTGATACATTCAAAGTGATCCATGTGCTCTTGTCTCTTTATTGCGGGGTGATATAGCAGGCTGGTTACCGGCCATGATTCTACTGTCTAGTGTACCGTCAGACGGGAAATAAACGCCAATATGTTACATGCATCACTCTGAAATGTTTTTTTGATGTTACCAATGGCGCGTTTGTTTGCTATATTGAGCGATATCGAACATTTGTGAGCTTAAACGAAAGTGCCAGAGGTAGCGAACGTGGAAACCAAAGATCTGATTGTGATAGGGGGAGGCATCAACGGTGCCGGTATCGCGGCAGACGCCGCCGGGCGTGGTTTATCCGTACTGATGCTGGAAGCGCGCGATCTCGCCTGCGCCACCTCCAGCGCCAGCTCAAAGCTGATTCACGGCGGGCTGCGCTACCTTGAACACTACGAATTCCGCCTGGTCAGCGAAGCGCTGGCCGAGCGTGAAGTGCTGCTAAAAATGGCGCCGCATCTCGCCTTCCCGATGCGCTTCCGCCTGCCGCACCGCCCGCATCTGCGCCCGGCGTGGATGATCCGCATTGGTCTGTTTATGTACGATCATCTGGGAAAACGCACCAGTTTACCCAGCTCAACCGGCTTGCGATTTGGCGCAGAATCGGTACTAAAACCTGAAATCGTGCGCGGTTTCGAATATTCCGACTGCTGGGTAGACGATGCGCGGCTGGTGCTGGCGAACGCGCAGATGGTGGTGCGCAAGGGCGGTGAAGTTCGTACCCGCACCCGGGCCATCTCCGCCAGACGCGAAAACGGGCTGTGGATTGTCGAAGCGGAAGATATCGATAGCGGCGAGAAGTTTACCTGGCAGGCGCGGGGCCTGGTGAACGCCACCGGCCCGTGGGTCAAACACTTCTTTGACGAAGGCATGCACCTGCGCTCCCCTTACGGTATCCGCCTGATTAAAGGCAGCCACATCGTGGTACCGCGCGTGCATACCCAGAAGCAGGCCTACATTCTGCAAAACGAAGACAAGCGGATCGTGTTCGTGATCCCGTGGATGGACGAGTTCTCGATAATCGGTACCACCGACGTGGAATATAACGGCGATCCGCAGAAAGTGGCGATTGATGACAAAGAGATTAGCTACCTGCTGAATGCCTACAACGCGCACTTTAAAAAGACGCTGTCCCGCGACGATATCGTCTGGACCTACTCCGGCGTCCGCCCGCTGTGCGACGATGAATCGGATTCACCGCAGGCGATCACCCGCGACTACACGCTCGATATCCATGACGAAAACGGCCAGGCGCCGCTGCTGTCGGTCTTTGGCGGCAAGCTCACGACCTACCGCAAGCTGGCAGAGCACGCGCTGGAAAAACTGACGCCGTACTACAAAGGCATCGGCCCGGCATGGACCAAAACCGCCGTTCTGCCCGGGGGCGATATCGACGGCGATCGCGACGACTACGCCGCCAAACTGCGCCGCCGCTTCGCGTTTATCAGCGAATCAATGGCGCGCCACTACGCCCGGACGTACGGCAGCAACAGCGAGTGGGTGCTCGGCGAGGCGGCATCGCTTGCCGACCTGGGAGAAGATTTTGGCCACGAGTTTTATGAAGCCGAGCTGAAATACCTCGTGGAACATGAGTGGGTTCGCAGCCTGGATGACGCAATCTGGCGTCGTACCAAACAGGGCATGTGGCTCAGCGCAGAACAGCAGGCGCGCATTAGCGCATGGCTGGCGCAGCACGTGGGAAAGTCTGAGCTCTCTCTGGCCTCGTAGGCGTCCCCGACGGGGGTTCTCGCCGGCCGGTAACCGCATCGAAAGGCGCGGCTGGGGGGATAAGAAGGATAAAAAAACGGGGCCATCAGGCCCCGTTTTTTATGGCGTAACGGCGGTTACAGGCGCACCGGATCGATATGCCAGATATGGTCGGCGTATTCCTGAATCGTGCGGTCGGAAGAGAAGTAGCCCATATTGGCGATGTTGAGCATCGCTTTGGTGGCCCACTCCTCCGGGTGACGATACAGCTCATCCACCTTATCCTGGCAATCGACGTAGCTACGATAATCCGCCAGCACCTGATAGTGGTCGCCAAAGTTAATCAGCGAATCCAGCAGGTCGCGATAGCGGCCCGGCTCCGATGGGCTGAACAGACCGGTACCGATTTGCGTCAGCGTCTGGTGCAGCTCCGGGTCCTGCTCGTAGTAGTCACGCGGTTTGTAGCCGCTGCGACGCAGCGCCTCAACCTCTTCCGCGGTGTTGCCGAAGATGAAGATATTCTCCTCGCCCACGTGCTCCAGCATTTCGACGTTAGCCCCGTCGAGGGTACCAATCGTCAGCGCGCCGTTGAGCGCAAACTTCATGTTACTGGTCCCGGAAGCTTCCGTTCCCGCCAGCGAGATCTGCTCGGAGAGATCCGCCGCCGGAATAATCAGCTGGGCAAGGCTGACGCTGTAGTTAGGGATAAACACGATCTTCAGCTTATCGCCGATCTGCGGATCGTTGTTGACGACCGCCGCCACATCGTTAATGAGATGAATAATATGCTTGGCCATGTAGTAAGCCGAAGCGGCTTTCCCGGCGAAGATATTGACCCGCGGCACCCACTCGGCGTCGGGATCGGCCTTGATGCGGTTATAGCGCGCAATCACGTGCAGCACGTTCATCAGCTGACGCTTGTACTCGTGGATACGCTTGATTTGCACATCGAACAGCGCCTTCGGGTTCACCACCACGTTAAGCTGCTGGCCGATATAGTTCGCCAGCCGCTGCTTGTTCTCCAGCTTCGCCTGGCGCACCGCCTGGTTCACAGTCGGATAATCAATATGCTGCTCCAGCTCCTTCAGCTGGCTCAGATCGGTACGCCAGGTGCGGCCGATATTTTCATCCAGCACCTTCGACAGCGGCGGATTCGCCACCGCCAGCCAGCGGCGCGGGGTCACGCCGTTGGTCACGTTGGTGAAGCGCATCGGGAAAATCCGCGCAAACTCGGCGAACAGCGACTCCACCATCAGCCTGGAGTGCAGCTCGGAAACGCCGTTGACCTTATGGCTAATAACCACCGCCAGCCAGGCCATCCGCACGCGGCGGCCGTTGGACTCGTCGATAATCGACGTCCGGCTCAGCAGCGCGGTATCGTTGGGATACTGCTCCTGCAGCGTCTTGAGGAAGTAGTCGTTAATCTCAAAGATAATCTGCAGATGGCGCGGCAGAATTTTACCCAGCATATCAACGGGCCAGGTCTCCAGCGCTTCGCTCATCAAGGTATGGTTGGTGTAGGAGAAGACCTGACAGGTCACTTCAAACGCCTCATCCCAGCTAAACTTATGCTCGTCAATCAGCAGACGCATCAGTTCCGGAATCGACAGCACCGGGTGGGTGTCATTGAGGTGGATGGCGATTTTGTCGGCCAGGTTGGCGTAGGTTTTATGCAGCTGATAGTGGCGGCTAAGGATATCCTGCACCGTCGCGGAGACGAGGAAATACTCCTGGCGCAGGCGCAGCTCGCGCCCGGAATAGGTGGAGTCATCCGGATAGAGCACGCGCGATACGTTTTCGGAGTGGTTTTTATCTTCTACCGCCGCGAAATAGTCGCCCTGGTTGAATTTACCCAGATTGATCTCGCTGCTGGCCTGAGCGCTCCACAGCCGCAGCGTATTGGTGGCATCGGTATCGTAGCCCGGGATAATCTGATCGTAGGCTTCCGCGAGGATCTCTTCGGTTTCCACCCAGCGGGAGTTTTTCCCCTCCTGCTGAATTCGCCCGCCGAAGCGCACTTTGTAACGCGTATTATGGCGTTCAAATTCCCACGGGTTGCCGTATTCCAGCCAGTAGTCCGGCGACTCCTTCTGCCGACCGTCGACGATATTCTGCTTAAACATCCCGTAGTCATAGCGGATGCCGTAGCCGCGGCCGGGCAGGCCTAGCGCCGCCAGAGAGTCGAGGAAGCAGGCGGCCAGGCGCCCGAGCCCGCCGTTGCCCAGCCCCGGGTCATTCTCCTCATCAATCAGCTCTTCAAGGTTCAGCCCCATCTCTTCCAGCGCTTTGTTCACATCCTCATAGATGCCCAGCGACAGCAGCGCGTTAGAGAGGGTGCGGCCAATCAAAAACTCCATCGACAGGTAGTAAACCTGACGAACTTCCTGCGAAAGCTGGGCGCGGTTCGAGCGCAGCCAGCGCTCGACCATCCGGTCGCGCACGGCGAACAGCGTGGCGTTAAGCCATTCATGTTTATTCGCGATCGCCGGGTCCTTGCCGATGATGAACATCAGCTTGTAGGCGATAGAGTGCTTTAATGCCTCAACGCTCAGCGTCGGTGATGCGTAGCTAAAGGGTACATTCATCGCAATGACTCCTGGGGTTACATCAAGCGTTGATAAAGTTCGCGATAAGAGCTCGCTGCGACCTGCCAGCTAAAATCCATATTCATCGCCTGACGCTGCACGTAACGCCAGAGCGAAGGGCGCGACCACAGAACGAATGCGCGCCGAATTGCTCGCAGTAGCGACAAGGCATTGCTGTCTTCAAAGACAAATCCGCTGGCCAGGCCATCGGCCAGATTTTCTAACGAGCTGTCGGTGACGGTATCCGCCAGGCCGCCGGTACGCCGTACCAGCGGCAGCGTGCCGTACTTGAGGCCATACAGCTGCGTCAGGCCGCACGGTTCAAAGCGGCTGGGGACCAGGATGACGTCGGCGCCGCCCATAATGCGGTGCGAGAAGGCCTCATGGTAGCCAATCTGGACGCCCACTTTGCCAGGATGTTCGGCCGCCGCGGCCAGGAAGCCCTCCTGCAGCACCGGATCGCCGGCGCCGAGCAGCGCCAGCTGTCCGCCCTGCTCCAGCAGGCCCGGCAGCGCTTCAAGCACCAGGTCCAGCCCCTTCTGGCTGGTCAGGCGGCTGACAACGGCAAACAGCGGCGCCTTGTCGTCCACCTTCAGCCCCATCGCAATTTGCAGCTGACGCTTGTTTTCCGCCTTGTCTTCAAGACAATCGCGGTCGTAGCGCGCGGCCAGCAGCAGATCGTTTTGCGGATTCCAGATGTTTGAATCTACGCCGTTCAGAATGCCCGATAAGCGCCCCTCGTGCTGCCGCTGGCGCAGCAGCCCCTCCATGCCGTAAGCAAACTGCGGCTCGGTTATCTCCCGGGCGTAGGTTGGGCTGACCGCTGTAATATGGTCGGCATAATAGAGGCCCGCTTTCAGGAACGAGAGCTGGCCGTTGAACTCAAGGCCGTGCATGTTATAGAACGACCACGGCAGCTCGATCTCGTTCATATGCCAGGAGTTGAACATCCCCTGATAGGCCAGATTGTGCACCGTGAAAACCGATTTCGCCGGGTGGCCGCGCGCCGCCAGATAGGCCGGCGTCAGGCCCGCATGCCAGTCATGGGCATGCACAACGTCAGGGCGCCAGAAAGGGTCCAGCCCGCAGGCCATTTCGCTGCCCACCCAGCCAAGCAGCGCAAAGCGCAGCACGTTATCGGTGTAGGCATGCTGGTTGGTATCGTGGTAAGGACTCCCCGGGCGATCGTAGAGATGCGGGGCATCAATCAGATAAATACCCACGCCGTTAAAATGGCCAAACAGCAGCGTAATGCGGCCGGCAAAGGTATCTCTGCGCGTCACCACCTGCGCATCGGTTATCCCGCGACGAATATCAGGAAACGCGGGTAGCAGCACGCGCGTGTCGGTACCCTCTGCAATTTGTGCCGCAGGCAGCGCGCCAATAACATCCGCCAGACCGCCGGTTTTTAACAGCGGGAACATCTCTGAACATACGTGTAAGACCTGCATTATCGCTCCTGTGAGTGCCCCAACTTCCGCAGCATTTCCCGGGTGACCAGCACAATACCTTCCTCTGAGCGGTAGAACCGACGCGCATCTTCTTCCGCGTGTTCACCAATCACCATGCCTTCCGGAATCACGCAGGCGCGGTCGATCACGCAGCGGCGCAGGCGGCACGAGCGTCCGACCCAAACTTCTGGCAATAAGACTGCCGAATCAATGTTACAGAATGAGTTCACCCGCACGCGCGGGAACAGCACCGACTGCACCACCACCGAGCCGGAGATAATACAGCCGCCGGAAACCAGCGAGTTCAGCGTCATGCCGTGGCTACCGGAGCGATCCTGAACGAATTTAGCCGGCGGCAGCGACTCCATATGGGTGCGAATCGGCCAGTTCTGATCGTACATATCCAGCTCCGGCGTCACCGATGCCAGGTCGAGGTTTGCTTTCCAGTAGGCCTCGAGCGTCCCCACATCGCGCCAGTAGGGTTCGGCCTGGGGGTCCGACTGTACGCAGGAGAGTGGGAAAGGATGTGCATAAGCCATGCCAGCTTCGGTTATCTTCGGAATGATGTCTTTGCCGAAGTCGTGGCTGGAGTTTTCATCATTATCATCTTCCGCCAGCAGCTCATAAAGATAATCGGCATCAAAGACATAGATACCCATGCTGGCCAGCGATTTGCTTGCATCGCTCGGCATGGCGGGAGGCACGGCGGGCTTTTCGACAAATTCAATGATCTTGTCGCTCTCATCAACCGCCATCACGCCGAAAGCGGATGCCTCTTCGATGGGCACCGGCATACAGGCCACGGTGCAGCGTGCCCCTTTTTCGACGTGATCGATAAGCATGCGAGAGTAGTCTTGCTTATAGATATGATCGCCGGCGAGGATCACCACGTACTCCGCCTTGTAGCGACGAATAATATCGAGGTTCTGGGTTACCGCATCCGCGGTGCCGCGATACCAGTTTTCCCCATGCACGCGCTGCTGCGCCGGAAGCAAATCGACGAACTCGTTCATCTCTTCGCTAAAGAACGACCAGCCGCGCTGAATATGCTGTACCAGCGTGTGCGATTGATACTGGGTGATAACGCCAATGCGGCGAATACCTGAGTTAATGCAGTTAGATAATGCGAAATCGATAATGCGAAACTTACCGCCAAAATGGACGGCCGGTTTTGCGCGCTTAATCGTTAAATCTTTCAGTCGGGTACCGCGACCACCCGCAAGAATCAACGCGACGGTTTTGATGGGCAGCTGACGCGCCAGCATCAACGGATCGTTCTTTTCTAGCCTAACCATGATTAACTCCTTTTTACATCCCAGCCTTCCTGCCCTTCCCGCCGCGTTGCCGCCGCGAAACTTACCGGAAGCCTCAGGGCTTACGACCTTTGAAATACGCACACTCCGTGCGCGGGCCCATGCCAGACATCCATGATGACCGGATTGTTCTCTCCGGCGAACGGAAGAACGGCGTGCCATTCCCCCGCAGGTAATTCCATATTTGTGACTTCTGGGGTGGCGTTCAGCGTAATCAGCCAGCGTTCGGATAGCTGGATTTGCATACGCATCGCGCCATGCTGCCACTCATCAGCGCTCAGCGGCTGAGCGTGTTGGTTTAGCCAGCGAACGCTGCCGTCTCCCTCCTGCCACCAGCGGTTGCCGGTTAACGCGGGGATACGGCGGCGTAGATGAATAAGCGCGGCGGTGAACGCGGTGAGCCCGCGGTTCGCCTTGCCCCAGTCAAGCCAGGTCAGCGCGTTGTCCTGACAGTACGCATTATTGTTGCCATGCTGGCTATGGCCGTGTTCATCACCCGCCAGCAGCATCGGCGTACCCTGCGACAGCAGGAGCGTCACCAGCAGGGCGTGAACGCTATCTCGCCGCCTTTCAATCACGTCGAGCGTAGCCTCTAAGCCCTCTATACCATGATTGCTGCTGTAGTTATTGTTAGTCCCATCGCGATTCTCCTCACCGTTCGCCTCATTATGTTTCTGATTGAAACAAACGCAGTCGCGCAGGGTGAATCCATCATGGGCGGTAATCAGATTTACCGCCGCCGCCGGCTGCCGCCCGCTACGCTGAAAGAGATCGCTGGAAGCGGCAAAGCGCCGGGCGAAGTCTCCCAATGACGCGTTTTGCTGCAGCCAGAAACGGCGAGCGACATCGCGGAAATGGTCGTTCCACTCGGCAAAAAGCGGCGGGAAATTGCCCACCTGATAGCCCCCGGCGCCGATATCCCAGGGCTCAGCAATCAGCTTCACTTCCGCCAGCAGCGGATCGCGGCGGATCGCCTCAAACAGCGGCGCATCCTGCCGAAACTCCGGCGTCCGTCCCATGACCGAAGCCAGATCGAAGCGGAAGCCATCAACGTGGCACTCATCCACCCAGAAACGCAGGCACTGACGGGCATACTCCACCACCCCAGGATGGCTGAGGTTGATGGTGTTCCCGCAGCCGGTCCAGTTGTGGTAATCGCCGTCTTCTCTTATCCAATAATAGCTACGGTTATCGATTCCGCGCAGGGAGAAGGTCGGTCCTTCAAGATCGATTTCAGCGCTGTGGTTCAGCACCACATCGAGGATCACCTCGATACCTGCGGCGTGAAGCGCCTTCACCGCATCGCGAAATTCGTCAAGCGCGCGCTCGGGCTCGCTGGCGTAGCGCGGGTCGAGGGCGAAAATCGCCAGCGGGTTGTAGCCCCAGTAGTTACTCAACCCCATTCGCTGCAGGCGCGGTTCGCTGGCAAACTGCGCCACCGGCATAAGCTCCAGCGCCGTAATACCCAGCGTGTTGAAATAGTCGATCATCACCGGATGACCCAGCGCCCGGTAGGTGCCGCGAATCGCCTCGGGCAGCCCGGGATGCAGCCAGGTCAGCCCTTTGACGTGAGCTTCATAAATGACCGTCTGACCCCACGGCGTGCGCGGCGGTACGTCGCCCAGCCAGTCGTAATGCAGGTCGACGACCCGCGACTTCGGCGCTATTGCCGCGCTGTCGCGGTTATCTGGCTGCCGGTCGCCGCCGTGAAGACGCTCATTGTCAGGCAGCGCGCCCTCCACCCGATGGCAGCAGGGATCGAGCAAGAGCTTCGCCGGGTTAAAGCGGAGCCCCTGCTCGGGCTGCCATGGGCCGTGAACGCGATAGCCGTAACGCAAACCTGGCCCGACGCCGGCCAGCCAGCCGTGCCAGATATCGCCGCTGCGCGCGGGAAGATCAAAACGTCGCTCATTCCCCTGCTCATCGAATATGCAAAGCTCTACCCGCTCGGCATGGGCGGAAAAGAGGGTAAAGTTCACCCCTTTCCCGTCGTAGCTTGCGCCCAGCGGAGCGGGCTTTCCTGGCGAAAGCGTCGTCATTCCGCCTCCCGTACCAGCCAGATGGTTGCCAGCGGCGGCAGGGTAAGCGAGAGCGAGTTCTCGCGCCCGTGGCTGGCGATCGCGTCGCTTTCCACCACTCCCCCGTTGCCGGTATTGCTGCCGTGGTAGTGCATCGAGTCGGTATTCAGCTCTTCGCGCCAGCGCCCCGGCTGGTTAATCCCGAAGCGATACC
>OLIJ01000077.1_pt1 | contig 80476 bp, 75 predicted proteins | sample 1609731 | NCBI WGS metagenome assembly OLIJ01 (sample SAMEA4350159, study PRJEB24818) | metagenome | biome: human; feature: gut; material: faeces | place: Denmark | collected 2013-09
AAGTGCCTGGTGTGTGCAGCAATGAAAAAGTTGTTGCAGTTAGCTTATGGCGTATTGAAGTCGGGTAAACCATTTGCGGCTGAAATACCGCTTGCCAGATAGCTGGCAAGACGGTATCTAGGTGCGTGACCCCCTTCGCTCACAAGAATCTCTTCGCAGTTAAACCCGATCGCAGTTAAACCCGATGTTCTTGCGGTTGCATCCGGTGAGATAACGGCCACCAGCACAGCAAAATCAAGACTGCCATAGCAAACATCAGTAGCCCCAGACTGAATTGCCCGGTTTGCGGCAACAGGGCTGATAACCAGGTCGCCAGACCTGAACCGACATTCTGTAACCCGCCGACCAAAGCCCCCGCCGCACCGGCCAGATAAGGGAATGGCTCCATCGCCCCTGTCGTGGCAAGCGGGAATAACATCCCAGCACCAAAGAAGAACAGCGCCGCCGGTATCACCAGCGTCCAAATATTCATAACGCCAAACCAGCCAGGTATCCACATCATCAAGCCCGCCAGCAGACAGCTGATCACTGAATGCCACATCAGGTTATGGAAAGTTTTACCATCGCGGCCGGCATACCATGCACCAAAGAACGCAGCAGGAATGGGCAGGATAAATAAGATACTGACTGTCACCCCGCTCAACCCCAGCACACCGCCCATCAACACACCGGCGCTGGCCTCAAACACTGCAATTCCCGCCAATGCTCCAATCAGCATCACCAAATAACAACTAAAGGCGCGGTCTGATAACAATAAGCGGAAACTGGCCAGCATGCGCCGCTTCTCAGTTTGCTGCGGGCGAGTTTCTGGCAACCAACGGAACATGCAAAATGCCACGCCACCACATAAAAAAAGCAAGAAAGCATAGCATGCACGCCAGCCAAACAGACTGGCCAGCACCCCACCGATGACCGGAGCCATGAGCGGGCTAACTAAAATACCCATGTTCAGCATACTGTTAGCGTAACGCAGCGCGGTGCCAGCATATAAATCTCGCGGCATGGTTCGTGCCATCACGCCTGCGACCCCCGTCCCCATGCCTTGCAAAGCACTGGCTGCGACCAATAAGGACAAACTATTTGCTAGCCAGGCACCTAATGCGCCCAGCATAAATATCATCATGCCCGCCAATATGACTGGCCGACGCCCAACCCGGTCAGATAGTGGACCGTAAATCAGTTGCGAGAAGCCATAGGTTAATAAATAGGCCGCCATCACGCGCTGCACAGTGCCGGGGCGCACCGAGAGGTCGCGGGCGATATCCGCGACAACAGGAACGTAAATGGTTTGTGCCATTTGACCGACTGCAACTAACAGAATCAACATCACCAGCAGGTGGAAATTTTCTATTTTTCTCATAATCTTAACTAATTGTTAGCCGGACTTCGTGTCACATATACCTGGCAGCGAAAGCCATATTTTGCGACACACCTCACTATTTTTGCGACACCACTTACTGGGCGCATAAGCTAACAAATTCAGATTTTTTAGCGAGCTAGCACGACATATTGCCAAATAGCCCACTGGCAGATAAAAACACCATTGACGTAAAGTTAACTGTCCATATTACGTAACTACAGCAAGAGCGAAGGGTGTCACACGTAATCGATAATACTTTTCAACCAAATGACCTAAAATATCGCCTGCGCTTTAAGTACTACTTTCGATAAGTATTTGAATAAAGGGAATCAGAATTATGGCTGAATGGGTTAGCGGCAAAATTACTCACATTGAACACTGGACGGACGCGTTGTTCAGTATTCGGGTCAATGCGCCAATTGATCCCTTTACTGCCGGTCAATTTGCCAAGCTGGCTTTAGATATTGACGGCGAGCGGGTACAGCGGGCCTATTCCTACGTCAATGCACCAAGTGACAATAATCTGGAGTTCTATCTGGTCACTGTGCCAGAGGGGAAACTCAGCCCACGACTTGACCAACTGGCGGTGGGTGGCGAAGTAATGGTGACCAAGCAAGCGGCGGGCTTCTTTGTGTTGGAAGAAATTCCGGATTGCGACACGTTATGGATGCTGGCAACCGGCACGGCCATTGGCCCGTATCTGTCTATCTTGCAGGAAGGGCGCGATTTGGAGCGCTTTAAAAATCTGGTGCTGGTTCATGCAGCTCGCTTTGCCCGCGATCTCAGTTATCTGCCGCTAATGCAACAGCTCGAGCAGCGCTATAACGGCAAACTGCGTATCCAGACGGTTGTCAGCCGTGAAGAATCCCCAGGATCATTGACCGGCAGAGTCCCCGCACTGATTGAAAATGGCTCACTGGAAGCGGCGGTCGGCTTGAAAATTGATGCGGAAGATAGCCACGTCATGCTGTGCGGTAACCCGCAAATGGTTCGTGATACTCAGCAAATGCTGAAAGAGCAACGCGGGATGCGTAAACATTTACGCCGTAAACCAGGGCATATGACCAGCGAACAATATTGGTAACAACCGGTACTGGTAAGACTCAGTACCTTATATTCAAGGGCGCAATAGCGCCCGTGGACAGCTAACAAAGTCGAATGAAGGGGAATCGTGCCGTTGGGGTCGTAACGGCGTAAGCCGTCGAAGTGCCCCTAGGTACGGTAAACCCTTCACTCACTGAGTTATGATTAACCTCAGGGGCAATAGCTCTTTTCCTTTATTAAATCTGATTCACTGCTGTGCTTTTTCAGCCAAAAACTTCACCGGTACTGCCTCTGGGCCAAAGCGGTTTTCCCCTTCAGTTCCAAGAAATGCGCCACAGTCGATAAGCATCATGACCATAATAAGTGTGGGAATAAATCGCCCGACACCCCATTGCCAGATCGGCGCAAGCATCTGCCAGTTACCGGCCATCAGCATCCATGCGAGTACCACCAATAATGCCCACCAACCGGCTTTATTGCGGTCATGTAGTCGCTTAACCACTACTGCCGCCGTGGGCCACAGTAAAAATACGATAGCAAAAGCGGCAGTCTGAGTTGACAGCCAATTCTGCCCTGCCAAGGTGAAAATAATCAGCATTGCCAATAGCCACAGCCCAATCCAGATCCAAAAATCACGCCGCCCGATACGGCCTTTCAACGAGAAACACCACTGCTGTATTGTCATCAATAACTCGACCTATTTAACTGATATAACCTAAAGTTGATATGCACAATAGAGTAACTCAACGCCGCAACTAACCTATAATCTTTGCAGTGAATTTTGACAATCACCACCAATTACCGTTTTAATTCCCTCCACACACTCTTAACAACGGCGTAGCCATGAGAAAAGAAATAACCGCAATGCTGACAATACTGCTGCTAATAGCAACGGTTAGCCGCGCTCATGCCGACCCCGATGTTGGCAGTTATCAGCAGGCTGAAGAGACTCAACCAACGGCACCTTACCTACTTTCTGGCGCACCAACCTTTGATTTAACTCTGGTGAAATTCCGTGAGCGGTATAATCACGCCAACCCAACCCTGCCAATCAGTGAGTTTCACGCCATCACGGTAAAAGATGATGCGCCCCCGCTGACCCGGGCAGCCAGCAAGATTAATGAAAACCTCTATGCTTCCACGGCGCTGGAGAGAGGTACAGGTAAGATAAAAACCATACAAATTACTTATTTGCCGATCAAAGGCAGTGAAGAAAAAGCCGCCCGGCTGGTCGCGGTAAATTATATGGCAGCACTGATGCGTCAGTTTGAACCCACGCTCACACTCGAACAAAGTATCAGTAATGTGCAGCAACTGCTGACTCAGGGCAAAGGATCACCTTTCTTCGCCCATCCTGTCGGCGCAATTCGCTATGTGGTGGCAGATAATGGCGAAAAGGGGCTTACCTTCGCTGTTGAACCGATTAAGCTGTCACTATCTGAAGCATAATCTCGCCGCAATTAATGACGAAAAGCAAAGCCATTGCCGCTAATCATCTCTATACTGTTGGACAGGTAAACTGCCTGTCGGGCAGTCATTATTATTGACCCTCGTGTCCCCTTGTTGGAGGAAGAAACATGCGTCATCCATTAGTTATGGGTAACTGGAAACTGAACGGTAGCACTCACATGGTTAACGAGCTTATCGCTAACCTGCGTAAAGAACTGAGTACTGTTGAAGGTTGTGGCGTGGCTATTGCCCCACCAGCTATCTATCTGAATCAGGCTAAGCATGAATTATCGGGCAGCCGTATCGCGCTGGGCGCACAGAACGTTGATGTGAATCTGTCTGGTGCATTTACCGGTGAAACCTCTGCTGAAATGCTGAAAGATATCGGTGCTCAATACATCATCATCGGTCACTCTGAACGCCGTACTTACCACAAAGAAAGTGATGAATTTATCGCGAAGAAATTCGGCGTACTGAAAGAAGTCGGCCTGACGCCAGTATTGTGCATCGGTGAAACCGAAGCAGAAAACGAAGCCGGCCAAACTGAAGCGGTTTGTGCTAAACAATTAGACGCAGTGCTGAACACCTTGGGTGCTAAAGCATTCGAAGGCGCGGTTATCGCTTATGAGCCAATCTGGGCTATCGGTACTGGCAAATCAGCAACTCCTGCGCAGGCTCAAGCGGTTCACAAATTTATCCGTGACCATATCGCCAAACAAGACGCCGCCATTGCCGCACAAGTTATCATCCAGTACGGCGGTTCTGTAAACGATAAGAACGCAGCAGAACTGTTCACCCAGCCGGATATCGATGGCGCGCTGGTGGGTGGTGCATCACTGAAAGCTGATGCTTTCGCGGTTATCGTGAAAGCAGCCGCAGCAGCTAAAAAAGCCTAATTTAGGTTTTAAGCTCTCCATTAGGCTGGGGCTGATGCTCCGGCCTTTTTATTGATATCTGCATGCATTTTTTTCATATATAAATCAATACCACCAGCACCTATCGGGCCAAGAAACTTGCTTATCTGAGCACCTTTTCCAACAATATTATTAAGGTGACATTCAACATAAGTCTTTTTCTGCGCATCGAAAAAATGAATAAAATTACTGTCTTTAAATTTAATCAGATTACAGGCGTGCCCTTGCGTTGCACCCGGTAGCCACTGCCATCTAGCCGGGCGATGAATCACAATAACGCCATTCAGTTCATCCTCGCGTTTCAATTGCTGTAATATAGTCAGCGGGTCATCCGTGGATTTCAATTGCTGTAGTTTGGTCAGCAGTTTATCTTCGGGTTTCAATTGCTGTAGTTTGGTCAGCCGTTCATCAAAAGACTTACCGCTATTAACTGGTAGGCCCATTATCCCTTTGACATCTGCACCTCTAAGCTTTGGCATAGCCAGGTAGACATCATTCTTCTCCAATGTCTCTGCAACGGCTGTGGCACAAGAAGCACAGTTAGTTTGTCCAAAACCGTGAATACCCAAAAGTGCAAGCAAAGCAGCCAGAGGCCGTAGCCATAAAGGAGCTTTACCATCGCGATTAACTTCTTTTAATAAAACCGCGTCTAGATATGCATCTTTACCTGTGGGAAATTTATTTGGCTTTATAATGTCGGGGTCTGGCCTATTTTTGATTGTGATGGGAGGTATATAGGTATCGATATCCCCCACACAGTGGCTATCCATAACATCAAAAGAATTAGAACTGCCTATACTATTTGAGCTTTGTAACGATAACTGACTTCCGCTCCACTCTTGCCCGCAGTTTTGGACTTCCGTTGAATTCAAACTGATATTGCTAACTCCACTTGTAGGCATCTGCTTTTCTCCTCAATTTACCCAGTATTATTATTCAATAACGCATTTTTCACTGCGTGGCGAATCGGGGATTTTTTATCTATAAGAAAGGGGAATATTGTGAAAATAATTAAAGCATGGGCGCAGCTAACAAAACAAAGCGCCCGTAAGCATTAGCTCACGAGCGCTGAGTCTAGACTATATCGTTTCTTACTTTATCGCTTACTAATTTCGTCAAATACGCCGCCAGTTGCAAAATGTACCTGCTGTGCTTTCGTCCAACCACCGAACACATCATCGATGGTAATCAACTTCAGTTGCGGGAATTCCTTGGCAAACTTAGCCGCTACAGCTGGATCGCGTGGGCGATAGTAATTCTTGGCGGCGATAGTCTGGCCTTCAGGTGAATACAGATACTTCAGATACGCATCAGCCACTTCACGGGTGCCGCGTTTATCAACCACTTTATCCACGACCGAGACCGTCGGTTCAGCCAAAATAGAGATACTTGGCGTGATGATATCAAACTGGTCTTTACCCACTTCATTCACGGCCAGCAGGGCTTCATTTTCCCAGGCAATCAATACATCACCAATGCCACGCTCGACAAAGGTATTGGTTGCGCCACGCGCACCAGAATCCAACACTTCCACATTCTTATACAGCTGTTTGACAAACTCTTGCGCCTTGGCCTGATCGTTATTGTTGTGCTCTAACGCATAGGCCCATGCTGCCAGATAGTTCCAGCGTGCACCGCCAGAGGTTTTCGGATTAGGCGTAATGACCGAAGTACCCGGTTTTACTAAATCCGACCAATCATGAATCTGTTTTGGGTTCCCTTTTCGTACCAGGAAGACGATAGTTGAAGTGTAAGGCGCAGAATTATCTGGCAGGCGCTTAATCCAGTCTTTATCAATACGACCACGCTCAGCAATAGCATCGACGTCATAAGCCAACGCCAAAGTCACAACATCTGCTTCAATACCATTAATCACCGAGGTCGCCTGCTTACCGGAACCGCCATGTGATTGGCGTACAGTCACTTTGTCACCCGTTTGCTCTTGCCAATGTTTACTAAATGCCTGGTTATATTCTTGATAAAACTCACGTGTCGGATCATATGACACATTCAGCAATTGAATATCTTTTGCCATAGCACCTGATGCCAGCAGCAATAATGAAAGACCTACACCCCATTTACGCATTGACCCGCTCCCCAGATTTCCAGATTTGTTGTTATTAACTTAAATGGTTATTAACTTGAGTGGCTATTAACCTAAAATGTAATCAACCAAATTGGTTGGCTTGATACTGAGCGTGCCAGAAACTTTCCGGTCAATTAAAGAATAAAAAAGTTTTGATTATACCAATATGAAATATACAAGCGGTTAAATGCAAAAAGCCCCCGCGAGCGGAGGCTTTGTTTTCGGGCTATTAACTGTTTTAGAACAGTTTTTTCGCCGTATCGTACCAATCTTCTTTAAATTTACTTTTCTTGTTTTCTGGCGCGATACAAACGGAGATTAATTCATGCACCATCTTCTCGTTCTGTACACCAACGCAGAAGCCACCGCGTGAGTAATCATGATTTTCCAACAACAGGTCAACAGCATAAGCGCCCATGCGGGAAGCCAGAATACGGTCATAAGGAGCCGGAGCACCACCGCGCTGGATATGGCCTAACACAGTGCCACGAGTTTCACGGCCGGTTTCTTGTTCAATGTATTTAGCCAGCTCGTCGATATTGTCCAGTTTTTCGGTAATAGCAACGATAGCGTGCTTTTTACCTTTCTCGATGCCCGCTTTGATTTCAGCAACCAAATCTTCACGTTTGAATTCAACTTCAGGGATCGCAATAAACTCGCAGCCCCCAGCAATCGCCGCCGCCAGTGTCAAATCGCCACAATAACGGCCCATCACTTCAACAATGGAAATGCGCTGATGTGAAGAAGAGGTATCACGTAAGCGGTCAATAGCTTCTACCACGGTACCCAGTGCGGTGAAGAAACCGATAGTATAGTCAGTTCCGGCCACATCGTTATCAATGGTGCCTGGCAAGCCGACACAGTGAATACCACCTTCTTTGGTCAGCAAGTCTGCACCGGCATAAGAACCGTCACCACCGATAACCACCAGGCCATCAATGCCACGCTCTTTCATGTTCTGTAAGGCGACTTTACGTTTTTCCGGATCACGGAACTCTGGGAAACGCGCTGAACCGAGGAAGGTACCACCGCGGTTAATCATGTCAGACACGCTATAGCGGTCCAGCTTCCTCATGCGATTCTCAAACAAGCCAAGATAGCCATCTTCAATACCGTAAACTTCCAATCCTGCTGATAAAGCAGCACGAACAACCCCACGAATGGCTGCGTTCATACCTGGCGCATCACCGCCGCTTGTTAGTACACCGATTTTCTTGACCATGACTACCTCTGAACTTGTAGATGCGATTTTTTAAAATTCTTTATTTGCCGATTATGTCTTGCACAGGTGAACAGTACAGAAAATCAGCTTGATGAGCTTAATATCGAATATTATAGCAAAAACACCAAGCTGAATTGATTCAAGTCATGCCATTTGGCGGTATTTTCTTCATGATTGAACCATTATGTAACCACAGTTTACCTGTAGTTAATGTAGCAATAGTTAATGTAGCAATAACTGATGAATAAATTATAACTCCCAATGCGCATGACGTTCTTTTGGCACCACAGCAGTGGGATCTTGATGGATAAGGATATCGGCTCCAGGGAACCGATGTAATAATGCCCGTTCCACTTGATCTGCCAGAATATGCGCTTCCATCAACGGCAACATATCTTCCATTTCGAGATGGAGCTGGATAAAGCGTGTCGGCCCCGACTGACGAGTACGCAAGTCATGAGCGCCAATCACACCCGGCCATGACGTCACAATATTGATAATTTCCTGCCGTTCATCATCAGGTAATGCGCGATCCAGCAAGGCTTGCACCGCCTCATACCCCATACGCAGTGCGCTATAGAGAATATAAACCCCAATCCCCAATGCAAACAACGCATCCGCCCGATGAAACCCATACCAACTCAATGCCAATGCAATAAGAATAGCACCATTCATCATGACGTCAGATTGATAGTGCAACATATCAGCTCGAATGGCCTGGCTTTGCGTTTTTCGTACTACCCAGCGCTGAAAAGTAACTAATATCAATGTACTGAATAATGCGATTAATGTGACCCAGATACCAAGGCCTGGGTCTTGCAATGGCTCCGGTGAGGCCAGATGCTGAAAACCAGTCAGGAACAGGAATAATGCCGAACCAGAAATAAACATACTTTGCGCCAGCGCGGCCAGTGATTCGGCCTTACCATGACCAAAAGTGTGTTCTTCATCAGCGGGTTGCAGCGAGTAGCGCACCACAAAAAGGTTGGTCAAAGAAGCGGCCAGATCCACCAGTGAGTCAACTAACGCGGCCAACAAACTCACTGATCCGGTATGCCACCAGGCAAAAATTTTAATTATCAGTAAGATTGATGCCAGTACAGTGGCACTGAGCGCAGCGGCTTTAACCAGGCGCGCATATTGCGGATCCATAACTCATTCCGAATAATATTCAGGGGTTATTAGTATAACGGAATTGAGACAAAAAAAAGCCCTCCATCATGGAGGGCGAAAGACAGGGATGGTGTCTATGGCAAGGAAAACAGGGTATTACTGGGTACTACTTACTTCTGGGCAGAAGAAGGTTGTGCTGCTGGCGCCTGCTGCATTTTCTCAATGCGCTGCTGGTGCTTTTGGTTCAGGGCAGCTTTTTGCTCTGGTGTGAGCAAGTTAAACATTTGGTTACGTACCTTGGCCATTTCGACCTGACGGTCAATCTGGTCTTTAGACATTTTCTCGGCCTGCGCTCTTACAGCAGCTTCGTCGAATTTGTCTGCGGTAATCAGCTTGTGCATTGCTTCACGGTCAGCGAGATCAACTCGAGGTTGGTCTTGGCGAGACTGGCGCATCAGGTCACGCATTTGCTGGCGTTGCTGTTCGGTCAGATTGACGCCATCAAACATGTTATGGTGACCGCGACCGTCTTTCTTGTTCATCATCGCACCGTCACCGTGGCACCAGCCATCAGTGGCCCCAGCCTTATCACCGGCGAAGGCGGCTTGAGAGCCGAGAACTAACATTGACGCCATGATTAACGTTGCTACTTTAGTTACTTTGCGCATCATTTAACTCCTGGTTTCTATCTGCTAAGCGATTTACTGCTCTGCGATTCAATGAGGAGCAGTTTACCGGCCCGGCTGCAAACTAGCGTCAGTGCATGTAAAACTGGAGTCAGGGCATGTAAAGCTAAGTAAAGTCATGGAATACCGGCAATTGATAACGTATTTTGCGTCAAGAGGAGAAACAATCATGCATAAAATCCTATTAGTTGATGATGATCGTGAACTGACGTCGCTGTTGAAAGAATTATTGGAAATGGAAGGTTTCAATGTTGTTGTTGCTCACGATGGTGAACAAGCATTAAACCTGCTGGACAGTTCTATCGACTTGTTATTACTTGATATTATGATGCCACGCAAAAACGGTATCGAAACCTTGAAAGAGTTACGTCAACACCACCAGACCCCAGTGATTATGCTGACGGCTCGTGGTAGTGATTTGGATCGGGTTCTGGGTCTGGAGCTGGGGGCGGATGATTATCTCGCAAAACCGTTTAATGACCGTGAACTGGTGGCACGCATTCGGGCTATCTTGCGCCGCTCTAACTGGAGTGAGCAGCAGCAAAATGTCGACCAAGGCGCGCCAACTCTGGAAGTTGATTGCCTGCAATTGAACCCGGGCCGTCAAGAAGCCAGCTTTGAAGGGCAGTCTCTGGAACTGACCGGGACTGAATTTACCTTACTCTACCTGTTGGCTCAGCACCTCGGCCAAGTGGTCTCACGCGAACATCTCAGCCAGGAAGTGCTGGGCAAACGATTGACGCCTTTTGATCGTGCTATTGATATGCATATTTCAAACCTACGCCGTAAGTTGCCAGATCGTAAAGACGGGCTACCTTGGTTTAAAACCCTGCGCGGGCGCGGGTATCTGATGGTCTCTGAAACATGATTAACAGTTTAACGGCGCGAATTTTTGCGATTTTCTGGTTTACCTTAGCGCTGGTATTAATGCTGGTGTTGATGGTGCCAAAGCTCGATTCGCGTCAAATGACCACCTTACTCGATAGCGAACAGCGTCAGGGAACGATGCTGGAGCAACACATTGAGGCCGAACTGGCCAGCGACCCGGCCAACGATCTCATGTGGTGGCGCAGGCTTTATCGCGCCATAGAAAAGTGGGCACCGCCGGGTCAACATTTAGTATTAGTGACCACCGAGGGCCGTGTCATCGGGGCTCAGCGTCACGAAATGCAAATGGTGCGTAACTTTATCGGGCAGTCAGATAACTCAGATCAGCCGAAAAAGAAAAAATATGGCCGCGTTGAGATGGTCGGGCCATTCTCTATTCGCGATGGAGAGGATAACTATCAACTCTATCTGCTGCGCCCTGCCAGCAGCCCACAATCAGATTTTATTAATTTGATGTTTGACCGGCCGCTGTTGTTATTGATTGCCACCATGCTCATCAGTGCACCGCTGCTGTTATGGCTGGCATGGAGTCTGGCAAAACCGGCGCGTAAGTTGAAAAATGCCGCTGATGATGTAGCACGAGGTAACCTGAAACAGCACCCTGAGCTGGAGTCCGGGCCACAAGAGTTTTTGGCCACCGGTGCCAGTTTTAACCAGATGATCAGTGCACTCGACAGGATGGTTGTAGCCCAGCAACGGCTGATTTCTGATATCTCCCATGAATTGCGTACTCCACTAACCCGCCTGCAATTGGCGACTGCGCTGATGCGCCGCCGTCATGGTGAAGGTAAGGAACTGGAGCGCATTGAAATGGAAGCGCAACGGCTAGATAGCATGATCAACGATTTACTGGTGTTATCCCGTAGTCAGCATAAAAACGAGTTACATCGCGAGCCGATTAAGGCCAATGAACTTTGGTCTGATGTGCTGGAAAACGCGCAGTTCGAAGCTGACCAAATGGGCAAAACATTGGAAGTGACTGCCCCACCGGGGCCTTGGACCTTATTTGGCAATCCTGCGGCCCTTGACAGCGCGCTAGAGAATATCGTGCGTAATGCGCTGCGTTACTCCCACCATCACATTGCCGTGGCGTTCAGTTCGGATAACCAAGGGATAACCATCACTGTCGATGATGATGGGCCAGGTGTCAGCCCAGAAGACCGTGAACAGATATTCCGACCATTCTACCGCACTGATGAAGCGCGAGATCGTGAGTCTGGCGGGACAGGTTTGGGATTGGCTATTGTGGAAACGGCGGTTAATCAGCATCGCGGTTGGGTGCGAGCCGAGGACAGCCCATTAGGCGGGCTACGCCTGATAATCTGGCTACCACTGCATCCACTTAAAGTTTAATGCACTTCTTGCGCACCTGGCTTGTTAGCTGCAATGCCAAGTGCGCAAGGTATCATCTCGACAAGCCGATCATGCCGGATCGGGCTGATCCCTGGTTTCCGCTTCCTGCTGCTCTTTTTCCAGCAACCGCTTCTTGCGCTCAATCCCCCAGCGATAGCCTGACAATGCGCCATCCTGGCGAATGACCCGGTGGCAAGGAATAGCAACAGCTAACATGTTGGCAGCACAAGCACCCGCCACCGCTCGTACCGCTTTCGGTGCACCAATTTTAGCGGCGATATCAGCATAACTGGCAGTATCTCCAGCCGGTATTTCTCGCAATGCTTGCCAAACTCGCTGTTGGAATGCCGTGCCACGAATATCCAATGGTAAATCCAGCCCAAGCTGCGGAGCCTCGACCAACCCCACCACCTGCGCGAACCATTGCTCAAACTCAGCATCCCCACCGATCAACTCCGCCTGAGGAAACTTATCCTGCAATTGCTGCACCAACAGGGCCGGGTCGTCACCTAACAAAATAGCGCATATCCCCAGTTCACTTTTTGCCATCAGGATTGCGCCGAGAGAACTTTCCCCAACAGCAAAACGCAGCGCAGTATCGCGGCCACCCTGGCGGTAGCGGGTCGGCGTCATGCCCAATAACTGATTAGATTGTTCGTAAAAACGACCATTAGAGTTATACCCGGCTTCAAAAATTGCATCCGTCACCGAACCCTTTTCCACCAATTGTTGACGAATACGCGCACTGCGGGTCGCGGAGGTATACGCTTTGGGAGTTAGCCCGGTAATGGATTTAAATAACCGGTGGAAATGAAATGCACTGAGATTCAATTCAGTCGCCAGTGCATCAAGTGTAAAGGGCGTTTCGGCTTGCTCAATTAATCGACATGCCTGGCTGATTTTCTCTGCGTGCTGCTGCGCTTGGGATAACTGAGTGGGTCGGCAACGTTTACATGGCCGATAACCGGCACGCTCTGCTGCATCATTATCAGCATAGAATTCAATGTTTTCTACTTTAGCCTGACGGGACGAGCATGAAGGCCGACAATATACACCGGTGGTTTTCACCGCATAAACAAACTGACCATCGGCGGTTTTATCACGGTTAACAATGGCAACCCAACGTGGGTCCGGTGCATTGTCTATAATTCCCCTAACTGATGTCATGATGAATACCCCATTGATACTGACCATGGTGATCAGCTTATAAAAACACCACGGTTGGCACACTCCGCTCCTTGCTTTCAAATTTTTGTTTTACGGCTTCCATCAAGAATAGGCAACCACTGCACAAGGAGGGGGTTTCTGATACCCTACGCCCCTCATTATTGGGGGACATATGCTTAATATCGTTTTATTTGAACCCGAAATCCCGCCGAATACCGGCAATATTATCCGGTTATGTGCGAATACTGGCTGCCAGCTCCATCTGATTAAACCTTTAGGTTTCACCTGGGATGACAAACGCTTACGCCGCGCGGGTCTTGATTATCATGAGTTTGCTAATATTAAGCACCACCATGACTATCAAGCCTTTTTAGACAGTGAAAACCTCGACGGCGCACAATCTGCTGGCACAAATCCGGCTCGCTTATTTGCCCTAACGACCAAAGGAACACCGGCCCACAGCGCGGTGAATTATCAGGTGAATGATTATCTGCTGTTTGGCCCAGAAACCCGCGGCTTACCGCCCAATGTTCTGGACGCATTACCTGCCCAACAGAAAATCAGAATTCCAATGCTTGCCGCCAGCCGCAGCATGAACCTGTCAAATGCCGTATCTGTTGTGGTGTACGAAGCCTGGCGGCAATTAGGTTATCCGGGTGCGTTACTGAAAGAATAGTTTTTTTGACCCAAATATGTCGGCGGTCGGCTGGCAACTCAATAAAAAGGTGTCTATCCAAAGTAATTGGAGTTGCAGGTAGGCGGCAAGTGAACGAGTCCCGATGAGCTTATTTATCTAAGGTCAACGACACGTAAGTGATTCGGGTGAGCGAACGTAGCCAACACCCCTGCAGCTTCAAGGACGAAGGGGATCAGATGCCGTCGCCGTACTCAAACCCATGGCTCATCCCATTGAAGTGCTGATCCATATCCAACGATGGTTTATCACTCTCTGGTTTACCGACAATGCGAGCTGGCACACCGGCGGCTGTCGTATGGGGAGGTACAGCCTGCAATACTACTGACCCCGCACCAATTTTGGCACCACGTCCGACTTCGATATTTCCCAAAATTTTTGCACCCGCGCCAATCATCACACCTTCACGGATCTTCGGATGACGGTCACCACTGGTTTTACCGGTACCACCCAAAGTGACGGATTGCAGAATAGAAACATCATTCTCGACCACGGCGGTTTCACCAATCACAATGCCGGTGGCGTGGTCCAGCATGATGCCGCAACCAATAGTTGCCGCAGGGTGGATATCCACACCAAAAGCGACAGAAACTTGATTTTGCAGGTAAATTGCCAGTGCTTTCCGATCCTGCGCCCACAACCAGTGGCCAATACGGTAAGCCTGTAAAGCATGAAAACCTTTCAGATATAGCAATGGCGTGGAATATTTATCAACCGCCGGGTCGCGCAACCGCACCGCCAAAATATCGCGGGCAGCAGACACAATCATTTGCGCATCAGCACGATAGGCATCTTCAACCACTTCGCGGATGGCAATAGCGGGCATGATAGGATTTGCCAGTTTATTCGCCAGAATATAACTCAATGCGCTGCCTAAATTCTCATGCTTCAATAATGTCGCATGAAAAAAACTTGCCAGCATGGGCTCACACTCGGCCAGTGCTCTCGCTTCTGATTTAATGCTACTCCAAACCAGCTCTAACTCTTCTGACGACATTGCATACTCCTGCCCATAAACAAGCCACTTCGGGGAACGACCGAAGCGACTAACGCCCTTGTACCTTGAAGCGGCAACGCCAAGGATTGTGGCTATATCTTTATTATTTTATTTCAGCTGAACAACTAAATGCCGCTTTTCTCATCTTTTTTGGTCCGACCCAATAAGGTCAGTGCCGCTTCACGCGCATTTTTGTGGCTGTACAGCACCTGATATATTTGTTCAGTGATTGGCATTTCGACGCCATTACGCTGAGCCAGTGCCAGAACTTCCTTGGTATTGCGGTAACCTTCAACCACTTGACCAATTTTATCCTGTGCTTCTTGTACACCTAACCCCTGACCAAGCATGATGCCAAACCGACGGTTACGGGATTGGTTATCTGTGCAGGTTAGCACCAAATCACCTAGCCCTGCCATGCCCATAAAGGTGGAGGGATCAGCACCTAATGCAGAACCAAGACGCGTCATTTCTGCCAAGCCACGGGTTATTAATGCGGTTCGCGCATTTGCGCCAAAACCAATACCATCTGACATCCCGGCACCAATCGCAATTACGTTTTTAACCGCGCCACCAAGTTGCACCCCGATAAAGTCAGGATTGCTGTAAACGCGGAAACTTTTGCCACAGTGCAACAGCTGTTGCAGGTCTTCACTAAACTGCACATCAGTCGATGCCAGCGCAATTGCAGTAGGTAAACCGGCGGCCAGCTCTTTGGCAAAGGTCGGCCCAGAAACAACAGCCAGTGGGATGCTCTCTCCCAGCACTTCCCGCGCGACATCCGCCAGTAAACGGCCGGTTTCTGCCTCAAGCCCTTTGGTTGCCCAAACAATACGCGCATCTGGGCGTAAGTGTGGTTTGAGCTGGTTCAATACCGCCCCGAAGACATGGCTGGGTACTACCACCAGCACATCGCGACTAGCTGCCAGCGCACGTGCCAGGTCAGTTTCCAATAACAAGGTGTCGGGGAAAGGGACATCGGGCAGGAACGCCTGGTTACAACGGTCTTGTTGCAGGGTTTGAATATGTTTAGGGTCGTGACCCCATAACACAACTTGATGGCCATTACGCGCCAGCGTAATGGCCAATGCGGTGCCGTAAGATCCGGCACCGATGACAGTCATTGAAGCATGGGTGGTGTTCATCAGGCATCCTGACGTTGTTCAGCACCTTCGCCTTCAGCCTGCTGTTGCAGATAGTTCATGAACAGGGCATCAAAGTTAACCGGTGCCAGATTCAGCTGTGGGAAAGTACCGCGAGAAACCAGGCTGGTGATGCATTCGCGCGCATACGGGAACAGAATGTTCGGGCAGTATGCACCTAAGCAATGGGCCAGTTGGGTACCGTCGATACCTGCGATGGAGAAGATGCCGCCCTGCTGTACTTCACACAGGAATGCCGTTTCTTCGCCCAAAGAGGCCGTTACAGTCACACGCAGTACCACTTCATACACATCTTCAGCCAGCTGACTGGAAGCAGTATCAAGATCAAGTTTAACTTCTGGCTGCCAATCCTGCTGGAAAACCTGCGGAGCATTTGGTGCTTCGAAGGAGATATCTTTGGTGTAGATACGTTGGATCTGGAAAGCCATCTCGGTGTTGTTTTGTTCTGACATGTGTATAGATACCCTAAAGTTAGACGTCCTTAATTAAACAGCACTTTCGCCGTGAGCTCTTTCCATTACATTAATGGGACCCACTGACGAGTTAAAGCAGCGGGTCAAGCCCGCCGCGCGCATCCAGGGCGTGTAAATCATCACAGCCGCCGATATGCTGCCCATCAATAAATACCTGAGGTACCGTCGTCCGCCCGCTACGAGCAATCATCTCTTCACGTTTGGCTGGGTCGTTATCAATTGCGATTTCATGAAAAGCGGCACCTTTACTGTTCAGTAGCGCCTTAGCACGATGACAGAATGGGCAGGTTGCTTTGGTATAAATCTCAATTTTCGCCATGGTACACCTCAGTTAAAGTTACAATCTATTGATATAGCGAATATAAATATTACTTGCCGCGCGCCAGTGGCAGATTCTCGCCACTCCAGCCGGAGATACCTTCTTTCAAGGTAAACACCCGCTCAAAACCAGCTTTGTTCAGCAACTCAGCAGAAGCACGGGAGGTTGTCCCTGTGGCGCAAACTACAATGACAGGCTGCGCTTTGTGCTTTTCCAACTCAGCCAGATTGCCGTTTTTAATATCACTTGGCAGCAAATTAATTGAGCTGGCGATATGACCCTTGCGGTAATCATCACGAGTGCGGATATCAACCACCACCGCATCTTCTTTATTAATCAGGCGCGTCGCTTCACCACGAGTAATCTCTTTGACTTTTGACAGCGTCGTTTTAAAGCTGGTGAAAATGACGGCGACGAACAACGCCACCCAAGCCAAGCTCAACACCGGATGCTGGCTAATGAATTGCATAATTTCTTGCAACATGGGGGTAAAAACTCCCGTTAGTTAGGGGATAATATTCAAGGTCACAGAGTATACCTGCGCGTTGCGGCAAATACAGCCAATATGCAAGTGCTATTGCAGAAACTGCGAGCAATCTCGGGAAGTTTTGTTGTCCCTTTGATGATTTTTACGCAAAACCCCACACCAATGTTGATCTCTTTGGGCTATTTTTAACCTGTTTTGTAGTAAATTACCGCCTTTCTAATAAGAAAGAGGTTATGCAATGTCGAGCACTAAAAAACCGCTGGTTCTGACAATTCTGGATGGCTATGGCCACCGCGAAGAGCAGCAAGATAATGCCATTCTGAATGCTAAAACTCCGGTTATGGACCGTTTATGGCAGCAACAGCCTCATACCTTGATTGCCGCTTCAGGTCTGGATGTTGGTTTGCCGGATGGGCAAATGGGTAACTCTGAAGTGGGTCACGTCAATCTGGGCGCGGGTCGTATTGTTTACCAGGATTTGACCCGCCTCGACAAAGAAATCAAAGATGGTGATTTTTTCACTAATCCAACCCTGACTGCCGCCGTTGATAAAGCAGTTAAAGCAGGCAAAGCTGTCCATATCATGGGCCTATTATCTGCCGGTGGTGTACATAGTCATGAAGACCACATTTTGGCGATGGTTGAACTGGCGGCCAAACGTGGTGCGACAGCAATTTACCTACATGCATTCCTCGATGGACGTGACACCCCGCCGCGTAGTGCTGAGCCTTCACTGAAACGATTCACTGAAAAATTTGCCGCACTGGGTAAAGGCCGCATTGCCTCTATCATTGGCCGCTACTATGCCATGGATCGCGATAACCGCTGGGATCGGGTACAGCTGGCCTACGACTTGCTGACTCAGGCAAAAGGCGAGTTCACCGCAGATAACGCGGTTACCGGCCTGCAAGCAGCTTATGCACGTAATGAGAATGATGAATTCGTCAAACCAACCGTTATTCAGGCCGCTGGCGAACCTGACGCGGCTATGAACGATGGTGATGCGTTGATATTCATGAACTTCCGTGCTGACCGTGCCCGCCAAATCACCCGTACCTTTGTGAATGCCGACTTTGACGGCTTCAAACGCGATAAAGTGGTTAACTTCGGCGATTTTATCATGCTGACCGAGTATGCAGCTGATATTAAAGTTGCCTGTGCCTATCCGCCAGCTTCACTGGAGAATACCTTTGGTGAGTGGCTGATGAAGCATGACAAAACACAGTTGCGCATTTCTGAAACCGAAAAATATGCTCACGTCACTTTCTTCTATAACGGCGGCGTTGAAGAGCCATTTAAAGGTGAAGATCGCATTCTGATTAACTCACCCAAAGTGGCAACCTATGACCTGCAACCAGAAATGAGTTCAGCAGAACTGACTGAGAAATTGGTCGGGGCTATCGCCAGCGGTAAATATGATGTGATCATTTGTAACTACCCGAATGGCGATATGGTCGGCCATACCGGTGATTATGATGCCGCAGTAAAAGCAGTAGAAACTCTGGATAATTGCATTGAACAAGTGGTTGCTGCCGTGAAAGCAGTGGATGGTCAATTGCTGATCACCGCAGACCACGGTAACGCTGAGCAGATGCGTGACCCGGCGACTGGCCAGGCTCACACCGCCCATACCAGCCTGCCTGTTCCGCTGATTTATGTCGGCAATAAAGAAGTGAAAGCAGTCGAAGGTGGCAAACTTTCTGATATCGCGCCAACCATGCTGTCACTGATGGAAATGGAAATCCCGCAAGAGATGACTGGTAAGCCGCTGTTCATCGTGGAATAATCCTTCGTTATGAAGGAAAAGGCGTCATTTGCAATATCAATGGTTACGGAAGATACCATCACCGGCAATACAGGGCACTTGTCTGCATTACCGAATAAGTTGATGCGTCGTCCGTGGTCAGCACTGTACGCCAGCGTTTTTTGCGCTGGCGTATTGTTGTTGCCATTATCCAGCCATGCTGCTGATGCCCCTGCTGCAAAAACAGCAGATAACAAAACCCAGTTGAAAACTATTCAGCAAGATATCGCTGAAAAAGAAAAAAGCGTTCAGCAACAAAAACAGCAACGCAGTGCCTTGCTCGATCAGTTGAAACAACAGGAAAACACCATTGCTCAGGCCAGTCGCAGCTTGCGTGAAACCCAAGGTACCCTGACTGAACTAGACAAAGATATTTCCAGCCTAACCGCCTCGATTGGTAAGCTACAAACACAGCAATCCCAGCAGCAAAACTTGCTGTCAAAACAACTTGATGCAGCCTTTAAGCAAGGCCAGCACAGCGGTTTACAACTCATTTTAAGTGGTGAAGAGAGCCAGCGCAGTGAGCGTATTTTGGCTTATTTCAGTTATCTCAATGAAGCTCGACAAAAATCCATTGAGGAGTTGAAACAAACCCGCACCGATTTATCTGTTGAGAAAAAAACGCTGGAGCAAAAGAAAAACCAGCAAAAAGTTTTATTGGATGAGCAGAAAGCTCAGCAGCAAAAGCTGGAAGAAGCTCGAACTGCACGCAAGAAAACCCTCACTTCGTTAGAAGTCTCGCTGGAAAAAGATCAACAAGGTCTGGCAGAGCTAAAACTGAACGAATCACGTTTGCGCGATCAAATCGCCAAAGCCGAACGTGAAGCCAAAGCCCGTGCAGAGCGGGAAGCGAAAGAAGCGGCCCGGGTGCGCGAACAAGTTAAAGCCAAAGAACAACAAGCCAAGAAAACTGGTTCCAGCTACAAACCTAGTGAAAGTGAGCGCTCATTAATGGCGCGAACGGGTGGCTTGGGGCGTCCAGGCGGTCAAGCCGTCTGGCCTGTTCGGGGTAACGTAACCCATCGCTTCGGCGAAGCCTTGCAAGGTGAACTCCGCTGGAAAGGTATGGTCATTTCCGCGCCGGAAGGAAGCGAAGTCAAAGCGATTGCGGATGGCCGGGTGCTACTGGCAGATTGGTTGCAGGGTTATGGCCTGGTCGTGGTGGTTGAGCACGGCAAAGGTGATATGAGTTTATATGGCTATAACCAAAGCGCGCTGGTCAATGTTGGCGCTCAGGTAAAAGCAGGCCAGCCGATAGCACTAGTCGGCACCAGTGGCGGTCAGGGTGAGCCATCACTCTATTTCGAAATTCGCCGTCAGGGACAAGCTGTTAACCCACAACCTTGGTTAGGAAGATAGAGAACAACATTAGGGAACACCTATTGCGCTATTTCAATACACACCGGTTAATCATCGTAAGCACCCTACTCATCGCTAACACCTCACTAGCGGGTAAACTTTCCATTGTTATAGATGACTTTGGTTATCGCCCACAGAACGAAAACAAGGTGTTACAGATGCCACTGCCTATTTCGGTGGCTATATTACCTAACGCCCCCTACGCCAAAGAGATGGCTATCAAAGCCCATAATCAAGGGCGAGAAATCCTGATCCACCTGCCGATGGCACCGCTGAGCAAGCAACCTCTGGAGCGCGATACATTACAGCCATCAATGAGTAGCGAAGAGATCCAGCGTATCATTCGCCAGGCGGTTAATAACGTCCCTTACGCTACCGGCATGAATAACCACATGGGCAGCGCCATGACCTCCAGCTTACCGGGCATGCAAAAAGTCATGCAGGTACTGGATCACTATCAACTCTATTTCCTCGACAGTGTAACCATAGGCAATAGCCAAGCCAGCCGTGCTGCAGAAGGCACTGGCGTCAAAGTGATTAAGCGCAAAGTCTTTTTGGATGACTCACAAAATGAAGCCGCGATCCGCCAACAATTTAACCGCGCAATAGAACTGGCGCGTCGTAATGGCTCAGCTATTGCGATTGGGCACCCACATCCGGCCACCATTAAAGTGCTGCAACAGATGTTGCCTCAATTACCTGCCGATATTGTATTGGTCAGACCTAGCGCACTGCTGAATGAACCGGTACACAATATTACTGAACATAATAATAGTGGCAGCGGCACTGCTTCTCCGGGCAAATCAAAACCACGTGATCCGGCCAAAGGCCAGCGTTTGAAAGCTATCAAGCAATGCAACGCGAAAGCTAGCTATGTTCCAGAGAAAATCTACGCCGATAAGATGTTTATTGTTTTAGGCGAGAGCTTGATGCAAAGCCCGGCAGTGACATTTGTGCAGCAACATTGGCAGCAATATTTCCCGCCAGCGGTACCCGTGACTCCGGTTGAGAAATCGACAGTCGATGAATCTAAAGCTAACAATCCGTAAAATGGGGCAGTCATCACCTGACTGCCCCGCTTTCATCCTTGCAACTTCAAGGCCGAAGGGTATTTTAATCCCAGTTTAATATTACCTTACCTGACTTACCCGAACGCATGGCGTCAAAGCCTTGCTGGAATTCATCGATGGAGAAACGATGGGTGATAATCGGGGTTAAATCCAAACCAGATTGAATCAATGCAGCCATTTTGTACCAGGTTTCAAACATCTCGCGGCCATAAATCCCTTTGATAAACAGCCCCTTGAAAATCACCTGATTCCAGTCGATAGACATATCAGATGGCGGTATCCCCAACATCGCAATACGACCACCGTGATTCATTGAATTAAGTAATGCACGGAATGCTGGCGGCGCACCGGACATTTCCAAACCGACATCAAATCCTTCAGTCATCCCCAGTTCTGCCATCACATCATTCAGATTTTCATTGTTGACGTTAACCGCGCGAGTCACACCCATTTTCCGCGCCAGATCCAGACGGTACTCATTCACATCAGTGATAACAACATGACGAGCACCGACATGCTTACACACCGCAGCAGCCATGATACCAATCGGGCCTGCGCCGGAAACAAGCACGTCTTCCCCAACTAAATCAAAGGATAACGCAGTGTGTACCGCATTACCGAAGGGATCAAAAATGGCAGCGAGTTCATCAGAAATATTGTCAGGAATTTTGAAGGCATTAAAGGCCGGAATCACCAGATATTCTGCAAAAGAACCAGGGCGATTCACACCGACACCCACGGTATTGCGGCAGAGATGGGTACGACCGCCGCGACAGTTACGGCAATGCCCACAGGTAATATGACCTTCGCCAGACACCCGGTCACCAATATTAAAACCTTTAACTTCCTGACCGATAGCCACAACTTCACCGACATATTCGTGACCGACGACCATCGGAACAGGAATAGTTTTTTGTGACCATTCATCCCAGTTATAAATATGTACATCAGTGCCACAAATAGCAGTTTTGCGAATTTTGATCATGATGTCGTTGTGGCCCAGCTCCGGCTGCGGCACGTTAGTCATCCAAATACCTTCTTCTGCCTTCAGTTTGGCCAGCGCTTTCATAGATGATGCTTTCATGAGTATTCCTTACGCAATAACGTTAAGCTGTTTACCAATACGGATGAAGGCTTCAACAGCCCGCTCAACCTGCTCTGGCGTATGGTCTGCCGACATCTGGGTACGGATCCGCGCCTGACCTTTCGGCACCACCGGATAGAAGAAGCCTGTAACGTAAATGCCTTCTTTCAGCAATGCATTGGCAAATTCTTGCGCCAGTGTCGCATCACCGAGCATGACGGGAATAATGGCGTGATCGGCACCGGCTAAGGTGAAACCGGCGGCACTCATTTTCTCACGGAATAAGCGCGCATTTGACCATAAGCGATCGCGCAGTTCAGCACCGTCTTCCAATAGTGATAACACTTCAATAGAAGCCGCTACTATTGCTGGTGCTAATGAGTTTGAGAACAAATAAGGTCGTGAACGCTGACGCAACCACTCAACCACTTCTTTGCGGCCGGCAGTATAACCACCTGACGCCCCACCCAGCGCTTTACCCAAGGTACCAGTGATGATATCAACGCGATCCATCACTTCGCAGTATTCATGAGTACCACGGCCATTGGCACCAACAAAACCAACAGCATGGGAGTCATCGACCATCACTAATGCCTGATACTCATCAGCCAGGTCACAAACACCTTTCAGGTTGGCAATCACACCATCCATAGAAAACACGCCGTCAGTAGCAATCATAATATGGCGCGCGCCGTCTGCTTTGGCTTGTTCCAGCTGTGTTTTCAATTCGCTCATATCATTATTGGCATAGCGATAACGCTTGGCTTTACATAGGCGCACTCCATCGATGATTGAAGCATGATTCAGCGCATCAGAAATAATGGCATCCTCTGGCCCCAGCAGGGTTTCAAACAAACCGCCGTTAGCATCAAAACAAGATGAATAAAGGATGGCGTCTTCCATTCCCAGAAAACTGGCCAGCTTCTGTTCCAGCTCTTTATGGGTATCTTGAGTACCACAGATAAACCGCACCGAGGCCATACCAAAGCCATGAGTATCCATGCCTTTTTTGGCCGCCGCGATCAGGCGAGGGTGGTTTGCCAAACCTAAATAGTTATTGGCACAGAAATTAATAACATGGCGACCATCCGCCACAGCAATATCTGCTTGCTGAGCAGAAGTGATGATCCGCTCATTTTTATACAGCCCTTCAGCACGGGTCGTTTTGAGTTGTTGTTCTAATTGCTGATAAAAGGCGTTTCTATCAAAAGGCAGGGACATGCGGTTATCTCCAGAATGGGCAGTTTCACCGTACATTTTACTGCCTGAAGGGTGAACTGACGAGAAACCTTGTCTTATATTATGAAAAATGCAGCACATATCACGGTGAACATTCCGAAAGCCGCATAGAAACAGAGAGATTAACCCCTTCCGGCTGTGCGCTATCCTATGAAATGTTATGATAACGGCAAATAGAGTGTGGGGCATTGTGCCCGACCAAGAAGATTAGCAAGGGTGAACCTGATGATTATCGTCACTGGCGGCGCCGGTTTCATTGGCAGCAACATCGTTAAGGCACTGAATAATATCGGCTATAAAGATATTCTGGTTGTGGATAACCTGAAAGACGGCACCAAATTCGTCAATCTGGTTGATCTGGATATCGCTGATTACATGGATAAAGAAGATTTTGTTGCCAGTATTGTTGCTGGTGATGATATGGGTGATATCGACGCGATTTTCCACGAAGGTGCCTGTTCTTCCACCACTGAGTGGGATGGCAAGTACATGATGGATAACAACTATCAGTATTCTAAAGATATCCTGCATTTCTGTCTCGATCGTGGAATCCCATTCCTGTATGCCTCTTCCGCTGCCACCTACGGCGGGCGTACTGATAATTTCATTGAAGACCGTCAGTACGAGCAACCCCTTAATGTTTATGGCTACTCCAAATTCCTATTCGATCAATATGTGCGCGAAATTCTGCCACAAGCTGATTCACAGATTTGTGGGTTCCGTTATTTCAACGTTTATGGCCCACGCGAAGGCCATAAAGGCAGCATGGCGAGCGTGGCTTTCCATCTGAACAACCAGATCAATGCAGGCGAAAACCCTAAATTGTTCTCCGGCAGTGAAAACTTCAAACGCGACTTCATTTATGTTGGCGATGTTGCTGACGTGAACCTGTGGTTCTGGCAAAACGGTGTATCCGGTATTTTCAACTGTGGTACAGGCCGTGCGGAATCTTTCCAGGCGGTTGCTGATGCAGTGGTGGATTTCCACCAAAGCGGGCCAGTGGAATACATTGAATTCCCTGAAAAACTGAAAGGCCGCTATCAGGCATACACGCAAGCTGATCTCACTAATTTGCGTGCTGCCGGTTACGATAAGCCGTTCAAAACCGTCGCCGAAGGCGTCAAAGAATACCTGACCTGGCTCAATCGCTCAGTCTAAATAACTTGCTGCAAGGAATTGATAAACGGTATGAAAATACTGGTCATCGGCCCTTCTTGGGTTGGCGATATGATGATGTCGCAAAGTCTTTACCGCACCCTGAAGGCCGAATATCCGGCAGCAGATATTGATGTGATGGCACCCGCGTGGTGCCGTCCACTTTTGGCCAGAATGCCGGAAGTTCGCCATGCCGTCCCGATGCCGTTAGGTCATGGGGTTTTTGCTTTTGAGGAGCGTCGCCGCTTAGGGTTGGCCTTGCGTGAAACAGGCTATGATCGCGCTTACGTGTTACCAAACTCGTTTAAATCTGCCTTGATACCTTATTTTTCAGGGATTAAACAGCGCACTGGCTGGCGTGGCGAGATGCGCTACTTCTTGCTCAATGACATGCGCATTCTGGATAAACAAGCGTTTCCGATGATGGTTCAGCGCTATGTCGCATTGGCTTATGATAAAGAACGCATTCAATCAGCCAACGATTTACCTCAACCTTTGCTATGGCCACAATTGCAGGTTCAGGATGAAGAAATTGCAGAAATTACTGCGTCATTCAACCTGACAGATAACCGCCCAATTATTGGTTTCTGCCCTGGAGCAGAGTTTGGCCCGGCAAAACGATGGCCACATTATCACTATGCCGCGTTGGCCCAGAAACTGATTGATACTGGCTACCAAGTCATCTTGTTAGGCTCAGCCAAAGATAATGAAGCCGGTGAAGAAATCCGTCAGGCGCTGGATGAAAGCGCTCGCGAGTATTGCCTCAACTTCGCAGGCCAAACATCATTGGATCAAGCCGTGGTAATGATTGCTGCCTGTAACGCCGTGGTCAGTAATGACTCAGGCTTGATGCATGTGGCAGCGGCATTAAATAAGCCATTAGTGGCTTTATATGGCCCAAGCAGCCCGGACTTCACGCCACCGCTGTCTGACAAAGCTACGGTTATTCGCCTGATTACCGGCTATCACAAAGTGCGTAAAGGTGACAGCGCGCAGGGTTATCATCAGAGTTTGATTGATATCCAACCAGAACAGGTAATGGCTGCCCTTGAGAAGCAACTCTCAGCACAAACTAGCTCTGTGAAAGAGGGCGATTAATGCATGTATTGATCGTTAAAACCTCATCAATGGGCGATGTTTTACATACATTACCTGCGCTGACTGATGCCATGAATGCCATTCCCGGCATTCGCTTTGATTGGGTGGTAGAAGAGGGTTTCAGCCAAATCCCCGGTTGGCATCCTGCGGTGGATAAAGTGATTCCGGTGGCTATCCGCCGTTGGCGTAAAAATTGGTTTGGTAGTGATACCCGGCAAGAGCGCTGTGATTTTAAACGTGTTGTACAGCAGCGCAGTTATGATGTGGTGATTGATGCTCAGGGGTTGATTAAGAGTGCCGCACTGATCACCCGCATCGCCAAAGGGGTTCGACATGGCCCAGATTGCAAAAGTGCCCGCGAACCCTTTGCCAGTTGGTTTTATAACTGCCGCCATGAGATTGATACTAAACAACATGCCGTTGAGCGCATACGCCAACTGTTTGCCAAAAGCCTTGGCTATGACAAACCAGAAAGTGTCGGCGATTATGCTATTGCGCAGCGCTTTTTAAGCGAATTACCCAACGATGCTGGCCAGTATCTGGTCTTCCTGCATGCCACCACTCGCGACAGTAAACATTGGCCTGAGAGCCATTGGCGGAAACTGATTGAGCTGGTTGTGCCGACGGGGTTAAAAATTAAATTACCCTGGGGTGCGGAGCATGAGTATCAGCGCGCTTTGCGGCTGGCGGAGCATTTCCCTCATGTCGAGGTATTGCCTAAGCTCAGTCTCCAGCAGGTGGCAGAGGTTCTGGCCGGTGCAAAAGCGGTGGTTTCCGTTGATACCGGTCTTAGCCATCTAACCGCTGCACTGGATCGCCCCAACATTACCCTGTTCGGCCCAACGGACCCTGGTTTGATTGGCGGCTACGGGAAAAATCAGATTGCGGTGATTTCCGAGCAAAAAAGCATGGATACCATTACCGCTGAAACCATAATGGCGCGATTGGAAACGTTGATTTCATAAGCAATTATTATTTCTAGCCGGGCTATAACTGCCCAAAAGATCCGTCAGTAAACATTTGCTGTGTAATAACAGTCGGCTTCGATAATTATCGAAGTCGATTGGTCTCGACATTCAAATAGTTAAGCATTGCTAATCTATTGTGTTAGTTATTAAGCGAGTCTATTAACTCACTTTTCGCTAATAACACCTCATGATTTTCTCTACATGTTTAATTAATTACTCAATACAATTCCGATAAAACTTAAATTTCATGAATGCGCGATAAACCGCTAAATAACAAATGATTACCAGCTAAAAATATCACCATTGAATAAGCTGAAGATATCTACAGCTGCATAATTATTGTTTTATATGGATAATGAAAACTATTCTCACCTTTAAATAAGAAAAATCAATTTTATCCCCGCCATTTGTTGAAATTTTATATTCTTTTTTATGAATATCCTGAGCCTACTCTGGTTATCGGCCAGCCCCAGTGGAAAAGAGCCTTTCTTGTTCAAATATGGTATTATTCTTAATAATCCATATAAATGAAATTGATAGAATGTTGCTGCGTTTATATCAGGTACTACTCTACCTTATTCAACCTCTGATTTGGCTGCGCTTGCTGTTACGTAGCCGCAAAGCCCCCGCTTATCGCAAGCGCTGGGGGGAACGTTATGGTTTTTGTGCCGGTAAAGTTGTTGCTGGCGGTATCATGCTGCATTCAGTTTCAGTTGGTGAAACACTGGCTGCTATCCCATTAGTCAGAGCATTACGCCATCGCTATCCATCATTGCCGATTACCGTGACCACCATGACGCCCACCGGTTCTGAGCGTGTTCAGTCCGCTTTTGGTAAAGATGTTCACCACGTTTATCTGCCCTACGACCTTCCTGGCTCCGTGAACCGCTTTCTTGATCAGGTGAATCCCAAGCTGGTCATCATCATGGAAACAGAGTTGTGGCCAAACCTTATTAATGCACTGCACCGTCGCAAAATACCTTTAGTGATTGCCAATGCGCGCCTTTCTGCCCGCTCCGCTGCTGGCTATAAAAAAATCGGTAGTTTTATTCGTAATATGCTGCAACGGATCACGCTGATTGCCGCACAGAATCAAGAAGATGGCGACCGTTTCATTGAGTTGGGCCTAAGACGTTCACAACTGACGGTGACCGGTAGCCTGAAGTTTGATATTTCTGTAACACCTGAATTAGCCGCCAGAGCCGTCACATTACGCCGCCAGTGGGCACCACATCGGCCAGTTTGGATAGCGACCAGTACCCACGACGGCGAAGAAACTATCTTGCTGGAAGCCCATCGCCAATTATTACAGCAGTTCCCGACATTGCTGCTTATTCTGGTGCCACGCCACCCAGAACGCTTCCCGAAAGCGATTGAATTAACACAAAAAGCAGGGCTGAGTTACACATTACGCAGCAAAGGCGAAGTACCTTCAAGCAGCACACAAGTGGTGATCGGCGATACGATGGGCGAGCTGATGCTGCTATACGGTATTGCTGATTTAGCCTTTGTTGGCGGCAGCCTGGTTGAGCGCGGCGGTCATAATCCACTGGAAGCGGCGGCGCATGCCATCCCAGTGTTGATGGGGCCACATACGTTTAACTTTAAAGATATCTGTGCCAAGCTAGAACAAGCTGAAGGGTTGATTACGGTAACTGATACCCTGTCGCTGGTGAAAGAAATCACCCAGCTACTCACAGATGAAGATTGTCGCCTCTACTATGGTCGCCATGCGGTTGATGTATTGCATGAAAACCAGGGCGCGCTGCAACGATTATTGCACTTGCTGGAGCCTTATCTACCGCAACGGAGCCACTAAATGAGTGCCAAAAAACGCCTGTCGGTGGTGATGATTGTTAAAAATGAAGCCTCATTGCTGGCGGACTGTTTGGCGTCAGTCACCTGGGCTGATGAAATAGTGGTATTGGATTCAGGAAGTGAAGATGAAACCGTCGCACTGGCCGAACAATATGGTGCGAAAGTTTACAACAACACAGAATGGCCCGGTTACGGTAAGCAGCGGCAATTAGCCCAGCAATATGCCACTGGCGATTATATTTTGATGCTGGATGCTGATGAGCGCGTAACGCCAGAGCTTAAAAGTGCGATCGAAACCGTGTTATTGGCGCCAGAAGAAGGTGCAGTTTATAGCTGCGCCAGGCGGAACCTGTTTTTAGGCCGTTTTATGCGCCATAGCGGCTGGTATCCCGATAGAGTGACTCGGCTATATCCACGTGACCAATACCGTTACAACGATGATTTAGTCCATGAATCACTTGATAGCGGTTCTGCAAAAGTTATCCCACTCGCGGGTGATTTGCTGCATTTGACCTGCCGTGACTTTTTTGCCTTTCAACGAAAACAACTCAACTATGCGCAGGCTTGGGCGAATCAACGTCATCAACAAGGTAAAAGTTGCAGTTATTTTGCGATTATCAGCCATACTCTCGGGGCATTCTGTAAGACATGGCTATTACGTGCTGGCTTCCTCGATGGTAAACAAGGGCTATTGCTAGCGGTAGTCAACGCGCAATATACCTTTAATAAATATGCGGCTCTGTGGGCACTGAGCCATCAATATCAGAAAAGTGAGAATTCATGATCACTAAAGCCATCTATCCGGGGACATTTGATCCTATTACCAATGGGCATTTGGACTTGGTCACCCGCGCCTCAGAAATGTTTAGCCATGTGATTCTGGCAATTGCAGATAGCTCCAGCAAGAAACCGATGTTTACTCTGGCCGAGCGGGTCGCATTGGCAAAGCAAGTCACGGCACCATTGAAGAATGTGGAAGTTTTGGGATTTAGTGAGCTGATGGCTGAGTTTGCCAAAAAACATGATGCGAATATTTTAGTCCGAGGTTTGCGCTCGGTCTCTGATTTCGAGTATGAATGGCAACTGGCAAATATGAACCGTCACCTAATGCCAAAACTGGAAAGTGTCTTCCTGATGCCATCAGAAAAATGGTCGTTTATCTCTTCCTCACTGGTGAAAGAAGTGGCGCGCCACGGTGGCGACATCACGCCATTTCTTCCTGCACCGGTCACCAAAGCACTGATGACAAAACTGGCTAAATAGAATTAATGCTGGCAGTGGCGGCAAAAAAAGGTGCTACGCTGCCCATGTTTTGCAATTTCAATAACATTGCCACAACGTCGACATAACTCTCCTGCCCGCCCGTATACCTGTAATTCTTGCGCGAAATAACCCGGTTTACCATCTGACTGTAAAAAATCGCGCAATGTGGTGCCACCCTGCTCAATAGAGTGCAATAACACGGCTTTGATTGTTGCCACCAGCTGCGTTATCTCGGTTTCGGTTAATGACCCGGCTGCACGTTCCGGCAGAATACCCGCCGTGAATAGCGATTCACTGGCATAGATGTTGCCAACCCCGACCACTACTTTGTTATCCATTAGCCACTGCTTGACCACAGTGCGTTTATTGCGAGACTTTTCAAACAGATATTCAGCGGTAAATTCATCACTCAAGGGTTCTGGCCCTAAATGGGCTAATACATTGCTGGTTTCAAGGTCTTTTGCCCATAACCAGGCACCAAAGCGGCGCGGATCGGTATAACGCAGTATTTTGCCATTACTGATAACCAAATCGACGTGATCGTGTTTTTCTGCTTCGGTTTCTTCTGGCAAAATGCGCAGGCTACCAGACATCCCCAGATGCACGATAATCCAGCCAGTCTTCAGCTCTATCAGCAAATATTTCGCTCTACGTTGAACACTTAACACCGGCTGATCACTGAGTGCGAGGATTTCATCAGAAACCGGCCAACGTAAACGGGTATTTCTAACTACGGCGTAAAGGATAGTTTGGCCGACAAGATAAGGTTCGATCCCGCGTCGGCTGGTTTCAACTTCTGGTAATTCAGGCATGTAACCTCCCTAAACGTATCTCACTGGACTTTATATAATAAAAAACCCGGCCGAGGCCGGGTTTTCTTAATCCACCAAAATTAAAATTATTTAATTTTAGCTTCTTTGTAGATCACGTGTTGACGGACAACTGGATCGAATTTCTTCAATTCCAATTTTTCCGGCTTAGTACGCTTGTTCTTCGTAGTGGTATAGAAGTGACCAGTACCAGCAGAAGAAACTAGCTTGATCTTCTCGCGAACACCTTTAGCCATGATTCAGTTCCTTAATACTTCTCACCGCGGGCGCGAATTTCGGCCAAGACCGTTTCGATACCCTTCTTATCAATAACACGCATACCTTTAGCAGATACACGCAGAGTTACAAAGCGCTTCTCGCCCTCAACCCAAAAACGGTGAGAGTGAAGGTTCGGCAGAAAACGGCGTTTGGTCGCGTTCATTGCGTGGGAACGGTTGTTACCGCTCACCGGGCGCTTGCCAGTAACTTGGCAGACTCGGGACATGTCTATTCTCCAAAAATCAAATCAGCTCGAGCTTCGTATAGGATTTGGCCGCCTCGTCAGGCTTTAGAGCCCATCTCAGCAAATTCACTGAGAAGACTCACTGTCATCAGGTCAGAAACCCCTGTCACCAGGCTATAAACCTGCTGAGATAGGCTCTTCACGCCAAACCCAAGATTCTCAAAGGTGGCGTAGTATACGCTCTGAAGCGTAAGTGCTCAAGTCCCGAACAGCTAAAGATCCAGAAAGGATCAATTATTATTGCTCTAAAGCCATCCCCGTTCAGCAAATGAGACACATTCACCCCGGCCAACCACTAAATGATCGAGCACACGAATATCTAATAATGAACAGGCTTTTATCACCTGCGTAGTCATCAAACGGTCGGCTTGGCTCGGTTCAGCCTTACCCGAAGGGTGATTATGCGCTAGAATCAGCGCGGCGGCATTAACCTTAAGCGCTTCACGCACAATTTCCCTCGGATGAATCTCAACGCTACTGATGGTACCAGTAAACATCTCCTCATGGCGAATAACACGATGCTGGTTATCCAAAAACATCACTAAAAAAATCTCTCGTTCGCGATGGGAAAGAATATTTTGTAGAAACTTTTGGGTTATCTCGGGATTTTGCAGGACACTTTCCTGCATCAAGTGGGATGAAAAACAGCGGCCAGCCAGTTCTGCAATGGCCTGAATCTGACTATATTTCGAAACACCAATCCCTTTTTTGGCACATAACGCCTGATAATCCGCAGATATCAGTCCATAAAGTGAACCGAACTCTTCAATCAAATACTCAGCCATCTGCATGACATGCATTCCCGGAATACCTGTACGCAGAAAAATGGCGAGCAACTCGGCATCTGTCAGTACCGCAGCACCATATTTAAGTAATTTTTCCCTTGGGGCAACCTGCCCATACCACTCTTCCATTCCTGGCCCCCCGTTATCCCTAAACCGCGTGGGCAGCATGCCATAAGACTTTTCACTCGACTAAGTCGCCATGAGCTACATGCGTAACGTCTCGCAAAATTGACGATTGATGGCATCAGAGAACGTCCTGATAGCTAATCTACTCAATGGTTATGCTAAAATATCGCCTCTTACGGCTTTCATTCGGACAATCATGATGACGGGACTCTCCGGCAAACATCTTTCTGGTAAAAAGATTGTGCTCGGGATTAGCGGGGGTATCGCCGCGTATAAATCTCCTGAGCTGGTACGCCGCTTGCGCGACAGAGGCGCAGAGGTACGCGTGGTGATGACTCACGCGGCAAAAGCGTTCATTACGCCACTCACGCTGCAAGCAGTCTCGGGCTACCCCGTCTCTGATGATTTACTCGACCCCGCGGCAGAAGCGGCAATGGGTCATATTGAACTAGGTAAATGGGCTGATTTAGTCATCATGGCTCCAGCTACCGCTGATTTACTGGCCAGAGTAGCCACTGGGATGGCAAATGATTTGCTGACCACCGTTTGCCTGGCAACTGCGGCTCCTATTGCAGCCGTGCCCGCCATGAATCAGCAGATGTATCGTGCAGCAGCGACTCAAGCAAACCTACAGACGCTCGCCAGTCGTGGCATGCTGTTATGGGGCCCAGACCGCGGCAGTCAGGCTTGTGGGGATGTTGGGCCAGGTAGAATGCTAGACCCACTGGAAATTGTCGCGCTGGCGCATGATCATTTTTCTGCAAAACAAGACTTGCAACATTTGAGTGTCATGATTACCGCCGGGCCGACCCGTGAGGCACTTGATCCAGTGCGCTTTATCAGCAATCAAAGTTCGGGCAAGATGGGCTTCGCCATCGCTCAAGCAGCCGCTGCCAGAGGGGCAAAAGTTACTCTGGTTGCCGGGCCAGTGACGCTCCCTACTCCAGCGGGAGTGAATCGTATTGATGTTGTCAGTGCGCTAGAAATGCAACAAACAGTTCAGAACTTAGCAGCCCAGCAGAATATTTTTATTTCTTGTGCTGCGGTAGCGGATTACCGCGCCGAGCAGGTTTCTGACGAGAAAATAAAAAAACAGGGCGATGAGATCACCCTTAAGTTGGTGAAAAATCCAGATATTGTCGCTGGGGTCGCTGCGATGACTAAAAAACGTCCATTTGTTGTTGGATTTGCTGCCGAAACCCAGAATGTGGAAGAATACGCGCGACAAAAACTAGTGCGGAAGAATCTGGACCTTATTTGCGCTAATGATGTATCGCTCGCAGAGCATGGTTTTAACAGTGATACTAATGCCTTGCACCTTTTTTGGCCGACTGGCGAGAAACGTTTACCGCTCAGCGATAAGCACCTCCTCAGTCAGCATTTAATAGACGAGATTGTCAGCCGTTATGATGAAAAAAATCGACATTAAAATTCTGGACCCACGTGTTGGCAATGAATTTCCCTTACCAACTTATGCAACAGAAGGCTCAGCCGGCCTGGATTTACGTGCCTGTCTAAGTGAAGCCGTGGATTTACTTCCAGGGCAAACAACATTGTTACCGACAGGCTTGGCAATACATATCGGCGATAGCTCACTGGCTGCTGTTATTTTGCCGCGTTCAGGGCTCGGACATAAACACGGTGTGGTATTAGGTAATCTGGTCGGGCTGATTGATTCTGATTATCAAGGTCAGTTGATGGTGTCCGTCTGGAACCGTGGTCAACAGCCTTTCACAATCGAACCCGGCGAGCGCATCGCACAAATGGTATTTGTTCCTGTTGTACAAGCAGAATTCAATCTGGTTGAAGATTTTGATCTTAGTGAACGTGGTACCGGTGGTTTTGGTCATTCTGGACGCCAATAACCTACCCTAGACCTCAATACCGTAAAAAAGCTATCACATAAGCCGCCGGGGCCTGGCCTTAGTGCGGCCGGTATTTGGGTTTTTGTTATTAAGTCATTTTTAGCAAGGGTCTACTCGGACATGGCAGAAAAAGAAAATACGAAAAGGAACAGGCGCGAGGAAATTTTGCAGGCTTTAGCGCAAATGCTGGAATCCAGCGACGGCAGCCAACGCATTACTACCGCCAAACTCGCCGCAAATGTGGGGGTTTCGGAAGCAGCGCTTTATCGTCATTTCCCCAGTAAAACGCGGATGTTTGATAGCCTGATCGAGTTTATTGAAGACAGTCTGATGTCCCGCATCAATTTGATTCTGCAAGATGAAAAAGAGACGTTTAATCGCCTCCGGCTGATCCTGCTACTGGTATTGGGGTTTGCAGAACGCAATCCAGGGCTGACTCGCATTATGACCGGGCATGCATTGATGTTCGAGCAAGACCGCTTGCAAGGGCGTATTAATCAGTTGTTTGAGCGAATTGAAGTACAGCTACGTCAGGTTCTGCGTGAGAAAAAACTGCGCGATGGGCAAGGTTTTATCCATGATGAAGCCCTGCTGGCAACACAGCTACTGGCGTTTTGTGAAGGGATGCTCTCACGTTTTGTTCGTTCGGAATTTCGCTACCGGCCGACGCAAGAATTTGATGCTCGCTGGCCTCTAATTGTGGCTCAGCTCCAATAAACTCAATTTAAGTTGAGTTTTTGAATTATATAAAAAGGGCTAAATAGCCCTTTTTTGTATTCTTGATTTAGGAAATCTTAAACGCCGTACTGTTCGCGGTAGTGGCGTACTGCTGTCAAATGATTGGCCATTTCTGGTTTCTCTTCCAGATAACTGATCACATCATTGAGCGTCACAATCGCAATAACTTTGCAGTGATAATCACGCTCCACTTCCTGAATCGCAGATATCTCACCACGGCCACGTTCCTGACGGTCTAATGAAATCATCACACCAGCCAGAGTCGCGCCCTGCGCATTGATAATCTCCATTGATTCACGAATGGCAGTACCGGCGGTTATCACATCATCCACCAGCATAACTCGGCCTTGTAACGGGCTTCCTACCAAGCTGCCGCCTTCGCCGTGATCTTTTGCTTCTTTGCGGTTGAAACAATAAGGCACATCACGATTATGGTGCTCAGCCAGTGCTACAGCAGTGGTCGTCGCAATAGGGATGCCTTTATATGCTGGCCCAAATAAGAGATCGAACTCTACGCCACAATCCATTAATGCCGCAGCATAAAAACGCCCGAGTTTTGCCAGATCAAGCCCGGTATTAAACAATCCTGCATTAAAGAAATAGGGGCTAATCCGCCCAGACTTCAGGGTAAATTCGCCAAACTTCAACACCTGCTTGTTAAGCGCAAACTCGATAAACTCGCGCTGATAGGCTTTCATTGGTACTTCTCCTCTCCAGATTGTGACCGCTTTCGTTAATCACTGTGTTTATTAATTTGGTACACCGCAAACCTGATGCACTGCTTCTATCTGTGCATAACTTCTTGGTTAGCGGGTAAAAAAAAGGCGACTACCAAGTCGCCTAAATCAATTATTGTTCCAACGCCGCTTTCTGCGCCTGGAAGATAGTTTCTATCCCTCCCCGAGCCAGAGCCAACAACGTCAATAACTCTTCATGGCTAAACGGTTCGCCTTCTGCGGTGCCTTGCACCTCAATCATTCGGCCATCTTCCATCATCACCACGTTCATATCTGTTTCTGCCGCAGAATCCTCTACGTATTCCAAATCGCACAGGGCTTCGCCTTTAACGATACCAACAGAAACTGCCGCAACCAGCCCTTTCATTGGGTTTGCTTTCAATTTACCACTGGCCACCAGCTTATTCAGCGCGTCGGCTAAAGCTACACAAGCACCACTGATTGAGGCAGTACGAGTGCCACCATCCGCCTGCAATACATCGCAGTCTAAAGTGATGGTGAATTCACCTAACTTCTTCAAATCTACTGCCGCACGCAAAGAGCGAGCAATCAGACGTTGAATTTCTAAAGTACGGCCGCCTTGTTTGCCTTTTGCAGCTTCGCGCGCATTACGGCTGTGGGTCGAGCGCGGTAACATGCCATATTCAGCGGTTATCCAGCCCTGGCCTTGGCCTTTCAGAAAGCGTGGAACACCCTCTTCAACCGTGGCGGTGCACAATACTTTGGTATCGCCAAACTCAACCAACACTGAACCTTCAGCGTGTTTCGTGTAATTACGGGTCAGGGTCAATGGGCGGACTTGTTGTGCTGCTCGGTCTGCTGGACGCATGGGCTTTCTCCGGCTTTAAATCGATATTGGTCGCGCATTATACGGCCTTAGTGATGTAATGCCTATCCTGCCTGCGCCCTGGAGGCTATAATCCCCGCATCTTTTCTTTAAAACGGGTACGCAACAATGATCCGCAGCATGACCGCCTACGCCCGGCGTGATATTAAAGGCGAATGGGGCAGCGCAGCCTGGGAGCTGCGTTCCGTTAACCAACGCTACTTAGAAACTTACATTCGTTTGCCAGAACAGTTCCGCAGTCTGGAGCCGGTTATTCGTGAACGCATCCGTGGCCGCTTAACTCGCGGCAAAATTGAGTGCAATCTGCGTTTTGAGCTGGATGCCAGCGCACAAAGCTCTTTGATCCTTAATGAAAAACTGGCAAAACAATTAGTAGAAGCCGGTAACTGGGTCAAAATGCAAAGTGATGAAGGTGAAATCAATCCAGTCGATATTTTGCGCTGGCCGGGAGTTATGGCCGCCGAAGAACAAGACTTGGATGCCATCAGCACCGAGCTAATGCAAGCACTTGATATTGTTCTAGATGATTTTATCATTTCTCGCGAAACCGAAGGTGCGGCACTGAAGGCACTGATCGAACAGCGTCTTGATGGTGTTAGTGCAGAAATTGTTAAAGTTCGTGCGCATATGCCAAACATCTTGCAGTGGCAGCGTGAGCGCCTGCTGAACAAGCTGGAAGAAGCGCAAGTTCAGCTGGAAAATACCCGCCTGGAGCAGGAGTTAGTGCTAATGGCGCAGCGTGTAGATGTAGCTGAAGAGCTGGACCGTCTGGAAGCACACGTCAAAGAAACGCACAATATCCTGAAGAAGAAAGAAGCCGTCGGTCGTCGCCTTGATTTTATGATGCAGGAATTTAACCGCGAATCGAATACGCTGGCATCAAAATCGATCAACGCCGAAGTGACCAACTCAGCCATTGAGCTGAAAGTGCTTATTGAGCAAATGCGCGAACAGATCCAGAATATCGAGTAACTGCTTATATTTACCAGTTTTGCTAAGACCCGGAGAAATCTGGGTTTTTATTATTCTGCCTTCGCCAAGTGAAGCAGCGGAAAAGCCCTCCCTTCGCCATCCAGTTCTGTGCGGCCGGTTTTTACAAAGCCACATTTCAGGTAAAAGGCTAATTGAAAAGTTAAACAAGCCCGCGCCTGATTTTAAACAACATGGGGCATTCGTTGTTTTTTCCCCGTCATCTGCAGTATGTTGAACAAATAGAATCAATTGCCGATTACTTTCAACAATTTCAGAGGCAATATTATCAGTGCAATACCCAAGGCGCTGGTGCCAACATCAGACCTCGATATGCTGCTTGCCACTTCACACAGTATCAGCCATGGGAGATCGGAATAATATGAGTAAAAAAGGGAAAACACATGCAGTTAACTGTGCTGGTTGATAACAATACTCTAATAGATAAATATCTGACAGCCGAGCCAGGTGTCTGTTATCACCTTAAAATTGATGGGAAAACATACCTTTTTGATACAGGCTACTCTGACGTTTTTCTACGTAATGCGTCAATTCTGGGTATTGATATCAGCGATATCGATAGTGTAATTATCTCTCATGGTCATAATGATCATAGCTGGGGCTTAACCCATCTCGCTCAACATCTTGACCGAACCAACTACCCTAGCGTGAAGAAAATAAAGCTAGTAGCTCACCCCAGTGCTTTTGTACCCAAATACCATGAAGATAAATCAATAGGTGCTAACTTACCGGCCGATAGTTACCCTTCATTTTTCGAACGGATTAATCAGACTGGTGTTTATTATCTTACTGACAATTTGCTTTTTTTAGGTGAAATAGTACGCAGTAATGATTTTGAAGGGCTGCATCCTATTGGAAAAACTATCAATTGTTGCGGTCATGAAGTTGACGATTTTGTCATAGATGACAGTGCGATAGTTTATACCAGCCCTGAGGGGATCGTGATTATTACCGGTTGCTCTCACTCTGGAGTCTGCAATATTATTGATTATGCAATTAAAGTGACTGGCGATAAACGCGTTCGGGCTGTTATTGGCGGGTTTCATCTATTAAATGCAGAAACATCTACCCTCACCAGAACATCTGACTATTTTAAGCAACTCAATGCACAAGCACTCTATCCCTGCCATTGTACTGACTTAAAAGCCAAAATAGCACTAGCCGGTGCGGTTGATATAGAAGAGGTGGGAGTTGGGATGGTACTTAATTTTTAAATAACAGCCGGTTTAAGTAAGATAAAAAAACAAGGAATTCCCCCTGGAATGCCGTCATTATTGGTGGCAGCATAAATTCCCGAATTGGTTTTAGCTGATAGTGACCACAGTTCAAATGAAATATGCAGATTGCTGTCACTGACGTACGTTCATCATCAACTTGCTTAAAAGTATACTTATCCCTCATTAAACACCTCAGTAAAGTGTTTCACATCTTTCGTTTCTCATTTTAGGATTTAGCCTAAATGAGCATAACAATATAAAAAATAGTGTCTTTTATTTTTTTCATGCTTAACTTTCATCACAATCTGAAAGTAGGAAGAGCATTTACTATGATTATCGCTACTATCTACGATCTGGTATGAATAAATTACACATATACTTTATTAGGTGGGCACTCTGGGTAGAGTCATGCTCTACAGGTCAGGATGATTATCATTACTGGGAAGTCCAGAAATAGAGCCTTCTTAATTTCTGACTAAGGTAAGTAAAAGACACATATACACTTTTAGGGGATCGCATATGTTCCAAGACCAAGACACGTCGATCCTCAATACCTACTTTGGTACTCATAGCCCATTTTGGCGGCTTGCCTTTGATAGCCAGGCTTTAGAACTGTCGGCAATTAAAGAGATAGCAAATATTGCGATACCTCTTAATTCTGTTCAAACAATGAAAATCCGGGGCTTAACCGGTATTACCGCCAGTTTAGATATTGAAATTGAAATTTATGGTCACCCCCTTCATTTGCATCTTGTTGGCCGAAAAATTAATGATAAAGAATGGGGAGGAACAGCCTCAGCCTATGCCGATACTGAATCTGTCGCTCGTGATTTGGTTATGGGCCTTTCTTTTGCGGAACAGGTTGTTTCTGAAGCCAACTCAGTAATTGTGATTCTCGATAAAGATGGCTGCGTACAGCGATTTAACCACCTTAGCGAGGAATATACCGGTAAGAAAGAGCAGGATGTTATTGGCAAAAATGTTTACGACTTATTTATGACCGCCAAGGAAGGAGCCTCATCACGGAAGAATATTGAGGGTTTTTTTCAGCGCGGTGCATCTTATGAAGCGGAACGTTGGGTTAATACCGTCAAAGGAAAGCGTCTCTTCTTATTTCGCAATAAATTTGTTCACAGCGGTAGCGGAAAAAACGAACGCTATCTTATCTGTTCCGGCACTGACATTACCAAAGAACGACGCGCCCAAGAGCGCCTTAGGATTTTGGCTAATACCGATATGATTACCGGTTTACCTAACCGTCATGCCATTCATGAGCGTATTAACAGCGCAATCCAAACCCGCGGTGACAGCTCAGTGGGTATTATTTATCTCGATCTCGATAACTTCAAAAAAGTAAATGACCACTATGGTCATATGTTTGGTGATCGATTACTGAAAGATGTCTCGCTGGCAATTTTAGGTTGCTTAGGTAACAACGAAATGCTTGCCCGGTTAGGGGGCGATGAGTTTATTGTTCTGGTCGAAAACGCCACCTTGGATTTGCTGGAAACAACCACACAGCGAATTCTCAACCGCATGAAATTACCATTCCGAGTTGGATTGATCGAGGTATATACCGGCTGTTCGATTGGTATTGCGCTATGCCCAGAGCATGGTGATACGCTGGAAAATATTATCCGCAGTGCGGATACAGCCATGTATACCGCGAAGGAACATGGGAAACAAACCTATTCCATCTTCTCGCAACAGATGAATAAAAAAGTATCCGAGTATGTTTGGCTCGATACCAACTTACGAAAAGCCATAGAACAACATCAATTACAAATCTTTTACCAACCCAAAATATCCACCAAAACGGGAAAAGTACTCGGTGTCGAAGCTCTCGTCAGATGGCTATCGCCTGAACGAGGTTTAATTGCTCCTCAGGAGTTTATCTCATATGCGGAAGAGTCTGGGCTTATCAGGCCCTTAGGTAAATGGGTACTACAAACGTCTATGCAACAGGCAGTAGATTGGAAAAAACGTGGAATTAACCTACGAATTGCAGTCAATGTTTCTGCCCGACAATTAATTGATGAAGCTATCGTCACCAGTTTTATTGAGTCTCTTGAAGCCTGTGAGTTGGAGTCTAGCCTGGTCGATGTTGAATTAACTGAAAGTTGCTTAATTGATAATGAAGATGCCGCTATCAATATAATGAAACAGCTACGCCACTTAGGTGCTCAAGTTCACTTAGATGATTTTGGTACTGGTTATTCTTCACTCTCCCAGTTAGCGCGCATCCCTATAGATGCCATTAAACTGGATCAAAGTTTTGTTCGCCATATTGACACTAATCCTATTTCACAATCTTTGGTAAGAGCCATTATTGTTGTCGCCGAGGCACTAAAAATGCAAGTCATTGCCGAAGGAGTGGAAACGAAAGAGGAAGAGGAATTCCTGGATTCTATTGGCGTTGATGAGAAACAGGGATTTCTTTACGCCAAACCAATGCCCGCAGATAAACTGGAGCATTGGCTGGTAACACAACACCCTCACCTTTTACTGGATTAGATGTAAAAACTAATTAGATATAAAACTATATCGCTTTTGGCATCCCCGAAGTATGCCTATCTTGCAGCGTAACCAGCCTTTCAATATAGGCGATATCTTTCGGCTCAATAGAAAATGCAGAGTCAACCCAGTCTTCTGTAATGTCCATTAATTCAGAACGTGTTAATTGTAAAACACGCTGCCGGACTCGAACCATCGCCCTCATACCATTTAGCTTAGGCCTGATAGTGTCTATAAATGTGCGTGTCGCAATATAAGCATCTCCAGGCTGAAATAGCTTATCAACTAACCCTCGGCTCTCATACCACTCAGCCGCGTGAGATTCCCCAGTCCAAATCAGTTGTTCTGCCACCCTCATACCCGCCTTTCTGGCGACCAGTGAATATCCCCCCATGCCAGGAAATAAATTAAATGCAATCTCCGGAAAACCCATTCTGGCGGTTGTCTGTGCCAACACAAAATGATGAGCCAATGCCGCCTCAAACCCCCCACCTAATGCGCTGCCTTCAATCATCGCAATAGAGATAGCACCGGTATCAAATCCGCGAGAAGCGGCATGAACACAATCGACACAAGCACGAGCATATGCCATTAGCGCTTCTCGCTTACGATTCTTAATCATTTGGGCGAAAAAGTTCAAATCGCCCCCCACATTAAACATATTAGGTACGACTGAGCCTGTTACCCAAAAATCTATCGGTAATTTTGACTCCTTAGCAGCCTGAGCCAATGTCATAATATTTTCAATTAACTCTAGGTTAAAACAAGGCCGAGGATGGGCACGAAGTAACATCCATAAAGTATTGCGACCTTCTTCGTAATAAGCAGATATTTGAGATAAATGGCCGGCTTCGGTAAATGAACGGCAGCTAGGCAGATTAATCATATTCATATTCCATCCAATGAGTGAGTTAAACACAAGTAGCCCTATCGCCTAATCCTCCTTGAGGAAGCGCTGCATTTGCCTTAATTACGGCAATTTCAGCTGGCAGATAAATAGTGAGTCACCCAATGGATAAATGATGAGTAAAACAGTGAAAATTTAAACAACTGGCATCTTTAACGCGCGATTAAAGAATCGGTAGAATATATCTTTTTAAGAGGATTAAATTTCAGATGAAAAAAATCTTCTGATATGGATAAAATGCTGACTGAATTTTATCCCTGACGGATTTCTTATGTTGCAGATTCTGCATTTTCTTTTGGCATTGATTGCGATAGCAGTTTTGGCTTTACTAGCTAGTCATGATCGGAAAAACATCAAACTTCGTTATATTTTTCAGCTACTGATTATAGAGATTGCTCTAGCTTATTTCTTTTTACATTCGGAAAGTGGGTTAGGTGCAATAAGGTATTTTGCTGGATTATTCGAATCTTTGATGAAATTTGCTTCAATAGGTACCAGTTTTGTTTTTGGCGGGATGAATGAGCAAGGCCTGGCATTTATATTCCTGAACGTTCTTTGTCCAATCATTTTCGTATCTGCATTGATTGGTATTTTGCAGCATTTTCGTATATTACCCCTCATCATACGGGTTATAGGCACCCTGCTATCCAAAGTAAATGGCATGGGTAAACTAGAGTCATTCAATGCTGTGAGTACGTTGATTCTGGGGCAATCAGAGAATTTCATTGCCTATAAAGGCATTATCGCCGATATATCGCCACGCAGAATGTACACCATGGCAGCCACGGCAATGTCGACTGTCTCTATGTCAATTGTTAGTGCTTATATGACCATGATAGAACCAAAATTTGTTGTAACAGCGCTCATACTGAATATGTTTAGTACTTTTATTGTACTTTCAATTATTAATCCTTACCCCGTAACAGAGGAACCTGAGTTAAAACTAAATAACCTGCATGACGACCAAAGCTTTTTTGAAATGCTTGGGGAGTATATTCTGGCTGGATTTAAAATCGCGATGATAATAGCCGCAATGTTAATCGGGTTTATTGCTATCATTTCAGCGATTAATGCTTTATTTAGTACCTTATTCCATATCAGTTTCCAAGGAGTGCTGGGATATCTATTTTATCCACTGGCGCTATTAATTGGCATACCAGCTCAAGATGCGTTGCATGCAGGAAGTATTATGGCGACCAAATTGGTGGCAAATGAGTTCGTTGCCATGATTGAGCTAAAAAAAGTGGCTGCCGAAATGTCTCCACGAGGTTTGGGTATTCTTTCTGTATTTTTAGTCTCTTTTGCTAACTTTGCTTCTATTGGTATTGTCGCGGGAGCTATTAAAGGTCTGAATGAACAGCAGGGTAATGTGGTTTCACGATTTGGATTAAAGCTAGTGTATGGTTCAACTTTGGTTAGTTTACTTTCTGCAACCATTGCCGGGCTTGTTTTGTAAAAGCTCACTCTGACTGAATAAAATCAATAATATCACCGGCCTTTTACCTCTAATAAGGAGATAAAAGGCCAAAAATTCCAGTCCAATACTCGCCGCTAAAAATCAACACAAACAGCAGCGTCAACTCGCATAACCGATTCTTGCGCAAACTGCTGTTTATAGTGGGTGCGTAAAGTTTCAATAGCAGTTTCTTTGTCAGCTTTATGGATAAGTACCAATGCCTTACTGTTTTCTTTAGCTACAGTGCCATCATTACCTAACCATTGCCCTTTAGCATCAATAACTGTCAGGCCATCTTTAAAACGGCTGGTCACATCATTATCAACAAAAGACTGCCATTCAGTGGCTGAAATAACCGGGCCATGAGGCCGGTTCAAACCAAAATAGAGCGTCGTTTGTGTCATCGACTCACCTTTAATACAGGTGGAAGGGGAAGCTTTAATCGTTGCTGAGTTTGCCTGACCCGTTCTATCAACGCAGCCGCTGAGTAATACTCCAACCGCTGCGATGCCAGCCAAGAACACCGCACGATATTGGAACGATTGAATACACTGACTCATGAAGAATCCCACTGAAATAAAAGATAAAATAGAGATAAAAGCTACCATTGGATGAGTCACTCTGCAATCAGGTAGGATTATCCTCAAATACTTGCTAACTTCATCTCAATAATTGATTTTTACCCTAGATTTATTAATGATTGATAATTCTACTCTTGTTTTTTTATTAAGTTATTTTAAGCAGGTAATAAATATTTGAATTAGATTAAATAATCCGAAGTGTATGGCTTAGAAAATCTCAGTCGTGATAACTTTGCTTAATGGCTACTCTGCCGACTTTGTCGCCCTTAAGAAATTACATTCAATATGCTACTCAGTGTTCTTTATATTATCGGTATCACCGCTGAAGCCATGACCGGTGCACTGGCTGCTGGTCGCCGTCAGATGGATATGTTTGGCGTCATCATTATTGCATCGGCAACTGCTATTGGTGGCGGTTCAGTCAGAGATATGCTGCTGGGTCACTATCCGCTTGGATGGGTTAAGCATCCTGAATATATTGTGATTGTCGCTGTTGCTGCTATTGTCACAACATGGATGGCACCATTAATGAAGCACTTGCGTCATTTATTTTTAGTACTTGATGCTATCGGGCTGATCGTTTTTTCTATTATTGGCGCACAAATTGCTCTCGATATGGGGCACAGTACTATCATTGCAGCCATAGCTGCTGTAATTACCGGTGTCTTTGGCGGTGTCCTGCGCGATATGTTCTGTAACTGCATCCCTCTGGTATTTCAGAAAGAAATTTATGCCGGTATCTCATTTGCTGCCGCGTGGATCTATATCGCCCTACAATACACACCGCTATCTCATAACTGGGTTGTTATTATTACGTTGGTCACTGGCTTGAGTGCTCGATTGCTGGCACTGAGATTTCGGCTTGGCTTACCAGTATTCAAGTATGAGCATTCTGAACATTAACCCAAACCCGAGATAACTACTCTTCGGGGCTGAATCCTGCAATGCCCTGCTGTGATAAGAAGTCAGCCATCATCTGTACTTCTGGGTGAAGCAAAAAATGATTAATCTGTTTTGCTCTAACCTGCCCAATGCCCGGCATTAAACGCCATTCGGCAATACTCCGTTGCCGTAAAGAGTGCCACGGAGAATCAAGAGGTATTCCTTGTGGGAATCCCAAAGCCTGTAACCATTGAGAAAAAGGCTGTTGTCTGGCACGTTGAAATTGCTGATAAATCTTTTCTGCCCGGCCTTGCCCAATACCTGGAACCGCCGCAATTTGCTCTACAGACAGTGATAACCAATCGAGTAGATCATTGATAAGCCCATGATGGATAAGTTCGCGCCAAAGCCCATTACCCACACTCTGCATATCTAACCCGTTTGTACCACTAAGCCATGCTAAGCGAGATAAGAACTGAGGTTCGCACTCAAAAGGTAAACGGCGAAAGCAAGTTAACTGATGGAATTTATCTGCGTCTGGCGGCACAATCTCCTGCCTCTGGCTCACGCGCCAGATAACCTTATCCAAACGTGGAATACCCTGCCCAGCTAATGAGATAGTAACTTGATCTCCAGGTACAATATCCCACTGCTTCCAACGGGCAATCGATCCAATATTCACTCGACGAATCCATTTATCATCAATTTTTACCGGTACAACCTGAAAAATAGCTGTGATTTTGCCAGTGCGCCCAACAGTAAAATGGATATCTTTGATTTCAGTTATTTGCTGGGGAGGCGGATATTTCCACGCCACAGACCAGTTTCCTGGTGTTGCCTGCCAATAACGCCCCGCGGGCACATTTTCTTGACGGACAACCACTCCATCAGTCACAAAAGGTAGTGGCATTTTAAACCAGCGATTCCGCCACTGGGCAACATCACTACTGGAAATGACGGGTTCGCTGTAGTGTGCAGTTAGAGGAAAGCCCATTTCTTGTAACAATCGGCTCTTTTCCACCATACTTTTTGGCCCATCCGGCCATGCCCAGATAAAAATACCCAGTTTAGCTAGCAATGGGGATACAGACTTACGCATCAGAGCCCCTGCAACAGATGCTCTGGCATTGGCGCCTCCTGATTGCGCTTGTTGATGACCCGCCATTTGCAGAAATACTTCCCCTTGCAGAGTTAATAAGGGGGGAGCGCTGGCAATATATTGAGGAATAGCAGAAATAAATGGTGCTTTATCAGTCCAGTCTTGGCCTTTCAAACCATTTCCTCGACTCAGAACTTGAGTTAATTTTCCCGCCTGATACACCAATGTGACTGCAACACCGTCTATTTTGGGTTGCACCCAAAGGTCTTTTCGCCCTGTCATCCAACTAATCAGCGCAGCTTCATCTTTAAGTTTTTTTAAGCCGGTATGAGCAACAGGATGAAGCATCTTTCCATTACCCGGTATGAGTCTGTTATCCGTTTTATCAGGTAACCCAAGACATAAACGCCACCTATGCAATTTATCCTGCAACTGATCGTAAATATCATCTGCAATCGGGCTAATACCCTGCTGGTGATAAACTATATTCCACTGATCTAGCTGCTTCTCCAGGAGATGCATCTCTCCCGACATTCTTTTTTCTGACCATTTGGGGCAGACAGATTCAGCTCTGATTTGCCAACTTATAAAACTAACCATCAATAGGCTTAGTATTTTCATTTTATGCACATTCATCAGTACCTCCCTTTGATGAGTGGCAGTAAAACCTGAAATAGCGCCTCCGTCGAAGGCGAAAAAACTCAGATGCGGGAGTGATCGAAGAATACTTTTTCACTTGCTGAAACAAGCCGAAATTACGCAATGCTTCCCGCAAAATCATAAAAACGTGCTGTTTATGAGCGAAACATTCAGGTGAAATGCTTTGTAACGCTGCATGACGCGTAGCAGCCGTGTATACTGTGCGGAGATTCACACTTCTGCTTTCTACATATCAACCTAATCAACTGAAACGTCATCATGGTTCAAGGTACGCTATACATAGTTTCCGCACCCAGTGGGGCAGGGAAATCAAGCCTGATTCAGGCTTTGTTAAAAACACAACCTTTGTACGACACGCAGGTTTCTATTTCTCATACCACGCGTGCTAAACGTCCTGGGGAGAATCACGGCGAGCATTACTTCTTTGTTTCCACGGAAGAGTTTTGCCAGATGATTGATGACGATGCTTTTCTTGAGCATGCCAAAGTATTTGAGAATTACTATGGCACCTCACGTCTGGCAATTGAGCAGGTTCTCGCAACCGGTGTTGATGTGTTTTTAGATATCGACTGGCAAGGCGCGCAGCAAATTCGCGCAAAAATGCCGACCGCGCGCAGTATCTTTATTTTGCCCCCATCCAAAGAAGAATTGGATCGCCGTTTACGCGGCCGTGGGCAGGATAGTGAAGAGGTTATTGCAAAGCGAATGGCGCAAGCTGTCGCGGAAATGACCCATTATGCAGAATATGATTATTTAATCGTGAACGATGACTTCAATCTGGCATTGTCTGATCTGAAAACCATTATTCGCGCTGAACGACTGCGTTTAGGCCGCCAGAAACAGCGGCATGACGCTTTAATCACCAAATTATTGGCAGACTGAACAGAGTTTCAGTATCATGCCCAGTCATTTCGTCACCTGTGGAGTAGCAGAATTATGGCACGCGTAACTGTTCAAGACGCTGTAGAGAAAATTGGTAACCGTTTTGACCTGGTGTTGGTCGCTGCTCGTCGGGCACGTCAAATCCAGTCCGGCGGTAAAGACGCACTGGTCCCAGAAGAAAACGATAAAGTTACTGTGATTGCGTTGCGTGAAATCGAAGAAGGCCTGATTACTAATCAGATTCTCGATGTGCGTGAACGCCAAGAACAGCAAGAGCAGGAAGCCGCAGAGATCCAAGCGGTAACCGCTATTGCTGAAGGTCGTCGTTAATTAGACAGCGAGTCTGCCTTGTACCTGTTTGAAAGCCTGAATCTGCTGATTCAACGTTACCTGCCAGAGGAGCAGATTAAGCGCCTCAAACAGGCATATCTTGTTGCGCGTGATGCTCACGAGGGTCAGACACGCTCCAGTGGTGAGCCTTATATCACTCACCCGGTTGCTGTGGCCTGTATTCTCGCGGAGATGCGACTCGATTACGAAACCTTAATGGCGGCGCTGTTACATGACGTCATTGAAGATACTCCTGCCACATATCAAGATATGGAGCAGTTGTTTGGGAAAAGCGTAGCCGAGCTGGTCGAGGGTGTCTCTAAACTCGATAAACTGAACTTCCGTGACAAGAAAGAAGCCCAGGCGGAAAACTTCCGCAAAATGATCATGGCGATGGTGCAGGATATCCGCGTCATTTTGATCAAGCTGGCTGACCGCACCCATAATATGCGAACTCTGGGCTCCTTACGCCCGGATAAGCGTCGCCGTATTGCCCGTGAAACCCTTGAAATATATAGCCCACTGGCCCACCGGCTGGGTATTCATCATTTAAAAACCGAGCTGGAAGAGCTGGGTTTTGAAGCGCTCTACCCCAATCGCTACCGCGTAATTAAAGAAGTGGTGAAAGCTGCTCGTGGTAACCGCAAAGAGATGATTCAAAAAATTCTGGCGGAGATTGAAGGGCGTCTGACGGAGGCTGGGATACCTTGCCGTGTCAGTGGTCGAGAAAAGCATCTCTATTCCATCTATTGCAAGATGAATCTGAAGGAGCAACGTTTCCACTCCATCATGGATATCTATGCTTTTCGGGTTATCGTTAAAGAAGTCGATACGTGCTATCGGGTGTTGGGGCAGGCTCACAGTCTGTATAAACCGCGTCCTGGTCGCGTAAAAGACTATATTGCCATCCCTAAAGCTAACGGCTATCAATCATTGCATACCTCATTAATCGGTCCTCATGGGGTTCCGGTAGAAGTGCAAATCCGTACTGAAGATATGGATCAGATGGCTGAAATGGGGGTTGCTGCACACTGGGCTTATAAAGAGCAAGGTGAGTCCGGCACCACCGCACAAATCCGCGCTCAGCGCTGGATGCAAAGTTTGCTGGAGTTACAGCAAAGCGCGGGCAGCTCATTTGAATTTATTGAAAGTGTAAAATCTGATTTGTTCCCTGATGAGATTTACGTTTTCACTCCGGAAGGGCGTATTGTTGAACTCCCTGCCGGTGCAACGCCTGTCGATTTTGCTTATGCCGTGCATACCGATATTGGTCATGCCTGTGTCGGCGCGCGTGTTGACCGCCAGCCCTATCCACTTTCTCAGTCACTGAGCAGTGGTCAGACTGTTGAGATAATTACCGCCCCAGGTGCAAGGCCCAATGCCGCCTGGCTGAATTTTGTTGTCAGCTCTAAAGCACGCGCCAAAATTCGTCAATTGCTGAAAAACCTGAAACGTGATGAGTCGGTAAGCCTTGGCCGCCGATTACTGAATCATGCTTTAGGGAATGGTCGAAAACTGTCTGATATTCCTGAAGAAAATATCAAACATGAACTGGATCGCATGAAGCTGGCGACGCTGGATGATTTGCTGGCGGAAATTGGCTTGGGTAATGCAATGAGTGTGGTGGTGGCTAAAAACCTGCTGGGTGACCCATCCACACTGGCAACTTCTGGCACACGTAATCTGGCAATTAAAGGTGCCGATGGTGTCCTTATTACTTTTGCCAAGTGCTGCCGTCCGATTCCTGGTGACCCCATTATTGCCCATATCAGTCCGGGTAAAGGCTTGGTTATCCATCATGAATCCTGCCGTAATATCCGTGGCTACCAGAAAGAGCCGGAGAAGTTTATGGCGGTTGAATGGGATCAAGAGACTGAGCAAGAGTTTATTGCTGAAATAAAAGTCGATATGTTTAACCAGCAAGGTGCCCTGGCAAATCTGACCGCAGCGATTAATGCGGCGGAATCTAATATTCAAAGCCTGAATACTGAAGAGAAAGATGGCCGGGTATACAGCGCCTTTATTCGCCTGACTACTCGTGACCGAGTCCATCTGGCTAACATTATGCGTAAAATTCGTATCATGCCAGATGTGGTCAAAGTCAGCCGTAACCGTAATTAACGCCTATGAATCCTCAACGCTATGCGCGGATTTGTGAAATGCTTGCGACCAGGCAGCCGGACTTAACGGTTTGCCTGGAAGAAGTACATAAACCTCATAATGTATCCGCGATTATTCGCACTGCTGATGCCGTCGGTATTCATCAGATTCATGCGATTTGGCCTACCCCTGCAATGTACACTCGGCTCTCTTCGGCTGCCGGTAGTAACAGTTGGGTTCAGGTAAAAACACACTCTCATATTACCGATGCCATTACTCATCTGAAGTCGCAGGGCATGCAAATACTCGCGACTCATCTGTCTGATAAAGCAGTAGATTTCCGTGAAATTGATTATACCCGCCCAACCTGTATTTTAATGGGGCAGGAAAAAACCGGTATATCTAAAGAAGCCTTGGCCATGGCAGATAAAGACATCATTATTCCGATGATCGGAATGGTGCAATCACTGAATGTATCAGTCGCTTCAGCGCTAATTTTATATGAAGCGCAGCGCCAACGGCAGAATGCCGGTATGTATCAGCGAACTCAGAGTCTTTTGTCAGAAGATGAGCAACAGCGGCTATTATTTGAAGGTGGCTACCCGGTGCTGGCGCAAGTGGCTAAACGTAAAGGGCTTCCTCAGCCTTATATTGATGAGCAGGGTCAGGTTATTGCCGATACGCAATGGTGGTCTGCCATGCAATCCACGGAGTCTTAAATGAGAGGCCGCCTACTGGATGCCGTACCCCTCAGTACACTTTCCGGTGTTGGCGCAAGTCAGGCTGGAAAGCTGGCGAAGATGGGGCTGGAAACCATTCAAGATCTGTTGCTTCACCTTCCGTTACGTTATGAGGATCGCACCAGGTTATACCGAATTGGCGATCTGTTGCCTGGACTGTCGGTCACTGTTGAAGGTGAAGTTCTCCGTTCAGATATCAGTTTTGGCCGCCGCCGTATGATGACCTGCCAAATCAGCGATGGTAGTGGTGTGCTTACCCTGCGCTTTTTCAACTTCAATGCCGCGATGAAAAATAGCTTATCTCCAGGCAAGCATGTGATTGCCTATGGTGAAGCTAAACGGGGTAATACCGGCCCAGAAATCATTCATCCAGAATATCGGGTGCATGGCGAAAATATTGGTGTTGAATTGCAGGAGTCATTGACCCCCGTTTACCCCACCACGGAAGGCATTCGTCAGGCAACGCTGCGTAAACTGATTGATCAAGCACTGGCGATGCTGGACTCCAGTGTTATTGCCGAATTGCTACCGATTGAATTAAGCCGCTCGCTGATCAGCTTGCCAGAAGCTATTCATACTTTGCATCGTCCACCAGCAGATATTCAACTAGCTGATTTAGAGCAGGGCAAACATCCCGCACAGCGGCGCTTAATAATGGAAGAGTTGCTAGCCCATAACCTCAGCATGCTGGCAGTCAGAGCGGGAGCGCAGAGCTATCGGGCGCTACCACTGTTACCCGAAGAACAACTTAAACAACGTTTTCTTGCGGCATTGCCCTTCACGCCAACCCATGCCCAGCAGCGGGTCGTGGCGGAAATCGAACAAGATATGACGCATAATTTCCCTATGATGCGGCTGATTCAAGGGGATGTGGGTTCTGGCAAAACACTGGTTGCCGCACTGGCTGCTCTGCGCGCTATTGCCCACGGTAAGCAGGTTGCATTGATGGCGCCGACTGAATTACTGGCTGAACAGCATGCGAATACTTTCCGCCAGTGGCTGGAGCCTTTAGGTTTGGAAGTTGGCTGGTTGGCTGGGAAACAAAAAGGCAAGGCGCGCCTGGCACAACAAGAAGCTGTCGCGAGCGGCCAAGTCTCTATGGTCGTGGGGACTCACGCCATGTTTCAGGAACAAGTACAATTCTCTGGATTAGCTCTCGTTATTATTGATGAGCAGCATCGTTTTGGTGTTCATCAGCGGCTCGCGTTATGGGAAAAGGGCGAGGAGCAAGGCTTCCATCCGCACCAGTTGATTATGACCGCAACGCCAATTCCCCGAACATTGGCCATGACTGCCTACGCAGACCTTGATACCTCAGTAATCGACGAACTGCCACCGGGTAGAACTCCGGTCACGACAGTGGCAATTCCGGATACCCGCCGCAGTGATGTTATTCAACGGGTCAAAAATGCCTGTTTAGAAGAGGGGCGGCAAGCTTATTGGGTTTGTACCTTAATTGAAGAATCTGAACTGTTAGAAGCTCAGGCTGCTGAAGTCACCTGCGAAGAGCTGAAAATCGCCTTGCCGGAGATTAAAGTCGGTTTGGTTCATGGACGGATGAAAGGGCCAGAAAAACAGGCTGTTATGTTGGCCTTTAAGCAAGGTGAATTGCAATTACTGGTTGCCACCACAGTCATTGAAGTTGGGGTTGATGTTCCAAATGCCAGTTTGATGATTATCGATAACCCAGAGCGATTAGGGTTAGCGCAATTACATCAGTTACGTGGCCGTGTTGGCCGTGGTGCTGTCGCTTCACACTGTGTTTTGCTGTATAAAACGCCGCTGAGCAAAACAGCTCAAATGCGTTTGCAAGTGTTGCGCGACAGTAATGATGGTTTTGTTATTGCTCAGCGGGATTTGGAAATACGTGGCCCCGGCGAGCTCTTAGGCACACGTCAGACCGGCAGTGCCGAGTTTAAAGTGGCTGATTTACTGCGTGATCAGGCAATGATCCCAGAAGTACAACGAGTGGCTCGCCACCTACATCAACAATATCCCGAACATGCGCAGGCATTGATTGAACGCTGGCTACCAGAGCGAACGCGTTATACAAATGCTTGATGAATAAAGGGCGGATAAAACCGCCCCTTAATACTATCAACTTACAACAGAATTACCTTACAACAGAATTATCCCACTATTGCTGGGAAGATTGGCAGTAACAGATATAGCTTAATCACGATCACATTGACGATATCAATAAAGAACGCACCAACCATTGGTACCACCAGGAAGGCTAAATGCGATGGGCCGAAACGGTCAGTAATGGCCTGCATATTGGCAATAGCCGTCGGTGTCGCGCCTAAACCGAAACCACAATGCCCCGCCGCTAACACTGCCGCATCATAGTTTTTGCCCATCAACCGATAAGTAACGAAGATAGCGTACAGTGCCATCGCCAATGCCTGTACCGACAGAATCACCAACATCGGCAATGCCAATGACGCCAACTCCCACAGCTTTAAACTCATCAAAGCCATTGCCAGGAACAGTGACAAACTGACGTTACCCAGCACCGAGACTGCGCGATCAAACACTTTATAGAAGCCAATTGCCGATAGCGAGTTACTGAGAATAACCCCGACGAATAACACACAGACAAAGGTCGGTAATTCAAACATCGTGCCCTGCAACCCGGCAGAAATCACTTGGCCAAGCATGAGGCAAATTGCGATCATGGCGATAGTTTCGGTCAACACCAATGAGGTGATCATGCGGCCAGCAGAGGGTTTTTCAAAAGCGGAAGGGACTTCGCTATCCTCTGGGGTGCCATCCGGCGTGGAAGAGTGTTTTACTAAATAGCGAGCCACCGGGCCGCCAATCAACCCACCCAGTACCAGACCAAATGTTGCGCAGGCCATAGCCACTTCGGTTGCATTTTCAAAGCCATAGCGCTCAACAAACACTTTACTCCACGCCGCCCCCGTGCCGTGCCCACCTGATAATGTAATTGAACCGGCTAATAAACCCATTAGCGGGTCTAACCCCATCAGTTTCGCGAGAGCAATACCAATCGCGTTCTGCATCAGTAGCAGGCCGACGACCACAAAAACAAATACACTCAAGGCCTTGCCGCCGGCACGTAAACTGGCCAGGTTGGCATTCAAGCCGATGGTTGCAAAGAATGCCAGCATCAAGGGATCTTTCAGCGACATATCAAAACTGATTTCCCAACCGAGGGTCTTTTGCATCAGCAGCATCATAAAAGCCACCAGCAGACCACCTGCAACCGGTTCAGGAATGGTGTACTTTTTTAGAAAAGGGACAGTTTGTACCAGTTTTCGGCCTAACAATAAAACCAAACAGGCCGCGACTAGCGTGCCATAGGTATCGAGATGAAACATCTTGGTACTCCATGCGATTGAAATATCGAATAAAAATATGACGTTAGACAGTTCCTTAATAAACGCCAAAGCAGTAAGAGGAGGGATTAGAAAAAAAAATGCCCCTAATTACAAGTTTAGTAAAAGAAAAACATGAACAAGCATGGGTATAAATATTTAAAAAAATGCAGCGCAACCGATTGCTTTTGTGAGGCGGATCATTAAAATGCCCTCTTTGCCGATCCGGGAATGCCACTCCATGTCTACGCAATCCGCCGAACTTGATACACCACAGCAGGCAACCACTCGCCCCAGCGAATTAATTTATCGTTTAGAAGACCGCCCTCCACTCGCGCAAACACTGTTTGCCGCATGCCAACATCTATTGGCTATGTTTGTCGCGGTAATCACCCCAGGCTTACTGATTTGTCAGGCGCTAGGGCTACCAGCAGAAGATACTCAACGTATTATTAGCATGTCACTGTTTGCTTCTGGTCTGGCATCTCTGCTGCAAATTAAAACCTGGGGGCCGGTTGGCTCTGGCCTGTTATCCATTCAAGGCACCAGTTTTAACTTTGTTTCTCCACTGATTATGGGCGGTTTGGCACTGAAAAATGGCGGAGCGGATATCCCAACCATGATGGCAGCCCTGTTCGGTACCTTGATGGTCGCATCTTGTACTGAAATTATATTGTCCCGTTTCCTGCATCTGGCGCGGCGCATTATCACCCCACTGGTATCCGGTATCGTGGTGATGATTATCGGCCTGTCATTGATTCAGGTTGGGCTGACATCTATTGGTGGCGGTTATGGTGCGATGAGCGACCATACATTTGGTTCACCTAAAAACCTCATGTTGGCGGGCGCAGTACTCGTAGTCATTATCTTATTAAACCGCCAGCGCAACCCGTATCTACGTGTCGCCTCACTGGTTATCGCCATGGCAGTGGGTTACCTGCTGGCTTGGGCGCTGGGCATGCTGCCCGAAAGCCGCCCTGTCGTTGACACCGCACTGATCACCATCCCGACGCCGCTATACTATGGCTTATCTTTTGACTGGAACCTGCTGGTGCCATTAATGCTTATCTTCATGGTGACCTCACTTGAGACCATCGGGGATATTACGGCGACCTCGGATGTATCAGAGCAACCCGTTCATGGCCCGCTGTATATGAAGCGCTTAAAAGGTGGTGTTTTGGCGAATGGTTTGAACTCCATGCTATCAGCCGTGTTCAATACCTTCCCTAACTCCTGCTTCGGCCAAAATAATGGGGTTATCCAATTAACCGGTGTTGCCAGCCGCTATGTGGGTTTTGTTGTCGCACTGATGCTGATTGTACTGGGCCTGTTCCCAGCCGTCGCAGGGTTCGTACAACATATCCCAGAGCCTGTGCTGGGTGGTGCCACTCTGGTGATGTTCGGAACAATTGCCGCTTCCGGTGTGCGTATTGTGTCACGCGAAACCCTTAATCGTCGCGCGATTATGATTATGGCGTTGTCATTAGCGGTCGGGATGGGTGTGGCGCAGCAACCACTGATTCTGCAATTTGCACCAGATTGGATCAAAACCCTGCTTTCTTCCGGGATTGCTGCCGGTGGTATTACTGCCATCGTACTTAACCTCATCTTCCCACAAGAAAAATAATCTTTGCGTTAACACGTCGTTGAAATGGCCGGTCGTAAATGACACCGGCCATTTTTTTATGCTGCGATAACTGATTGTCTATTGAGCTAATGGACGATTTGCGGCATAAACAGAGTTCCGTATACAGACAGGCGTGGAAATACCGGATGAAATTTCTCGGGAAAGTGCTGCTAACGTTATTACTGCTACTAGTGCTGTCGATAGTGCTGTGCTATGTACTGCTTCAGACCAGTTGGGCTGCCGGTTGGCTAAGCCGCTGGGTGAGTGATAACAGCGAATATCGCCTCTCTCTGGGGAAAATAGATCACTCATGGTCCCAACCTGGGCAAGTCAGCTTTACTGATGTCACACTAGGACGGGCCAAGCAACCCGCGTTTCTTATTGCCCAGCAGGCCGTATTGGGTCTGAGTTGGCGGCAACTGACTGAGCCTCGTCATTTTCTCAGCCTTAATTTGCAAAATGGGAGCTTAACGCTCAATAACAGCACCTCACCGTTACCCTTGCAGGCTGATACTTTGAGGCTGACCAATATGGCGCTGAATACCACTATTGAACCGCAAAATAAGGCAGACCAGTGGAAAGTGACAGGTCAGCAAGTCACTGGTGGATTGATCCCTTGGCAGCCACTGCCCGGTAATAGCCTGGGTGAAAATGCTCAATTTCAGTTTAGTGCTGGCTCTTTGACTATTAATGGCATCACAGCCGAAAAACTTTATCTACAAGGCTCAATACAGAAAAACGCCCTGACTTTGAGTAATTTTGGGGCTGATATTGCGCAAGGGGAACTGACTGGGAATGCCAGTCAATCAGCTGACGGAAGTTGGCTGGTCGACCGCCTGCGCTTGAGTAATATCCGTCTACAAACTCCCGCGTCATTAGAAGATGTCTGGAATACATTTTTACAGCTCCCTCCTATCACACTAAAACGATTTGATTTAATTGATGCGCGTGTTGAAGGGAAAAACTGGGCATTTAATGATTTAGATCTCACGCTGAAAAATATCACGTTTAAGCAAGGCGACTGGCAAAGTGACGAAGGCGAATTATCCCTTAATGCTGGTGACATTATTAAAGGTAATATTCATCTGATTGACCCAATCGCGACATTTACATTGTCACCGCCTGGGGTGGCAATCAATCAGTTCTCCACTCGTTGGCAGGATGGTCTGTTAAGAACTCAAGGTAACTGGCAGCGTGATAGCCACCGCCTACAACTTGATGAGCTAACACTGGTGGCACTGGTTTATACCCTACCCACAGACTGGAAGCAGCAATGGCAACAAACGCTGCCAAATTGGTTGTCTGAGGTCTATGTCAGTAAGTTGAATGCTAACCGTAACTTATTGATTGATATCAGCCCGGACTTCCCGTTCCAAATTACGTCGCTGGATGCTGCGGGGACTAATTTGCTGCTGGCTAAAAATCACCAATGGGGAATGTGGTCCGGCTCATTGATGCTAAATGCAGGGAATGCGACTTTTAATAAAAATGATGTCCGTCGCCCATCATTGGCTTTGAGCGCCAATGAACAGCAGATTACGGTTAGTGATTTAAGTGCGTTCACCAAAGAGGGGTTACTGGAAGCCACCGCTACTATTGATCAAACACCTGGCAGAGCGTTATCCCTTGCGCTGACAGGCCGATCTGTCGACCTTAATATCTTACAAAACTGGGGCTGGTCAGCCTTACCGTTACAAGGGCTTGGTAATCTGAAATTGCAGATAAAAGGTAGCTTGGCAGCAGATAAGCCATTGAAACCCACCATTAATGGCTCTCTACAAGCCACTGATAGCCACGGGCAGCAAGTTAATCAGACAATACAGCACGGCGAGGTGCATGGCGTAGCGGGGCAATAAGCGAACATAAACAGTGCTTCCGAGCTTTGCCAGCAATGACTCTGAACACAAACCGCCGATCACGTGAAATAGAACGTAATCGGCGTAAAGAGACGTCTACATAAGGGGGAAAGACTTAGAATATTCGAAGAAACTTTGAGGGACATAATTGTTAATCTTATTATCATAGCAATAATCCACTATCTGCCGCTTACTGGAGACGCCGGCTTTTCTGTAGATGTTTTGAATAATATTGCTGATTGATCTGGGTGATAAGTGAAGTTTTCTGGCGATATCTTTACTTGAGAATGAGTGCAAAGTATAAAATAACACTTCCCATTCTCTTTTGGTGAATAAATCTGATGGTGGAGTGAATATAAGTGATGTAGGTATTGTTATCTTAGTTAGACGAGACAGAATGATATCCTCCACTGGTCTTACATGGAAAATAATACCCTGAGACACCCCATTTTCATCTATTAACGGATATTTATCACAAAAATTAGGTTTTAAATATGAAAGCCCATCCCACTCATGTATTTCAACTGAAGTTATCCGCTCCTGCGATAACTTTACCTTACGGTCATGGGCCTGAAACTCCATTTGAAACGCGGCTGTTGGTGAAGGTAATTCGCTATCTAATCGCCCTTCCAAATTATATTTTTCTGATAATCCCAATAATTTATGATGTCGAGCATTTGAATAAATAAATCTTGACTGATTATCTCTTATTCCCCAAGGCTCTGAACTGCGCTCCCAAAATCTTATCATTATTTCCAGTTGGTTCTTCAGCACGTTATCCATATTATATTTTCCTGTTACATTTATATTATCCTTCCATTAATGGGAATGAACCTGAGTATTCGAAGAAGCTCTGAGGAACATAGTTAATGATCTTATTTTCATAACAATAATCCACCATCTGTTGTCGCCTGGAAACAACAGCCTTCTTATATATTTTCTGCGTGATATTATCGACTTTTCTGGAGGATAAATAGAGTTTCTTCGCAATCTCTGTACTTGAGAATGAATGCAGGATATAAAATAACACCTCCCACTCTCTTTTTGAAAACAAATCTGATGGCGGAGTTAAAATGAGTGATATAGGTATTTTTATCTTATTTAAATATGTTAATACTATATCCTCTACTGGTCTACCATGACAAATAACACCTTGAGACACCCCGTTTTCATCCATAAGTGGATACTTATCAACAAAATAAGGCTGATAGTATGAACGCCCATCCCATGCATGTATTTCAACCGAGGTTATACGATCTTGCAGTAGCTTAACCTTACGGTCATGCTCCTGATATTCAGGTTGGAATTCTGATATTGGGGTAGGAAGCTCACCATCTGTTCGTCCTTCCATATTAAACTTATCAGGTAAAGCTAATAGCCTATGTAATCTATTATTTGCATAAACATATCTTGATTGATTATCTTTTACCCCCCAAGGTTCAGAGCTATTTTCCCAGAATCTTATGAGTAATTGAAGTGAATTGAATAGTGATGCTTCCATTGTACCTCCTATTTAAACTTTCCTTATTCTTCTAATAATGCTACATCCACGATAATCGATAAATCTACTTGGCCATATTTCTTGTGGCGTAATCCCGATCGCTTCTGCGATGATCATTTCACCCTTGGGCCACGGACGTGTTAATGCATTAGCCAGTGTTCCTGAAGATAGACCACTGTCTCTTGATAATGCTGAAAGTGAACCTTTCCTTTTACGTATAGCAGCTAATATTTCTTGTCTATGCCAATCTTTATTCATTTAAATTCTCCTTATTTATAAGGTTACAAATATCATTCAATTAAATTGTATAATCTAAAAATTAAACTCCCATACTAATATTAAACAATATATTACTCGTTAATATTCTAAAATTAACATTTGCGGTGAGTGATTAAATAACTATTCCCGCATATAGTCCAGTGTATTATTTACTCTATTTACTGCTTTGTATATTGGGAAAGAATTTAAGAAATAAATCTGAAACATTATAGAATACATATATCATCGTATTTATATTAACTAAAGAAAGGAATATATAATTCACCAAACTACCCGCTCATGGGTTATTAATGAACGGGCATAATAAAAATTAGTTAACCCCATCACTGTCAACATCGACGGGTAGGACCATATATGTTCCTGAAAACACCGCACCGGCCTCTTCATTACCAAATAAATTTACATCCAGCTGTACTCTGGCACGACGGCCACGGGCCAATCTATCCAAATCGCCACTGAGCGAACTTAACTCTGCCACGGCTCTTGGCCGCCCGGTAACAGGTGCACTGTAGCGAATATGGGCATCAGCAAGAATAATAGTGCCTCCTAAATGGCGCTCGCGCAGTAATAGCCAAATCAAGCCCCAGCCCGTCAGGGTCGCCAATGAGAAAAGACTGCCAGCAAATAAGGTATGGTGTGGATTCTGATTACCGGCTTCCGGCATGGTCGTGACAAAGCGCTGGCCAGTATATTGACTAATGCGCACACCCATTTTTTCGCTCAATGGAATATGGTCGTACCAGGCTTGCTGCAACTGACCACACCAATCAGGGCGGTGCAAAATATCATCCATGGTCACAACCGGCTTAATCATTAAGAAATGACGAACAGGCGTGGTTTGCGGGGCGGTTATCTCTCCCTGACTGACGAAACCTAACTTGGCAAAGAAATCGACAGCATCTTCACGGGCGCTACACACCACCCGCTTTACCCCTTCCTGACGCGCCACTGACTCTAATGTCATTGCAACTAACGTCCCTAACCCCTTTGATCTCACTGATGGGTCTACCGCCAGAAAGCGAATAGCAGCCTCGTTATCGGCATTGATATATAAGCGGCCAATAGCAACAGGTTTACCCTGCTCATCCACCACCATTTGGTGATGGGCCATTGCGTCATAAGCATCTTTTTCAGAACCTATCGGTTGATGTAGCGGCTTGCGTAACATTTCCCAACGAAATTGATAATAATCTTTAAGTTCTTGTTCTGTTGTGGGCACACGCAAGTGATACATAGGAGCATTCTCTCGTTAAAATTATTAATAAAATCTGTGGCATAATCCTCAATCTTGAACAAAGTCCTGTCTCTAAACTTGTAACCAGAACGTCACTGGGCCGTCGTTTACCAGGCTAACTTTCATATCCGCTGCAAATAATCCCGTTTCCGTTTTTACACCATGCTCGTGACACTGGGCAACAAAATACTGATAAAGCCTGTCAGCTTCTGCTGGAGCTGCTCCACGAGAAAAACTAGGTCTCATGCCCTTTTGGGTATCGGCAACCAGTGTAAATTGTGAAACCACCAGCACACTGCCCCCAGCTTGCTGAACATTCAGGTTCATTTTGCCGTTCTCATCACTAAAAACCCGGTAACCCAGTACCTTTTCACATAAGCGCTGTGCTTTTTGCTCGGTATCCTGCTGTTCAACACCGAGTAATATCAGTAACCCAGGTCCTATCTCGCCCACCACTTCCCCATCAACCACGACATTGGCGCTAAGCGCCCGTTGAATCAACGCAATCATAATGCCTTATATCTCCTGACTTTGACCCGGGTTCTTCTCTGTGATGGCCTGATGGCGTTGCGTGCGATATTCACCCAAGGTGACCGTAATCTCTGCTCCCAACAACACAATGCACCAACTCCAATAAACCCAAAGAAATAAAATTGGGATAACGGCCAGTACCCCGTAAATCAGCTGATAAGACGGAAACAGAGTGATATACATCGTGAATCCTTTCTTACCCAGCTCGAAAAATAATGCGGCAACCAGCGCGCCGATAACGGCATCTCGTGCGGGCACCCTAACGGTTGGCACCACACTGTACAATAACCAAAATGAAACCCAGGAAATCAGCAACGGAAATAGCCGCAATGTTTCATCTATCATGCTGTCTACCTGGGCATTTGCCAGCCATTGCAATGACAGTAGATACGAGCTGATCACCATACTGGCCCCGACAAGAATTGGCCCTAATGTCAGTACCATCCAATAAACGGCAAATGAAAACACCAGTGACCGGTGAACCTTACTGCGCCAGATAATGTTGAGCACACTGTCGACGGAATAAATTAGCAACAGCGCTGTCACAATCAAACCGCAGGTGCCCACCACGGTCATGCGGTTTGAGTTGGCAACAAATTGCTCAAGGTAGTTTTGGATGATATCGCCGGTTGCAGGCATAAAATTGGCAAATATGAAGGCTTTCAATTTTATACTGATGTCAGCAAACATTGGAAAAGCAGCGAACAGAGCAAAAATCACCGTGACCAATGGCACAAGAGAAAGTAATGACACATACGCCAGATGCCCAGCCAGCATGGTTAAACCGTCTTTATCTATTCGGGTGTAAAGCATTCGCCCGAACGTAATGTAGGGTTTTAAAGATGCAGATAAGCGAAAACGCAGAAAACTCGCCATGTTTATCTCTCAATCAATACCGGTGTTTAGGCTATGGGCTAGCGTGATGTTTAAGGCTAACCCATTAACGCCTTGAGCAAGAACTTATCAGGAAAAATAAGCTGGAATAACCTTTCGGTCGGTGACGTGGATACCAGTAATGCCCTCAATTCTGGCAGCAACAATATTCGCCTCAACATCATCAAAGAACACAGCTTGTTCTGCCGGAATGTTCTCTGCACTCAGCACATGCTGATAGATTCTGGCTTCAGGTTTGCGCATTCCCAAATCTTGCGACAGATACATATGATCCGCAGCAGCAGCAACTTCGGGATAATGCTGTGGCCAATAATTGCAATGTAGGCGGTTAGTATTAGATAGCACCACCACTCGGTGCCCTTCGGCCCGCAACTTTTGCATGATCGAGATAACTTCGGGGCGTAAAGCCACAAACACAGCCTGCCAACCTTCGGCAAACTGTTCGAAACTCAACGATAACCCCATTTCGTCACTTAGCTGACGGGCAAAATCCTCATCGCTGATTTCACCGCGCTCATGCTGCTGGAAGACCTCTCCCATCGTAAAGCGCTCACTCAGTGTAGCCAACGGAACACTGCTTAATTTACTCCAGACACCCAATACGCGTTTGAAGTCGATATCAACAATCACATTCCCTAGATCAAAGATATACAGCATGGCGCTCTCCCAATTAGATGGTGAGTTTTACTGTAACGGGAAAAAAGAAAACTGAACAGAGTGAGGGAGAAAAAGGAGGGGTCGGTCAGGAAAAATAATATTTTTTGCCGTAAATCAATATAGCAAACAGATTTCAAATTGCAGGAAGGTGGCAAAGGATAGAACTCAGGGCGCTTTTCGCGCCCTAAGTATCAATGGAACCAAGAAGAATTAATCTTCTTTAGGACCACGACCTGCACGCTTACGATCGTTTTCCGTCAGGTGACGCTTACGGATACGGATAGATAGCGGGGTCACTTCAACCAATTCATCGTCATCGATGAATTCCAGAGCCTGTTCCAGAGTTTTCTTCAGGAAAGGAACCAGAGTGGTTGCTTCGTCAGTACCCGATGCACGCATGTTGGTCAGTTGCTTACCGGTCAGGCAGTTTACAGTCAGGTCATTAGAACGTGAGTGAATACCGATGATTTGGCCTTCATACACTTCTGTACCATGACCGATGAACAGCTTGCCGCGGTCTTGCAGTTTGAACAATGCGAACGCAACAGCTTTACCCTGACCGTTAGAGATCAGTACACCGTTTTGGCGCTGGCCGATATCGCCTGGACGCACATCATCATAGTGACTGAATGTGGAGTACAGCAGGCCTGTACCAGAAGTCATGGTCATGAACTCAGTACGGAAACCGATCAGACCACGAGCAGGGATCAAGTAGTCGAGACGCACACGGCCTTTACCATCTGGATCCATGTTTTTCAGGTCAGCTTTACGCTCACCCATGGCTTGCATGACTGAACCCTGGTGCTGTTCTTCGATGTCCAAGGTCACGTTTTCAAACGGCTCTTGTTTGCGGCCATCAATTTCACGGACGATAACTTTAGGACGGGAAACCGCCAGCTCGAAACCTTCACGACGCATGTTTTCGATCAGAACCGACAAGTGCAGTTCGCCACGACCAGATACGCGGAATGCATCAGCATCTTCGGTTTCTTCAACACGCAGCGCCACGTTATGAATCAACTCTTTGTTCAGGCGGTCAAGAATCTGACGTGAAGTCACATACTTGCCTTCTTTACCACAGAACGGAGAGGTGTTAACGCAGAAATACATGCTTACGGTTGGCTCATCAACTGACAGTGCTGGCAAAGCTTCAACAGCAGTAACATCGCAAATGGTATCAGAGATGTTCAACTCGCCCAGACCGGTGATGGCAATGATATCGCCAGCTTCAGCCTCGGTAGCTTCAATACGCTCCAGACCCATGTGAGTCAGAACTTTACCAACTTTGGCGTTACGAGTTTTGCCTTCGCTATCAATGATAGTGATTTGCTGGTTAGGCTTAACTTTACCGCGTTTGATACGACCGATACCGATAACACCAACATAGTTGTTGTAATCCAACTGAGAGATCTGCATCTGGAACGGTGCTTCAACCTCAACTTGTGGCGGTGACACATGGTCAACGATGGCTTGATACAGCGGGGTCATGTCTTCCGCCATATCATTGTGGTCATTACCCGCGATACCCATCAATGCAGATGCATAAATGATAGGGAAGTCCAGTTGTTCGTCGGTTGCATCCAGGTTGACAAACAGGTCGAACACCTGATCGACAACCCAGTCAGGACGCGCGCCCGGACGGTCAACTTTATTAATTACCACGATTGGTTTCAGACCGTTAGCGAAAGCTTTTTTGGTCACGAAACGGGTCTGCGGCATCGGGCCATCCATTGCGTCGACAACCAGCAGCACAGAGTCAACCATAGACATTACACGCTCAACTTCACCACCGAAATCGGCGTGTCCTGGGGTATCCACGATGTTGATGCGGTAGTCTTTCCACTTAATGGCAGTGTTTTTAGCGAGGATGGTTATCCCACGCTCTTTCTCCAAATCGTTGGAGTCCATTACACGTTCAGTTGCTTCAGCACGTTCACCGAACGTACCAGATTGTTGTAGCAACTTATCAACCAGGGTAGTTTTCCCATGGTCAACGTGCGCAATAATGGCGATGTTACGCAGATTCTCGATCACAGCTTTTTTGCCTCAGGCATTTAGAAATAGCGCACTATTGTACACGTATTAGGCGAGGGACTAAACAAGATCACAAAATTCTCTTATAAACAACCTAACGGCGGTATGTTTGTGATCCCTTTCACGGTGCAAAAATAACCGCCCGGCCTCTTATTGCACCAATACAGTGCCCAACAGCGCAAATGAAGCACCAAAATAGTGCAATATAACTATCCTGGTGCATACTGAATATCAGCAGACCCCTATGATATGGCATAAACGGGGGGTTTGGAAAGTTGGCATAGATTTCGCAATGTATTTTAGCATGAATGACTGAACATCATATACCCAAAGAAATTGGTGTTGCAGGTAGGCGGCAAGTGAATGAATCCCGATGAGCTTACTCTGGTAAGTGATTCGGGTGAATGAGTGCAGCCAACACCCCTGCAACTTCAAGTTCGAAGGGGATAACACGGTAATCGTTCCACGACGACGACTATGACAAATCCAGGAGATATAAGTATGTCCGCTGAACATGTTTTGACGATGCTGAATGAGCACGAAGTGAAATTTGTTGATTTGCGCTTCACCGATACTAAAGGGAAAGAACAGCACATCACTATTCCAGCTCATCAGGTCAACGCTGACTTCTTTGAAGAAGGCAAAATGTTTGATGGCTCCTCGATTGGTGGCTGGAAAGGCATTAACGAATCCGACATGGTACTGATGCCAGACGCCAGCACCGCTGTTATGGACCCGTTCTTCGAAGACTCCACACTGATTATCCGTTGTGACATCCTTGAGCCAGGTACCCTGCAAGGTTATGACCGCGATCCGCGTTCTATCTCTAAACGCGCAGAAGAATTCCTAAAATCTTCTGGCATCGCTGATACCGTATTGTTTGGGCCAGAGCCAGAATTCTTCCTGTTCGACGACGTTCGTTTTGGTAGCTCCATCCGCGGCTCCCACGTTGCTATCGATGATATCGAAGGCGCATGGAACTCCAGCACCAAATACGAAGGTGGCAACAAAGGCCATCGTCCAGCAGTCAAAGGGGGTTACTTCCCAGTTCCTCCGGTCGATTCTTCACAGGACCTGCGTTCTACCATGTGTTTGACCATGGAAGAAATGGGCCTGGTAGTTGAAGCGCACCACCATGAAGTTGCAACAGCCGGTCAGAACGAAGTGGCAACTCGCTTCAATACCATGACCAAAAAAGCTGACGAAATTCAGATTTACAAATATGTGGTGCACAACGTGGCACACGCATTCGGTAAAACTGCGACTTTCATGCCAAAACCTATGTTCGGTGATAACGGTTCAGGTATGCACTGCCATATGTCTTTGTCCAAGAACGGTACTAACTTGTTCGCTGGTGACAAATACGCTGGCCTGTCTGAAATGGCGCTGTTCTATATCGGCGGTATCATCAAGCACGCAAAAGCCATTAACGCCTTGGCTAACCCAACGACTAACTCCTACAAGCGTTTGGTCCCAGGCTACGAAGCACCGGTAATGTTGGCATATTCTGCCCGTAACCGTTCAGCTTCTATCCGTATCCCTGTGGTTGCCAGCCCGAAAGCACGTCGTATTGAAGCGCGCTTCCCGGACCCAGCAGCTAACCCATACCTGTGCTTCGCAGCTCTGCTGATGGCTGGCCTTGATGGCATCATCAATAAGATTCACCCTGGTGATGCGATGGACAAAAACCTGTATGACTTGCCACCGGAAGAAGAAGCTGAAATTCCAAAAGTTGCAGGTTCACTGGACGAAGCAATGGCTGCACTGAACGAAGACCGCGAGTTCCTGACCCGTGGTGGCGTGTTCACTGACGACGCTATCGATGCTTACATCGAACTGCGTAAAGAAGAAATGGACCGTGTTCGTATGACTCCGCACCCAGTTGAGTTCGAACTGTACTACAGCGTTTAATTTTAATTAGTCGTTTTTTTGTTGCCGTGGAAACTTTTGGCCCATCTCCGGATGGGCTTTTTTCTCCACTTTTCGTTTTCGTCATCATTCCTCTGGCTCAGTTGCGACTGAACCGCTAGGATTAATGCACCAAAAATGTGCAGGAGTCTGCGTAATGGCAACAGGCACGCTGCCCGATGCTGGGCAGATCCTCAATTCTCTCATTAATAGCATTCTGCTATTAGATGATTCTCTGGCTATTCATTATGCCAATCCCGCGGCCCAGCAACTTCTGGCGCAAAGCTCTCGTAAACTTTTTGGTACACCACTCCCCGAATTATTAGGCTATTTTTCTCTGAATATGGAGCTAATGAGGGAAAGTCTGGCGTCTGGACAAAGTTTTACCGATAACGAAGTCACACTGGTCGTTGATGGCCGGGCGCATATTTTATCGCTCACCGCACAATCATTGGCGGAAGGTTTCATATTGCTGGAAATGGCACCGATGGATAACCAACGTCGGCTAAGCCAAGAACAACTACAGCATGCTCAACAAATCGCCGCACGAGATTTGGTGCGTGGGTTGGCTCATGAGATTAAGAACCCATTGGGCGGCTTACGGGGTGCAGCACAATTATTGTCAAAAGCACTGCCCGATCCGGCATTGCTGGAATATACCAAAGTCATCATTGAACAAGCTGACCGCTTACGTAATTTGGTTGATCGCTTATTAGGCCCACAGCGGCCTGGTCAACATGTAACACAAAGCATCCATCAGGTTGCTGAACGGGTTTGCCAACTCGTATCACTGGAAAAACCGGATAACGTGACGTTAATCCGTGATTATGACCCCAGTTTGCCTGAGCTGGCGCACGACCCCGACCAAATTGAACAAGTGCTGCTCAATATCACCCGCAATGCATTACAAGCTTTAGGTGAAGCTGGCGGCACGATAACACTTCGTACCCGCACCGCATTTCAGATAACACTGCATGGCGTGCGCTACCGCTTGGCCGCGCGAATTGATATTGAAGATGATGGGCCAGGCGTACCCACGCAATTACAAGATACCGTGTTCTATCCGATGGTCAGTGGCCGTGAGGGAGGGACAGGCCTTGGTTTGTCGATTGCCCGCAGTCTTATCGATCAGCATTCGGGTAAAATTGAATTTAACAGTTGGCCGGGACATACCGAATTCTCGGTTTACCTGCCTATTCGCCAGTGAGGTTTCTATGCAACGAGGGATAGTCTGGATCGTCGATGACGATAGCTCCATCCGCTGGGTGCTTGAACGCGCACTGACTGGAGCGGGCCTAAACTGCGCAACTTTCGATACCGGTAATCAGGTGTTGGATGCTCTTGCCACGCAAACCCCGGATGTGTTGTTATCCGATATTCGTATGCCCGGCATGGATGGATTAGCACTGCTAAAACAAATTAAGCAGCGCCACCCGATGCTTCCGGTCATCATAATGACAGCACATTCTGATTTAGACGCAGCAGTTAGCGCTTACCAACAAGGGGCATTTGATTATCTGCCCAAACCCTTTGATATTGATGAAGCGGTCGCGCTGGTTGAGCGGGCTATCAGCCATTATCAAGAGCAACAACAACCCGCTCGCACCCAACCTGCCAGTGGCCCGACGGCTGATATCATCGGCGAAGCACCTGCGATGCAGGATGTTTTTCGCATCATTGGCCGCTTGTCGCGCTCCTCTATTAGCGTGCTGATTAACGGTGAATCGGGTACGGGTAAAGAGTTAGTGGCCCATGCACTGCATCGCCATAGCCCTCGAGCCAAAGCCCCTTTCATCGCATTGAATATGGCTGCGATTCCAAAAGATTTAATTGAGTCCGAACTGTTTGGCCATGAAAAAGGTGCATTTACCGGTGCCAATCAGGTACGCCAAGGCCGCTTTGAACAAGCCGATGGCGGCACTCTGTTTTTAGATGAAATTGGTGATATGCCGCTGGATGTGCAAACCCGCCTGTTGCGCGTATTGGCCGACGGCCAGTTCTATCGGGTTGGCGGTTATGCACCAGTCAAGGTGGATGTCCGCATTATTGCTGCAACCCATCAGAATCTGGAGCTACGGGTTCAGGAAGGGAAATTCCGCGAAGACTTATTCCATCGTCTGAATGTCATTCGAGTGCATTTACCGCCACTGCGTGAGCGCCGTGAAGATATTCCTCGTCTGGCGCGCTACTTCTTACAAGTCGCCGCGAAAGAGTTAGGGGTCGAAGCCAAGAACCTGCATCCTGAAACAGAAGTTGCGCTGACTCGCCTGCCTTGGCCGGGAAACGTACGCCAACTGGAAAATACCTGCCGTTGGTTGACCGTGATGGCTGCCGGGCAAGAAGTACTGGTTCAGGACTTACCTTCTGAGCTGTTTGAAACCAGCACACCAGATGCTTCCGGCCAACGGATGCCGGATAATTGGTCGACATTACTGGCGCAATGGGCAGATCGGGCATTACGGTCTGGTCATCAGGACTTACTGTCAGAAGCGCAACCAGAAATGGAACGCACGCTGTTAACCACCGCATTACGTCACACCCAAGGACATAAACAGGAAGCGGCACGCCTGTTAGGCTGGGGCCGAAATACGTTAACGCGTAAGTTGAAAGAATTGGGAATGGAATAAAATTTATTTAGCAATCACCCTCATCACTGAGGGTGACTTTATTAGATCACGCGGGAGAACTGCTGCTTGCGCGCCTGTTTACGTAAATAGATATCGAAACACATACAAATATTGCGAATGAGTAAACGCCCGCGCGGAGTTACACAGATACTCTTATCATCTCGCTCCACCAGCCCATCTTGTTCAAAGGGGGCGAGCAACTCAAAATCTTCGGCAAAATAATCAGCGAAACGAATACCATAATGCTGTTCAATCGGCTGATAGCTGATTTGGAAGTTACAAATCAGTGTCTTAATCACGTCGCGGCGCAAGCAATCATCTTCAGTCATGGTCAGGCCACGCCATAAGGCATTGCCACGCTGTTCGACAACGGCATAGTAAGTCTTCAAATCTTTTTCATTTTGCGCGTAACTGTCACCTAACATGCTGATGGCAGAAACCCCCAAACCAAGTAAATCACTCTCACCTTGGGTGGTATAGCCCTGGAAATTACGATGTAATTTACCTTCACGCTGGGCAATCGCTAGCTCATCGTCTGGTCGGGCAAAATGATCCATACCAATGAACTGATAGCCAGATTCCGTTAAGAAACTGATGGTATGTTGCAAAATATCCAGTCGCTGCTCGGCACTTGGCAAATCCGCATCTTTAATTTTACGCTGTGCGGCAAACAGACTCGGCAAATGGGCGTAATTAAATACGCTCAAGCGATCAGGGTTGAGTTCTGCTACCCGCTTGAGGGTAAAAGCAAAACTTTCTGGCGTCTGTTTTGGCAAACCATAAATCAAATCAATATTGGTTGAGTTAAATCCCAGCGCCTTAGCGCGGGCAATCAGTGCAAAGATAAAATCTTCATCTTGCTCACGGTTAACCAGCCGTTGAACCTCTTTATTGAAATCCTGCACCCCCATGCTCAGGCGATTAAACCCTTCAGCACGCAGATGATCGAGCACATCCAGCTCAATTTCACGCGGATCAACTTCAATTGACTGCTCTGCGCCGGGTAGAAAATCAAAGTTTTCACGCAACAGATTCATCAAATGAGTAATTTGTGTTTTATTTAGATAAGTTGGCGTGCCGCCGCCCCAATGCATCTGGCTGACCTGGCGACCAGCAAATAACGCAGCCCGCTGGCGGATCTCTTTTTCCAAAACCGCCAGGTATTCATCAGCTTTATGCTGTTGGCGTGTCACCAACTTATTACAGCCGCAGAAGTAGCAAAGCTTATGGCAAAACGGGATATGCACATACAGCGATAAAGGCCGCTGTGGATAACGTTTCACTGCTTGCTGAAAAGCAGATTCATCGTATTTTTCACTAAACTCAAGGGCGGTGGGGTAAGAGGTATAGCGCGGCCCTGAATAATTATATTTTTGAATCAGGGACAGATCCCAAACTATAGCGTTTTCAGACATGTTCATTCCTTCCGATATTTTCGCTTACCGGGCCGGTTAGGGGGCAGATGTTTTCGTTGTCTGGCCACAGAAGCGCTGCGCAACTGCTTTCTTCGTTGCGACAGCCGCCATAGTTTACCCAATAACCACAATAGATAACATGTAAGTAGTAGGGCTATTATCGGGATCACCCACTTCATCCGTTAAAATGTATCTTTTGGATTACCACTCTTCAGTAATTTTAAGATATCTTCCGGCTTTTCTTCGCGCTCTTCGTCATCTTCGTCGTCACCCAGTTCAATGCCTAATTGCTCCATCAGGGCATCGATACGGTCTAACGTCAGATCAACATAAGCCTGGTCTTCTTTGCTCAATACTTCGTCGTTATCGAGTCTGTCCAGCAATGCATCCAGACGCTCATCGTTTTCCAGCTTGGTTAGCTCTTCTTCCGGCGTCAGGCGTGGCTTAGCTTCAACTTTGGCCACTGGCTTAGTGGTTGGCTTCGCTTTTGCCTTGCTCTCGACCACCAGAGGTACAGGCACTTTGCTGCCAATACGCGGATCTTTCTCTTGAGCCTGAGTTGACCCCGTTTTATTGCTACCCTCAACATTGGTTCTCGCTCCTGAGCGATTGCCACTGTGTCTCTTCTGACGTTTGCGCTCGCGGGCTTCAATATCAAGCTCTACACGGGTTTTTTTATGACGCTTTGGCGTTGCGGTGCCTTTCGGGGCCGCACGGTCAGCGCGTGGTGCTTTATTTGGTTGCTTCATAACCTGTGCTCTTAAATGAGTATGGGATCGGATTGAGTATATACCCGTCATCTTCCAAGTTGCAGATGCTCTTATTTGCCGCTTTCCTGCATCTTGAAATTTATTGAGTATAGGATTGGGCCGGAATCTAGCAGAAAGAAGAGAAAGAAAAAAGGCGGCAGATTAACCTGTCGCCTTTTTTCGCACCTTCTGCGGAAGGATATCCTTACTGTGCATTCCCTACACTGATATAACGTCCTGGTTTCTCCCTACTGCAATTCGCCATCCTTGCCATCCCCCCAACCCTGAAGGCGACTCACCCAGCACTCCGGCCTGTGTCCATAAACATCCTTTTATATAAGCTCCCTGTATCATCCCTGGCTCACAGTATATCCATTACATTCCTTAAGCATATCCCACTCTTCCTAAGTGATTACGCTCCTTGCCAGTACATCCCGCACTGTTAAAAATCATGGCTTACAAAAATTAGTTATTTGTTTTTATTCAAAAAAATAATCATAAAAACAAATTAACCGCTGATAAGTGTAGCCTATTATTAATAAAGTTTTTCTTAACAATCACTCAATGATAAGCGATTAGTTTTTCCGACAATGACCGCCAACTCACAAAAATTGCAATTTCACGAAAAAAAACAGATAGAGAGTGCGCCGCGAACCCTCTACAACTTCAGCCTCTACAAAGTCAGGTAGAAAGAGGACAAAAGATAAACCCCCTTTTTTCGGCCCGATGCAGTTATAATCGCTGCATGTAAGCTATCTCTCACGGAGACGACAAATTTTGACTATCAGAAATTTTAACTATCACATGACTCACTTCGTCATCAGTGCTCCGGATATTCGCCATCTGCCACGTGATGAAGGTATTGAAGTGGCATTTGCTGGCCGCTCAAATGCAGGTAAATCGAGTGCTCTCAATACATTAACGGGTCAGAAAAGTTTGGCCAGAACCAGTAAAACACCGGGCCGTACTCAGCTGATTAACTTATTTGAAGTGGTTGAGGGTGTACGTCTGGTCGACTTGCCAGGCTATGGCTATGCCGAAGTCCCGGAAGAGATGAAACTCAAGTGGCAACGCGCATTAGGAGAGTATTTACAGAAACGTAACTGCCTGAAAGGGTTGGTTGTGTTGATGGATATTCGTCATCCACTGAAAGATTTGGATCAGCAGATGATTACCTGGGCAGTCGCCGTTGGTACCCCGGTTATGCTGTTACTGACCAAAGCAGATAAGCTGGCATCTGGCGCTCGCAAAGCCCAACTAAACATGGTACGAGAAGCTATCATTCCATTTATGGGTGATATTCAGGTTGAAGCTTTCTCATCATTGAAAAAGATTGGTGTCGATAAGTTGCGTGAAAAGCTGGATACCTGGTTCAGCGAAATCCCGCCAGAAGTCATGATTGACGAGTATGACGACGAAGAAGGCGAATAACCTATTGCCATGTGCAGCCCGCAAGGGCTGTTACTTCAGGAGTGGCAGTCATATCGCTCAGTACCAGAACCTTCGCTCCAGTTTTTTGTGATAAATCCCCCCAACGACGCTTTTCTATCAGTCAATATTTCGCCCATTTCCTGGTCTATTTTCTGACAAAGACCCAATAAAAAACGCCCCAGTCAATAAATGACTGGGGCGGCTAATATACAGCCAAATCCGATTACGTGAAGTAAAAGGTCTGAAAGATAGAACATCTTACCTCTGTACCCTACATCTGTAACTCTACATCATTTTTTCGCAGGGCAAAAGAATTTTTTGTTGTATAGTTACACAAATTGTCACGATTCAGCGCACATCATTCCCGCATTATCGCGCCTAAATGTAGCTTAATTACATAAAATGCTTTATTTATCACCACTTACCCATACAACTAATGAGCTTGATCCCAGTTATAACCCACACCGACATCAACTTTTAATGGCACGGCCAGTTGCATGCTTTGTTCCATCAGTTCGCGGATCTTCTGTTCGGCGCTTTCCAGCACACTCTCATGCACTTCAAATACTAATTCATCGTGTACTTGCATGATGACCCGCACCAAAGGCTCAGGTTGTTGCTGTAACCAGGCATCCACTGCAATCATTGCACGCTTAATAATATCAGCTGCTGTCCCTTGCATCGGCGCATTGATAGCTTCACGTTCTGCAGCTTTGCGGCGAGTAGCATTACGTGAGTGAATATCAGGTAAATAGAGGCGACGGCCATCCAGAGTCGTGACATAACCTTGTTCGGCGGCTTGTTTTCGGGTGCGCTCCATATATTCCAACACACCTGGATAGCGCTCAAAATAGAGATCCATATAACGCTGAGCTTCCCCACGAGGAATATTCAGCTGCCGCGCCAAACCAAATGCACTCATGCCATAAATCAAACCAAAGTTGATGGCTTTCGCACTACGGCGTTGCTCGTTTGTGACTTTCTCCAGTGATAAGCCAAAGACTTCAGCCGCAGTCGCGCGGTGGATATCCTTGCCAGCAGCAAATGCTGCCAATAACCCTTTATCCTGCGACAAATGAGCCATGATACGCAGCTCAATCTGGGAGTAGTCAGCCGCCATGATGCGGTAACCTTCTGGCGCAATGAAGGCCTGACGTATACGACGCCCCTCTTCATTTCGCACCGGAATGTTTTGCAAGTTAGGATCACGGGAAGATAAACGCCCGGTCGCAGTTACAGCCTGATGATAAGAGGTATGAACTCGCCCTGAAACCGGGTTAATCATCAACGGCAGTTTATCGGTATAGGTACTTTTCAGCTTCGCTAAGCCCCGATACTCAAGAATAACCTTCGGTAGAGGGTAATCCAGCGCCAACTCGGCCAGCACCTCTTCGTTAGTTGAAGCCGCGCCGCCAGGGGTTTTCTTCAAGATAGGTAGTTTTTGTTTTTCATACAAAATAACCTGTAATTGCTTTGGCGAGGCGAGATTAAAAGGCTCTTCAGCCAATTCGTGCGCTTGTTTTTCCAGCTCATCAAGACGAATAGTCAGTTCTTTGGAATGCGCCGCCAATATATTCTGGTCAATCAATACACCTGTCCGCTCGATACGGGACAAAATTGGCAGTAACGGCATCTCAATTTCTTGGAATACCCGTTTGAGTCCTTCACTTTGCTGTAACTTCGGCCACAACACCAAGTGCAACTGTAGAGTAACGTCTGCATCTTCTGCCGCATAAGGCCCAGCTTGCTCTAACGCAATTTGGTTGAAGGTGAGTTGGTTTTTGCCTTTACCGGCGATCTCTTCGAAAGTAATGGTCTTATGGTTAAGATAGCGCTCCGCCAGGCTATCCATATCATGTCTGCCGGCAACACTGTCTAAAACATAAGATTCCAACATGGTATCAAAAGCAATACCACGCAGATCAATGCCATAACGTGCCAGCATGCTTTGGTCAAACTTAAGATTCTGACCAACTTTCAGTGCCTTATCATCTTCCAGCAAGGGTTTAAGCTGGGCCAGAACCCAATCCCTATCAAGCTGAGCAGGGGCATCCAAATAATCATGCGCTAATGGCAGGTAAGCTGCTTCACCCGGCGCCACTGCAAAAGAGAGGCCAATTAAATTACTGCTGAGAGTATCAAGGCCGTCAGTTTCAGTATCAAAAGCAAAAACTTCTGCCTTTTTAAGCCGCTCAATCCAATCGCTTAAAGATTTTTCATCCAAGATAGTCTGATAATTTTCTTGTGAGAGCACGGCAGTCACTTCAGCCACAGGTGCAGACTCTGGTGCAGCAAAAGCTTTATTGCTTGCCTGCGCTGTTGGCCTATCTTTTTTGCCATCCAGCCATTTGCCAGCCTCTACGTCCGCGAGCCAGCGCTTAAACTCATAACGACTGAATAATTGATGTAATTGCTCATCATCCGGCGCTGAGACGTTCAACTCATCACAAGTTACATCCAGTTCAACATCCGTTTTAATCGTGGCTAATTTATAAGAGAGATAGGCAACATCTTTATTCTGCTCTAATTTGGCCGACATCGTTTTTGCACCACGGAATGTCAGCGTGGGTATCTTATCCAAATTACTAAATAGTGAGTCCAGCCCACCCAGACCTTGCAATAAAGCCTGTGCCGTCTTCTCACCAACACCCGGAACTCCCGGAATATTATCGGAGGAGTCACCCATCAGAGCGAGAAAATCAATAATCAGTTCAGGAGGTACGCCATATTTTTCGCATACTTCCTGTGGCCCTAAAATAGCGTTATTCATTGTATTAATAAGAGTGATATTTGGCGTAACTAATTGCGCCATATCTTTATCACCGGTACTAATTAATACGGCATGACCAGCTTTTTCAGCCTCTTGTGCCAAAGTACCAATAACATCGTCAGCCTCAACACCGGAAACAACCAATAGAGGTAGCCCCATAGCCTTAACCATTTGGTGAAGCGGCTCAATTTGAGCCCGCAAATCATCGGGCATGGGTGGGCGGTGAGACTTATATTCCGCGAAAAGCTCATCACGAAATGTTTTACCTTTGGCATCAAAAACTACGGCGACATGGCTTGGTCGGTATTGCAGCAACAGACTGCGCAACATGTTCAACACGCCATACATCGCGCCCGTTGGCTCGCCCTTGCTGTTGGTTAGCGGCGGAAAAGCATGGTAAGCACGATAGAGGTAAGAGGAACCGTCTACGAGGATTAATGGGTTTTCTGCAATCTGGGCCATAGAGTTTCTTCATCTTTATTCATCAAGGTCTGACGCTAAGAATGCCATAGCTCGCAGCAAGAGACGAATTTTAGCGTCCATTGTTGTGCGGAAGAGAGCATTTTTACATGGTGATCTTAAAGATCCAGCTTGTGGATAACTTTGTGAGTAAAAACATGAGCAGATTATATCTTTTGGCTCTTGTTTTATAGGTTAATATTTTATATCTTAATAATCATATGGTTATGGTTATTACCTTCTTATTCTATTGTCATTATTTCGTTATCTGAATTGTGGATATTACTTATTCAGTTACCATCACAAGCTCCGTTAATTTTACTTATCGTAAATTTATTGGCACAGATTTTTTATTCCTTCGCGCAAACTTATTTTTATCTTTTTGTACCTTAAATATTGGCGACAACCTATCACTGGAATAGATAAACCAATCAAAAACAACATTAAGACTAATAAATATCGGCATTCGGTAGAGTGGCTATCACATTAGATAACATGATGTTTTTATAGTGGGATAGAAACAGATTTGAAGTGTGCGGATATTTGATAACGGAAAGAGGGGCTAATAAAATCCAGCCCCTCTTTTATACTATTATTTCTGAGTCAGCAGGAACTTAACGACATCTGCATACTGTTTAACATAGGTATCCATTGAGCTGGTATCCATGCCATCGTTTTTAATCATATATTTGCCATTAACAAACATGGCTGGTACACCACGTAGTTCTAAGTCTTCAGCTGCTTTTTGCTGCTGAACAACCAGAGATTTAACTACAAAACTGTTTAATGCTGCATCATAGTCTTCACCACTCACACCTGCTTTGATAAAGACATTACGGATATCATCAGGGGTTTGTACCGTTTGTGTTTTCTGTACACCTTCAAACATCAATGGAGTGATTTTCTCTTCAACACCCAATGCCATAGCAACAGCCCATGCTTGAGTTAATTGCTTGCCCAATGGGCCAAGGAACTCAACATGGTAGCGAGTCATTTTAGTCCCTTCCGGCAGTGCTTTCTTTACCGCTTGAGGAACATGGTAAACCTCTTCAAACTGGTAGCAGTGCGGGCAATAGAAAGAGAAAAACTCTAAAACTTGGGGCTCACCGGTTACCGGTTTATTTAACGTCTGGTACTGGGTACCATCAGTAAATTGTGCAGCCGATGCACTGAATGCCATCACCATGCCAACGAGTGCTAACCATACATTTTTCATACTATAAGAATCTCCATTATCTTAGCTTTAGTACATTGGCATCAGCTGCAAAGGGGGTGCCTGCAACAGCTTAACCTGTTCTGTAAATGATGCAGTCTGCTGTAACCAAAAATCAGACTCCGCCATCCACGGAAAACTTTTAGGAAATGCCGGGTCCTGCCAACGTCTGGCGACCCATGCAAGGTAATAAACCATCCGCATCGCGCGTAACGGTTCAATGAGTGCAAGTTCCCGCTGATCAAAATCAGCAAACTCACTATAAGCTTCTAGCAAGATATCTAGCTGGATCAGTTGCTCACTGCGCTCGCCGTGTAACAACATCCAAAGATCCTGAACCGCCGGGCCATTTCGAGCATCATCCAAATCGACAAACATCGGCCCATCGCGCCACAAAATATTGCCTGGGTGGCAGTCACCATGTAACCGCAATGGTTGCCAATCTGTATGCCAATACTGCTTGATGGTACTAATCAGCAGATCAGTTGCTGCCAGAAATTTGTCTCGCTGTTTTGCTGGCACCAATTCGCTGCTGGCCAGCAATTGGCGTGGTTCTGTCAGATACTCCTCAATCCCTATCGTTGAGCGAGCGACAAACAAAGCATCACTGCCCACCTGATGAATTCGGCCTAGATAGCGCCCAACCCACTCTAATTGATCAAGGTTATCGATTTCATACTGACGCCCGCCAACGCTCGGAAAAACAGTAAAGAAAAAGCCACCATGAGTATGCAAGGTACGCCCATCGAGCTGCAATGGGGCTATCACCGGGATTTCAGACTCTGCCAAATCAAGCGAGAACTGATGTTCCTCCAGGATTTGCTCGCTGCTCCAGCGCTCAGGGCGGTAGAATTTCACCACGTATCGCTTACGATCTTCGTCCATAAACTGATAAACGCGGTTTTCATAACTATTGAGTGCAGTTAATCCTGAATCTACCCGCACCCCCACACCTTCGAGGGCATCCATAATCAGGTCAGGTGACAATGTCTGAAAATTAAAAGCAGAGCTGTTCATAACAACATTCAGTCTATGTAAGTGACAGCGGCTCGCTGAGAATAAGAAATAGTATCATCAAAGCCCTATCTACGCAGACAAGGAGTATGACTAATCTTTAATGATGCCACGGGCACGCAATATGGCGGTTTTAAAGTCTTCTTCGTAATCTTTTTTCAGACCAGGAATCACTTCTGTCGATGCTGAACCGCGCATTTTCAGATGATAAATAAGAATATCGTCCGTGAGATCTGATAATTCACCTTCAAAACCAGCTTCATCTGACAACTTTTTTAAAAACTGCACCAAATTTAAATCGGGTTCTTGTTGCCAGGCTGGATGTAAAAGCTCTATCAGTTCATTAACACGATGGCATTTCATAGCAAATTTATCCTATTTAAAAATATGCTGACAAAGTAGCAGGGATATTCACACAGGGAAAGAGAGCCTATTGTCAATAAAAGTAAATCCTGACCAATCCTGCTATTTAAAGATACAATTCGTCTGTGAATTGAATGCAACGGAGTGATAGAAATGCAGCCCAATATTACAGGCGTTATTCTTGCAGGAGGCCGTTCTTCCCGAATGGGAGGCAATGATAAAGGACTGACTCTTCTTCGCGATAAACCATTGTTTCAATATGTCATAGATAGATTAAAACCTCAGGTTAACGATCTCCTTATTAATGCTAATCGTAATCAAGAGTTGTATCAAGCTAGTGGAATACCCGTCGTTAGCGATATCATTACCGGCTTTGTCGGGCCATTGGCGGGTATGCATGCAGGGTTGAGCTATTCAGATACTGAATGGGTTGTGTTTGCCCCTTGCGACGTTCCAACGCTTCCAAGCAATTTAGTGTCTCAACTTTGGCAAGGAAAGCAGCAAGCACTGGCGGCTTATGTTCACGATGGCGAGCGAGCACACCCAACATTAGCGCTAATGCATGTTGGCCTTAAATCACTGCTTGCGGAATATTTGGCAAAAGGTGACCGCAAGCTAATGATATTTATGGATAGAGTTAATGCTCAACCCATAATATTCCGTGGGAAAAGAGATCAATTCAGCAACCTAAATACTCCCGCAGACTGTGACTTATGGGAACAGAGTAAAAGAGGAGAATTATGAGCCGCAAAACACCACCACTGTTAGGGATTGCTGCATACAGTGGTACAGGTAAAACAACATTACTCAAAAGCCTAATTCCTTTATTACAACAGCGGCAAATCCGGGTAGGTCTGATTAAACATACACATCACAATATGGAAATTGATACGCCAGGTAAGGATAGTTATGAGCTGCGTAAGGCCGGTGCACATCAAACCCTGGTTGCTAGTGATTGCCGTTGGGCATTAATGACAGAAACACCAGAACAAAAACCATTGGATCTACACTATCTTGCCAGCAGGTTGGATGCTGCAACTATCGATCTAATATTGGTTGAAGGTTTTAAACATGAGCCAATCAATAAAATTGCCCTCTATCGAGAAGCGGTAGGAAAGCCTTACACAGATTTGATTGATGAATATGTTATTGCTTTGGCAAGTGATGAACCGATAGATATCACTGTAAAGCAATTAGATATTAATCAACCTGAACAAATTGCAGATTTCATTTGTAGCTGGCTCCAAAACAATCCATCACAGCCGTAAAACAAAAAAGGCCACCCGCCAAGGTAGCCTTCTCTTTTATGTGGCTTTTTACGCACAAAAATCCACGCCAAACTCCACGCAAAAAACTATTTCTATCGTTTTTTGTATTTCACACATAGCAAAAACCCCACGCTTTTGGCATGGGGTCTTGGCTTGATTTGATGCCTGGCAGTGTCCTACTCTCGCATGGGGAGACCCCACACTACCATCGGCGCTACGGCGTTTCACTTCTGAGTTCGGCATG
>OLIJ01000078.1_pt1 | contig 79560 bp, 73 predicted proteins | sample 1609731 | NCBI WGS metagenome assembly OLIJ01 (sample SAMEA4350159, study PRJEB24818) | metagenome | biome: human; feature: gut; material: faeces | place: Denmark | collected 2013-09
GCTAAAGCATTCGAATGGGACGAAGCGTTCAAAACCATGAACGATCCATCGGGCCGCGCTATTGGTGTTCACCAGTCAGCTTACTGATGAGCGATGGTTATGCATACAGGCCCTGCGGGGCCTGTTGTTTTTGTGTCGCTGATTTCACGCAGAAAATCGTTTTTTGCTGAATAAAGCGACATGCTGTTCGCAACCTAACCAAACAGTCACATTCCGGCAATTTTCGATGAAAAAGGTGTTGACGCTCTCAGGCTCAATACGCATAATGCGCCCCGCAACGCCGATAAGGTAACGCGAAAAAAAGATGGCTACGTAGCTCAGCTGGTTAGAGCACAGCACTCATAATGCTGGGGTCACAGGTTCGATTCCCGTCGTAGCCACCATCTTTTTTTGCGGGAGTGGCGAAATTGGTAGACGCACCAGATTTAGGTTCTGGCGCCGCAAGGTGTGCGAGTTCAAGTCTCGCCTCCCGCACCATTCACCAGTCAGCGTTGCACGGATGGGGTATCGCCAAGCGGTAAGGCACCGGTTTTTGATACCGGCATTCCCTGGTTCGAATCCAGGTACCCCAGCCATATTTCTTCGAGTTAGCGGTTCTCCGCGGTTTTTGGGGTATCGCCAAGCGGTAAGGCACCGGTTTTTGATACCGGCATTCCCTGGTTCGAATCCAGGTACCCCAGCCATCGAAGAAAGCAGTTTGGCTACGTAGCTCAGTTGGTTAGAGCACATCACTCATAATGATGGGGTCACAGGTTCGAATCCCGTCGTAGCCACCAAATTAAAGATTTAACGTATCGCTGTAATTTTAGCGGTGCATGAAGAAAAATTATTGGGGTATCGCCAAGCGGTAAGGCAGCGGATTCTGATTCCGCCATCCGAGGTTCGAATCCTTGTACCCCAGCCACTTAAAAAGTAATAAGCTCGCTTCGGCGGGCTTTTTGCTTTTTTGCGTCCAGAGAATGCTGGCCTCCCCTAACGAGAGAGGCCTCTGGCATTACAGACCTAACGCATACTTTAACGCCTGGCGTTTCAGCACGCCCGCACGCTCTGCCGCCATCAAACCGAGGTTACGCAAAATGCGCACCGGCCCAAGGTCATTGCTGAACCCGGCATAGAACACGTCCATTCCACTTTGCATCACAAAATTGTCCGCCATTCTTCGTGCCTGATAACGCTTAAGCACCTGCTGACTCGACCAGGCTTCGCCGTGACTACGCGCGCGGGTTAATACATCCAGCAAGCAGTCCACATCCCGATAGCCAAGATTAACGCCCTGCCCCGCCAGCGGGTGAATGGTATGCGCGGCATCGCCAACCAGCGCCAGCCCCGGACGGGTGTATTGCAGGGCATGGCGACGTGTCAACGGAAATGCCCCGGCGGCCACCGGCGTGACGCGTCCTAATCGTGCAGGGAAATGCCGCCCAATCTCCTGTTGCAGCTGCGGCAGGGTCAACGACTGAAGCTGTCGCACACGCGCTGGCGTGTCGTACCACACCAGAGAGGCCCAGTTATCGAATAACGGTAAGAAAGCATGCGGACCCGTGGGTGTGAAATGCTGCCAGGTGCTGTCGCCGGGATCGTTTTCACATTGCACGGTAATCAGCATACAGGCCTGCTGATAGTGCCAGGCATGGATACCAATCCCCGCAGACTCCCGGACGCGGGAATTTGCGCCATCAGCGCCGACCACCAGTTTTGCCGACAAGGTTTCGCCATTTTCAAACACCAGCTGATGACTGTCGGCCTGGAAGTCGATTGAACGGAGCGACGACGGCACACGCAGCGTCACCTGCGGGTGAGCATCCAGCGCTTCCCACAAGGCACGCTGCAGGACGTTGTTTTCTACCATGTACCCCAGCAGAGGAAGTTTTAACTCCCGCGCGTCAAACACCACATGGGCGTTTTCCCACTCCCACGTCTCCAGCTGTCGGTAGGGGTGGCAACGCATCGCTTCGATGCTCTCCCAGACGCCCAATCCGCGCAGCAGTTCGACCGAGGCGGCGCTGATCGCTGAGATGCGCACATCCGGCGGCGCGCTGGCATCAAAGGGCGCAGGCGTCTGTTTATCGATAACCGTGACGGCAAAACCCTGTTGCGCCAGCCCTAACGCCAGCGCCCCGCCGACCATACCGCCGCCAACAATAGCGACCTCTGTGGAGTGATTTGTCATGGCGAAGTGTCCTTTTAGATGAATGGCCTAAGTCTACCGGATTTTTGCGCCCTTGCCCCCCGTCAACCGTCATACTGGTCAGGGCGCAACCAAAGCATTACAATACGCGGCCTGCAATCCTGGCTTATACCCGTCATACTCCGGGTATACGAACTTACGCAAGAGCAAGTCGATGACAAAAAAACTCCATATTAAAACCTGGGGCTGTCAGATGAACGAATATGATTCATCAAAGATGGCCGATCTGCTGGATGCCACCCACGGCTATCAACTGACCGAGGTTGCGGAAGAAGCGGATGTGCTGCTGCTCAATACCTGCTCAATCCGTGAGAAGGCCCAGGAAAAAGTCTTCCACCAGCTGGGCCGCTGGAAATTACTGAAAGAAAAAAATCCCAACCTGATTATCGGCGTCGGCGGCTGCGTCGCCTCGCAGGAAGGCAAGCTCATCCGTCAGCGCGCCCACTATGTCGACATTATTTTTGGCCCGCAGACGCTCCATCGCCTGCCGGAAATGATTAACTCGGTGCGCGGCAACCGCCGCCCGGTGGTCGACGTAAGCTTCCCGGAAATCGAAAAGTTCGACCGTCTGCCGGAACCTCGCGCCGACGGACCGACGGCGTTCGTCTCCATTATGGAAGGCTGCAACAAGTATTGTACCTACTGCGTGGTGCCCTATACCCGCGGCGAAGAGGTCAGCCGTCCTTCTGACGATATCCTGTTCGAGATTGCCCAACTGGCGGCTCAGGGCGTCCGCGAGGTCAACCTGCTCGGACAGAACGTTAACGCCTGGCGCGGTGAAAACTACGACGGCACCACCGGCAGCTTTGCCGATCTGCTGCGTCTGGTCGCGGCGATCGACGGGATCGATCGCATTCGCTTCACCACCAGCCACCCGATTGAATTTACCGATGACATTATCGACGTCTATCGCGACACCCCGGAGCTGGTAAGCTTCCTGCATCTGCCGGTTCAGAGCGGCTCTGACCGCGTGCTGAACCTGATGGGGCGCACCCACACGGCGCTGGAATATAAAGGCATCGTTCGCAAGCTGTACGAGGCGCGGCCAAATATCCAGATCAGCTCCGACTTTATCGTCGGTTTCCCTGGCGAAACCAACGACGATTTCGAAAAGACCATGAAGCTGATTGCCGATGTTAATCTCGACGTCAGCTACAGCTTTGTCTTCTCCGCGCGGCCGGGGACGCCGGCGGCGGATATGGTCGACGACGTTCCGGAAAAAGATAAGAAACAGCGCCTGTATATTCTGCAGGAGCGCATCAACCAGCAGGCGATGGCCTGGAGCCGCAGGATGCTCGGCACCACCCAGCGTATTCTGGTCGAAGGGACCTCCCGCAAGAGCATTATGGAGCTCACCGGGCGCACCGAAAATAACCGGGTCGTCAACTTCGAAGGGACGCCGGATATGATCGGCAAGTTTGTCGATGTCGAGATCGTCGACGTCTACACCAACTCGCTGCGCGGAAAAATCGTGCGTACCGAAGAGGAAATGGGGCTGCGCATTGTGGAATCACCGCAATCCGTCATCGCGCGGACCCGTAAAGAAAACGATTCGGGCGTCACGCTTTATCAGCCTTAATCCGTTCAGGCCTGCCGGCTCCGGCAGGCCTTGTATTTCCTCTCCCGGACCCAATATTCATAGCAATGCTTGCGCCATATTCCCGTGACGTGAATAATTTCCTTACCCGCCGGGGTAACGCCTGCATGAAGGCGGGTATACCTTTTTACCGCCCGGCAAAACGCAGATAAGAGGAACAGCTTGAACACAGAAACCCGTGAAATCACCCTGGAGCCAGCGGACAACGCGCGCCTGCTTGGACTGTGCGGCCCGTTTGACGACAACATCAAACAGCTTGAGCGCCGGTTGGGCATCGAAATCAGCCGCCGTGACAATCACTTTAAGCTGACCGGACGCCCAATATGCGTGAACGCGGCTGCGGATATTCTGCGCAGCCTGTACGTCGATACCGCCCCAATGCGCGGGCAGATTAACGATATCGAGCCGGAACAGATTCACCTTGCCATCAAAGAGGCCCGCGTGCTGGAGCAGAGCGCCGAGAGCGTCCCGGAGTACGGCAAGGCCATTAATATCAAGACCAAGCGTGGCGTTATCAAGCCCCGTACGCCAAACCAGGCGCAGTACGTCGCTAATATTCTCGACCACGATATCACCTTCGGCGTCGGCCCTGCCGGGACCGGGAAAACCTATCTGGCGGTTGCCGCCGCGGTCGATGCTCTTGAACGTCAGGACGTGCGTCGTATTCTGCTGACCCGCCCCGCCGTTGAGGCCGGTGAGAAGCTGGGCTTCCTGCCGGGGGATCTGAGCCAGAAGGTCGACCCCTATTTGCGCCCGCTGTACGATGCGCTGTTCGAAATGATGGGCTTTGAGAAAGTTGAGAAACTGATCGAGCGCAACGTGATTGAAGTCGCGCCGCTGGCCTACATGCGCGGCCGTACGCTGAACGACGCCTTTATCATTCTCGATGAAAGCCAGAACACCACCATCGAACAGATGAAGATGTTCCTGACCCGTATCGGCTTTAATTCTAAAGCGGTGATCACCGGCGACGTCACCCAGATTGACCTGCCGCGCAGCACCAAATCCGGCCTCCGCCACGCCATCGAAGTTCTGGCGGAAGTCGATGAAATCAGCTTCAACTTCTTCAATAGCGAAGACGTGGTGCGCCACCCGGTGGTTGCCCGTATCGTCAATGCCTATGAAGCGTGGGAAGAAGCGGATCAAAAACGTAAAGCAGAACTGGCCGCCGAGCGCAAACGCGAAGCCCAGGAACAGGAGCAGAAATGAGTCAGGTCATTCTCGATTTACAGCTGGCTTGCGAAGAGAACGGCGGGCTGCCGGATGAAGCGCAGTTTCAGCGCTGGCTGGATGCCGTGATCCCGCAGTTCCAGGAAGAGTCGGAAGTTACCGTTCGCCTGGTAGACGAAGCCGAGAGCCACGAGCTAAATCTGACCTATCGCGGCAAGGATAAGCCGACCAACGTCCTGTCATTCCCCTTCGAAGCGCCGCCGGGTATCGAGCTGCCGCTGCTCGGCGATTTGATCATCTGCCGCCAGGTGGTTGAGCAGGAAGCGAAAGAGCAGGAAAAACCGCTGGAAGCGCACTGGGCGCATATGGTTATTCACGGCAGTCTGCACCTGCTGGGCTATGACCATATCGTTGATGAAGAAGCGGAAGAGATGGAAAGCCTCGAAACAGAGATAATGCTTGCTCTGGGCTATGAGGATCCGTACATTGCCGAGAAGGAATAACCTGCCGCCGGCTTTGCCGGCGACTGGCCGCTATGCCGGGCGCTGAGTATACGCGCGACGTGCGACGATTTAACTAACATGAGAACCCACACGACGCCATGAGCGACGACAACTCACACAGTAGTGACACAGTAAACAGCAAAAAGGGATTCTTCTCCCTGTTACTCAGCCAGCTCTTTCACGGAGAACCCAAAAACCGTGATGAACTGCTGGCGCTGATCCGTGATTCCGGGCAGAACGATCTTATCGACGAAGATACGCGCGATATGCTCGAAGGGGTAATGGACATCGCCGACCAGCGCGTCCGCGATATTATGATCCCCCGCTCGCAGATGATTACCCTGAAACGCAACCAGACCCTGGACGAGTGCCTCGATGTCATCATCGAATCCGCCCACTCGCGTTTCCCGGTGATCAGCGAAGACAAAGATCACATCGAAGGGATTCTGATGGCCAAAGATCTGCTGCCGTTTATGCGCAGCGACTCCGAAGCCTTCAGCATGGAAAAAGTGTTACGCCCGGCGGTTGTCGTGCCTGAAAGCAAGCGGGTCGACCGCATGCTGAAAGAGTTCCGCTCCCAGCGTTATCATATGGCTATCGTTATCGATGAGTTTGGCGGCGTCTCCGGTCTGGTGACCATTGAAGACATCCTTGAACTTATCGTCGGTGAGATCGAAGACGAATACGATGAAGAAGAAGATATCGATTTTCGTCAGTTGAGCCGCCACACCTGGACGGTCCGCGCGCTGGCCTCCATTGAAGACTTCAACGAAGCCTACGGCACCCACTTCAGCGATGAAGAAGTTGATACCATTGGCGGACTGGTGATGCAGGCCTTTGGCCATCTGCCGGCTCGCGGCGAGTCTATCGACATTGATGGTTACCAATTCAAGGTCGCAATGGCCGATAGCCGACGTATTATCCAGGTACATGTCAAACTTCCTGACGACGCGCCGCAGCCGAAGCTGGAAGACTAATCACACGGGACGACTAACCTAAATGGTATTTGCCTCTCTTCTCGAACGCCAGCGCGTACGCCTGCTGCTGGCGCTACTATTCGGAGCCAGCGGAACGCTGGCTTTTTCTCCTTATGACATCTGGCCCGCGGCGATTATTTCGCTCATCGGCCTGCAGGGCTTAACCCTTAACCGTCGTCCTTTGCAGAGCACCTGGATTGGTTTCTTCTGGGGCATGGGGCTGTTCGGCTCGGGGATTAACTGGGTCTACGTCAGCATCGCGCAGTTTGGCGGCATGCCTGGCCCGGTCAACGTGTTCCTCGTGGTGCTGCTGGCGGCGTATATGTCGCTGTACACCGGGCTGTTCGCCGGCCTGCTCTCCCGCCTGTGGCCGAAAACCAGCTGGCTGCGCGTCGCCATCGCCGCGCCGGTAGTCTGGCAAATCACCGAGTTCCTGCGCGGCTGGGTGCTGACCGGCTTCCCGTGGCTGCAGTTTGGCTACAGCCAGATTGACGGCCCGCTGAAGGGATTAGCCCCGATCGTGGGCGTCGAGGCGATTAACTTCCTGCTGATGGTGGTCAGCGGCCTGCTGGCGCTGGCCGTCGTCCGGCGCAGCTGGAAACCGCTGATCGTCGCCGCGGTGCTCTTCGCCCTGCCCTTCCCGCTGCGCTACATCCAGTGGTATCAGCTGCTGCCGGAGCGCGCGACCGAAGTGTCGCTGGTGCAAGGCGATATTCCTCAGGCCCTGAAGTGGGATGAAAAGCAGCTGTTCAACACGCTGAAGACCTATCTGGATCTGACCCAGCCGCATATGGGCTCATCCCAGCTGATTATCTGGCCCGAATCCGCCATTCCGGATCTGGAGATCAATCAGCAGAATTTCCTCACCATGATGGATGACCTGCTGCGGTCGAAAAACAGTTCGCTGGTGACCGGCATCGTCGATGCCCGGCTGAACAAGCAGAATCGATACGATACCTACAACACCATCATTACGCTGGGCAAGGATAACCCTTACAGCTACGGCTCCACCGATCGCTACAACAAGAACCATCTGGTTCCGTTTGGCGAGTTTGTACCGCTGGAATCGATTCTGCGTCCGCTGGCGCCGTTCTTCGATCTGCCGATGTCCTCCTTCAGCCGCGGCCCGTACGTTCAGCCGCAGCTGGTGGCGCACAATCTGAAGCTGACGGCCGCCATCTGCTACGAGATCATTCTCGGCGAGCAGGTGCGCGATAATTTCCGCCCGGATACCGACTTCCTGCTGACCATCTCCAACGACGCCTGGTTTGGCAAGTCGATAGGCCCCTGGCAGCACTTCCAGATGGCGCGCATGCGGGCGCTGGAGCTGGCGCGCCCGCTGCTGCGCAGCACCAATAACGGCATTACCGCCGTCATTGGTCCTCGGGGGGAAATTCAGGACATGATCCCGCAGTTCACCCGCGCCGTGTTAACCACGAAGGTGACTCCGACGACGGGCCTGACCCCGTACGCCCGTACCGGCAACTGGCCGCTGTGGGCGCTGACCGCGCTGTTTGGTTTCGGCGCGCTGCTGATGAGCCTGCGTCAACGCCGCCGCTAAGCCCTTCTCCGCCCCGCCCCGGTGAGACGCATCGCCGGGGATTTTTCTCTTCCCGCCTAATCTGGCACGCCCATTGCTTAATATACTTACATCGCGCCGCTATGGCTGCTGGTACAACCGGGTTGCACCACAGGTAAACCTGCTGCGCGCTATTTTGGTGCAATGAACGATTTTTGCCTTTAAATGGTGCGGACCACTTCGCAAAAATAAACAATATAACAGCAAAATCTTTACATTAAGCCAAACTAAATGCTAACAAACACATACAAACGCTGCACTTAAAGGCAGCAGCGATAATAAAACACAGACACACTCACAATGGGCATCAATGGCGTCCCTGGCGCTGCGGATAAGGAGTTGGATATGCAATTACGTAAACTGGCCACAGCTATGCTGGTCATGGGTATGACCGCCGGCCTGGCGCACGCGGAAGATGCCGCACCGGCTACAGGCCAGAGCACTCTGGATAAAATTGCCAAAAACGGCGTGATCGTCGTTGGCCATCGCGAATCATCCGTACCGTTCTCCTACTACGATAACCAGCAGCAGGTCGTCGGCTACTCGCAGGATTACTCCAACGCCATTGTCGATGCTATCAAGAAGAAGCTGAACAAACCTGACCTGCAGGTAAAACTGATTCCGGTCACCTCGCAGAACCGTATTCCGCTGCTGCAAAACGGGACCTACGATTTCGAATGTGGCTCCACGACCAACAACCTGGAGCGGCAGAAACAGGCTGCTTTCTCTGACACCATTTTTGTCGTCGGCACCCGCCTGCTGGCGAAAAAAGGTGGCGCGATCAAAGACTTTGCTGACCTGAAAGATAAAGCCGTCGTGGTCACTTCCGGGACAACCTCAGAAATTCTGCTGCATAAGCTGAACGATGAGAAAAAAATGAATATGCGCATCATCAGCGCCAAGGATCACGGCGACTCCTTCCGTACTCTGGAAAGCGGCCGCGCGGTGGCCTTTATGATGGATGACGCGCTGCTGGCCGGCGAACGCGCTAAGGCCAAGAAACCGGACAACTGGGAAATCATCGGCACGCCGCAGTCCCAGGAAGCCTACGGCTGTATGCTGCGTAAAGACGATCCTCAGTTCAAAACGCTGGTAGACGACACCGTCGCCAAGGCGCAGACCTCTGGCGAAGCGGCAAAATGGTTCGACAAGTGGTTCAAAAACCCAATCCCGCCGAAGAACCTGAATATGAACTTCGAACTCTCTGAAGATATGAAGGCGCTGTTCAAATCACCTAATGACAAGGCTCTTAACTAATTAAAAAAACAAGGGGCAGGACATCCTGCCCTCCCGATTGTTGTCACAGCACGGACAGACTATACGGTGGCTGGTCGTTCCCCAGCCGCCGCGAATACCGAAGTACGCTGGACAAGGATCTTCGAGGGTAGCGCTGCTACCCTTTTTTTTCCAGGAGTCATTTATGTCAATAGACTGGAACTGGGGGATATTCCTGCAACAGGCCCCGTTCGGCAACACCACCTATCTGGGCTGGCTATGGAGCGGCTTTCAGGTCACCGTCGCCCTGTCGGTTACCGCCTGGGTTATCGCTTTTCTCGTCGGCTCGCTCTTCGGTATTTTACGTACCGCGCCTAATCGACTGTTATCCAGCATCGGCACCTGCTACGTCGAACTGTTCCGTAACGTTCCGCTGATCGTGCAGTTCTTTACCTGGTACCTGGTCGTGCCGGAACTGCTGCCGGAAAATATCGGCATGTGGTTCAAGTCCGAGCTGGACCCAAATATTCAGTTCTTTATCTCCTCCATGCTCTGCCTCGGGCTGTTTACCGCTGCTCGTGTGTGTGAGCAGGTGCGGGCGGCGATCCAGTCGCTGCCGCGCGGGCAGAAAAACGCCGGGCTGGCAATGGGCCTCACCCTGCCGCAGACCTATCGCTACGTGCTGCTGCCCAACGCCTATCGGGTTATCGTCCCGCCGATGACGTCGGAAATGATGAACCTGGTAAAAAACTCGGCTATCGCCTCCACCATCGGGCTGGCGGATATGGCGGCGCAGGCGGGCAAGCTGCTGGATTACTCCGCCCACGCCTGGGAGTCGTTTACCGCAATTACCCTCGCCTATGTGTTCATTAACGCGGTGATTATGCTGATTATGTATGTGGTTGAGCGCAAAGTTCGCCTGCCGGGCAATTTGGGGGGCAAATAATAATGTACGATTTTGACTGGAGTTCCATCGTTCCATCCATGCCGTATCTGCTGGCAGGACTGGTCATCACCCTGAAAATTACCGTTATCGCCATCGTTATCGGTATTGTCTGGGGCACCCTTCTGGCGGTTATGCGTCTGTCGAGCTTTTTACCTCTGGCGTGGTTTGCCAAAACCTACGTCAACGTATTCCGCTCCATCCCGCTGGTGATGGTGCTGCTGTGGTTTTATCTGATTGTTCCCGGCTTTTTACAGAACGTGCTTGGCCTGTCGCCGAAGACCGATATCCGGCTCATTTCGGCCATGATTGCGTTCTCCATGTTTGAAGCGGCGTACTATTCGGAAATTATCCGCGCGGGAATCCAGAGCATCTCCCGCGGGCAGTCCAGCGCCGCGCTGGCGCTGGGGATGACCCACTGGCAGTCGATGAAGCTGATTATCCTGCCGCAGGCCTTTCGCGCGATGGTGCCGCTGCTGTTAACCCAGGGGATCGTCCTGTTCCAGGATACCTCGCTGGTCTATGTTCTGAGCCTGGCAGATTTCTTCCGCACCGCGTCCACTATCGGCGAGCGTGACGGAACCCAGGTCGAAATGATCCTGTTCGCAGGTGCCGTTTATTTTGCAATTAGTCTCAGCGCATCGCTGTTGGTCAGCTGGTTGAAGAAAAGGACTGTGTAATGATTACCCTGAAAAACGTTTCAAAATGGTATGGTCACTTTCAGGTGCTGACCGATTGCTCCACGGAAGTGAAAAAAGGTGAAGTGGTAGTGGTTTGCGGGCCGTCCGGCTCGGGAAAATCAACGCTGATTAAAACCGTTAACGGCCTGGAGCCGATTCAACAGGGCGAGATAACCGTTGACGGCACCAGGGTGAACGATAAAAAAACCAACCTCGCCAAACTGCGCTCCCGCGTCGGGATGGTATTCCAGCACTTCGAACTGTTTCCGCATCTGTCGATTATCGACAACCTGACGCTGGCGCAGGTAAAAGTGCTCAACCGCGATAAGGCCGCTTCCCGCGCCAAAGGCCTGAAGCTGCTGGAGCGCGTGGGGCTTTCCGCCCATGCGGAAAAATATCCGGCGCAGCTTTCAGGCGGCCAGCAGCAGCGCGTCGCCATCGCCCGCGCGCTGTGCATGGATCCGATTGCCATGCTGTTTGACGAACCGACCTCGGCGCTGGATCCGGAGATGATCAACGAAGTGCTGGACGTCATGGTCGAACTGGCAAACGAAGGGATGACCATGATGGTGGTGACCCACGAAATGGGCTTCGCTCGCAAGGTCGCCAACCGGGTGATCTTTATGGATGAAGGGAAGATCGTCGAAGATGCCGATAAAGAAGCATTTTTCGCCAACCCACAGTCCGAACGCGCAAAAGACTTCCTCGCCAAAATCCTCCACTAACGGTCAGGCGCGCACGGGTCCGTGCGCGCTGTTCACGGCAATTCTCAACGCAATATTAAGGTTCGAACGGCCGGCGCTGGAACTGATCGTGGCCGCACTTCGGGCAGCGCGGCAGCACGTCCGGGGTGTAAACCGCCAGATGGTAGTGGCACTTCTCGCACACCAGATTACCCAGCCCGACCACCTCGCCGCTATGGTACACGCCGTGGTGGTTCAGGTCCTGAAACACCTCGCGCCACTCCAGCTGAGTTTTATCCGTAATATCGGCCAGCTCCTGCCACAGGCTCTCCTTTATGACCCGCATAAATACGCTGTCCGTCAGCTCATCCTGGCTCTCTTCATAGCTGCGGGCAAACTCTTCCAGATCGCGCCTTACCGCCTTAGTCAGCGTCTCAACTTCGCGATGCGTTAACTCACCAGACTGGCTGATTTTCACCCGCGCCTGCTCCACCAGCGCGTCTATATCACGCTCTCCACTGCGTAACCGTTCGCTGAGCGTTGACACCAGCTCGCGGTAGAATTGAGCAACCTTGTTCATCATTTCGCCTCCAGTGTGGTTAACTTATTCTAATAATAGACGTTATCTGCCGGCTGCTTTGCCATCCAGGCCACAGAGTCGCTAAATATTCTCCGCCGCTTTTGCCGATGTTAATGTGCGAAAGGCTGTTTTGACGTGGGCGTTTGGGCTATGCTATGCCGATCTGAGATAACACATCCATTGGCTACATATGTAGCTGTATTGAAAACAGGACCACTGGCTGCCATGCAAGAGCAATACCGCCCGGAAGAGATAGAATCGAAAGTCCAGCTTCACTGGGACGATAATCGTACATTTGAAGTCACTGAAGACGAGAGCAAAGAGAAGTACTACTGCCTGTCGATGCTACCTTATCCTTCTGGCCGACTACACATGGGCCACGTGCGTAACTACACCATCGGCGATGTGATTGCCCGCTACCAACGTATGCTCGGCAAAAACGTCCTGCAGCCAATCGGCTGGGATGCCTTCGGCCTGCCTGCAGAAGGCGCGGCGGTGAAAAACAATACGGCGCCGGCGCCGTGGACCTATGACAACATCGCCTACATGAAAAACCAGCTGAAAAAGCTGGGCTTCGGCTACGACTGGAGCCGTGAAGTGGCGACCTGCACCCCGGAATACTACCGCTGGGAGCAGAAGTTCTTCACCGAACTGTATAAAAAAGGCCTGGTGTACAAAAAAACCTCCGCGGTGAACTGGTGCCCTAACGACCAGACCGTTCTCGCCAACGAACAGGTTATCGACGGCTGCTGCTGGCGCTGCGATACCAAGGTTGAGCGTAAAGAGATCCCGCAGTGGTTTATCAAAATTACCGCCTACGCCGACGAACTGCTGAGAGATCTGGATAATCTGGATCACTGGCCGGATACCGTCAAGACCATGCAGCGCAACTGGATCGGCCGTTCTGAAGGGGTAGAAATCTCCTTCAACGTCAACGACTACGCCGACAAGCTGACCGTCTACACGACTCGTCCTGATACCTTTATGGGCTGCTCCTACCTGGCCGTAGCCGCGGGCCACCCGCTGGCACAGCAGGCGGCGGCCAATAACCCGGCGCTGGCTGCATTTATCGACGAATGCCGCAATACCAAAGTCGCAGAAGCTGAAATGGCGACGATGGAGAAAAAAGGCGTCGACACCGGCTTTAAAGCGATTCACCCGCTGACCGGCGAAGCTATTCCGGTATGGGCGGCCAACTTCGTGCTGATGGAGTACGGTACCGGCGCGGTGATGGCGGTTCCAGGCCACGACCAGCGCGACTATGAGTTTGCCAGCAAATATGGCCTCAACATCAAACCGGTTATCCTCGCGGCAGACGGCTCTGAACCTGACCTCTCCGGGCAGGCGATGACGGAAAAAGGCGTGCTGTTCAATTCCGGCGAATTCAGCGGGCTAAGCTTTGAAGCGGGCTTCAACGCCATCGCCGACAAGCTGGCGGCGATGGGCGTTGGCGAGCGTAAAGTGAACTACCGTCTGCGCGACTGGGGCGTTTCCCGTCAGCGCTACTGGGGCGCGCCGATCCCGATGGTTACCCTGGAAGACGGCACCGTAATGCCGACCCCGGAAGATCAGCTGCCGGTTATTCTGCCGGAAGACGTGGTCATGGATGGCATCACCAGCCCGATTAAGGCCGACCCTGAGTGGGCTAAAACCACCGTCAACGGCCAGCCTGCGCTGCGTGAAACCGACACCTTTGATACCTTTATGGAATCCTCCTGGTACTACGCGCGCTATACCTGCCCGCAGTACGACCAGGGCATGCTGGACCCGGAAGCGGCGAACTACTGGCTGCCGGTTGATATTTATATCGGCGGTATTGAACATGCGATCATGCACCTGCTGTACTTCCGCTTCTTCCACAAGCTGATGCGCGACGCGGGCATGGTTAACTCTGACGAGCCGGCTAAGCAGCTGCTGTGTCAGGGGATGGTTCTGGCGGACGCGTTCTACTACGTCGGCGAAAACGGCGAGCGTAACTGGGTCTCCCCGGTTGATGCCACCGTCGAGCGCGACGAGAAAGGCCGTATCGTTAAAGCCTTCGATCCGCAGGGCCGCGAGCTGGTGTATACCGGCATGAGCAAAATGTCCAAGTCGAAGAACAACGGCATCGACCCGCAGGTGATGGTTGAACGCTACGGCGCGGATACCGTGCGTCTGTTCATGATGTTCGCCTCTCCGGCGGATATGACCCTCGAATGGCAGGAGTCCGGCGTTGAAGGGGCAAACCGCTTCCTGAAGCGCGTCTGGAAACTGGTTTACGAGCACACCACTCAGGGTCCGGCCATCGCCCTCGACGCTGCCAGCCTGAGCGAAGATCAGCAGGCGCTGCGTCGCGATGTGCACAAAACGATTGCTAAAGTCACCGATGATATCGGCCGTCGTCAGACCTTCAACACCGCGATCGCGGCGATCATGGAGCTGATGAACAAGCTGGCGAAAGCGCCGCAGGAAGGCGAGCAGGATCGCGCGCTGATGCGTGAAGCGCTGCTGGCGGTAGTGCGTATGCTCAACCCGTTCACCCCGCACGCTTGCTTCACCTTATGGCGAGAGCTGGGCGGCGAAGGCGATATCGACAGCGCGCCGTGGCCGGTCGCCGACGACAGCGCCATGGTGGAAAATACCACTCTGGTCGTCGTCCAGGTTAATGGTAAGGTTCGTGGTAAAATTACCGTACCGGTCGATGCCACCGAAGATCAGGTCCGCGCCCGCGCGGGTCAGGAACATCTGGTCGCGAAGTATCTCGACGGCGTCACCGTACGTAAAGTGATCTACGTTCCGGGCAAACTGCTCAATCTGGTCGTTGGCTAAGCGCAGGAGGAAGCGTGCGATATCTGGCAACATTGTTGTTATCTCTGGCGGTGTTAATCACCGCCGGATGCGGCTGGCACCTGCGGAGTACTACCCAGGTCCCAACCGCAATGAAAACCATGATCTTCCAGTCGGGCGATCCGAATGGCCCGCTGAGCCGTTCGGTGCGTAACCAGCTGCGCCTGAACGGGGTTGAACTGATCGATGGCAGCACGCTGCGTAAGGATGTTCCTTCTCTGCGTCTGGAATCATCATCTATTCAGAAAGATACGGCCTCCATTTTCCAGGACGGGCGTACCGCGGAATACCAGATGGTGATGACGGTTCATGCCAGCGTGCTGATCCCGGGCCATGATATCTATCCGATCACGACGAAAGTCTACCGCTCGTTCTTCGATAACCCGCAGGCGGCGTTAGCGAAAGATGCCGAGCAGGATATGATAATCCAGGAAATGTACGACAAAGCGGCAGAGCAGCTGATTCGTAAGCTGCCAAGCGTCCACGTTGCGGATGTCGAAGCCACCAAAGGCGAGGAGAAGCCGGTCACCACGACCCCAGCCTCCTCCACCTCCGGCAATCGCGTCTCCACCACGCTGGGTAACTGATGATTCGGTTGTACCCGGAACAGCTCCGCGCGCAGCTCAATGAAGGGCTGCGCGCGGCCTATTTACTGCTGGGTGGCGATCCTCTGCTGCTGCAGGAAAGTCAGGATGCCATTCGCGAAGCCGCTGCCGTTCAGGGCTTTATCGAACACCATACCGCTACGATCGACGCCAGCACCGACTGGCACGCTCTCTTCTCGCTGAGTCAGGCCATGAGCCTGTTCGCCAGCCGTCAGACGCTGCTCCTGATCCTGCCTGAAAATGGCCCCAATGCGGCCATTAACGAACAGCTGGCGACGCTTATCGGCATGCTGCATGACGATTTGCTGCTGATTGTGCGCGGCAGTAAGTTAACCAAAGCGCAGGAGAACGCCGCCTGGATCACCGCCCTCGCCAGCCGCGCGGTGCAGGTAAGCTGTCAAACGCCGGAATATGCCCAGCTGCCGCGCTGGCTCGCCGCGCGCGCAAAGCAGAACAATCTGCAGCTTGACGACGCGGCCAGCCAGCTGCTGTGCTACTGCTACGAAGGCAACCTGCTGGCGCTGTCGCAGGCGCTGGAGCGTTTGTCCCTGCTGTGGCCAGACGGCAAGCTCACGCTGCCGCGCGTAGAGCAGGCGGTAAACGATGCCGCCCACTTTACGCCGTATCACTGGGTCGATGCGCTGCTGGCAGGCAAAAGCAAGCGCGTGCTGCATATTCTGCAACAGCTCCGGCTCGAAGGCAGCGAACCCGCGATCCTGCTGCGTACGCTGCAGCGAGAGCTGCTGCTGCTGGTGAACCTGAAGCGCCAGTCGGCCCATACGCCGCTGCGCTCGCTGTTCGATAAGCATCGCGTGTGGCAAAACCGCCGGCCGCTGTTGACTGACGCGCTCACGCGCCTCGGTAGCGATCAGCTGCGTCAGGCCGTCACCCTGCTTACCCGCACAGAGCTCACCTTCAAGCAGGATTACGGAACCAGCATCTGGCCCGAGTTAGAGAGTCTTTCCTTATTGCTCTGCCACAAAGCGCTGGCGGACGTGTTTATTGATGGTTGATATGGCGCAGCTGCAGGCAATGTACGGTGGTACCTTCGATCCGGTGCATTACGGTCACCTCAAACCGGTCGAGATTCTGGCAAATCAGATCGGCCTGGGAAAAGTGATTATCGTTCCTAACAACGTGCCGCCGCATCGTCCACAGCCCGAGGCAACCAGCGCCCAGCGCAAGCATATGCTCGAACTGGCTATCGCTGACAATCCGCTGTTCGTGCTGGATGAGCGCGAACTGCAGCGCCAGACGCCCTCCTGGTCGGCGCAAACGCTGCAGGAGTGGCGCCAGGAGCAGGGGCCAAAGCCGTCGCTGGCATTTATCATCGGCCAGGACTCTTTGCTCACCTTCCCGACCTGGCACAACTACGCCAGCATTCTTGATAACGTGCACCTGATCGTTTGCCGCCGTCCGGGCTATCCGCTGGTAATGCAGCGCCCGGAGGACCAGCAGTGGCTTGATAAGCATTTAACGCACGATGTCGAGCAGCTGCACCGCCGTCCCGCCGGGGCTATCTATCTGGCGGAAACGCCGTGGTTTGATATTTCAGCCACCCTCATTCGCCAGCGGCTTGAACAAGGCGAATCCTGTGCCGATATGCTGCCGGCAGCCGTCCTGGATTACATCCATCAGCAAAAGCTTTATTGCTAACCCTCAGCGCGGGTGCCCGGCCAGCGCTCCCCTTTCGGCTCAGTGAGGATGATCATGAGATTATGGTTAGTTCGTCATGGCGAAACCCAGGCTAACGCCGCCGGTCTGTACAGCGGACGGGCCCCAACCCCCCTGACCGAACGCGGCGAGGCCCAGGCCAGCTGGCTTGGTCAACGCCTGCAGGCGGTTCCGTTCGACCGCGTTCTTTGCAGCGAGCTTGAGCGTACCCAGCGCACCGCCAGCCTGCTGCTGGACGGCAGAGAGATCCCCCGCGAGATTATTCCTGGCCTCAATGAGATGTTCTTCGGCGACTGGGAAATGCGCCACCATCGGGATTTGCAGCACGAAGATGCGGAAAACTATGCCGCCTGGTGCGCGGACTGGCAGCACGCGGCGCCGACCAACGGCGAGAGTTTTCAGAATTTTGCCCGCCGGGTAGCGGTATTTAGCGAGGAGCTGGCGCAGTATCAGCATCTTGACCATCTGCTCATCGTCGGCCATCAGGGCGTGCTTAGCCTGTTAACCGCCCTGCTGCTGGAGATGCCAGCGGCGGCGATGTGGCATTTCCCCATCGAGCACGGCGCGTGGAGCATGCTCGATCTTCGCGCAGATTTCACCACGCTGCGGGTACTAAATAGCCGGGCCGTCTGGCGGGCGGAAGAAGAATTCAGCCCAGACCATTGACAGGTCAGAGCAGGCTGTTATTCTCCGCAGCCTGAAGGTATCCGCCATACAGATGTTTTACAAAAATGGCGATGCAATCGACGGCGATGGATGGGATGATAGCCGCCTCCAACGCCCGTTGGCAGACATTTATCCCGACTTCTTTATGAGTTCAGGTATACTGCCAGGCTGTTTATTATTGTCACTCTTCACTCACCCAGGGGGAACTCTTGCAGGGTAAAGCACTCCAGGATTTTGTTATCGACAAAATTGATGACCTGAAAGGTCAGGACATCGTAGCCATTGACGTTCATGGCAAATCCAGCATTACAGATTGCATGATTATTTGCACCGGCACGTCTACGCGCCACGTAATGTCCATCGCCGACCACGTGGTACAAGAGTCTCGCGCCGCCGGCATGCTGCCGCTGGGCGTTGAAGGCGAAAGCGCCGCCGACTGGATTGTTGTCGATCTTGGCGACGTCATGGTTCACGTCATGCAGGAAGAGAGCCGTCGTCTGTACGAGCTGGAAAAACTCTGGAGTTAATGCGTGAAGCTGCAGCTGGTGGCCGTTGGCACCAAAATGCCGGACTGGGTTCAGACCGGCTTTAGTGAGTATCTGCGTCGTTTTCCAAAAGATATGCCGTTCGAGCTGTTGGAAATCCCCGCCGGTAAACGCGGTAAAAATGCCGATATCAAGCGTATCCTCGAAAAAGAAGGGGAAATGATGCTGGCGGCGGCGGGTAAAAACCGCATCGTGACCCTGGATATTCCGGGGAAACCGTGGGATACGCCGCAGGTCGCGCGCGAGCTGGAGCGCTGGAAGCAAGATGGCCGCGATGTCAGCCTGCTGATCGGCGGCCCGGAGGGGCTTTCTCCGGCGTGTAAAGCCGCGGCGGAACAGAGCTGGTCGCTCTCCACCCTGACCTTGCCTCACCCGCTGGTACGCGTACTGGTTGCGGAGAGCCTGTATCGGGCGTGGAGTATTACAACCAACCACCCTTACCACCGTGAATAATGATGACCAGGGTAGACTAAGCAGCGAATGAAATTACAGAATTCTTTCCGCGACTATACGGCTGAATCCTCGCTGTTTGTGCGCCGGGCGCTGGTCGCTTTTTTGGGGATTTTGCTGCTTACCGGCATACTGGTTGCCAATCTTTATAACGTGCAGATAGTCCGTTACACGGACTATCAGACGCGCTCGAACGAAAACCGTATCAAGCTGGTTCCCATCCCGCCAAGCCGCGGCATTATCTATGACCGTAACGGCACGCCGCTGGCGCTGAACCGCACCATCTACCAGCTTGAAATGATGCCGGAGAAAGTCGATAACGTGCAGCAGACGCTGGACGCGCTGCGTAACGTCATTGATCTCACGGATGATGATATCGCCGCTTTTAAAAAGGAGCGCTCGCGTTCCCATCGCTTCACCTCTATTCCGGTCAAGGTTAACCTGACGGAAGTGCAGGTTGCCCGTTTCGCGGTCAACCAGTACCGCTTTCCCGGCGTCGAAGTTAAAGGCTATAAGCGCCGCTATTACCCCTACAACTCCGCCCTCACCCACGTTATCGGCTATGTCTCAAAAATTAACGATAAAGACGTCGATCGCCTGGATAAAGAAGGCAAGCTGGCTAACTACGCCTCAACCCACGATATCGGCAAGCTGGGTATCGAACGCTACTATGAAGACGTCCTGCACGGGCAGACCGGCTACGAAGAGGTAGAGGTCAACAACCGCGGCCGCGTCATTCGCCAGCTCAAAGAGGTACCGCCGCAGGCCGGGCGCGATATCTATTTAACCCTCGATCTCAAGCTGCAGCAGTATATTGAAACGCTGCTGGCCGGCAGCCGCGCCGCGGTGGTAGTGACCGATCCGCGCACCGGCAGCGTTCTGGCGCTGGTTTCCACCCCGAGCTACGATCCGAACCTGTTCGTTGACGGGATCTCCAGCAAGGACTACTCCGGGCTGCTAAACGATCCGAATACGCCGCTGGTCAACCGCGCCACCCAGGGGGTCTACCCGCCTGCCTCGACGGTGAAACCTTACGTTGCCGTCTCGGCGCTGAGCGCCAACGTTATCACCCGCAATACCAGCCTGTTCGATCCCGGCTGGTGGCAGCTGCCCGGTTCCGATAAACGCTACCGCGACTGGAAAAAATGGGGCCACGGGCACCTGAACGTGACCAAAGCGCTGGAGGAGTCTGCGGATACCTATTTCTATCAGGTTGCCTATGATATGGGCATCGACCGCCTGTCGGAATGGATGAACAAATTCGGCTACGGCCACTATACCGGTATCGACCTGTCGGAAGAGCGCTCCGGGAATATGCCCACCCGTGAATGGAAGCTGAAGCGCTTTAAAAAGCCCTGGTATCAGGGGGACACCATTCCGGTCGGTATCGGCCAGGGCTACTGGACCGCAACGCCGATTCAGATGAACAAGGCGCTGATGATCCTGATTAACGACGGCGTGGTAAAAGTGCCGCATCTGCTGCAAAGCACCGTGGAAGACGGCAAGCAGGTGCCGTGGGTTCAGCCGCACGAGCCGCCGGTCGGCGATATTCACTCCGGTTTTTGGGAGATAGCCAAAGATGGAATGTTCGGCGTTGCCAACCGCGGCAACGGTACCGCGCATAAGTACTTCGCCAGCGCGCCTTATAAAATCGCGGCAAAATCCGGTACGGCACAGGTCTTTGGCCTGAAGGCCAATGAAACCTATAACGCGCACAGAATCGCTGAGCGCCTGCGTGACCATAAACTCATGACGGCGTTTGCTCCTTACAACAACCCCCAGGTTGCCGTGGCGATCATTCTCGAGAACGGCGGCGCAGGCCCGGCTGTCGGTACGATTATGCGCCAGATTCTCGATCACATTATGCTGGGTGATAACAACACGAATCTGCCGAGTGAAAACCCGGCGGTGACGGCGGGGGAGGATCAATAATGACCGATAATCCAAACAAAAAATCGCTATGGGATAAAATCCATCTCGACCCGACGATGGTGCTGATACTGCTGGCGCTGCTGACCTACAGCGCGCTGGTTATCTGGAGCGCGAGCGGCCAGGATATCGGGATGATGGAACGTAAAATCGGCCAGATCGCGATGGGTTTCGTGATTATGATCGTCATGGCGCAAATCCCGCCGCGCGTTTATGAAGGCTGGGCGCCCTATCTCTATATATTCTGTATTATTTTACTGGTGGCGGTGGATGCCTTCGGCGCTATCTCGAAAGGCGCCCAGCGCTGGCTGGATCTCGGCATCGTTCGTTTCCAGCCCTCGGAAATCGCTAAAATCGCCGTTCCGCTGATGGTGGCGCGCTTTATTAACCGCGACGTTTGCCCGCCCTCGCTGAAAAATACCGCCATTGCGCTGGTGCTGATTTTCCTGCCGACCCTGCTGGTTGCGGCTCAGCCTGACCTCGGGACCTCTATACTTATCGCCCTCTCCGGCCTGTTTGTGCTGTTCCTTTCCGGGCTGAGCTGGCGCCTGATCGGCGTAGCGGTGGTGCTGGTCGCCGCGTTTATCCCTATTCTGTGGTTCTTCCTGATGCACGACTATCAGCGTCAGCGCGTTATGATGCTGCTCGACCCGGAAACCGACCCGCTGGGCGCCGGCTATCATATTATTCAGTCTAAAATTGCTATTGGCTCCGGCGGATTGCGCGGGAAAGGCTGGCTGCACGGTACCCAGTCGCAGCTGGAATTTTTGCCGGAACGACATACCGATTTTATCTTCGCGGTACTGGCTGAAGAGCTTGGGCTGATTGGCGTGCTGGTGCTGCTGGCGCTCTATATCCTGCTCATTATGCGCGGGCTGTGGATTGCCGCCCAGGCGCAAACCACCTTTGGCCGGGTAATGGCCGGTGGTTTAATGTTGATTTTATTCGTTTATGTCTTCGTAAATATTGGTATGGTGAGTGGTATTTTGCCAGTGGTGGGGGTACCGTTGCCGCTGGTCAGCTACGGGGGCTCAGCCCTGATCGTCTTGATGGCCGGGTTTGGTATCGTAATGTCGATCCACACCCACAGAAAAATGTTGTCGAAAAGCGTTTAAAGGGGTTCGCAATGCGTAAGCAATGGCTGGGGATCTGCATAGCAGCAGGGCTGCTGGCGGCATGTTCGGGTGAAGACGTTCAACAAAAAACCGTCAGCACACCGCAGCCGGCGGTATGTAATGGCCCAAGCGTAGAAATCAGCGGCGCCGATCCGCATTATGAAGCGCCGAATCCGACGGCGAATCAGGATTACGAACGCGACGGTAAAAGCTATAAAATCGTGCAGGACCCGTCTAATTTCACCCAGACCGGCCTGGCGGCGATTTATGATGCTGAGCCCAACAGCAACCTGACCGCATCCGGTGAAGCCTTCGATCCTACCCAGCTCACCGCTGCGCATCCTACGCTGCCGATCCCCAGCTACGCGCGTATTACTAACGTCGCCAACGGCCGGATGATCGTGGTGCGCATTAACGATCGCGGCCCGTACGGCAACGATCGCGTGATATCGCTTTCGCGCGCTTCCGCCGATCGCCTGAACACCTCGAATAATACCAAAGTGCGCATCGACCCGATCGTCGTCGCGCCGGACGGCTCGCTCTCAGGCCCGGGAATGGCCTGTACCACCGTCGCCAAACAAACCTATGCGCTGCCGGCGCGTCCGGATCTGGACGGCGGCACCAGCGTCTCAGCCGATCAGCCGGTGCAAACCGACGTGCGCGCCATCAGCAACTCGACGCTGAAATCAGACGATAGCGTCGGCGCACCGGTCAACAGCAGCGGCTTCCTTGGCGCCCCGACGCCGTTGAATAACGGCGTGCTGGAAGGCAGTGAACCCGTCGCTCAGGCTGCGGCATCAACCGCGCCGGTCACCGCTCCCGGGTCCATCCAGGGCAGCGTTGCGCCAGCCGCCGCCGCGACGACTGCGGTTGCCGCCGCCTCTACCAGCTCCAGCGCTGCTGCCAGCGGTGATTATGTGGTGCAGGTTGGCGCCGTTAGCGACCAGGCACGCGCCCGGCAGTACCAGCAGCGCTTGAGCCAGCAGTTCTCGGTTCCCGGCCGCGTGGTGCAAAACGGCGCGGTGTGGCGTATTCAACTGGGTCCATTCGGCAGCAAACCGCAGGCCAGTACCGTCCAGCAGCGTCTGCAAAGCGAAGCTCAGCTGCAGTCATTTATTACTCACGCCAACTAAACGCGTCGGACCGCCGTCCGTATCGCATTGGGCATGACAAAATCGTTAACAAAGTCATGCGCAATGTCGGATGCCGGTCCGCAGAGCATTTGTTATAGTAAGGCACTTTTTTAACTCCATCACGGATGCCGTTGTTCAGACCATGAAGATCTCTTTCACCGCACGTTTACTCGTTACGGCCCTCTCCGTTGCCGCGCTCTCCTCCGCAGCCCACGCCGATGACCTGAATCTCAAAACCATGATCCCTGGCGCGCCGCAGATTGACGCCGAATCCTGGATACTTATCGATTACAATTCAGGCAAAGTGCTGGCGGAAAATAACGCCGATTCACGCCGCGACCCGGCGAGTCTGACCAAAATGATGACCAGCTACGTTATTGGTCAGGCCATGAAAGCGGGTAAATTCAAAGAGTCCGATCTGGTCACCGTGGGCAACGACGCGTGGGCAACCGGTAACCCGGTATTTAAAGGCTCCTCCCTGATGTTCCTCAAACCAGGCATGCAGGTGCCGGTTTCTCAGCTGATCCGCGGCATCAACCTGCAGTCAGGGAACGATGCCTGCGTCGCGATGGCGGACTTCGTTGCCGGTAGCCAGGACGCTTTCGTCAGCCTGATGAACAGCTACGTCAACGCCCTCGGCCTGAAAAACAGCCACTTCCAGACCGTTCACGGCCTGGATGCCGAAGGTCAGTTCAGCTCCGCGCGCGATATGGCGCTGATTGGCCAGGCGCTGATCCGCGACGTGCCGAACGAATACACCATCTACAAAGAAAAAGAGTTCACCTTCAACGGTATCCGCCAGCTCAACCGTAACGGGCTGCTGTGGGATAACAGCCTCAACGTCGACGGTATTAAAACCGGCCACACGGATAAAGCGGGCTATAACCTCGTCGCATCGGCGACCGAAGGCCAGATGCGTCTGATCTCCGCCGTGATGGGGGGTCGCACCTATAAAGGCCGTGAATCAGAAAGCAAAAAGCTGCTGACCTGGGGCTTCCGCTTCTTTGAAACCGTGAATCCGCTGAAAGCGGGCAAAGAGTTCTCTTCCGAGCCGGCCTGGTTTGGCGATAGCGATCGCGCATCGCTGGGCGTCGATAAGGACGTGTATCTGACCATTCCGCGCGGTCGGATGAAAGATCTGAAAGCCAGCTACGTACTGAACAATACCGAGCTGCACGCACCGCTGCAGAAAAACCAGGTTGTCGGTACCATTAATTTCCAGCTGGACGGCAAAACTATCGATCAGCGCCCGCTGGTTGTGCTGCAGGAGATCCCGGAAGGCAATTTCTTCGGCAAAATGATTGATTACATTAAGTTAATGTTCCACCACTGGTTTGGTTAAAAATCGAACGCTTGAAAGTGTGATTTACATCCCCATATACTAACTATCAAAGTAACCTGATAACTCCCACATCTTGTGGGAGTTATTATTTTTTGTCGTAACACCGGAGCTGACATGAAAACCAAACTTAACGAACTGCTTGAATTCCCTACTCCATTTACTTACAAAGTAATGGGGCAGGCGTTGCCTGAGCTGGTTGATCAGGTGGTGGAAGTGGTACAGCGCCATGCGCCTGGTGATTACTCTCCGCAGGTAAAGCCGAGCAGCAAAGGTAACTACCACTCGGTTTCTATCACCATCAACGCCACCCATATCGAACAGGTCGAAACCCTGTACGAAGAGCTGGGTAATATCGAGATCGTCCGGATGGTGCTGTAACCTATCCCGGTACCCGGCCCCGCGCCGGGTAATCCCCTTCCCCGCTGTGATATACTCGCTGCCTTAAATCACTTCTCTGTGCGGAGACGTTGTTTTGCAGCACAATAAAATCCTCATTCGGCAACTCGGCCTGCAGCCTTACGCTCCTGTCTCTCAGGCAATGCACGACTTTACCGACTCGCGCGATGAGACAACCCTCGATGAAATCTGGCTGGTTGAACATCATCCGGTCTTTACCCAGGGCCAGGCGGGAAAAGCGGAACACGTTCTGGTGGCGGGTGATATTCCGGTCATTCAAAGCGATCGCGGCGGCCAGGTGACCTATCACGGGCCGGGGCAGCAGGTGATGTACGTGCTGCTAAATCTCAAACGCCGCAAGCTGGGCGTGCGCGAACTGGTAACGCTGCTCGAGCAGACCGTGGTTAATACGCTGGCGGAGTATGGCATTGAATCCCATCCGCGTGCCGATGCGCCCGGCGTTTACGTCGGCGAGCAAAAGATCTGTTCGCTGGGCTTACGCATTCGCAAAGGGTGCTCATTCCACGGCCTGGCGCTAAATATCGCGATGGATCTCTCGCCGTTCCTGCGGATTAATCCCTGCGGCTACGCCGGAATGGAAATGGCGCAAATGCGCCAGTGGCAGCCCGAAGCGGTGCCGCAAATCGTGGCGCCGCGCCTGGTCGCCAACCTGCTGGCGCTGCTCAACAACCCGCCGCACGAGTACGTTCTCGCAGGGTAAATCCGCGCGTCCCGGCTTCCCGGGGCGCGTTTTGCGCCTGACTTCTGTTAAGCCATTATATTTGCAATTAATTGCCACAAACGGCGGCGTCGCTGACCGCTATACTTGCGCTATTCGCTATGACAGGAGGCGCAGAGTGGAAAAAAATCATCCGCAACCGGAACCCACCGAACGGCTCAACGATCGCCAGGTATTCCGCATTCTGCGTAATATTGATCTGAATTTACTGACTATTTTCGAAGCCGTATACGTGCACAAAGGCATCGTGAATGCGGCCAGGGTGCTGAATATCACCCCCTCGGCCATTAGCCAGTCGATGAATAAACTCCGCGCGCTGTTTCCCGACCCGCTGTTTATCCGCAAGGGTCAGGGGGTGACGCCGACCGCTTACGCGACGCACCTCCATCAGTACATCAGTCAAGGCATGGAAGCCTTCCTGAGCGCGCTGGATTTAACCGGTAGCCCGCATCAGCAGCGGGTCATCACCATCGCCACCTCGCCCACCGTCGGCGCGCTGGTCATGCCGGCGATTGCGCAAGCCCTGAAGCCTCGCTTCCCGCAGGTGCTGCTGCATAATGTCGCCATTATCGACGCCACCAGCCAGCTCAATCAGCGCCAGGTGGATTTACTGATCGACAGCTACGCGCACAGCGGCCTGTCGATCGTGCATCACGTCCTGTTTCAGGATCGGGTGATGATGTATTGCCGTGAGGCGCATCCGGCGCTGGGTATGCCGTACAACGAAGAGCATCTTCGTCAGTACGAGTTTGCCCTGCTGCTGCCCGAGGGCCAGCGCTATGCGGCGCTGCACCGTCGGCTGCAGGAGCTGCCAGGGGAGCGCCGCTGCGGTTTTAGCAGCTACAATCTGTTAACTCAGGCAGCGCTGGTTAGCGCGAGCGATATGCTGGGGCTGATGCCGAAGCGAATGTTTTCGCTATTGGCCAAAACGTGGCCCCTGGCGGCGCTGGACTACCCGCCGCTCGCGGATGAAAATATCGATATTTCACTGCATTACAACAAACTCAGCGCCCAGGAACCGTTGCTAAATGAGGTCATTGAGGCGATTCGTCAGGCTTTTTAAACCATACCGCACGTGAGGGAAAGCATAAAACAACAACTATTTTACAATTTGCCGAACAGGTAGGCTGCTTTCTGTCCCATATCAATGGTATACTGCCTGTCCTTGATTCAAAAATAGTTGATAAATACAACATTTACTTGAATTAATTCGTTTTCCTTCGTACTCGCAACTGGAACACGCACGCTATGAGTAAACCCATTGTGATGGAACGCGGTGTTAAGTACCGCGACGCCGATAAAATGGCCCTTATCCCGGTGAAAAACGTGGCAACTGAGCGTGAAGCTCTGCTCAGAAAACCGGAATGGATGAAAATCAAACTTCCGGCTGACTCGTCCCGTATCCAGGGTATCAAAGCAGCGATGCGTAAGAACGGTTTGCACTCCGTGTGCGAAGAAGCTTCTTGCCCGAATCTTGCGGAATGCTTCAACCACGGAACGGCAACCTTTATGATCCTCGGTGCTATCTGCACCCGCCGCTGCCCGTTCTGCGACGTCGCGCACGGTCGTCCGGTGACGCCTGATGCTAATGAACCGCAGAAGCTCGCGCAAACCATCGCCGACATGGGCCTGAAGTACGTCGTCGTGACCTCCGTCGACCGCGATGACCTTCGCGACGGCGGTGCTCAGCATTTCGCCGATTGCATCAGCGCTATCCGTGAGAAAAGCCCGTCGATTAAGATTGAAACTCTGGTTCCGGACTTCCGCGGCCGTATGGATCGCGCGCTGGAAATCCTCAAGGTTACGCCGCCGGACGTCTTTAACCACAACCTGGAAAACGTGCCGCGTCTCTATCGCCAGGTACGCCCAGGCGCCGATTACAACTGGTCGTTAAAGCTGCTGGAAAACTTCAAAGAAGCGCATCCGGAGATCCCAACCAAATCGGGTCTGATGGTCGGTCTCGGCGAAACTAACGCTGAAATCGTTGAAGTTATGCGCGACCTGCGTCGCCACGGCGTCACGATGCTGACCTTAGGCCAGTATCTGCAGCCGAGCCGTCACCACCTGCCGGTACAGCGCTACGTTAGCCCGGACGAGTTCGAAGAGATGAAAGCCGAAGCGATGGCGATGGGCTTCACCCACGCCGCCTGCGGCCCGTTCGTCCGTTCGTCCTATCACGCCGATCTGCAGGCCAAAGGGATGGAAGTGAAGTAATTCACTCACAACCTCGACCGCTGCACGTTTCCCGCGTGCGGCGGTCAGCTCTCCTTCCGTTACGCCATCTTTTTGCCAACAGCGAATCCGCCGGCGCGGTTACAGTCAGTTGCATTTTTTCTGCCAATAACATTGCTGGATATAAAAAGAGGCCGCAACGATAATCGCTGCGGCCTCTTATCCGTGCAGGCTGACGCCTGGCGGCAGCCTGCTCCCGCTGTCGGGGAGCAGGCGTTTAATTACTCTTTATGAGAGAGCTTCTGTGCCGGAGTTTCTTCTTCCGCACTGGTTTTCTTCGCGCTATCGTCGTCGTTCATGGCTTTCTTAAAGCCTTTGATAGCCGAACCCAGGTCTCCACCCAGCGTACGTAGTTTTTTGGTACCAAACACTAAAATAATCAGTGCTGCGACAACCAGCAGTTTGGTAATACTAATCTCACCCATAGCTAACCTTCTTCTCTAAAACAATCTGCGAATACGCCATCATACACGCGAACAATTAACGGCTATTTGACGCGCGGACACAATAGCAATCTGTAACAAGGTGAATCAAGCTCTGTTTAAAAAAACGTCACAATAATTGCGGTGGCGCAAAGCGGCGGTTCTGCAGCACCGGCAAGCGCTCGCGCACCTGGCGAAGATAATCCACGGAAACGTCGGCAAAAATCATCTGCGGCCGGTCCGCCGCGCCGGCCAGCGTCGTGCCGAGCGGATCGATAATCCGGCTTTGGCCAATATTACGGCTGCCGCACTCGCCCGCCGCCACGATATAGCAGGTCGTATCCAGCGCCCGAGCGGCCAGCAGCGTCGCCCAGTGATGCTCCTTCATTGGCCCTCTTACCCATGCGGTGGGGAGAACCAGGATCTCGGCGCCGCTCAGCGCGAGGCTTAACGCCAGCTCCGGGAAGCGCAAATCATAGCAGGTCATCAGGCCAACCCGAACCCCGTCGACGTCAATCAGCGCCGGGATCTGCAGGCCGGCATCAACGCGCCGCGACTCCTGTATATTAAACGCATCGTATAAGTGTAGCTTCTGGTATTGCGCGATAACCTCGCCGCGGCGTATCGCCACCAGCGTATTAGCCGCTCGTCCCTCGCCAGAAGGTACGTGAATCGTCAAAATCGTGGTTAAGCCGTTATTACGGCTCTCCTCGCGCAGCAGCTGTAAGAAGCCGCCATCCACCTCCTGCGCCGATTTAACCGATAGATCAGGGTCGTTATCGTCACGCGCCAACAGCGCCTCGGGCAACACCAGTAGCGATGCTCCCTGCCCGGCGGCCTGAGCCATCAGCGCTACGCAGGTCAGCGCATTCGTCCGCCAGTCCGAGGTGACGGCAAATTGTCCAGCAGCAACCAGCATCTTAATCTCCCGTTCGCGAATTCATAGCCAGCGACGCATTTTGCGCGCTACACTCAATTCCCGGTATTAACCAAATAGCAGGGAATGAGAGTGTCACAACTACTTTTAGCCGTTTTTCTTGGCGGCGGCACCGGCAGCGTATTGCGCTGGTGGTTAGGCATGAAGTTTAATCCAATGCACCATGCCATTCCCGTTGGCACGCTAACGGCCAACCTGCTGGGCGCATTTATCATTGGTGCCGGTCTGGCCTGGTTTAACCGACTGACCGATATCGACCCGATGTGGAAGCTGCTCATCACCACCGGCTTTTGCGGCGGATTGACAACCTTCTCCACCTTCTCAGCGGAAGTGGTGTTTCTGCTGCAGCAGGGACGTTTCAGCTGGGCCCTGCTCAATATCCTGGTCAATCTACTGGGTTCATTCGCCATGACGGCAGCGGCGTTCTGGCTGTTTTCTCATGCCGCCAGTCGTTAAAAACAGGCAAAAAAAAAACCCGCAAATTGCGGGTTTTTATATTCTACTGACGCGTTGCTTAGATAGCGTTTACGTTTGCAGCAGAAGGGCCTTTGGCACCGTTAGTGATTTCGAACTCTACGCGCTGACCTTCAGCCAGAGTTTTGAAACCGTTGGACTGGATTGCAGAGAAATGTACGAATACATCTTTGCTGCCATCTTCCGGAGTAATGAAACCGAATCCTTTGGACTCATTAAACCACTTAACGTTACCTTTAATCTTAGACATCAAAATTACCTTTATATGAAAAAAAGACACTGATACTGTGTCGCGATCCAGTACATCAATTGTGGTGCCTTTTGTCCAGTCGAACTTTGCTAAAAAGTGACAAAAGTCGCTATCTTTTTTAGTGGTTGCGCTTTAGTTATTGTTTTTCCACACAACATAGTGCTCATCTCTTTTATCACTAAGCTATTGCGGATTTAAAACTGAAAGCGTGCCCAGGCGAAGTAAACGTTACCGTTGTTATAGGTGCCGGGGATATAGGTCATCTGGAACGTCGCCGGGCCGTAGCCGATAGACGCCATCGGCAAAACCACCGGCAGCGGAATATAGTTCCAGTTATCGCGCGCGGTCACCCCGAGCGTATAGCCGAGTCCAAGATGAAAGTTATCGTCGGCGAGCGGACGCCAGGTTTTCTCCCAGCCGTAGCCGGCGATCGGTTCCCATTTGTTAAACGAGTCCTTAAACGCCATCAGATACAGGCCATGCCAGTTGCCTTTATCATCCCAGCGCGACACGCCGAAACCCGCCCCCCAGGGACGTTCGTTATACGCATCGGTTTTTTCTTTGTCATAGGCAAAACGGGCGTGCCAGGTGATCGCGGGAATATACAGGTCGTAGTGTTCAGGCTCCTGCCAGGTCTCAACGACGTTATCGCTTAAGGTGCTATAGCCATCGCGAATCGTCGAGCTGAATGACGCATTTGCTATCCCACTGGAGAGCAGCAGCCCGGAAAAACTGAGCAAAAACAGTACAACATAACGTAGTCTTAACACTTCTCAATTACCAATATCGATTTTAAAGCGGAATAAAGTAGCAAATATAATCTTAATATAACCTTAACGAAATACGGCAAAGTCTTGATTTACCGCCTACCAAATCGCAACAACCCTGCCCGTCGACTTTGTGATAGCGCCCCCGCACCGGCTGATGATTAGATAATTCTCATCAGTTTATTGATTTGCATCAGCATGTTTCGTCGATTTATTCGGCACATTCCCTGACTTAATTTTTGCACAACCTTATTTATCAGCAGATTCTTTGGGTTAATGGTTCAGGGGTAAAATAATGCTTACGCTAGTTGAGATCCTTATCGGGATTGTGGTCATTGTGGGCGTCGCCCGCTATATCATCAAAGGGTACTCCGCCACCGGCGTACTCTTTGTTGGTGGTCTGACGCTGCTTATCGTCAGCGCGCTGATGGGACATAAAATTTTACCCGGCGATGCGAAAAGCACGGGGTATTCCGCAACCGACATCATCGAATATATCAAAATTCTGCTGATGAGCCGCGGCGGCGACCTCGGCATGATGATCATGATGCTCTGCGGATTTGCCACCTATATGACGCATATTGGCGCCAACGATATGGTGGTCAAACTGGCCTCAAGGCCGCTGCGCTACATTAACTCCCCCTACCTGCTGATGATCGCCGCCTATTTTGTCGCCTGCCTGATGTCGCTGGCCGTCTCTTCGGCGACCGGCCTCGGCGTCCTGCTGATGGCAACGCTGTTCCCGGTGATGGTGAACGTCGGCATCAGCCGCGGCGCGGCGGCGGCCATTTGCGCCTCCCCGGCGGCCATTATCCTCTCCCCGACCTCCGGCGATGTCGTCCTGGCCGCGAAGGCCGCCGAAATGCCGCTCATCGACTTTGCCTTTAAAACCACCCTGCCGATCTCCATCGTGGCGATTGTCAGTATGGCGATTGCCCACTTTTTCTGGCAGCGCTATCTGGATAAAAAAGAGAACGCCTCCCACGAAATGCTCGATGTGAACGAGATAACCACTACCGCCCCCTCCTTCTATGCCATTCTGCCCTTCACGCCCATTATCGGCGTGCTGATTTTCGACGGGAAATGGGGCCCGGAGCTGCATATTATTGCCATCCTGGTTATCTGCATGCTGCTGGCGGCGGTGCTGGAATTCTGCCGCGGCTTTAACACCAAAAACGTCTTTAGCGGACTGGAAGCCGCCTATCGCGGCATGGCCGACGCCTTTGCCGGCGTGGTCATGCTGCTGGTCGCCGCCGGCGTTTTTGCCCAGGGCCTGAGCACCATCGGCTTTATCAATAGCCTGATTTCGATTGCGACCTCGTTTGGCTCCGCCAGCATCATTCTGATGCTGGTGCTGGTCGTGCTAACGATGCTGGCAGCCATGACAACCGGTTCAGGCAACGCGCCGTTTTACGCCTTCGTTGAGATGATCCCCAAGCTGGCGCACTCATCGGGTATTAACCCGGCCTACCTGTCGATCCCGATGCTGCAGGCGTCGAACCTCGGGCGTACCATTTCCCCCGTATCGGGCGTGGTGGTCGCCGTCGCCGGGATGGCAAAAATCTCGCCATTTGAAGTGGTGAAACGGACCTCGGTACCGGTTCTTGTTGGCCTGCTGGTGGTGATTATCGCCACCGAGATTCTGGTGCCCGGAACCACCGTTCAATAAACGTGAAAAGGCGCCAGCAGGCGCCTTTTTTATGCTTTAATAATTCGAGGAACCCATTACCATCCACTATCAGGAATAAAAATGTTCAGGAAGGATTTCGTCGCCATTGCCCTCTTGCTAACGGCAACTCAGGTCGGCGCTGAACCGCTCACCGCAACACAATACGGCGATTTCGACCGCTACGTTCTGGCCTTATCCTGGCAAACCGGTTTCTGCCAGAGCATGCATGACCGAAACCGCAGCGAGCCGGAAGAGTGCCGTCTGCAGCAGGAGACGGCCAACAAAACCGATCATCTTACCGTGCACGGCCTGTGGCCGGGCCTGCCGAAATCCATCGCCGCTCGCGGCGTGGACGATCGCCGCTGGATGCGTTTTGGCTGCGCCACGCGCCCGATACCCAATATGCCGGAAGTCAAAGCCGGGCGGAAATGCCAGGCAGCGGAAACCGGCCTGTCGCTGGAGATGGCCAATAAGCTCAACAGCGTGATGCCCGGTGCCGGCGGCAACTCCTGCCTTGAGCGCTACGAGTACGCGAAACACGGCGTCTGTTTTGGCTTCGATCCTGACAGCTACTTCGGCACGATGGTCCGCCTCGGCGGTGAAGTGAAGCGCAGCGCCCTCGGGACATTCCTGGCGCAACGCTACGGGCAGAGCATCAGCCGCGAGGACTTCGATGCGGCCATCGCCCAGGCCTACGGAAAACAGAGCGTTAAGGCGTTCAAGCTGACCTGCAACGGCAATCCGGCCTATTTAACCGAAATACAGATCGCCATTAAGGCCGCGGCTATCAATACGCCGCTCTCCGCCGATGCCTTCCTGCCCCAACCCCATCCGGGCAACTGCGGTAAGCAGTTTGTTCTGGATAAGGTCGGTAATTAATCATGCGGCGGCGCCAGCCGCCACAGAGGCTTCATTCGCGAATGAACGCCAGTAAATCCTGATTTATCTGATGCTTGTGGGTCGTGCAAATCCCGTGCGACCCGCCTTTATAGACGGTTAATCTGGCGTCTGGCAATATTTGCGCCGCCGCTTTACCGCAGGTTTCGAAAGGTACGATCTGGTCGTCATCGCCGTGGATAACCAGGGTCGGAATGGTCATCTTGCGCAGATCCTCGCGCAGATCGGTTTCCGAGAAAGCTTTGATACAGTCATAGAGCGCCTTAATCGATCCCTGCAGCCCCTGTTCGACAAACCCTTCGCGTACCGCTTTTGACTCTTTAGCCCCGTCCCGGTTGTAGCCGTAGAACGCGGCGGTCAGCTCATAGAAGAACGCGCCGCGATCCTCGATAACGCCCTCTCTGATGCCGTCAAATACCTCTTTGGGCACGCCATCCGGGTTAAAATCCGTGCGGATCATTATCGGCGTCACGGCGCTGATAAGCACCGCTTTTGCCACTCTTTCGGTCCCGTGGCGCCCGATATAGCGCGCCACCTCGCCACCGCCGGTCGAATGGCCGACGTGCACCGCATCGCGCAGGTCGAGATGTGCCGTCAGCTGAGCCAGATCGTCAGCATAGCGATCCATGTTGTGGCCGTCCCAGGGCTGGGCCGATCGGCCATGACCACGGCGATCGTGCGCTATCGCCCGAAATCCGTTATCGGCCAGAAACAGCATCTGATCTTCAAAAGCGTCAGCCGTTAGCGGCCAGCCGTGGCTAAATACAACCGGCTGCCCGCTCCCCCAGTCTTTAAAATAGAGATAGCTGCCGTCATCGAGAGTAAGTTTGTCAAAACCGCTCATAGAGTCCTCCTGCATGTATTGGAAAGGACGTGCCTGATATCGCCTAAAAAGGATAAGACAATTTTTCTTACTGCGACGGCAGCAGCATAAATTTCATATGATGCCGTTCGCGATCGTTGCTTAATGTGCGTTTAATCACTTCAAACCGCCGACAAGTCTCAGTATGATGGGAAGACATTAACCCTTGCCATTTTCGGTGAGGGTTTTCTTTTACGGACAGGTTCCTGGATAACATGGAGTACGCAATGACCAGACCCGCAATCATCATCAATGAGTTCGATGCCGAACGCATCGACAGACTGCTCGAGCAGCCGGCGTTCGCCAGTTCACCGGTCGCCGATGCGCTGAACGACGAGCTGGATCGCGCACAAATGCTGGCGCCGGAAGCGATGCCGCATGATGTCGTCAGCATGAACAGCACCGTCAGATTCCGTGATTTGTCCAACGGCGAAGAGCGCGTGCGGACGCTGGTTTTCCCCTCGCAGGTAACCGATAGCGCCACCCAGCTTTCGGTACTCGCCCCCGTCGGCGCCGCGCTGCTGGGCCTGAAGGTCGGCAGCGCCATTCACTGGGAATTACCGGGCGGCGCCTCTGCGCACCTCGAAGTCCTGGAACTGCTGTACCAGCCTGAAGCCGCGGGTGAATTTCACCGCTAACCCTCCCGCCGCCTGAGGCGTTCTGCGCTTTATTCAGAGGATGTCTTCGCATCCTCTTTCTGCCCCTCCCTGCTCTGACAAACTTTTACGCCGCCCTGAGCCTCAGCTGACAGTTTTGCGACCTGAATGGCACAATATCTTCGTATAATATGTTGATATAGAAACAGTCGAACAAGGAGGAATGCATATGTATAAAACAATCATTATGCCGGTTGACGTTTTTGAGATGGAGTTAAGCGACAAAGCCGTCCGCCATGCGGAGTTTTTGGCCCAGCAGGACGGAATTATTCACCTGCTCCACGTATTGCCAGGCTCATCCAGCTTCACCATGAGTCGATTCACCGCCGACCTGCGCCGCTTTGAAGAACATCTGCAGCATGAGGCGGAAACGCGGCTAACCACCATGGCCGGGCACTTCAGCATCGATCCCTCACGAATTAAAAAGCACGTACGCTTCGGCAACGTGCGGGATATGGTGAACGAGCTGGCTAACGAAATTAACGCCGACGTGGTCGTCATTGGTTCACGCAATCCGTCTATCAGCACCCATTTGCTCGGTTCTAATGCCTCGAGCGTCATTCGCCACGCGCATATCCCGGTAATGGTTGTCCGATAAGCGGGAGACGCCGCTCGCCTGCCGACGGCGTGAAGAAAGGCGATAAAAAAAGAGGCTACCGGTGGGTAGCCTCTTTGCTGTGCAGGTCGATCTTACTCTCTTTTATTATGCGGTTTTTGTCCGAATCAGATAATCGAACGAGCTCAGGGATGCTTTTGCCCCTTCGCCGGCGGCGATAATAATCTGCTTGTACGGTACGGTGGTGCAGTCGCCCGCCGCGAACACGCCTTTGACGTTAGTTTCGCACTTCGCATCGATGATAATTTCACCCATCCGGTTACGTTCAATCGCGCCTTCCAGCCAGGTGGTATTAGGCAGCAGACCAATCTGTACGAAGATCCCCGCCAGCTCGACGTGATGCTCATCACCGCTCAGCCGATCGCGATACTGCAATCCGGTCACTTTACTGCCATCGCCGACCACTTCCGTGGTCTGCGCGTTAAGAATGATATCGACGTTTTTCAGGCTGCGGACTTTGTCCTGCAGCACCTGGTCCGCCTTCATTTCAGGCGCGAATTCCAGCAGCGTAACGTGTTCCACCACGCCCGCCAGATCGATTGCCGCCTCGACGCCCGAGTTACCGCCGCCGATCACCGCCACGCGCTTGCCTTTAAACAGCGGGCCGTCGCAGTGCGGGCAGTAGGTCACCCCTTTCGTCCGGTACTGGTCTTCTCCAGGCACGTTCATGTTACGCCATTTAGCGCCGGTGGCGATGATGATACTGCGCGCCTTCAGCACCGCGCCGGAGGCGGTTTCAATCTGATGCAGGCCGCCTTCTACCGCCGCCGGAATCAGTTTCGACGCGCTCTGTGAGTCAATGACGTCGACATCATATTCATTGACGTGAACCTTCAGCGCCCCGGCCAGCTTCTGACCTTCGGTTTTAGGTACCGAAATGTAGTTTTCGATATCCACGGTATCCAGCACCTGGCCGCCGAAACGTTCGCCCATCAGGCCGGTACGAATCCCTTTACGCGCCGAGTAAACCGCCGCCGCCGCGCCGGACGGGCCGGAGCCGACAATCAGCACGTCGTAAGCATCACGCTTGTTCAGCTCTTCTGCGGCACGTTTCTCCGCGCCGGTGTCAACTTTCGCGACGATCTCCGCCAGCGTCATGCGCCCCTGGCCAAACTCCTTGCCGTTGACAAAGACCGCCGGAACGCCCATCACGTTACGATCGGTAATCTCATTCTGGAACGTCCCGCCGTCAATCGCCGTATGCTTAATGCGCGGGTTCAGCACCGCCATCAGGTTCAGCGCCTGCACCACGTCCGGGCAGTTATGGCAGGTGAGCGAGTAGTAGGTTTCAAACTCAAAATCACCGTCAAGGTCGCGGATCTGTTCCAGCAGGGCCTGGGTCTCTTTCGACGGATGACCGCCGGTCCACAGCAGCGCCAGAACCAGAGAGGTAAACTCATGCCCCAGCGGAGAGCCGGCAAAGCGCGGCCCCTGGGTAGAACCTGGATTAGTTATCAAGAAAGACGGTTTGCGCACGGCGAGCGTGTTGTCTTCTTTAAACGTCACTTTCTCAGACAGCTCAGCGATTTCCGCCAGCAGTTCTTTGATTTCTGCCGATTTAGCGCTGTCGTCCAGCGTAGCAATCAGCTCAACAGGTTTGGTCAGTTTCTCAAGGTAGGCCCTGAGCTGGGTTTTCATATTTGCGTCGAGCATCTCGTTATCCCTCTCTTAAAACGTCATCATGCAAGCGGCCTCACGGCTGCCTGAATGCGGCTTGCATCATGGGGTTTGGAAGAAAAACGGGCGTAATAAAACACCCGTTATTCGGTATCAATTTCCCTTTGGATTTCGCGTCAGGGCAAGGCGGCTAGCCTGGGGATCCCCGGGAGCTTACATAAGTAAGTGACCGGGGTGAGCAGGTGACGCCAACGCCGCCATGGCGTGAAAGACATGGAAATTTTAGATTTTGCCGACCAGGTCCAGGGACGGAGCCAGAGTCGCATCGCCTTCTTTCCATTTAGCCGGGCAAACTTCGCCTGGGTGAGAAGCAACGTACTGAGCTGCTTTCACTTTACGCAGCAGGTCAGACGCATCGCGGCCGATACCTTCAGCGGTAACTTCGATCGCCTGAATGATGCCCTGCGGGTCAACGATAAAGGTGCCGCGGTCGGCCAGGCCTTGGTCTTCACGCATGTTTTCGAAGTTACGGGTCAGGGCGCCAGTCGGGTCACCAATCATCGCATACTTGATTTTAGCGATGGTGTCAGAGCTGCTGTGCCATGCTTTGTGAGTAAAGTGGGTATCGGTGGAGACGGAATAGACGTCTACGCCCAGTTTCTGCAGCTCTTCGTAATGGTCAGCAACGTCACCCAGTTCAGTCGGGCATACGAAGGTGAAGTCAGCCGGATAGAAGAAGAAAACGCTCCAGCGGCCTTCGGTATCTTTCTCGGTAACTTCGATGAATTCACCGTTTTTGAACGCCTGGTTTTTGAAAGGTTTGATTTTAGTGTTAATTAAGGACATCTATACTTCCTCCGTGTTTTCGTTGAGGTCTAAGGTAACTAATTTTTCCTGACCCGACCAATGCGTTTGCATTATCAAATCAATAAGCAATATCTAACAACCGCAACAAGACAACTTTGTGAACCCGTCGGGACAAGTCGCGCCGCCGAACGCACCCGCTAAGCCGATAAAGTAAAAAGGCCGCCCTCTCAGGCGGCCCTATTACCTGAAATACCCGCAGGTAGCTTCAGCGCCAGGCAAGCTGGCTATGCGTTGCGCTCTACATTACCTTAATGTAACAGCATGGGCGATTACACCACCCGCCTCAGCAAAGGGCAATCTGCCCGGGCGCAGGTCTTGCCTATAGCTGCGATAGGTTCCATCATCTGCTGTGCCTTATACATTGATTTCACAAGGAATAATCATGTTAAAACGTCTGCTTTTCCTGAGCCTTTTGCCCCTTTGCAGCTATGCAGAAGATCTCCCTGCCCCCGTAAAAGCGATAGAAAAACAGGGTATTACCATCATTAAACCCTTCGAAGCGCCGGGCGGAGTGAAAGGCTGGCTGGGTAAATATCAGGATATGGGCGTCGCTATCTATCTGACGCCTGACGGCAAGCACGCCATCTCCGGCTACATGTATGACGAAAACGGCACCAATCTTAGCGAACAGCTGTTCCAGAAAGAGCTCTATACTCCGGCAGGCCAGCAGATGTGGAAGCAAATGGAGGCCGCCAGCTGGCTGCTTGACGGTAAAAAAGAGGCGCCGATTATCCTGTACGTCTTCGCCGATCCCTTCTGCCCGTACTGCAAGCAGTTCTGGCAACAGGCTCGACCTTGGGTGGAGTCGGGGAAAGTGCAGATTCGCACGCTGCTGGTAGGCGTTATCAAACCGGAAAGTACGCCGGTGGCCGCCGCCATTCTCGCCAGCCGCGATCCGGCAAAAACCTGGCACGATTACGAAAAATCGGCCGGGAAAATGAAAGTTGAGATCCCGGCGGACATCCCGGCGGAAAAAATGCGCATCCTCAACCAAAACCAGCAGCTGATGGATCGGCTAGGGGCTAACGCCACGCCGGCTATTTACTATATGAATAAAGAAAATATGCTGCAGCAGGTTGTCGGCTTACCGGAAGCGGATAAGCTCCAGGTGATGATGGGCGAAAAATAAAGCATCCCGTCAGACCCTTTTTAGCCGGACTACTCGCCCAAAAAGGGTCTGGCTAAATCACTTTTCGTCGTATACATTCAGAGTCATTAATAAAACCGGCCTTAAATAATTCAGCCCATCAATCGCTACGCAAATTAAATATAATAAACAAATAGAATAAAAAGATAATAATTCGCACCAGACACAGCAACGGACAGGATGCTAGCAATGGCTAAACTTTACGAACTTAAAAAGTTCGATCTTAACCTACTGGTTATTTTTGAATGTATCTATCAGCATTTAAGTATAAGCCAGGCCGCGGGAACCTTATTTATTACCCCTTCAGCCGTCAGCCAGTCGCTGCAGCGCCTGCGCAATCAGCTCAACGATCCGCTGTTTATCCGCACCGGTAAAGGGATGAGCCCCACCACCCTGGCGGTTAATCTTCATCATCATCTGGAAAAAAATCTCAACCAGCTGGAGCAGACGATCAATATCGTCCACGGCGCCGAACTGAGAAAACGCTTTGTTATCTACAGCCCGCAGTTTTTCCTCTCGCCCTCCTCCGCAACGCTCATCAGCACGCTCTACCGTGACCCCAACCTGCAGGTGGAGCACCACGACCTTCAGCTCGCCTCGGAGTCGGCGGAGAGCCTGCTCGCCTACCGCAAAGCCGATCTGATTTTTAGCCTTTCACCGCTTGCCAGCCCGACCACCGTATGCCTGCCGTTTCAGGAAATAGAGATGGTGCTGGTCTGCCGGCAGAATCATCCGCGAATAGCCGAATTCACCTCCGCAGAAGCCATTGCGCGGGAGAGCTTTACTGACTATCTGACCAAAGAGGCGGGGATGCAGGCGGTTGACTACTGGCTTGAAAAACTATTCCCCGAACGAAATATTGCCTTCAGCAGCGACTCACACATTGCCATCCTCAATATTATTAGCCAGACTGATTTTATCGGCTTTATGCCAAAAATTGCGTCAACCCCGCAGCTCTTCGACCTCAGGCTGAGAATAATACCTGCTCCGGCGGATATTCCCCGGGCGATGATTCATATGATTTATAATCGGGTGCAGATGGACCACCCTGTTTTAGCCGCTCTTATTAAAGAGGCGGCATTATAATAAAAGTGGCCGCCGCTAATTATCGACCACGTGAATATCCGCACATAAATCAGAAAAATAAAATAGCGAAAACAGCCATCGGAGAAAATTAATGGTCGGCTTAAAACGTCCGGCGACCATCAATTCTCTCAGCGACCCGACGCCGGCGCGCTACAGCTGGCGCAGACGCTCCGCGGCGGCCAGCAGGGTTGCCGGCTGCTTGGCAAAGCACAGCCGAATCAGCCTGTGCGGGAACGGATCGGCGCAGAACACCGACAGCGGGATCGCCGCCACGCCGATTTCAGTCGTCAGCCAGCGGCAAAAGCTGACGTCGTCGAGATCGGAAACCGCGCTGTAGTCTGCCAGCAGGAAGTAGGTGCCCTCGCAGGGTAATATCTCCAGGCGACTGGCGCGCAGGGCCTCGATAAACAGGTCGCGACGCTGCTGGTAAAACTCGGGCAACTGACGATAGTGCTCCGGTTCGTGACGCAGCATATCGGCGATGGCCAGCTGCGCCGGCGTGTTCACCGAGAACGTCAGATACTGATGCACTTTACGCAGCTCGGCGCTGATCGCCGCAGGGGCGACGCAGTAGCCGACCTTCCAGCCGGTCATATGGAAAGTTTTACCAAAGGAAGAGACCGCTACCGCCCGCTCGCGCAGCTGCGGATGGGCCAGCACGCTGGCGTGTCCCTGCGCCGCAAAGCAGATATGCTCGTAGACTTCATCGCTGATCACGTAAATCTCACGCTCGGCAATCGCCTGCCACAGCGCGGCGAAATCCTCATGCTGCCAGACCGTCGCCGACGGGTTGTGCGGGGTATTGAGGATCACCAGCCGGGTACGCTCGCTCAGCGCGACGGCAAACTCCTGCCAGTCAACGCGAAAATGCGGCGGCTGCAGGGCAATGCGCTTCAGCACGCCGCCGGACAGCTCAACCGCCGGGGCATAGCTGTCGTAGCTCGGGTCAAAGCAGATCACCTCATCCCCGCTACGCACCAGGGCAGTAATGGCCGCATACAGGGCCTCGGTTGCGCCCGCCGTAACGGTCACATCGCTGTTGGCGTCCGGTCGGTAGCCGTAAAGCTCGGCGGTTTTATCGGCGATGGCTTCGCGCAGCGCCGGTACGCCGGTCATCGGGGCGTACTGGTTGGCGCCCTGGGCGACATGAAAAGCCAGTCGCTCCTGCAGGTAGCGCGGCCCGTCAAAATCCGGGAAGCCTTGTGAAAGATTTATCGCCTGATGCTGCTGCGCAAGAGCGCTCATCTGGCTAAAAATAGTGGTGCCCAGTGAAGGGAGTTTACTCTCAGGAATCAGTGGCTTATTGCTCATTTTGTTATTACCGATTGTAATGCTGTTGTTGAAGCCACTATAACACGATGTTAATATTTGGCAATCGAGACGCTTAGACGTCTATATGCGCCGTTATGCAAAAAAGCCGCAACGCGCTTTGCGCAATGACGTGTATAAATGATGATGTCAGGCCGGCTATGGTCTGCCGCCACCATCAATGCGGCGTAACGCCCACTCTGGAGAAACCATGATCCGCGCCATCGTGACCGATATTGAAGGTACCACCAGCGACATTCGCTTCGTACATAACATTCTGTTTCCGTACGCCCGTGAACGATTAGCAGGCTTCGTGACCGCCCAGCAGTACGCTGAGCCGGTCAAAACGATCCTTGATAACCTCCGCCACGAAATCGCCGCTCCCGCTGCCAGCACCGCCGAGCTTATCGATACGCTATTTGCCTTTATGCAGGAGGATCGCAAATCCACCGCGCTGAAGGCGCTGCAGGGGATTATCTGGCGCGATGGCTACCTTAACGGCGACTTTACCGGCCATCTGTATCCCGATGTTCTGCCGGCGCTGGAAAAGTGGAAGTCGCAGGGAATTGATTTATATGTATATTCCTCAGGCTCGGTCGCTGCGCAGAAATTGTTATTTGGCTACAGCGACGAAGGTGATATTACTCATCTGTTCAACGGCTATTTCGATACTCTGGTAGGCGCGAAGCGCGAAGCGCAGTCCTACCGCAACATTGCTGAACAGCTGGGTCACCACCCTGCCGCCATCCTGTTCCTTTCCGATATCCATCAGGAGCTGGATGCCGCCGAGGAGGCCGGTTTTCGCACCCTGCAGCTGGTACGCGGCGATCGCGACCCCGCCAGCCATCATCCGCAGATTCAGCGTTTTGACGACATTCATCCGGAGCAAATACCTGCATGAGCGCATTAACGATTTTTTCTGACCAGGACGCCGGGAACGCCATCTGGCACAGCACCGACGCCGACGAAATTCAGCAGCAGCTAAAGGCGAAAGGCGTACGCTTTGAGCGCTGGCAGGCCGACCGCGATTTAGGCGTCGCGCCAACGCCGGAAACGGTGCTTGAGGCCTACCAGCACGCGATTGATAAGCTGGTTGCCGAAAAGGGTTACCAGAGCTGGGACGTTATCAGCCTGCGCGCGGACAACCCGCAGAAAGAGGCGCTGCGCGCGAAGTTTCTCAACGAGCATACCCACGGCGAGGACGAGGTGCGTTTCTTCGTCGAGGGTGCCGGGCTGTTTTGCCTGCATATCGGCAATGAGGTGTTCCAGGTGCTGTGCGAGAAGAACGATTTAATCTCCGTCCCCGCCGACACGCCGCACTGGTTTGATATGGGCTCGGAACCGAACTTCACCGCCATCCGAATTTTCGATAACCCGGAAGGCTGGGTGGCGAAGTTTACCGGGGATGATATTGCCGACGCCTACCCACGGCTGGCGTAATCTCCTTCATCCAGCCCGGCGGCCCTGCGCCGCCGGGCTGGCGTTCAGGATAGCGCGTCCGCGCTGATAAACGCCGGCGGATCGAAGGCGGTAATCGCCGGCAGCGCCTCACGCCACGGGACAATCTCGACCCAGCAGCTCTGCGCGCTACAGCCCTGGCCCAGCCGCGAGCTGCCGCGATCTTCGGTCAGCACGTTCGGATTACCGTGCTTATCCAGGGAGCCTTTTTCGCTGGGGTTCAGCGGATCGTACCAGGCGCCGGTGGCCATCTGCACTACCCCCTGGCGGATCCCTTCGCTGAGATGCACCCCGGCCAGAATCGCTCCGCGGGCGTTATGCACCTTCACCACGCTGCCTTCGGTTACACCCCGCGCCTGCGCATCCTGGGGATGCATCCACAGCGGCTCGCGCCCCTGAATTTTGGTCGCCCGGCTGACGCTGCCATGATCGTACTGGCTGTGCAGACGCGTGCGCGGCTGGCTGGACAGCAGATGCAGCGGCCAGCGGCTGGCCTCTTCCCGCTGCCAGCTCGCTTCCTCTTCATCCCACCACGGATGGCCCGGGCACTCGCGGTAGCCGAAGTCGGCGACGGTTTGCGAGAAGAGCTCAATCTTGCCGGACGGCGTGGAGAGCGGAGAGCCCAGCGGGTCGGCGCGAAAATCGGCCAGGAAGACCTGCGGCTGCTCCGGCGCGCTGTACTCCAGCACCCCCTGCTGCCAGAAATCCTCAAACGACGGCAGCTCAATGCCCTCTTCCCGGGCCCGCGGGCGCGACTCATCATAAATATGCCGCAGCCACTGCCCGACGCTGCGCCCTTCGCTGAAGCGCTCGCCGCAGCCTAGCCGAGCGGCAAGATCGCAGAAAATCGCGTAGTCGTCGCGGGCCTCGGCAACCGGCGGGATCTGCGCGCTCATGGCAATCATAAATCCGTCATGCCCGCCGCTGCCGATATCCTCCCGCTCGAGGGAGGTGGTCACCGGCAGCACAATGTCGGAAAACTTCGCCTGCGCGGTCCAGTACTGCTCATGCACCACCACCGTTTCCGGCCTTCGCCACGCCTCGCAGAGCTGGTTAAGGTCCTGATGATGGTGAAAAGCATTGCCCCCCGCCCAGTAGACCAGGCGGATATCAGGGTAGCGCAGATGCTGGCCATCAAACTCATATTCGCCGCCGGGGTGCAGCAGCATGTCCGCCAGCCGGGCCACCGGGATCGCGCTGTTAACCGCATTTTTCCCCGCCGGCAGACGGGGGCCGGAAAAGGCTTTGCGCGCCGCGCCCGCCAGGTTGGTACAGGCGTAGCCGAAGCCCAGCCCTCCGCCCGGGGTGCCAATCTGCCCCAGCAGCGCGGTCAGGGCGACCGTTGCCCAGTAGGCCTGCTCCCCCTGGCGGGCGCGCTGAATGGACCAGGAGATATTGACCATCGTGCGCTGGCTGGCCATGTCGCGCGCCAGGGAGACAATCTGCTCCGCGGAAATCCCCACGATCGCCGCCGCCCAGCGCGGCGTTTTTGCCACCCCGTCACGCTCTCCCAGCAGATAGGCGCGGTAGGGAGCAAAGCCCACCGTGTGGCTGGCCACAAAGTCACTGTCGTACAGGGATTCGGTAACCAGGACGTAGCACAGCGCCAGCAGCAGCGCAGTATCGGTCCCCGGACGCACCGCCAGCCACTGCGCGGAGTCGACGGCGCTCAGATCGTTGCTGACCGGGCTGATATTGATAAAGCGCGTGCCGTTGGCCTGCATCTTCTCCAGCCAGTGCTTCAGCATATGGTCGTTGGCGCCGCCGCCGTTAACCTGAGAGTTACGCAGCGGCAGGCCGCCAATCGCCACGAACAGCTGACACTCCCGCGCCAGCTCAGAGAAGTGCGTATGCTGACGATGCAGCGGGCTAAGCGGCCCCAGCACATGTGGCAAAATACGCTCGCCGGCGGCGCTGCTGTAGGTATTGGTACTGGCGGTGTAGCCGCCGAAAGATTTCAGGAAACGATGCAGCTGGCTCTGGGCGTGATGAAAACGCCCGGCGCTGGCCCAGCCGTAGGAGCCGCCGTATATGGCTTCGTTCCCGCAGCGCGCCTTCACCGAAGTGAGTTCACGGGCCAGCAGGTCGAGGGCGACCTCCCAGCTCACCTCTACAAAGGGCTCTTTGCCGCGACCTTCCCGCGACGCGGGGCCATTTTTCAGATAGCCGGCCCGCACCGCCGGACGACGAATGCGCGTTTTGCTGGTGACCGCATCGGTGAGGGACTGACCGATGCGCGAGGGATTTTTATCCCAGGCGACCGGTACGACGGCATCAATGGCGCCATCGCGGGTTTGCACCTGCCAGGTTCCCCAGTGCATCACCGCCAGATTATGTTGTTTATTCATGTTGCCCGTTTTTTTGTCACCCGATAAAGGCCACTATAATAAGTCGGGAGCTGGCTGAAGATAAAATGCCAATGACACTATAATATCCTGTCACTTTAGCCGATAACCATCCGCATGACGCGAGCCCTGGGTTATATTCACCATATCCCACCATAAATATAGCCATCATTAAGCAGCAATTACCGTTTGCAATAAAAGTCAGCGCTTTTACCTTATACCCACAATATAAACATGCCTTAATTTCAGCATCATGAAATATTTTCAGGTTATAGCGGGTAAAATTAAGTTTTCCTGCCCTATTCCGTCGATATACCATTATTGGTATAACTTAGACATATTTTGTATTTGAGGTTGCGTGGTCGTTATTGTCATGCTACGAATCCGCAAACACCTTTATCACAGGACTATAATAAGAATGTCGCAGAGAATAAAATTACTGCCCGCCGCGCTGGGTCTGATGACGCTCGTCTCCGTCAGCGCCTCCGCCGCAGAGCCCCTGTCGCTGCAGGGGAAAACCATCGGCGTCGCCGTTGTCGGCACCCAGCACTTCTGGGATCGCGAAGCCTATAAAGGCGCCACCGAAGAGGTTGAAAAACTGGGTGGTAAAGTCATCGGCGTCGACGGCGGTCGTGATAATCAGGTACACGCCAATAACCACGATATTTTATTATCACGCAAGGTCGATGCCGTAATTAGTATTCTCGGCGACAGCGCCGTTGAACCTAAATTTAAAGCGCTGCGCGATGCCGGCATCCCGGTATTTACCGTGGACCACGTGTCTAAATACTCCGTCAATAACACGACCTCCGACAACTACACCCTGGGTTCAACCATTGGCCGCTATATGGCTGATGAATTAGGCGGCAAAGGTAACGTTGCGGTATTTAATGCATTCTCCAGCTCGCTGCGAATTTGCGGCATCCGCTACGACCAGTGGAAATATGTCCTTAAGGATTATCCGGATATTCATATTATTCAGCCGGAGCTGGCCGAACAGTTTGCCAACTCTCCGGAAGATGCGCGTAAGAAAACCCTCGAACTGCTCAGCCAGTATCCGAAAGGCAAACTGGATGCCATCCACGTCGCCTGCTGGGATCAGCCGGCCATCGGGATCGTGCAGGCTCTGGAAGAGACCGGACGCGACAAAGACGTGAAGGTCACCGCCATCGATGCCGGCCCGGAAACGCTGGAGATTATGGCCGAACCCGGCAGCCCGTTCGTCGCTAACGTCGCTCAGCAGCCGCACCTGATTGGCCAGACGTCGGCCGACAACGTCGCGCACTACTTCGCTAAACAGGCTCTGCCGCTGCAAACCTTTATTCCGGTGGTCCCGGTGAAGGGCCCGCAGGAAGCGAAAGCGGTCTACAAACAGCTGGGATATGGCGAACTGCAGTGATTAATCAACCCCTCGGCGGGGAGCGCCCCGCCGCTGGTCTGGTCATGAGCCAGATCGGCAAAAGCTTTGCCAACGTGACTGCATTAAATGCGGTCACGCTGCTTCTTAACCCCGGTGAAATTCACGGTCTGATCGGCGAAAACGGGGCGGGAAAATCCACCCTGATCAAGATCCTTGCCGGCGTGTACCAGGCCGATAGCGGCAGCGCCACCCTCGATGGCGCGGCGATCCCGTTCGGCAACCCTGCGGCCATTGAAGCAATGGGCATCCGCGTGATCCACCAGGAACTCAACCTGATTGCCCACTTCACGGTGGCGGAATCCGTTTTTCTCGGCCAGGAGTATCGCCACCGCTGGGGCGCGCTGGACAGAAAGCGCATGAACGCCGCCACCGAGGCCTTTTTCCGCGATAGCTGGCAGCTGAGCATTAACCCGCGGCGGCTGATTCGCGATCTCAGCCTTGCCGAACGTAAGCTGGTGCAAATCGCCCGGGCGCTGATCGACGGCGCCGCGAAGCTGGTGGTCTTTGATGAACCCACCGCGCCGCTGGAAGCACAGGAGGCCAGCCTGGTCTCCTCGGCGATCCTGCGCCTGCGCGAGCAGGGGATCGCCATTCTCTATATTTCCCACTATCTGAACGAAATCGCCGCCCTCTGCGATCGCGGAACCGTTCTGCGCAACGGCGAGGTGGTGGGCTACCCTGACCGCTCGCTGCTGCAGGATACCGATGCGCTGATCAAAATGATGGTCGGCCGGGAAATAGAACAGCTCTATACCCCGCGCCAGTCCGCGCCGCCTGAAGCCGACGCCAGCGCGCCGCTGCTGTCGGTGCGCGGGCTCGGCGACGGCCATCAGCTGCGCGACATTACCTTTGATATCCAGCCCGGAGAAATCGTCGGCGTCGCCGGCCTGCTGGGCGCCGGGCGGGACGTGCTGGTCGACCTTCTCTACGGCCTGAAGCGCGTGGACAGCGGCGTGATTAGCATCGACGGTCAGCCGAAGCGCATACGCACGCCGAAGCAGGCGATTCGCGCCGGCATGGCGCTGGTGCCCCGCGACCGCCGCCATCAGGGGCTGATCCTCCCCTTCACCACCGCCGATAACATTAATCTGGCCTCCCTGTCGGACACCGCCACCTTCGGCTGGGAACACCGAGGGCTGGCGCTGGAGAAAGCCCGCAGCTGGATTGAGCAGCTCTCTATCCGCCCCGGCCGCCCGGAGCTGCCGGTGCGGCTGATGAGCGGCGGCAACCAGCAAAAGGCGATTCTGGCCCGCTGGCTGGGCACCGATGCGCGGCTTTTTATTCTCGATGAACCGACCCTCGGGGTCGATATCGGCGCCCGCAGCGATATCTATCAGCGAACCCGTCAGCTGGCGGATCGCGGACGCGCGGTGCTGGTCTCCTCCAGCGATGCGCCGGAGCTGCTGGGGCTATGCGATCGGATCCTCGTGATGTGGCGCGGCGAGCTGGTGGCGAATCTCACCACCCAGGGGCTGACGCTCGACGCCCTGCTGGCAACGATTAACGGTGGACAGGAACAACAGCTATGAGTACGGGTATCCAACGCCGCGGCCTGCCGGGCATAACGACGCTTATCGAAAAATTTCCGCTGATTCTCTTCTTTGCCCTGCTGGTCTGGCTTAGCCTCCAGTCGCCCTTCTTTTTAAGCTGGCAGAATATCAGCATGATGCTGGTGCAGAGCGTGCCGCTGGCCATTCTCTGCTTCGGACTGGTTTGCGTGATTGCCGTCGGCGGCGATGACGTGGTCACCGGCGGGATCGACCTCTCGCTTCCCGCCATCGCGGTGCTCGGGGTCGCGCTTCTGAGCCTCGGCATGGTGGAGTGGCAGATGTCCTATCTGTGGCTGCTGCTCCTGCCGCTCGTGGTCTGCCTCGCCTGCGGGGCGATCAACGCCGGGCTGGTGCTGGTCGCCGGGCTGCCGCCGCTGCTGGCAACGCTCTCAACCTCCGTGGCCTTTACCGGCTTGACCGATTTGCTCACCGGCCAGCGGCGCATTGCGGTCAGCGATCCGCTGATGGTGGCTTTTCGCGACCAGACGCTGCTCGGCATCCCCTGGCCGCTGATCTATCTGCTGGCGGTCTTCGTCCTGTTCCAGCTGCTGGTGCACCACTCGCGCTTCGGCCAGCATCTGCAGGCGGTCGGCGGCAACCGCGATATGGCGCAAATGAGCGGGCTTAACGTACGCCGGCTGACGGTTTACGTCTGGCTGCTGGCAGGCATCGCCGCCGGTCTGGCGATTCTGCCGCTGCTGAGCCAGGGCTCGGGCAGCTCCAGCGGTACCGCCACGCCGCTGCTGCTGGAGACCGTGCTGGCGACCTTTATCGGCGCCGCCTTCTCGCGCCGGCGCGTCGTCACCATCTGGGGCGCGCTGCTTGGCGCGGTGCTGGTCAACGCCCTCTCCAACGGCCTCGGGCTGCTGGGGGTCAATATTTTCTGGATGGGCGCCATCAAAGGCACCCTGATCCTTATCGTGCTGGCGGCTTCTGCGGTCAGACATCACGGAGGCAATCAATGAGCCAGCTGACGCTCAAATCCTCATCGCCGGAGCAGACCGCCGGCGGCCCGCTGGCCTATCTGTCGCGGGCGGGCTTCGGCATTATCACCCTGCTGGCTATTGCCCTGTTCGGCTGGGCTAACCCGGTATTTCTGACCGTTGATAACTGGGCAAACCTGCTCCAGGGCAGCGCGATTCTGCTGATTGTGGCGATGGCGATGACCCTCATCGTCAGCGCGGGCGCCATCGATCTCTCGGTTGGCGTCGCGCTCGACTTTGGCGCCGCCTTTGCGCTGGTGGCCCTGAAAACCTGGCACCTGCCGTGGCAGGCCGCGGTGGGCTATGCCCTGCTCGGCGGGGCGATAATCGGTCTGCTGAACGCCTTTCTGATCCTGATTTGCCAGATCCGTCCGTTCCTTGCCACCCTCGGGACCTGGTTTATTGCCAGCAGCGTGGAGCGGATCTATACCGACGGCGGCGGCTCGATCGCCTATCGCCGGATGGCGCCGGAGTACCACGATCTGGCAGTGGGAAATATCGCCGGTATTCCGACGCCGGTGGTTATCGTGCTGGCGCTGTGGCTGGTGGCCTGGCTGATTACCGAGCGCACGCTCTTCGGCAAGTACGTTCGCGCCATTGGCCAGAACGGGGAAGCGGCGCGGATCGCCGGGATCCGCGATCGGCTGACCATGCTATGGGTGCTGGTCGCGGCCTCAGCGCTGTGCGCCATCGGCGGCGTGATCCTCTCCGCTAACCTGCGGCAGTTTACGCCGCTGGCCGGCCAGTCCTATTTGATGGATGCGATTGCCGCCGTCTTTATCGGCACCGCCTTTAACCGCCAGGGCCGGGCCAGCATCGCCGGTACCCTCGGCGGGGTGCTGTTCCTCGCCATCATTGATAACGGCCTGAACCTGATGGGTCTTAACTACCTGGTCAAAGACGCGCTGGTCGGCGTCATTCTGGTGGTCGCGCTGGCCCTCTCTTTCTGGCAGGCGCGTCTGCGTCAGCAGCATCGTTAACGGAGTATCTATGGCAGCCTTTGACGCCGTTTTTGTCGGCCTGACGATCCTTGATATCGCCGGTCGCCCGGTTCTCGACATCCCGCCCCGCGGCGGGGTGGCCTTTATCGAACAAATTCGCCTGAACCCGGCGGGCACCGCCGCCGGAGCGAATATCAACGCCGCGAAGCTCGGCGTTCGCACCGCCGCCGTCGCCTGCCTTGGCCACGATGAAAAAGCCGATTTTATTCTCGCCAGCTACGCGCGCCTGGGGATCGACTGCTCGCTGATCCAGCGCACGACGCAAAAGGAGACCTCGGCAACGATCCTGCCTATCCGCCCGAACGGCGAGCGGCCCGCGCTGCACTGTCGTGGCGCCTCCGATGCGCTGTTCGTCGGCGAAGAGACGTTCGCCTCGATTCTCGACTGCCGCTTCCTGCATCACGGCGGCACGGGTCTGCTGGCGGCAATGGACCAGGGTCAGAGCGCGCGACTGCTGGCGGCGGCCAGGGCGCGCGGCGTCACCACCAGCTTCGACCTGATCGCCCCCGATGAGCGAACCCTGGATCTGCTGCGCCCGCTGCTGCCGTCGGTAGACTACTTTATGCCCTCGCTGGAGGAGGCCGCCTATCTGTCGGGACGCAGCGAGCCCGCCGAAATCGCCCGTTTCTTCTTCGACCTCGGCGTGGGGACCTGTATTTTGAAAGACGGCGCCAACGGCTCCTGGCTGCTGACCCGCGAGGGCCGCGTCGAGCATATCGCCCCGTGGCGCGTAGAGGCGGTAGATACTACCGGCTGCGGCGATAGCTACTGCGGCGGCTTTATTGCCGCGCTGGCCCGCGGGTTGAACGAAAAAGAGGCCTGCGAAGTGGCATCGGCCGTGGCGGCGCTGGTCGCCACCGGCCTGGGATCGGATGCGGGCGTGATCGACTGGGACCACACCCTGGCATTTATGGCCGCGAATCGGGCCGGATAGCCTGCGACCCCGCGCTTAGCGCCACTGGTATAACAGCGGCTCGCCGGCGACGTAGCGCTGGAGATCGGCGGCAATCATCGCCGTATGCTTGCTGATGCTTTCGCGGGTCGCGCCGGCAATATGCGGGGTGATAATCACGTTAGCAAACTCGGTGACAAACGGGTGATCGCGCCACAGCGGTTCGCGATGATAAACGTCCAGCGCCGCGCCGCCCAGCGGCCCGTGGCGCAGAGCGTGAATGAGCGCCTCCTCGTCAACCACCGCCGCGCGGGAAGTGTTAATCAGCAGCGCGCCGGGCTTCATGCTGTTCAGCAGCGGCGCGTTTACCAGGCCGTCGCTGCCGGCGCCGCTGCTCAGATGCAGGCTGACGATATCCGCCTCGCGGAACAGCGCTTCGAGAGTGGTTTTGCGCAGCCCCGGCTCGTTGATGTCCTCGCCCGCCACGAACGGGTCCACCACCAGCACCGCCATACCGAACGCGCGGGCGATACGCGCCACCCGGCGACCAATATTCCCGTAGCCAATCAGCCCCAGCGTTTTATTGCGCAGCTCGCTGCCTTTAAACACCTCGTAAGGGCTCTGCGGGCTCACGTCCCACACCACGTCGCGGCGCAGCCCGGCCTGAGTGACCGCCGCCGCATTGTCGGCGTTGGTAAACTCGCCGCGCTTCAGCGCCGCGTGCGCCTGCGGGATATGCCGCGCCAGGCTCAGCATCAGCCCAAGCGTGAGCTCCGCCGCCGCGTCGGCGTTGCGGCCCGGCGTGTAGAGCACGCGAATGTCGCGCGCCGCCGCGGCTTTAACATCGATATTCACCGGATTGGCGCGGGTACAGGCAATCACCTTCAGGCGCGGGCAGGCGGCGATCACCTCTTCCGTCACGTCGTCGTAGCTGGTCACCAGCACTTCGGCATCGTGGGCCAGATCGATCAGCTGGCCGGCGCTGAGCTTCGGTTTGCCCAGCGCCCATCCCTCAACCCGCAGATCGCCCAGCTGGTGGAACGCCGCAAGATCGCCGGAGTGTTCAGCGGTAAATACAATTTTCATTGGTCTGATTCCTGAGAAATACGTTGAAGCGCCTCCTGCCTGGCCTGCCAGACGGGCAGCATCTGTTCGCGTAGCAGGCGATAAACCGGATAGAGCGCGGCGTAGCGGGCGTGCGCCCGCGGATCTGGCTGATAGCGCGTCTGCTCCAGCTGCGGGTAGTGCGAGAGTCCGTTAACGCTGCGGGCTGCCAGAATCGCCGCCCCGCGGGCGCTGAGTTCGTTAAAGGTGCTGGAGACCACCGTTCTGCCGCTGCAGTCGGCAATAATCTGTAGCCAGGTCGCGGAGGCCGCGCCGCCGCCGGTCAGGTACAGCTCTCCGCACTGCGGATAGCCCTGCAGCGAGTCGACGATGGCGTAAGCCAGCCCCTCAAAGACCGCCCGCTGCAGCTCGGCGCGGGTAGTATGCTGGCTGATGCCAAAATAGCCGGCCCGCGCATCCGGGCTATAAAACGGCGCGCGTTCGCCGTTCAGATAGGGCTGCCAGAACACGCCCCCGCTGCCCGGCTCGACGTCGGCAATCGCCCGCTCAAGCTGCTGGAGGTCCGGGCTCAGGGAGATATGCTGCTGCAGCCAGTCGATATTCGGCGTTCCGGCCTGCATCGGGAAGAGGTTAATAAAGCTCCCCGCTTCGGTATGGGTGACGTAGCGCGTTCCCTCGTTCACCGTCTGACGACCGTGGCACACGATGCCGGTACAGCAGGTCGTACCGAGGATCGTATAGATATCGCCGTCATTCACCGCGCCGCAGCCGAGCGCCGCGCTGCACACGTCGAGCGCGCCGGCGGCCACCGGCGTACCGGCCGCCAGCCCGGTCAGCTCCGCCACCTCGTCGCGCAGGGCGCCGGCCTGCGCATCCGGCGCCAGCAGCGGCGGGAACAGATGCTGCAGGTCGGCAAGCCCCATTTCATTCAGCACCACCGCCGACAGCTCCCCGCTCTGCTGATTGAGCAGCGAGGTGCTGGCATCGGTGATATCCAGCGCCGCGACGCCGGTCAGGCGAAAGCGGATCCAGTCTTTGGCAAAAAACAGATAGCCCGCCGCCGCCAGCCGCTCCGGCTGATAATGCCGGAGCCAGCATAGCTGCATGCTGGTATTGCACGGCTGCAGGTGGGTGCCGGTCTCGGCAAAAAAGCGGCGATCGAAGCCCGGGCGGCGCAGCAGATCGCTCATCAGCTCCCGGCTGCGGGTATCGCTCCACAGGATCCCCGGCCCGACCGGCTCGCCCTCGGCATCGCTTAGCCACACCCCTTCGCCCTGCCCGGCAAGGCCAATGGCTCTTAAGCGCCCGCTCTGCAGCTCCGGGCGTTGCGCAATCTGGCGCAAAATAGCGATGACCGACTGCCACAGCTGCGCCATATCCTGCTCGGCGTAGCCGTTAGCCGACAGACGCGGCCCGGTATTCTCCGCCGCGCTGGCCCGCGCCTGAAAATGCTCATCAAACAGCACCGCCTTGACGCGCGAGGTGCCGATATCGATACCCAGATAAAAATCCATGCCTGATCCGATCGCTTATTGAAAATTAGTCGCGCTCGTAGCGGCGACGCATCAGCTCGCACTCGAACAGGAATTCCAGACCTTCCAACTGACGGCGCGCCTCGTTAATATCTTTCCCCCAGCAGGTCAGACCGTGGCCGCGCAGCAGGAAGCCGTAGCGCAGCGGGCGGGTTTGCGCATAATCTTCGATGCGCGCCGCCAGGGCGTCGATATCCTGATCGTTATCGAAAATCGCCACCGGGACGGTGTCGAGATGGCTGTGCTGGCCGGTCAGCGTTTTCTGCATTTCGTAGCCCTGCAGCGCCAGCGTCCCGCTCTTCTCGATGCGCGACAGCACCGTCGCGTTGACGGTATGGACGTGCAGCACGACGTTGGCCTCGGGGAACAGGCGATAGACCAGGGTATGCAGCCCGGTTTCCGCCGAGGGCTTACGCCCGGAAGGCGCGGTATTGCTGGCAATATCAACCTGCAGAAAATCTTCGCTGGTCAGGCTGCCCTTATCGCGTCCCGACTCGCTGAGCCAGCACCAGGTCTCATCCTGGCGCACGGACATATTGCCGCCGGTCGCCGGCGCCCAGCCCTTCGCACCGATCCAATGACAGGTGGTGACCAGTTGCGCGAGTCTTTCTTGCCACATAGCAGTTCCTTAGTTTAGCGATGGTATTTTGAGAACCTTGACGCTCGGGCGCCGTTGTTGCTGGCAGCGTGGGCGCTGCTGTGACTCAAAATGGTAAACAGGGTATCCCGAGACAACGTTCTTTAGCCGTCTAAATGGCTATTTATCCGATACTAACACCGCCTGACCGGCTGAACAATATTTCAGGAAAGGCTTACATTAAGAATGGTTATATCAGAAACGCATATGAAATTACCGTTTTTAACAGTGATACAACTGAACGTTTTCATAACGCCAATATTACCCGCTGCGGGTCGCTAAAAAGACGGGGGATCGTTCTGCGTGCGGCTGGCGTAAATTTCAGCGCCGGCGATAGCGACCGCGCGCGATGGCAAAGTCCGAACGGCTGCTCCACGCTGGTGCAAAACTTTGCACCCTGCACACCATTCTGGCAAAACGGCGCCGTTTAACGCCTTTTTATGTGCACACTGCACACCCCAATATGTTCCCGTTGCCCCGCTTTTTTTGGCACACCTCTTGCTACCCCTCTGGCATCGCCATTCGGGTGACCACTCAGAGGTTCCACTATGTCAAACAGCAACGATTTCCCGCTCGTCGAAGCGCCGGCCTCAGGGCGCAAGGGCCTGTTTTCAATCTCCATGGTTCTGTTCAGCTTTACCTTTTTTACCGGCACGATGTTCGCGGGCGGTAAGCTCGGCGTCTCTTTTTCCATCGTTAACCTGCTGTGGATTGCGGTTATCGGCAACTTTTTGCTGGCCCTGTACGCGGCGTCGCTCGGCTGGATTGCCGCCCGCAGCGGGCTGAACACCGTACTGATGGGGCGTTTTTGCTTCGGCGAGATCGGTAGCAGGCTCGCCGATTTTATTCTCGGTTTCGCCGAGCTGGGCTGGTACGCCTGGGGTACCGCCACGGTGGCTATTTCGCTGGTCAAAATCCTTGCCCTGCCCGAGGCGATGACCATTCCGCTGATGGTGCTGTTCGGCATCCTGTTCTGCGTCACCGCGCTGGTGGGCTATAAGGGGCTGGATGCGCTATCGAGGGTTTCGGTCCCGCTGATGTTTATCCTGCTGGTGGTCTCCATGTACCTTGCCGCCCACCACGCCGGCGGCTGGCAGGCGATGACCAAAATCGAGCCGGGCGAAACCATGACCTGGTCGGCGGCCATCACCATGGTATTTGGCACCTTCGCCAGCGGCGCGACCCAGGCGACGAACTGGACGCGGCTGGCTAACTCCAGCCGCACCGCCATCATCGCCAGCATGAGCAGCTTCCTTATCGGCAACGGGCTAATGATTGTTGCCGGCGCCTGGTGCGCTATCGTCTACCAGCAGGCTGATATCGTGGAAGTGCTGATTTTGCAGGGGCTCTCCGTCGCCGCGGTGGTCATGCTGTGCCTCAATCTGCTGACGATTCAGGGGCCGACCATCTATAACGTTTCGGCCGCCGCCTGCCACCTGCTGCGCAGCGAACGCCGCCGGACCCTGACCGTTGTCGCCGCCGGCGTCGGCATTCTGCTGGCCATTGGCGGGATGTACGAAATGCTGATCCCGTTCCTGGTTCTGCTGGGCAGCATCATCCCGCCCATCGGCGGCGTGATCCTCGCCGACTACTGGTTTTATCGCGGCGGACGCTATCCTCTGCTGCAAACCGCGCGCTTACCGCGCTTCAACTGGCTGGGCCTGGGCGCTTATGCCGTCGGCGCGCTGGTGGCTTACCTGTCGCCGTGGGTTGCGCCGCTGGTGGGCATCTCCGTCTCCGCGCTGGTCTATATCATCCTGACCCGCCTGAGCAAACGCCAGCCCGCGGCTGACGCGGCTGCGGAGCAGTAGCCATGAGCCTGACGGTCAGCGAAATCCTCGCGCTGGAGGGACTCTCGGCGATGCGGCTGCGCGCGGGGCGGCAGGGGCTCCAGCTGGCGGTGCGCTGGTACTACGTCGCGGAAAATGAAAATATCGCCGAGTGGATCATGGGCGGAGAGCTGGTGTTTATCACCGGGATCAACCATCCCCGCAATGAGGAGAACCTGATCCATCTGCTGATGGAGGGCAAGCAGCGCGGGATCGCCGGCATGGTGATCCTGACCGGCGACGCCTATATCCAGACGATCCCTCCGCGATTGATCGCGCTGGCCGACGAGCTGGGCATTCCGCTGATCGAACAGCCCTATCTGCTCAAAATGGTGATCGTCACCGAGCGCATCGGTACCGCGCTGGTGCGCAGCGAAAACGCGCTGCAGTCGCAGCGCGATATTCTGCTGCAGCTGTTAACCGGCGACTATCCCGACCTGCAGATCCTGCATCAACGCGCGCTTCATCAGCAGCTGGATTTTACCCGCCCGCTGCGGGTGGCGGCGCTGCGCCTTGAGGGGATTCAGCGCCTGTTTCGCCAGTTTCCGCCGGAGCAGGCCGAAGCCTGGCTGCAGCAGGCCCGTCGCACCGTGCGCCAGCGATTGCAGCAGCAGCTTAACCAGCAGGGCAACCCCTTTCCGCTGGTTGAGCGCAGCAATATGTTTCTCTTCCTGCTCCCGGATGAGGAAGGCGAATTTTATCAGCAGAAAAAGCGGCTACAGCAGTGGCTGCTCCAGCTTGCGGAGGGCGATGACGGGCTGTCGCTGCTGTGCGGCCTCTCCGCGCCGGTGCAGGAGCTGCAGGGCTATCAGCGGGCGCTGTCGCAGGCGCGCCAGGCGCTGGATCTCAGCGATACCCTGCGCCCGGCTCAGCGCATCAGCGACTATCAGCAGCTGGGCTTTATCAAGCTGCTCTCCGCCGTCGGCGATCCCACGCTGCTGAGCGATTTTATGCACGACACCCTTGGCTGCCTGATCGAACCCGATCGTAAAAGCCCGTGGCTGCTCATGGAGACCCTGGAAACCCTGCTCCAGGAGAACGGCAACGTGATGAGGGCCGCCGAGCGGCTGGGCATTCACCGCAACACCCTGCATCAGCGTATCCAACGTATTGAAAAGCTGACCCGCTATCCGGTCAGCCATCCGCAGTTTCATCTCAACGCCTCGGTCGCCTTAGCGATCTGGCGTATGTCGCAAAACCATTTACGGGAACAACCATGAAAATTATCAACGCGCGCCTGCGCCATAAAGAAGCGCTCTATACCCTTGAGTTACAGGACGGCATGATTAAAAGCATCGCCCCGCAGGCCGCCGCGCGGGCGGCTGACGCCAGCGATATCGACGCGCAGCAAAAGCTGGTTATCCCGCCGTTCGTCGAGCCGCATATCCATCTTGACGCCACCCTGACGGCGGGCGAGCCGGAGTGGAATATGAGCGGCACGCTGTTTGAGGGCATCACCCGCTGGAGCCAGCGTAAAGAGAGCGTCACGGTAGAAGATACGCGCCAGCGCGCGCTGAAGACCATCGGTATGCTGCGCGATAACGGCGTGCAGCACGTGCGCACCCACATTGATGTCACCGACCCTTCCCTGACGGCGCTGGAGGCGATGCTGGAGGTGAAAAAAGAGGCTGCCGATCTTATCGACCTGCAAATCGTCGCCTTCCCGCAGGAGGGGATCGAGTCGTTCCCCGGCGGACGAGAGCTGATGACCCGCGCCATCGAAATGGGCGCCGACGTGGTGGGCGGCATTCCGCACTACGAGAACACCCGCGACAAGGGCGTCAGCTCGCTGGCCTTTCTGATGGACCTGGCCCAGCGCCACGGCTGCCTGGTGGACGTGCACTGCGATGAAATCGATGACCCGCAGTCGCGCTTTCTGGAAGTGCTGGCGGAAGAGGCTCGGGTACGCGGCATGGGCGCGCAGGTCACCGCCAGCCATACCTGCGCGATGGGTTCCTACGATAACGCCTACTGCTCGAAGCTGTTCCGCCTGCTCAAGGCGTCGGGCATCAACTTTATCTCCTGCCCAACCGAAAGCATTCACCTGCAGGGGCGCTTCGACAGCTGGCCAAAACGCCGCGGCGTGACGCGGGTGGCGGAGCTGGACCGCGCCGGGATTAACGTCTGCTTTGCCCAGGACTCCATTCAGGACCCCTGGTACCCGCTGGGCAACGGCAACATCATGCGCATCCTCGATGCCGGGCTACATATCTGCCATATGCTGGGGTATGAAGATTTGCAGCGCTGTCTCGATTTGATTACCGATAACAGCGCCCGGGCGCTGTGCCTCGGCGATAATTACGGTATCGCCGAAGGCCGCCCGGCGAACCTGCTGATCCTTGATGCGGAAAATGACTATGACGCCGTGCGGCGTCAGGCCAAAGTGCTGACCTCCATTCGCCGCGGCAAAATCATTCTGCAGCGCCAGCCGGAGCAGATCCGCTATCCGGCGGCAGACCCGCGCCGTTAGCCAATATTTGGCGCAAATGCTCCGGCCGCCACCTGCTCGCGGGTAACGACGCCGCTGTCCAGCACCCAGCCGCTGATTAATGCCGCAGGCGTGACGTCAAACGCCGGGTTATAAACCGATGCATCCGCCGGCGCCCACTGCACCGCGCCGAAGCTGCCGGCCACGCCGGTCACTTCCGCCGCCGCGCGCTGTTCAATAGGAATGGCCTCGCCGTTCGGGCAGCCACGGTCGAGCGTGGTTTGCGGCGCGGCGACATAGAACGGAATACCGTGATATTTCGCCAGCACCGCCAGCGAATAGGTACCGATTTTGTTCGCCACGTCGCCGTTGGCGGCAATGCGATCGGCGCCAACCCACACCGCATCGACCTGCCCTTTAGCCATCAGGCTGGCGGCCATCGAATCGGTAATCAGCTGATAGGGCACCCCCAGCTCACCCAGCTCCCATGCGGTCAGACGGCCGCCCTGCAGCAGCGGGCGCGTCTCGTCGACCCACACGTTCGCCACCAGGCCGCGCTGATGGGCCAGCGCGATCACCCCTAACGCCGTGCCCACCCCTGCGGTCGCCAGCCCGCCGGTGTTGCAGTGGGTCAGCAGGCGACTGCCCGCTTTGACCAGGCTGACGCCGGTTTCCGCGATGCTGGCGCACAGCTGCTTATCTTCAGCGATCAGGCGCAGCGCTTCTTCTTCAAGAGCCGGAATATAGTTTTCTTTCGCCAGCGCCAGCTTCATGCGGTCGAGGTTATTCATCAGGTTGACCGCCGTCGGACGCGCGGCGCGCAGCGTATCCAGCGCCTGCGATAGCTCATCGCGGGTCAGGCCGCGCTGCGCCAGAAGCGCTAACAGCAGACTGGCAGAGAGACCGATTAACGGCGCGCCGCGCACCCGCAGAGCGTGAATATGGTCAACCAGTAACGAAACGTTATCTGCCGCCAGCCAGCGTTTTTCCTGCGGCAATGCCTGCTGGTCAAGAATAAAAAGCTGATTTTCGCTTACCCGCAGGCTGGTGGTCTGTAGTGTCTGCATGTCGTTAAATCCCTGTTGCGTTGTTGTATCACATTGTGTCAGGATGGAATCCAGAAGTATAGACGTCTGAACGGCTTAACCGGAACTTTTGAGGATCGAGGCAATGTCGCAATACCATACCTTCACGGCCAGCGATGCGGTGGCTTATGCACAACAATTTGGCGGTCTCGACGACCCGTCGGAACTGGTGTCCGCGCAGGAAGTGGGTGACGGTAACCTCAACCTGGTATTTAAAATTTTTGATACCCAGGGCGTGAGCCGCATTGTCGTTAAGCAGGCGCTGCCCTACGTCCGCTGCGTCGGGGAGTCCTGGCCGCTGACGCTCGATCGCGCCCGACTCGAGGCGCAGACGCTGGTGACCCACTATCAACACTGCCCGCAGCACACGGTAAAAATTCACCATTTCGATGCTGAACTGGCGGTGATGGTGATGGAGGATCTTTCCGATCACCGTATCTGGCGCGGCGAGCTTATCGCCAACGTTTACTATCCGCAGGCGGCGAGCCAGCTGGGCCAATACCTGGCCCAGGCGCTGTTCCATACCAGCGATTTTTATCTCCATCCTCACGATAAAAAAGCCCAGGTCGCGCGCTTTATTAACCCGGAGATGTGTGAAATAACCGAGGGTCTGTTCTTCAACGACCCCTACCAGGTTCATGAACGCAACAGCTATCCGCCGGAGCTGGAGGACGATATTGCCGCCCTGCGCCACGATAGCCAGCTCAGGCTGGCGGTGGCCTCGCTCAAGCACCGCTTCTTCTCCCAGGCGGAAGCGCTGCTGCACGGCGATATCCACAGCGGTTCAATTTTCGTTGCCGAGGGCAGCTTTAAAGCCATCGACGCCGAGTTCGGCTATTTCGGCCCGATTGGCTTTGATGTCGGCACCGCCATCGGCAACCTGCTGCTGAACTACTGCGGCCTGCCGGGCCATCTGGGCATTCGCGACGCCGCCGCCGCGCGCGAACAGCGCCTGAACGATATTCAGGCGCTGTGGACGACCTTTGCCGAACGCTTCCAGGCGCTGGCGGCGGAGAAGAGCCGCGATGCGGCGCTGGCTTATCCCGGCTATGCCTCAGCGTTCCTGAAAAAAGTGTGGGCGGATGCGATTGGCTTCTGCGGAACCGAGCTGATTCGCCGCAGCGTCGGCCTGTCGCACGTTGCCGATATCGACAGCATTGAGGATCGGGCCATGCGCCATGAATGTCTGCGCCATGCGATTTCGCTCGGCAAAGCGCTGATCGTGATTGCCGAACGTATCGACAGCGTCGACGAGCTGATCGCCCGCATTCGCCAGTACAGCTAAGCCGTTCCCCGTGTATTCCCGGGCGCGGCGCTAGCGCTGCTTTGCCCGGGCTACCCGCTCACCGCACTTCCCTACCCCAAATACTCAATCACCGACAGCCCGCCGTTATAGTCGGTGCTGTAGATAATCCCCTGCGCGTCAACGAACACGTCGCAGGACTGGATCACCCGCGGGCGACCCGGACGGGTATCCATCATCTTCTCCGGCGCCGCGGGCACCAGCGCCCCGGTTTCTACCGGCCGGTACGGGTCGGAGATGTCGTAGGCCCGCACGCCCGCGTTTTGGTAAGTGGCGAAAATCAGCGTCGAGCTGACGAAGCTTCCGGGGCGATTCTCATGCAGATTATGCGGGCCAAAATGCGCCCCTTTCGCCACATAGTCGCTCTCCCGCGGCTGCGGGAAGGTCGAGATGCTGACCGGATTCGCCGGGTCGCGGATATCGAACAGCCAGATCAGCTTCTCGCCATCCTGCTGGTTGTCGAGCACCGCCTCGTCCAGCACCACCAGTAAATCGCGATCCGGCAGCGGCAGCGCGGTATGGGTGCCGCCGCCAAACGGCGGGCTCCAGTTGCGGTGGCTAATCAGCTTAGGCTGGGTGCGGTCCTTGACGTCGAGCAGGGTCAGACCGCCGTCGCGCCAGCTGCCGTAGGCGGTATCTCCGGCGATAATGGCGTGATGCAGGGCGTAGCGTTTACCCTGCGGCCAGCTCGCCGTCTCCCCTGCCGCCTGGTTCATCCCCGGCAGCCACCAGCGCCCGGCGACCTGCGGCTTGCGCGGATCGGCGAGATCGATGGTCAGGAAGATATAGTCGCTAAAACCGTCGATCAGCGCGGAAACGTAGGCCCAGCGGCCGCCGACGTACCAGATCCGGTGAATGCCGATCCCGTCGAGCGACAGAAAGCTGATTTCACGCGGTTTATCCGCAACGGAGATATCAAAAATACGCAGCCCGGCGCTCCAGCCCTTCTCCCGTACGTCGCTGACCGTCTCGCCCACCGAACGGGTATAGTAGACCTTCTCGTCGGCAAAGCGGGCGTCGGCAAACAGATCCCGGGCGTTGATCACCAGCAGCAGGTCGTCGTGCGCCTGCAGGTGGACGTTCCAGGTGCCGGGCGGGGCGGCGACGTAGTTCACCGCTTTGGGTTTTTTCGGGTCGCGAACGTCCACCACCGAAAAACCCTGGGACACCATGTGGCCGATATAGGCAAAACCACGATGCACCATCAGCTGGACGCCATCCGGGCGTCCGCCCTGATCGCTATGCCCAATCAGTCGCATATTGCGGCTGTAATCGGGACGCGGGAGTTCCGTCGCCATACCTGCTCCTTACTTGTTTTTAGCTTCCAGGGTGGCGAACCACGGGGCGATAAAGTCTTCGGTCTGGCCCCAGCCCGGAATGATTTTGCCAAGCGACGCCACGTTTACCGCCCCCGGCTGCGCGGCCAGCAGCGCCTGAGGGATTGCCGCGGCTTTAAAATCGTAGGTTGCAGGCGTCGGCTCCCCGGCAATCTTGTTGGCCACCAGACGTACGTTGGTCGCCCCGATAAGCTTCGGATCGACGGCCACGCTCACCTTCCACGGGCTGCCGGATTCGCGCATCAGCTGCAGATCCTGGTTAGAGATATCAATGCTGTAGAGCTTAATTTCGGTACGGCCGTTCTCTTTCAGCGCCTTATAAGCCCCCTGGCTGAAGGCGTCCCAGGTACCCCAAATCGCGTCAATTTTGCCTTTCGGGTATTTCGCTAAGATCGCCCCGACTTTGTTGGCGGTGTCGCCCTGCACGTCGGAGGAGACGGCGCCGATCGACTCCAGCTCTTTGATGCCCGGGTTCTGCTTGAGCAGCGCCTGGTAAGCAACCTGACGGCGCTCCATCGGCGGGAAGCCGGCGACCCACAGCTTGATAATGTTGGCTTTACCGTTGAAATCTTTCACCAGCTGACCAAAAGAGAGATCGGTCAGGGAGGCGTCATCCTGCTGGGTCACGGTCACGCCCGGGATCTCGCCGCTGACGGCGGTGTCGAATACCGCGACCTTAATCCCGGCGTCCACCGCCTTCTTCACCAGCGCGGTCGAGTAGGGATCGCGCCCCTGGGAGAGAATAATGCCGTCATATTTCTGGCTAATGGCCTGATTGACGAAGTCCTGGAATTTCGCGTCGTCGCCGTTGCTCAGGAAGGTGCTCATTTTAAAGCCGAGCTTCTTGCCTTCCTGGATAGCCCCGGACACAAACTGGGTGGTGTTATCATCGGAACCCAGGTTACGGATCACCGCAATGCGGATCGGCCCGTTATGTTCAGCGATAGCGGCCGGCACCGGCGTGGGGGTTTGAGCATAGGCGGCTACGGAGTTGAGCAGCCCCAGCGCAATAAGAGAAAGCGTTATTTTTTTCATCATGTTTACCCTGTTTATAATTAAGTGCGGCGCTGAAAATAGGTCAGTGCTAACGCGCCAGCCAGCACCAGCCCTTTAATAATGTCCATTGCGTAGTACGGAACCGAGAGCATCACCAGGCCGTTGGAGAGCACCCCGAGGATCACCGCCCCCACCAGCGTGCCCAGCGCGTTCGGTTTGCCCGAGCCCGCCAGCGAGAAGCCGATCCACGCCGCCGCCACCGCGTCCATCAGGTATCCCCCGCCGGCGTTAACCTGGGAGGAGCCGATGCGCGACGCCAGCAGGATGCCGCCGAGGCCAGCCAGCAGCGAGGCGATAACGTACGCCGCCACCTTATAGCGCGTGATGCGCAGGCCGGAGAGACGCGCGGCCTCCGGGTTGCCGCCGATGGCGTACATCCGCCGCCCGTGGGTGGTGAAAGAGAGCGCCAGCTGGGCAACCACGGTCACCGCCAGCATAATGATGACAATCGTCGGAACCTGCCCCAGCAGGCCGAACGCCGCCGGAATGGTCCCTTCAGCCATCTCGCCGCTCGGCAGCACCATGTTCTCGGTAATCGAGCCGCCGTAGCTGTAGGTCATCGCCACGCCCTGAATCACGAACAGGCTGGCGAGGGTCGCGAGCATGTCGGGAATGCGCAGCACCACGATCAGAAAGGCGTTAAACAGCCCCACCAGCGTACACAGCGCCAGGGTGATCAGAATCGCCTCCGTGGTGCCAAATCCGTGCCAGACGAACAGCGAAATCACCAGCGCGTTCGCCAGCGAGGCGGTCGAGCCGACCGACAGGTCGAATCCGCCGATGGTGAGCGAAATCGACACCCCGATGGCGATCACCGTCACGATGGCAATCGAGCGCAGGATGTTGATGATGTTGAACGGGTCGAGGAAGTTATCCGATGCGAGGCCAAAAACGGCGATCAGCAGCACAACGGTCAGCAACATGCCCCATTTGTAGAGAAAATCGAAAAATCGCTGACGGCTCGATGCCGTCGCGGTAGCGGTCAGGGCCTTGCTCACGCTGCTGCTCCTCCGGTGGAGTAATAAAGTAGGGTCTCTTCGCGGGCCTCTGCGCCCGCTATTTCTGCCACAATGCGGCCATCCCACAGCACGCAAATACGGTCGCACAAACCAACCAGCTCCGAGAATTCGCCCGAGGCGTAGATCACCCCTTTGCCCTCTCGCGCCAGTCCGTCGATTAAATTGAACAGGTCGGTCTTTGCCTTCACGTCGACGCCTTTGGTCGGCTCATCAAAAATCAGCACGTTGGCGCTACCGCGCAGCCATTTACCGATGGCCACCTTCTGCTGATTGCCGCCGGAGAGACGACGCAGCGTCTGGCCTGGGCCGGTGGTGCGAATACCGATCCGGGCCACCACCTCCTCCGCCCAGCGCCACGCCTGACGATGGCCAAACAGGCTCCAGCGCGAAAAGCTGCTATCGGCGCTCACCGCGAGGTTCATGGCGATAGGCTCTTCGATAAAAATCCCCTCCTTGCGCCGCTCCTCTGGCACCAGCGCCAGCCCGCGGGCGACGGAGTCCGCCGGGTCGCGCGGGCGCCACGGCTGGCTATTCAGCTCGCCGCGCGTCAGACGGCTTTTACTGGCGCCGAACAGCGCCTTACATAGTTCGGTTTTACCGGCTCCCGCCAGCCCGGCGATGCCGAGAATTTCGCCTTTGCGCAGGCGCAGAGAGATATCCTGCAGCAGCCCCTCGTCGTGCAGCCCTTCCACCTGGAGCAGCACCTCTTCACCGTGCGGCGGGCGCTTCGGGGGAAAAATATCGCTAAGCTCATGGCCGAGCATCTTTTCCACGATCTGCTCGCCGCTGAGCTCCGCCATCGGGCCGCTTTCGATCAGCCGTCCGTCGCGCAGCACCGTTAAGGTGTCGCAAATGGCCTTCAGCTCATGAATGCGGTGCGAGATAAACACCACGCCGATCCCCTGCTGCTGCAGGCGGCGCACCACGGTAAACAGGCGTTCGCTTTCGTGACGATCCAGCGGCGCCGTCGGTTCATCAAGGATCAGGAAGCGGCAGTGATGCGACAGGGCCCGCGCCAGCAGAATTTGCTGCTTCTCGGCCAGAGAGCAGCTATCGATAGAGCGCCGCACGTCAAGAACGATATCCAGCTGGGCCAGCGCGGCCCGGGCCTGCTCGCGGACCCGCCGCCAGCTAAAGCCCTGGCCCGGCAGCGCCAGCCGGTCCAGCATGATGTTCTCGGCAATGCTCAGGCCGGGAACGAGCGCCACGTCGACTTCCTGCTGCACCAGATGAATGCCAAGCTGCTTTGCATCGCGTGGAGAACGAATATTTACCGGCTGATTATTGATGACAATCTCGCCCTCATAATGCGCGTGCGTCCCGCAGAGCACCGCCATCAGCGTCGATTTTCCCGCGCCGTTGGCGCCGGTCAGCGCGTGCACGGTCCCCCCCTTCAGGGAAAACGCCACGTTGTTCAGCGCCCGAAAGCCGGAAAAGGCCAGGTTAATGTTGTGCATCTCGAGGCGATTGGCTGTCATCCCCTGCTACCCTTTACGATTAATATTTTGATTTAATGAATTTTTCACAGCCGCCCTTGACTGACAACTGCATAAAAGGCATAAGATAAAACGAAATAATATTAGCCATCCGGATGTCCAGACATAACATCAGGTTAGCGAAACGACAATAAGGGCAGCTTCTATGAGCAACAGCGATATCCGCGTGGTCCCCGGCCCCGCCAACTACTTCTCCCATCCCGGCAGCCTCGCGCGGCTGAATGATTTTTACAGCGCAGAGCAGCTTTCCCGGGCGCTGTGGATCTACGGCGAGCGGGCAATAGCGGGCGCAGAACCCTTTTTACCCGAGGCCTTCAATGCGCCCGGCGCCAAAAAAATCCTCTTTAAGGGCCACTGCAGCGAAAGCGACGTCGCCCGACTGGTTCGCGAGGCAGGTGAAGACCGCTCCGTGGTGATTGGCGTTGGCGGCGGCGCGCTGCTGGATACCGCCAAAGCGGTGGCCAGGCGGCTTGCGCTACCGGTGGTGGCGATCCCGACCATCGCCGCCACCTGCGCGGCGTGGACGCCGCTATCGGTGTGGTACAACGACGCCGGCCAGGCGCTGCATTTTGAAATTTTCGACGATGCCAACTTCCTGGTACTGGTGGAGCCGAGGATCATCCTCAACGCGCCGGAGGAGTATCTGCTGGCGGGGATCGGCGATACGCTGGCGAAATGGTATGAGGCGGTGGTGCTGGCGCCGCGTCCGGAAACCCTGCCGCTGACCGTACGCCTGGGGATTAACGGCGCGCTGGCGATCCGCGACGTCCTGCTGGAGAGCAGCGAAACGGCGCTCGCCGACCGACAGCGCGGCGAGCTGAGCCAGCCGCTTCTGGACGTTATCGATGCGATTATCGCCGGCGGCGGGATGGTCGGCGGCCTGGGCGAGCGCTACACCCGGGTTGCGGCCGCCCACGCGGTGCACAACGGCCTGACGGTGCTGCCGCAGACGGATAAATTTCTCCACGGCACCAAGGTCGCCTACGGCATTTTGGTGCAGAGCGCCCTGCTCGGCCAGGATGCGGTGCTGGCTCAGCTGGTGGCGGCCTATCAGCGCTTTAACCTGCCGACCACCCTCGCGGAGCTCGACGTGGATATCCACAACCAGGCCGAGCTGGAGAAGGTGATTGCCCATACGCTGCGCCCGGTGGAATCGATCCACTTCCTGCCGGTGGAGCTGACCCCGCAGACCCTGATGGCCGCCTTTGAGAAAGTGGAAAATTTCCGCCGCCAGGTGCACTGAGCGCGGGAAAGCGTAAGAAAGGCCCGGCCGCCGGGAAGATTTCCGGCGCCGGTCTGGACATAGGTGGCGGGTTTAACGCCTGAGGGAGCGGCCTAGCAGCACTTAGCGCCGCCCTTGCCGCCGTAGCGCGCGTCCTGGCGCTCGCGGAAGAACTCTTCGTAGGTCATCGGCGTCTGCTCAGGGTGAGTCTGGCGAATATGCTCGACGTAGTTATCGTAATCAGGCACGCCAATCATCATTTTTGCCGCCTGGCCTAGGTATTTTCCCGCTTTCGAAAGGCTATCGAACATTTTCATCTCTCACATCATCCTCTCCCTTACGGGAGAGGATTTGGCTAACAAAAAGCGGCTCGCTAATGCGCGCGTTTCGCCTGAGTGACCAGGCGCTCGGCATCGGCGGGCATCGCTTCGTACGGCGTCTCTTTGGCCGTTGGCTGGTCCTCTTTCAGCGCCGCCAGCGCGGTTTTGATTGAGAACAGCGCCAGCACCACCACCACCACCATAAAGAAGATGGTCAGACCGGCATCCAGACGGTTGTTAAAGACCAGCTGCGCCAGCTGGGATTCGGTGTACTGCGGCGGGATGGCGCCGCTGTCGATCATCGCCTGGAACTTATTGGCGATGGCCAGGAAGCCGACTTTGGTATCCGGGCTGAACGACTTCTGCCAACCGGCGGTCAGGGTACAAATCAGCAGCCACGACGTGGGCAGCAGCGCGACCCATGCATAGCGCTGACGTTTCATTTTAAACAGTACCACCGCACAGAGCATCAGCGCCATCCCTGCCAGCATCTGGTTGGCGATGCCGAACAGCGGCCACAGAGTGTTAATCCCGCCGAGCGGGTCCACCACCCCCTGGTGCAGGAAGTAGCCCCAGGCCAGTACGCACAGCGCCGTCGCCAGCAGGTTCGCCGGCAGCGAGCTGGTTTTCTTCAGCCCCGGGCTTATCACGCCGAGCAGATCCTGCAGCATAAAGCGCGCCGCGCGGGTGCCGGCATCCACCGCCGTCAGAATAAACAGCGCTTCAAACAGAATGGCGAAGTGGTACCAGAAGGCGACATCCATCAGGCCGCCAAGCGAACCGTGCAGGATGTAGGCCATCCCGACCGCCAGCGTCGGCGCGCCGCCGGCGCGGGAGATAATCGACTGTTCGCCGACCTCGCTGGCTATCTGGCGCAGCGTATCCGGGGTGATGCTAAAGCCCCAGCTGCTGACCACCTGCGCGGCGGACGCCACCACGTCGGTGGTTCCGGCAGGCGCCAGCACCGCCATCGGGCTGTTCATCGCAAAGTAGACGCCGGGGTCGATAACGCAGGCCGCCACCAGCGCCATAATAGCGACGAATGATTCCATCAGCATGCCGCCATAGCCGATAAAGCAGGCCTGGCCTTCGTTGGCCAGCATTTTCGGCGTGGTGCCGGAGGCGATCAGCGCGTGGAAGCCCGAAACGGCGCCGCAGGCGATGGTGATAAACAGGAACGGGAACATGCTGCCGCTCCACACCGGGCCGGTGCCATCAATAAATTTGGTCAGCGCCGGCATGGTTAGCGTCGGGCGCATGATCAGAATACCAATCGCCAGCCCGACGATGGTGCCGATTTTCAGGAAGGTCGAGAGGTAGTCGCGCGGGGCCAGCAGCAGCCAGACCGGCAGCACCGAGGCGATAAAGCCGTAGCCCACCAGAATCCAGGTCAGCTGTACGCCGGTGTAGTCAAACCACGGCGCCCAGGTCGGGCTTTCCGCAACCCATCCGCCGGAAACGATGGCAAACACCAGCATCACCAGGCCAATCACCGACACTTCGCCAATGCGCCCAGGACGCAGATAGCGAATGTAGATCCCCATAAAGACCGCCAGCGGGATGGTGAAGGCGACGGTGTAGGTTCCCCACGGGCTGTGGGTCAGCGCTTTAACCACGATCATCGCCAGCACCGCGAGGATGATCACCATGATCATAAAGCAGGCCACCAGCGCCAGCACCCCGGCGGTCGGCCCCATCTCCTCTTTCACCAGCTCACCGAGCGAGCGCCCGTCGCGGCGGGTCGAGACAAACAGCACCATAAAGTCCTGCACGGCGCCGGCCAGCACCACGCCGGCGAGGAGCCAGATCATCCCCGGCAGGTAGCCCATCTGCGCCGCCAGCACCGGCCCGACCAGCGGTCCGGCGCCGGCAATTGCCGCAAAATGGTGACCGAACAGCACTTTTTTATCGGTCGGAACGTAGTCGAGGCCGTCGTTGTGCCGCACCGCGGGCGTCATCCGCGTCGGGTCAACCGCCAGCACGTTTTTGGCGATATAGAGGCCATAGAAGCGATAGGCAATCAGATAGATGCAGACTGCCGCCACGACAATCCATAGCGCATTAATCTGTTCACCGCGGTTTAAAGCTATGTAGCCGAGGGCAAAGGCTCCAATGACGGAGAGCAGTGTCCAGATGAGGTATTTCCCTGAATTATTCATTATCGGGTTCCACGGGTAGGGTAATCAATCTGTTACATTTTGTTTCTAGAACACAACGCAGATTTTAACAACTTCGGAACCGTGTAGATGTCGCCCAGGGGCAGGGATTTATCTCACATTGCTAGCGAGATCACTTCTGGCAGGAAAATGGATGAAAACCGTGGCGTCATAAAGGCGTTCGCGCGGTGCCTGTTCAGGCTACAGAAATGAGACCGTAGCCCGGACGGGTGCAGCGCGAGCCGGGGAAAGCGGCGACTTAGCCGAGCACCGAGGTGCCCAGGCGGCAGGTGCAGCAGCGCCGTCCGCGGGCGTCGAAGATGGCAATTTCCCAGCTTTGCCCCTGGCGGCCCAGGTGCAGAGGACGGCACTCGCCGCGGACTTTACCGCTGGAGACCGCCCGATGGTGGGTGGCGTTCAGTTCGGTCCCGACCACGCACTGGCCCTCTTCGGTCATCAGCCAGCTGGCCATCGAACCCAGCGTCTCCGCCAGCGCCGCCGACGCGCCGCCGTGCAGCAGGCCAAAGGGCTGATGGGTGCGGGCATCGACCGGCATTTCGGCCTCCAGCACTCCCTCTTCCAGCCGGGTATAGACAATGCCCAGATGGGCCACCATCGTATTCGCGCTGGTGGCGTTAAGCTCGTCCAGCGTCAGCTGACGTTTCCAGGCCATTTATGCCCCCAGCGTCGAGCCGCCGTCGACCACGATATCCTGCAGCGTGATATGGCTGGCGTGATGGGAGGCGAGGAACAAAATGGCGCTGGCAATCTCCTGCGGCCGGGCGATCTTACCCAGCGGAATGCCGAGCTTGAACTGCTCGCCAAAACCGCGAATGCGCTGCTGCTCGGCGTCATCGCTAACCCACAGCGTGCGCTGCATATCGGTGTCGGTCGAACCCGGCGAGACCAGGTTACAGCGCACCCCGCTGCCCGCCAGCTCAAGTCCGACGGTCAGCGCCAGGCTCTTCAGCGCCGCCTTCGACGCGCCGTAGGCGCTCATCCCGATCCGCGGCGTATGCGCGGCGTCGGACGCCACGGTGACAATCGCCCCGCCCCGCTGGCGGCGGAACTGGGGCATCGTCTGCTGGAACAGGTTAAACGCGCCGCCAACGTTAACGGCGAAGGTCTGCTGCCACTCTTCAACGCTCAGCGCATCGGTCGCGCCCATGCGTAAAATACCGGCCGCATTAACCAGCACGTCGAGACGCTCAATGCCGTTCAGCAGGCGCCCACACACCTCAGCCACCTGCGGCGCGTCGGCCACGTCCAGCGTCTCGGTGGCGAACGGATAGCTTTCGCCCGCGAACGCGAGGTCAAAACCGGTTACCTGCGCGCCGGCCTCGACGAAGGCCAGCGCGGTGGCATAGCCGATGCCCTTACCCGCTCCGGTAACCCATACGGTCTGGCCCTGAAAATCGAGAGCGGCCATTATTTCACCTCGCGGGACAGCAGCGCCCACCAGGCGTCAACAGAGGGATTTTTAGCCAGCATGACGAAGTCGATATCGCCGTGCACTTTGCGCCAGCGGGCGGCCAGCGCCATCATGCGCACCGAATCCAGGCCGTAGTCGATCAGATTTTCATCATCCATCGGCTCGTCTGACTCATCGAGCAGCGGCAGTATCAGCGCGCGCAGCGCCGCCTTTGACGCCGGCAGCGGCAGCAGCTCTTCGGTCATGACCACCCGACCGCAGCGTCCGGCGACGTATTTCAGCGCCATCAGATGATCTTCGCGGCTAAAGTCCGCCAGCGCATCGGCAACGAAGAACGGCTTGATGTCGCGCATAAACGCATCGGTAGCGGTCGTCATGCAGCCGATATGGGCATACACGCCGGTGACGATCAGCTGGTCACGTCCGCTCTCTTTCAGCATCTCTTCCAGCGGCGAACGGTGGAACGCGCTATAGCGCCACTTCACCAGCACGGTGTCGTTTTCGTCCGGCGCCAGGGCGGCAATCACCCGCTGCTGCTCCGGCGAGCGGGTCAGGCCCGGCCCCCACATATCGTTCAGCAGGGCGCGATCTTCCTCGCTCTGCTCTTTCGGCTGCGCGGTGTAAAACACCGGAATATTGTGCTGCTTGCAGAAATCGCGCAGCGCGGCAATGTTGGCGACCACTTTCGCCATCATCGCGCTATCTTCACCCCAGAAGTTGAGGAAATACTCCTGCATATCGTGGATAAGCAGCGCGGCGCGGGACGGCTCAAAGGCCCAGCTTACTTTGTTCGCCGGGATATCGCTGGCTTCCGGCAGCGCGTAAGCCTGTAATTGAGGAATGGCCATTCTGTCTTCTCCTTCAGCCCAGCTTGCGTTCAGCCAGCCACTGACGTAATTGTTTTTTATCGACTTTGCCCACCGGCGTCAGCGGCAGCGCGTCCACGCACTCCACGCGATCCGGCAGCTTAAATTCAGCCACACCCTGCTCGCGCAGGAACCGGCGTACCGCGACCGCGCGCAGCGGCTCTTTGACTACCAGATACGCACAGCTTTTCTCGCCCAGCAGGCTATCCTCCATGCTCACCAGCGCGGCATGGATCGTCGCCGGGTGGCGCAGCAGCAGGTTTTCAATCTCTTCCGCAGCGATCTTCTCTCCGCCGCGGTTGATCTGATCTTTCTCACGCCCCTGCACGGTGATATAGCCGTCTTCGTCGATCGAGATCAGATCGCCTGAGCAGTAGAACCCGTCGGCGTCAAACGCCTCCAGATTATGCTGCGGGCTTTTATAGTAGCCGCGGAAGGTGTAGGGCCCGCGGGTCATCAGGCGGCCGACTTCGCCGCGCGGCAGCGGGTTGCCTTCGGCATCCGCGACCCACACTTCGTCGTCGGGGCTCATCGGGCAGCCTTGGGTATTGATAATGCGCTGCTGGCTATCGTTGAGGCGGGTATAGTTCACCAGCCCTTCCGCCATGCCGAAAACCTGCTGCAGCTGGCAGCCAATCTCGGCCGGAATGCGCGCGGCGAGCGTCGCGGACAGGCGCGCTCCGCCAACCTGCAGCAGCTGCAGCGACTGCAGCTGCGCATTGCTGCCCCATTCGTGGATCGCCTGCAGCCACAGGCTGACCGCCGGCGGCACCAGCGAGGCAACGTTAATCTGATGCTTTTCAATCAGCGGGAAGCACAGCGTGGCGCTCGGATCGGCGGCAAGGATCACCCGGCCTCCGGCAAGAAACACCCCCAGCGATCCCGGCGAGCTCATCGCATAGTTATGCGCCGCGGGCAGCGCGTTGAGATAGCGCGTATCGGCGCTGATAGCGCAAATTTCATTGCTGCGGCGAATGCTGTATTCGTAATCGTTGTGGGTGCGCGGGATCAGCTTTGGCGTGCCGGTGCTGCCGCCGGAGAGCTGGAAAAAAGCCACCTCATCGGCAGGCGTCGGGTTAGGGATGAAGCCTGCGGCCGGCTGGGCGATCGCCGCGGCCAGGTCATACTCACCGCTATCGCCGTGCAGCAGCGCCACCCGCACCGACGGATGCTGTTCGATAAATCCGTTAAGGAAGCTATCGTCGGCAAACAGCGCATGCTGGCGATCGGCAATCAGCAGCGCGGGTTCAATTTGCGTGGCGTAGGCGTTGAGCTCGCTGCGCTGATGGCTGAACAGCGCGTTGACCGGCGCCACGCCGATGCGCAGCAGCGCAAAGAAGGTGATATAGAATTCGGCGACGTTGCCCAGCTGCACCAGCGCGGTTTCACCGCGTTTGAGCCCCATGCCCTGCAGGGAGCAGGCGAGATTATCCACCAGCTGGTTGAACTGGCGATAGCTGTACTGGACTTCGCCGTCGATAATCGCCACGGCATCGCTCGCCGCGTGACGGGTAATCAGCTGAGTTAACGGCAGATCCTGCCAGTAGCCTTTTTCACGGTAGCGGGCGGCAAAACTTTCCGGCCAGCGGTTAAATGCAATCATCATCGCCTCTTAATACAAGCCGAACACGTTCAGCATAGTGGTCAGTTTGACGCCGGTTTCACGCCACTCCCCCAGCGGAGAGGAGGCCGGAACGATCCCTGCTCCGGCAAACAGGCGCAGCGTGTGCTGATGCAGGCGGGCGCAGCGAATGGTCACAACCCACTCACCGTTGCCTTCGTCATCACACCAGCCGACGATGCCGCCGAACAGCTGGCGATCGAACGGTTCCAGTTCGCGGATCAGGCGCGTGGCGGCCTGGTGCGGGAAACCGCTGAGGGCCGGCGTCGGATGCAGCAGGCACGCCAGCGACATGGCGTTTTCCCCGGCCGCGGCGGTCCCTGCGATTGGCGTCGCCAGATGCCATAAAGTTGGGGTGGTGATCAGCTGCGGAGAGTCCGGCAGCGACAGCTCGCGGCAGCGCGGCGCGAGCACCGCTTTCATCGCCTGGGTCACCAGCTCGTGCTCGTGGCGATCTTTGCCGGAAGCCAGCAGCTTATTGCCCGCTTCGCGATCCAGCACATCGTCCGGCTGGCGCCGGGCCGATCCCGCCAGCGGCAGGGAGCTAAAGCTATCGCCCTCTTTACGCAGCAGCAGCTCCGGGCTGGCGCCGAGTAAAACGCCGCCGTCCGAGAGCGGCACATGGAAGTTAAAGCTGGCGGGGTTTTGCGCAATCAGGCGCTCCAGCAGCGCACCGCTGTCCACGCGATCGCGGGTGGTGATATCAATCAGGCGCGACAGTACGACCTTATCGACTTCCGGCGTAGCGGTCAGCTCGGCGGCGCGCTCGACCATTGCCATAAATGCGTCCTGCTCGGGGATCTCCTGCCGGGCCACGACGTCCATCGCCGCCTGGCCTGACGCGTAGCGCGCAGACTGCTGCTTGCCGGTGCGGGAGAAGGTTTCCCAGCGCTCGGGAATAAACAGTTCGGACGGCTGGCGGGTATCAAAGGGGATCGCACCGACCATCACCGGCTTGTGGATCCCGGCGGCTTTCGCCTCCCGGAACGCGGCGGCCATTTGTTGCTGGAATTCACCGGTCAGCGCATCGCCGTCGGCGGCGGAATGGGAGAAGCGCCTGAAACAGCCTGAAGTGCTAAAACTGCGGTACGGCGACATAAAGAAGAAGCTTTCTGGTGCCAGAGTCATTTTTTGTTCCCGTACATCCTCGGCCAGTGACGTTTCCATATCATCCTCCAAAAACGATAAAGATATTACGAATAATTATCATTTATATTTTGGTTGGCTAACCTAAAAGGTATTGCTCTACATGTCAACCGTATAAACAGCATGTTGTGCTACTTAGGCTTGCATCCATGCGGCACAAAGCTGAAAATGAGACGCATTTATCTCAACTCAATCAGGATGCAAATTCGTGAATTTCTCCACTTTGTGCCGCCGTACTCTGCTGGCCTGCGGGCTGGCGTATTTAGGAATTACCTCAGCGCTCGCCGCCGACTGGCCGCGTCAGATTACCGACAGCCGCGGCGCGCACACCCTCGAACACAAGCCGCTGCGCATTGTTTCCACCAGCGTCACCCTCACCGGCTCGCTGCTGGCGATTGATGCCCCGGTGGTAGCCAGCGGGGCCACCACGCCGAATAACCGCGTGGCCGATGCTCAGGGATTTCTGCGTCAGTGGAGCACAGTCGCCCGGGATCGTAAGCTGGCGCGACTCTATATCGGCGAGCCGAGCGCTGAAGCCGTCGCCGCACAGATGCCGGACCTGATCCTGATTAGCGCCACCGGGGGCGATTCCGCGCTGGCGCTGTACGATCAGCTTTCTACTATTGCACCGACGCTTATCATCAACTACGACGACAAAAGCTGGCAGGCGCTGCTCACCCAGCTCGGGCAGATTACCGGTCAGGAACAGCAGGCTTCGGTGCGCATTGCTGAGTTTGATAAACAGCTGGCGGCGCTGAAGCAGCAGATGAAGCTGCCGCCGCAGCCGGTTAGCGCGCTGGTTTATACCGCCGCGGCCCATAGCGCCAATCTGTGGACGCCGGAGTCGGCTCAGGGCCAGATGCTCGAACAGCTGGGCTTTACGCTGGCCACCCTACCCGCCGGGCTGCATGCCAGCCAGAGTCAGGGTAAACGTCACGACATCGTCCAGTTGGGCGGGGAGAATTTAGCCGCCGGACTCAATGGTCAAAGCCTGTTTCTGTTCGCCGGCGACGAGAAGGACGTTAAGGCGATTTACGCTAATCCGCTGCTGGCCCACCTGCCTGCGGTCGAAGCCAAACGCGTCTATCCGCTGGGCATCGAAACGTTCCGACTCGACTACTACAGCGCCATGCTGGTGCTGCAGCGTCTCGCAACCTTCTTCGGCTAAACCCTGTTCCCGGCCGGCGCAACGCCTGGCCGGGAAGCAGGCTCAACTTTCGCTCACCGTCTCCGGACGCTGAAAGCGGCGTAATTCACTCAGCAGCCCAATCAAAATCGCACCAACGATAACCAGCACCCAGCCGCTGGCGCTTGCCGAAGCGACCGGGGTCATCATCACGCCGAGGCCGCCCAGCAGCGCGGCGCCAATGGCATCGCCGGTGACGTTCTGCGCGGTCCACAGGCCGTTAATGCGCCCAAGCATCGCCTCCGGCGTCTGGGTTTGAATCAGGGTGTACTGCAGCAGCGAACTGATGGCGCTCAGCCAGCCAAACAGCGCCAGGCACAGCGCGCCCAGCTGCCACAGCGGCATCAGGCTAAACAGCGCGATGGCGACAAAGGAGCCGACGGTGGTGCCCAGCATCAGCGCACCAGGCCTGGCGGTTTGCGCCAGCTGGCCGCTGGTTAGCGCCCCGAGCGCTGCGCCCAGCGGGATCGCCGCGTACAGCAGGCCGATTTGCGAGGCCGACATCCGCCAGCCTTCGGCCAGCGCCGGATAGAGCACGCGCACCGCGCTCGCCATCGTCAGCAGGCCGCCAAGCAGCGCGATACCGCCAATCAGCGGGCTATTAAAGAGGAACTTAAGCCCCGCCAGCAGCGACTTCAGCGGATGCTCGCGCGGCTGCGGCGGCGGAGGTAGCTGCGGTAAGCGCAGCAGGGTCAAGGTGGTGATAAAGGTTCCGGCCGCCGCCAGGCCGTAGTTCCAGGCCACGCCGCCGGTCGCCAGCAGCAGGCCGCCGATCATCGGCGAAATCACCGAGCCCAGGCGCACCGTCAGCATGGTAATCGCCCCGGCCTGCATCAGATTTTCCCGCCCGACCAGCGCGGGCGTTGCCGCCAGCAGCGCCGTCACGCCCAGCGAGGCAAAGAAGCCGTCCCAGATGCCCAGCAGGTAGATGGCGATCAGCGAAGGCTCGGGCAGCAGCGCGTTCAGGCACAGGCCGACAAAACCGATCCCGCAGGTACCGCGCGCCAGCAGGATCAGGCGCTTACGCTCGTAGCGATCCGCCAGCACGCCCCCCACCATCAGGCCGATAAACATCGAGCCGCCGGTCAGAGTGACCGAGAGTCCCACCTGCAGGGTGGAGTGGGTCATCATCTGGATTTGTACCGGGATCGCAACGCCCAGCAGGCCAAGCGAGAGGATAGAGATAAAGCGGGCGATAAAGACGGCGCGAAACGCCGGATGCGTTTTCAGCAGGCTCAGGTCCAGCAGCCGGGATTGTCGGTTCATTACAACACCTTGTTATTATTTTCCATCAATACTCGTCATACGTCGGGCTGCAGATGCGCCGGCGGCGACCGAACGACCCCGCCTCGCTGCACCTCGGGCCATTGCGGGCGGATTGACTCTTCGCCCGAGCGGCGCTGTGCGTCAGCGCCCGGGCGCCCACGCCCTGCCGTCGCGATGCATCCCGAATGATTTGCGTATACCATTCTTAGGGGCCGCCATGCTAACATAACTGGATAGAATCGATAACGATAATTACTATCATTATCATGTCAGGGATGTGAACTATGTCGTTTTCTACGACCACGGTGCGCGCCGTTGCCGTGCCTGGTCTGCTGCTGGTTTTAGCCGTTGCGATTGCGCTCAGCCTGCTGGTCGGCGCCAAACCTCTGCCACTCAACGTCGTTGTGGATGCCTTTACCGGCACCTGCCAGAGCGCTGACTGCACCATCGTGCTCGATGCCCGACTGCCGCGCACCCTTGCCGGACTGCTCGCCGGCGTCGCGCTGGGCCTGGCGGGGGCGCTGATGCAGACCCTCACCCGCAATCCGCTGGCCGACCCCGGCATTCTGGGCGTCAACTCCGGCGCCAGCTTCGCGATCGTCCTCGGCGCCGCGCTGTTCGGCATTCATTCTCCGCAGGAACAGCTGCTGATGGCCTTTTGCGGCGCCTTTGCCGCCTCGCTGCTGGTGGCCTTCACCGGCAGCCAGGGCGGGGGTCAGCTTAGCCCGGTGCGCCTGACGCTGGCCGGCGTCGCGCTGGCGGCGGTGCTCGAAGGCCTCTCTAACGGCATTGCGCTGCTTAACCCCGATGTATACGACCAGCTGCGGTTCTGGCAGGCCGGCTCGCTGGATATCCGTACCCTGCAAACGCTTAAAATTGTCCTGATCCCGGTGCTGATCGCCGGCGCCGTAACGCTGCTGCTCAGCCGGGCCCTGAACAGCCTGAGCCTCGGCAGCGATACCGCCACCGCGCTCGGCAGCCGGGTGGCGCGCACGCAGTTTATCGGCCTGCTGGCGATAACCGTCCTTTGCGGCAGCGCCACGGCGGTGGTCGGCCCAATCGCCTTTATCGGCCTGATGATGCCGCATATGGCGCGCTGGCTGGTGGGCGCCGACCACCGCTGGTCGCTACCGGTCACCCTGCTGGCAACCCCGGCGCTGCTGCTGTTTGCCGATGTTCTTGGCCGCCTGCTGGTTCCCGGAGAGCTGCGGGTATCGGTAGTCAGCGCCTTTATCGGCGCGCCGGTGCTGATCTGGCTGGTGCGTCGTCAGCCGCGCGGAGGTGCAATGTGATCGCCCCTTCCCGTCGTTTGCTGCTCAGCTGTTTTATCCTGATCGTCGCCAGCGTGCTGGTTTCCCTTTGGGGGCTCGGCAGCGGCCTGGTGCCGCTGCGGGTGGAGCAGGTTATCTCCGCTCTGCTGGGCGATGCCCCGCGTAATATTACGATGGTAGTCACCGAATGGCGGCTGCCGCGGGTGCTGATGGCGCTGCTGATCGGCGCGGCGCTGGGCGTCAGCGGCGCGATTTTTCAGTCGCTGATGCGCAACCCGCTGGGCAGCCCGGACGTCATGGGCTTCAACACCGGCGCGTGGAGCGGCGTGCTGGTGGCGATGGTGATCTTTGGCCAGAACCTGACGGCTATCGCGCTGGCGGCGATGGTCGGCGGGGTGCTTACCGCCCTGCTGGTCTGGCTGCTGGCCTGGCGTAACGGGATTGAAACCTTCCGGCTGATTATTATCGGCATCGGTATCCGCGCGATGCTGGTGGCGTTCAATACCTGGCTGCTGCTGCGCGCGTCGCTGGAAACCGCGCTTTCCGCCGGGCTATGGAACGCCGGTTCGCTCAACGGGCTGACGTGGAGTAAAACCTGGCCATCGGCGCCGCTTATTGTGCTGATGCTGGCGTGCAGCGTGCTGCTGGCGCGGCGTATGCGCCTGCTGGAAATGGGTGACGACACCGCCTGCGCGCTGGGCGTGCGGGTTGAGCGCTCTCGCCTGCTGCTGATGCTGGTGGGGGTGGTGCTGACCGCCGCCGCCACCGCGCTGGCGGGTCCGATCTCCTTTATTGCGCTGGTAGCTCCGCATATCGCCCGCCGCCTCAGCGGCACCGCGCGCTGGGGTCTGACCCAGTCGGCGCTGTGCGGCGCGCTGCTGCTGGCGCTGGCCGACTACAGCGCCCAGCGTCTGTTTATGCCCTATCAGCTACCGGTGGGAGTCGTCACCGTCAGCCTCGGCGGTATCTATCTCATCGCACTGTTAATTCAGGAGTCCCGCAAAAAATGACCGCTGTAACCCCCCGTTTGCGCGGCGACCAGTTGACCCTGGCATACGGCAAAAAGATCATCGCCGAATCGCTGAACGTGACCATTCCCGACGGCCACTTCACCGCCATTATCGGCCCCAACGGCTGCGGCAAATCGACGCTGCTGCGCACCCTCAGCCGCCTGATGACTCCGGCCAGCGGCCATGTTTATCTCGACGGTGAGCAGATCCAGCGCTACGCCAGCAAGGACGTGGCCAGGCGGATCGGCCTGCTGGCGCAAAACGCCACCACCCCGGGCGATATTAC